>Ga0315274_10017536_pt1 | contig 10096 bp, 10 predicted proteins | sample YL17G02_20_MG_FD_203700 | JGI IMG/M metagenome (GOLD analysis project Ga0315274, IMG submission 203700) | Sediment microbial communities from Yellowstone Lake, YNP, Wyoming, USA - YL17G02_20 | ecosystem: Environmental > Aquatic > Freshwater > Lake > Sediment | place: USA: Wyoming | collected... | reverse complement strand
CACGTTCACCGCCGTGTCCGCGGGCGCCTATCACAACCTGGCGATCCGCAGCGACGGGACGCTGGCCGGGTGGGGCGGCGCCGCCTTTGATGAAACCGACGTTCCTTCCGGCACGTTCACCGCCGTCGCCGCGGGCTTCTTTCACAGCCTGGTGATGCGCAGCGACGGCACGCTGCTCGATTGGGGCGACAACCGCTGGGGGCAGGCCGACGTCCCCGCGGGCACGTTCACCGCCGTGGCCGCGGGCGGCAGTTACGGCCTGGCGATGCGCAGCGACGGCACGCTGGCCGGATGGGGCTACAACGGCGAGGGCCAGACCAACATCCCCGCCGGCACGTTCACCGCCGTGGCTGCGGGCGGCAGTTACGGCCTGGCGATCGCAACGGACCTGACACCACCGGCCTTGTGGCTGCACAGCGACACGGCCTACAAGCCTGGCTCGGGCAGTTGGACGATTCTTTCCGATCGGCGGCTCAAGAAGAACATCGAGCCGTTGTCCGGCGCGCTCGAGCGTCTGCTTCAACTGCGCGGCGTTACCTTCCAGTGGCGCGACCCGGCCTCGCAGGGCGGGATCACCGGGACGCAGATGGGCCTGATCGCCGACGAGGTGAGTCGCGCCTTCCCGCAATGGGTGGGCCGCGACCCCAAGGGCTACCAAACCCTCACCGTCGGCGGCTTCGAGGCCCTCACCGCCGAAGCCCTCCGCGAACTCCGCGCGGAGAAGGACCGCCAGCTCAACGAGAAGGACTGCGAAATCGCGGAGTTGCGGGAGCAGATGGGCAAACTGGAGGCGGCGATCAACGCATTGACCGCGCCGAGCGCGGGAGGCGGGGCATGGAACGTCTTGAAGAGCGGCCCATGGAACTAGACCGGCGTATCCAACAGTTTAAGCAAATGGCTGAGGCCGATCCGGACAACGAACTCGGTCACTTCAGCCTGGGCAAAGCTTACTTCGACGCGGGGCGATTCGAGGATGCCGTCGCATCGCTCACCCGGGCGCTGCACTTCAACCCCACGATGTCCAAAGGGTATCAACTCCTCGGTGACGCCTACGATCGGGCGGGGAAGCGGGCGAAGGCGATCGAGGTGATGACCAAGGGCGTCACCATCGCCGACGAGCAGGGCGACCGTATGCCGCGCGACGCGATGGCGCGGGTTCTTCAAGGTTGGGGCGTTCCCGTCCCGGCCTACAAGACCACCGAACGGGTGGGCTTGGATTCCGGCGTCGGCGGCGCCTCAGCGCCGGGGTTCCAATGCTCGCGTTGCGGCCGACCCGACGGACAGCTCGCCAAACGACCCTTCAAGGGCCCGCTGGGGGAGAAGATTCTCGCCAATGTTTGCGGGGGCTGCTGGAAGGAGTGGATCGGCATGGGCACCAAGGTCATCAACGAGCTGGGCCTCACCCTCAGCAGCCCCGCCGGACAGCAGGCCTACGATCAGTACCTGGTCGAATTCCTCAAGCTTGAGGATCGCTAACCAACCCCGCAGGTTGTTTTTCCCCCTACCTTACGCACTCCGCGTGGTCTGCCTGGCTTGACGAAAGTCGGCGCTTTTCGTTGCCGTTAAACAGGCGGCCGTCCGGGACTCCCGCCAAAACGCGCCGTTTGACACCTCGGAAACGAGGAAAGGCGGCTGGGAAGGGCGTCTCCGGGCTGTGAATTGTTTCGTCCCCGACGGGGGGTGTGACGCCGACCGGGGTTCGAATCGGCAAAAAGGACTCGCCACAGGGCTGGAAATGCGTTACTGAAATCCCTATACTTGTCGGGGAGGGCGAAGTGCAACCCACGCGACCGTCCCCCCGGCCGCAGAGCGGCCAGCGGCCTCCCGGATCCAGCGTGGATCCGAACGAGGTGCCGGACCATGACAACAGGTAATCTCCCCACGGTGGCCATCCCTCCCGTGGCGGATTCCGCCCCCCGACTCAGCCTCGTTGTCCAAAAAGGCGCTCAGACCGGAACCCGCCTTCAGTGCCGCCGCATCGTCACTCTGCTTGGTTCGCGCGAGGGCTGCAAGGTGAACCTGCAGCATCGTCGGGTCGCACCCGTCCACGCGGCCTTGGTCAACAACGGCAGCGAGGTCGTCGCCGTGGACCTGCTCACCCCCACCGGCACGCGCCTCAACGGCCTGAAGATGCAGCATGAGACCCTCAGCGACGGCGATCTGCTCACCGTCGATCAGTGGGAGCTGCGGGTGGAGCTCGAGCAGCCGGGCAGCAACGGCAACGCCGACGCCCATCCGTTTGACCTGGAGCCGACTCCCCACGTCGTCGCTCTGGAGCATCTCGGGACGGGGCGCGTCCTGCAGCCCAACCGGGCCATCTGCCTCATCGGCCGCCGCAACGGCTGCGACATCGTCCTCCGCGACGACCGCGTATCACGCGCTCACGCTCTGCTGCTGACCTACTTCGGGTACCCCGCGATCCTCGATCTGCTCACGCCCAACGGAACCGTGGTGAACGACGCCTCCATCCACTACCACGCCTTGAAGGACAACGACGTGGTGACCATCGGCGACGCCCAGTTTCGCATTCGCCTCGTCGGGTCGGCGGTGGACAAGCGAGGTTCGAACAATCACAAGCCGGCCGCGCCGCTCGTCGCCCTCGCCAAGGAACCCGTCACTGCGGACCTCATCAACATTCAGAAGACCGAAGGCGGCCAATCGTGGCGCATCGCCGACAACCTCGAACACCTGGAAAAGGCCCCCGCCAAACGCCAGGCGGTCTGACGGTTGCCCTTCCTGGAGCCCTCTTCGCCCGGAGGGCGGACGGAGCACCGATGCGGAGCGCCTGAACCCAGAACTTCTACCATGCAGTCTTCAACACGAAGAACTGCACCGCCGCAACCTACCGTTTACGTTTATAACGCGTCGAAGTGCTTTTTGGTTAGGCCCGTTTGGCGGATAATGGCCCGCAAGGTTCCAGTGGGAATATCGCCCGGGTGGTTGGGTACTGTGGTTCGCAGATGCGTCCGCGCGTTGTACCAGATTTCATGGCTCCCCGCCGCGGAGCGATCAAACTCGAATCCCGCGGTCCGCAGTTTGCGAACGAGTTCGCGGTAGGTCATGCCACCACCGTGACGGGGACGACCGCCTCGACGGATCGCGTCCGTCGGCGCTTCGGTTTCGGAAGCGGATCGCCGTGGGCTAGGCAACTCTCGATGATCTTCCGTGCTACGTCGCGGGCGATCTCCATCGTTTCGGCGATGGTGACCCCTTGGGCGACCAGGCCCTGTAGATCAGGACTCGTGGCCACGTAGCCGCCCTCCTCCAGCGGCTCCAGCTTGAGGCGGATCATCCACTCGCCAAAGGACGATGCTCTTGTCGTACGCATGGACGTAGAATACCATTTCACGAGGGAGGTTGTCCACGCCCGCCGACAATACCGCACGGTCCGCGGGCCGCGGGGGCTCGGCGCGGGTCTTGCCATGAAGGTACGGGAGGTCCACAAGTTGATTGAGGCCGATGGGTGGTTCCTCGTCGCGACGCGCGGTAGCCACCGCCAGTTCAAACACTCGTCCAAACCCGGACGTGTGACCGTCGCGGGGAAACCCGGCGACGATCTCGCACCGGGCACGTTGAACAGCGTCCTGAAACAGGCCGGACTGAAGGAGCGACGGTGATGCGATACGCCGTGGTGATCGAGAAAGCGAACGGCAACCTCTCCGCTTACGTGCCCGACCTTCCCGGCTGCGTGGCTACCGGGCAAACCCACGATGAAGTCAACGCCAACATCCGTGAAGCGATCCGCTTCCACCTCGACGGCCTTCGCGAAGACGGGTTGCCCATCCCGCTGCCCGAAGCGCTGTGCGATTACGTCGAGGCGTGACGGGCGTTTGTCCCCGCGTTGGCGGCCGCCGCTACGAACCACCTGGTGGCGGCCGCTGGTCGGACGCGGCGGCAAAGCTCAAGAACTTCTTGATCGACCTAAAGGTGTATATCGGGATCGATCCCCGACGCAACGCCGCTTGGGGGAGCGGCGCCATTGCCTCGGCCAGACGGTTTGCAACTCCCCGAGGTTTCGTGTCCACGATACAGATCGTAGGGAACGCCCCTAGATTCAAGGAGCCAAAGGTTACTCGACTTAAGGAACGCAAGAACGTCGATAGATGAAAATCGCTTCGCGCAAGCGAAACGCCGATGAGACACCATCGTTGCGACCAACGGAATGCCTCGAAACTCTGCGCCCACATCACCCCCAGCTTCGGAAACTCATCGAATGCCTTCGAGGCAGTCGGCGGGATGATGACCATGCGTCGCGATGATCCGCATTGTGTGCATTGTGGGATAGTCTCACCTGTCGGACGCGGTGATCCACGAAACCACATCGACCACGGATGGATATGATGGCGGTTGGGGCAGAAGTCGTTTGGACACGTGTACCAATCTTTGGAACCGTGGAGCTTCGTTAGCACTCCTCGGGTACAACTGGGGCCTGCAAGACTGAAGACAGGAGCCGCGGCAGAATCCAGACGGGTCCACGGTGCCGCCAAACTTGACTCAAGATGGCTCAAGTGATGCCCGGATTCTCCTTTGCATTTGTGCAAATGAAACTCCAACGTTGTGTCGTAATTGAGCGTGATCACGGAGTCCTCGGGACGTATTAGGTCGACAAATGCCTTCACTTTCTCGCAAATCGGTGACGATTCGTTCAACCACGGCAGGCGTTCGCTGATGTAGTGCAGCAACAAATCGTAGTCGTGTCGCAGCTCGGGAATTGGACGAGAGGTCGGAGCAACGAACCCTTGGGTTTCCCACGCAAACCCGATGCCGAAGGCACGCACATGCAGGTCCGCCATGACCGTCTCGAGGTCTAACGTGTCAAGCGGCCCATACTCGCGCTCAAGTCGATCGAGGAGTGAGTTCAACCGCGGGTCGGCAGTTGTAAGATCAACCTTCGCCATTCTCGCCCCGTACTGCTTGCCAAAGGTTCGGGAAAAGAACCTCGCGGCAACGGGAACTTGGTATAGGCTTGCAGCGCTTAACCCCGCTCCGACGAGGTAACATACGGAGCCGCTCTGGAGGGGCGGCAACGCGTTCATTCTTAGCGTGAGTTGGTTCGTTCCAGCACCCACAAGTGGCTCCGTGCCGAACGTCTCGAACGCTTGACGCCCGGCACGCCCCATTCTACAAGATGCGCCACGATGTTCGACACCCTGACCAACAAGCTCAACGACGTTTTCCGCGGCCTGCGGGGGCGGGGGAAGATCACCGAAGGCAACGTGGCCGAGGTGATGCGCGAAATCCGCACTGCCCTGCTCGAAGCCGACGTGCATCTCGACGTGGCCCGCGCCTTCTGCGACGAGGTCCAGCAAAAAGCGATCGGCGCGGAGGTCATTAAGACCCTCCGCCCCGCCGACGTGATGGTCAAGCTCGTCCACGACGAGTTGGTCCAGATCATGGGCCCCGTCGATTCGCGCATCCCCTTCATCACTCCCGGACCCACCGTGCTGCTGATGGCCGGTCTGCAAGGGTCGGGCAAGACGACCACCTGCGGCAAGATGGCCAAGATGCTGGCGAGCCGCGCGAAGCGACCGATGCTCGTCGCTGCCGACCTCAAGCGGCCGGCGGCGATCGACCAACTCGAAGTGCTCGGTGAGCAAATCGGAGTCCCCGTCTACACGGAGCGCGGCCATCAGAATGCGGTCAAAGTCTGCCGCAACGGGATCAACGAAGCCCGCAAGACCGACCGCGACGTAGTGATCCTCGACACCGCCGGACGCCTGGCGATCGACGAGGAGTTGATGGACGAGATCGCCAAGGTCGCCCAGGCGACCAACCCGCAACAGATTTATCTCGTCCTCGACGCGATGACCGGGCAGGACGCGGTGAACACCGCGAAAATCTTCAACGAAACTCTGGAACTGGACGGCATCATCCTCACCAAGTTCGACAGCGACACGCGCGGCGGGGCGGCCCTTTCCGTCAAGCAGGTCACCGGCAAGCCCATCAAGTTCATCGGCGTCGGCGAGAAGCTCGACGCCCTCGAGGAGTTTCACCCCGACCGCATCGCCGGACGCATTCTGGGCATGGGCGACGTCCTCTCGCTCGTCGAACAGGCCCAGAAGCAATACGACCAAGCGGAAGCGACCAAGCTCGAAGCCAAGATGGCCTCGGGCAAGTTCACCCTCGACGATTTTCTCGGTCAGCTTCGCAAGATGAAGGAGATGGGGTCGATGAAGGACCTCATCAAGAAAATCCCCGGCATGGCCGAGATGGTCGGCGACGAGGAGATCGACGAAACCGAACTCGTCCGCTTCGAGGCCGCCATTCAGTCCATGACACCGAGGGAGCGGGCCAACCCCAAACTGATCGACACCTCGCGCCGCCGCCGCATCGCCCGCGGGGCGGGCGTCGACCCCGCCGACGTCAGCCAGCTCGTCAAGCAGTTCGAGCCGATGCGTAACATGATGAAGATGATGTCCGGCCAATCCTTCATGCAGCGACTGAAGATGGGCACGCAGTTCTCCAAGATGATGGCCGGCGGGGTGATACCCAAGTTCAAAGCCGGCACCACCGCCACCAAACGCGTCCTGTCGAAAAAAGATAAACGCAAGCGTCGTCGCCGATAAACACCACGATGTGCCACTGCTCTGCGAGCAGTGTCTAGCGCCTCGCCTTGCGGGCGGCGCCAGGATGGCATAGACAGTCCTCGCGCCGGGCGTTTATGGGTCCGTCCGAAAACAGTTCAACGCGGTTCCCCCTCTTGACTTTAGAGAATTTTTCGCTAAATGTTTGCCCGCGCCTATAGTTAATCGTAGGTTTAATGTGATTACATCCCGCAGGGCAAACCAATCGCAAGATTGGGACGCAAAGCGTTGAGTCCCGACGTTGTCGGGATTGTCGCGCTGCCCGGAATACCGTGGGGGACGGGATTCCGGAAGGGAGGGGAAACTCCATGCTCCTTAGGAGGGCATACAATGAAGCGTTCCAGTCTTGTTCCGCGCCACCACTCTAGTCGCCGTCGCGCCGCCGTCGCAGTGCTGACGGCCGTCACTCTCGTCGTTCTTCTGATCTTCGCATCATTGGCAGTTGACCTCGGCTTCGTCCGCGCCGTGTGCGGCGATATGCAGCACACCGCCGACGCCGGGGCCCTGGCCGCCGCGTCGGCTCTGATGCAATCCGACGGCAAGGACACCGAGGACGCCAAGGAGCGCGCCCTCGACGTCATCGAGCGCATGGAGCAGAGCCAGGGCTTCGAGGCCCTCGATGACCAGATCATCGAGTTCGGCACTTGGGATTACTCCACCCGCGAGTTCACGCCGATCACGAGCGCCTCGCAGAAGCCGTTCGCCGTCCGCGTGGTCGGCGTCCGCAACAAGACCCCGCTCTTCTTCGCGGGCGTGATGGGCAAGTACAGCACGAACGTGACCCGCGAGGCCGTCGCCCTCGCCAGCGGTCCTTGCGCCGGTATCTGGGGATTGGAAGGCGTCAAGGTCACCGGGAACGTCCTCACCAATAGCTACATCTCCGATGACGGACCGTACTCCGCGGCCACCGCGGGCGAAAACGGAGACATCTGCAGCGGCCGCAATATCACCGTCAACGGCGGCGTCGAGGTCGACGGCGATGTCATGTGCGGGTTCGGGTACGAAGTGACCACGAACGGCAACCCGGAGATCACCGGACTGACCACGGCCAACACCGGTCCCGTCACCGCGCCGACGCTGAACTTCGGAAACATCACATCCGTCAACGATGACGCCAAACTCGGGCTTACGAAGAGCGGCAAAAGCCCGTATAAGGGCGGCACCGGCAATCTGTACCTCAACGCCAACGACAATCTGGACTTTCCACCGGGCAACTACTATTTCAAGTCCATCACCATGCACTCCGGCTCCACGCTGACCGTCAGCGGGCCGACCACGGTCTACGTCGGCGGGAACGTGGACGCCTCCGGCGCCGGTGTACTCAACAAGACCTCGGATCCCGGCAATTTCTCGATCATCGCCGCCGGGACGAGTTTCGAGATCGGCGGTTCGTTCGACTTCTACGGTTCGGTCTTGGGCCCCAATGCGGACGTCAAGCTGCACGGCGACAGCCAGTTCTACGGGGGCGTCATCGGAAGGACGGTGACCCTGCTTGGCAACTTCCAAGTGCACGTGGACGAGTCGCTGCCCTTGATGAACCTGATGAAGCCGCCGCAGCCGAGTTTGGTGAAGTAGCTCCGGGAAAACGCCGCCGGGGCGGAGGTGAGGGGGATGGCAGCCCAATTCGTTGAAGTGATCACACGCGTCGCGCGGCGGCTCCGTTCGACTGACGCGGCGGTCGCCGCGACCGAGTACGCGACCATTCTGGCCGTGGTCATCATGGTCGTCATGGTGGCCGTGATGATGCTCGGCCGGACGGTGAGCAAGAACTTCAGCGACATGGGTGGAACCTTCGCTTCGGCGGCCAATGGAAACAACCCCGGCAAAAGCGATGGCAAGGGTAGTGGTGACCAGAGCGGTGGAAGTGGAAACGGCGCGGACCCAAGCGGCAGTGGCAGCCCCGGCGGAGGCGGCGGCGGTTCAGGCGGCGGTGGAAGCAACGTCGGTAATGGCACCGGGGACAGCGGCGGCGCAGGTGGCGGCAGCGACGCCGGTGGCGCTGGTTCGAACGGCGCCGGGAGCGATGGAAGCGGCGACGCGGGTGCAGGCAGCGGCGGTGGAAGCAGTGGAGGTTCCGGAGGGAGCGGAAGCAGCGGCGCCGGTTCGGAAAACGGCGGTGGGACCGGCGCGGGCAATGGCAATGGAAATAGCGGTGGCAATGGCAATGGAAACGGCGGCGGGAATGGCAATGGGAACGCCGGGGGCAACGGCAACGGGAACGGCGGTGGTAACGGGGGCGGCAAAGGGAATGACAACGGAGGCGGAAATGGCGGAGGCAACGGTGGTGGGAACGGCGGCGGCAAGGGAAGCGGAAACGGGAATGGTAGCGGTAATGGCGGGGGCAACGGCCACGGTAAAGGTGGTAGCAAAGGCGGAGGCTGATAAGTTCGTGTTGTACCTGTGCCGCGTCGATATGCTGGATGCGGTCCGGGCCGGTGATCGAGGGCCGGGATCGACCCCGTGTCCGGGCGGTTGAGGCCCTTCAAGGGAGGCAGAATCATGCAAGCGTCAAAGAGCAACGTGCCGACCGCGGGCCGGAGGGAAATCTCGCGATTGGTGGAAACAGCGGGTCAGCAGGGGGAGGCCGACGGGTACGCCGGGAAGCGACACTTCACGCGATTCGCCGAGGGGATGCGGCTGGACGTAACCTTGAACCCCGCTCAACCGTCGGGGGCGTGGGGCGTCTACATGCACAACGTCTCGGACGGCGGCTTCGCCTTCTGGTCCAAGAAAGAGGTGCCGGGGCGGACGACCATGTTCGTTCGCGAATACAGCGACGACAACTCCGAAGGATGGCTCAAGGCCCGGGTCACCCACTGCACGGTGGGCATTCGCGGCTTCCTCGTCGGAGCGGCCTTCGAGCATCCGCCGGCAAAAACGTAGCCGTCTGCGCTTCCATCGAGCCGCGCCGCTACGATGACGGGTATGCGTAACTCACGCATTCAGCTTGATTTGCTTCAACTAGCGGGGGTTGGATTCGAACCAACGACCTCCGGGTTATGAGTCGAGTCCGCCCCGGTGACGTAGGGCCATTACCTTCGTTCTAAGTATACCACAGGGGGTAGGACATTGCAAGTGTTGCGTCCATTTTACCCGTTTTCGCCCCGTTTCAGGTAGACTACCCAGAAACTCCGACAGTTGTAGGACGAACCCGCCAACCCGCGTTTTCGTTGGCGAGAACACGGTTTTTCTCTAACCAGCAACCCAAGGGCGTGATGCCCGATGGTCGTGGGTTCAGTTTCGGTATCTGTTCGGTTTTCACCCACCCGTACCGCTTAGCCCGCGTTTTCGTGTTTCAGGGTGTCGGGACACCGGAAGGGTCCGCCGCGTTGAACGTAGGCCCGTCAACGGCCTGCGGCCACGCCCTCAAGCGCCAGGGGGCTAGCCCCAATACGGTTCACTTAAGGCGCATAAAACAAGCCCCACAAAGACGATAGAGATTCGGATGGAGCCGAAATCTTTCTATCGCATTGGAGGCTTGAACCATGTCGAGTATCGGCCAAGGAGGGCCG
>Ga0315274_10017534_pt1 | contig 10097 bp, 6 predicted proteins | sample YL17G02_20_MG_FD_203700 | JGI IMG/M metagenome (GOLD analysis project Ga0315274, IMG submission 203700) | Sediment microbial communities from Yellowstone Lake, YNP, Wyoming, USA - YL17G02_20 | ecosystem: Environmental > Aquatic > Freshwater > Lake > Sediment | place: USA: Wyoming | collected... | reverse complement strand
GGTGGAATCGGGATGGCCAGGTCGAGGGCGATCTTCCATTGGCCGTCCGGCGTTTTCCTCCAGATCCGGAGATAGCTCGAAGAGGCCGCCGTCGCGTCCACAGCGGAGCCGCTTCTCGTCTCCGCTGTCCCGAAGATGAAGCCCAGCGTGCCCCACCGGGAGACATCCCCATCCATGGGCTCCCAGGTCGACTTGCCGGGGCTCTTGGAGTTCGCCTGACGCACCGCATCTATTCCCGTTTCGGGCAGTGAGCCGTCGCGGTAAAAGCGGATGTCGTCGTGGGCGAAGGCGATGTAGGCGGCCAAAACCCCCTCGGCGGCCGCTTTGGCCGAGAAATCAGCCTCCACCCTGAGGAGATTATTCAACTCGCCGAACTTATCGACCTTGACCAGCCGCTTGGGCCGGCTGGTTTCCTTCCTGGTCATAACCTCCATAGGCCTGAACCCCGGCTGCGGATGGCGGATGCCCACGTCCAAGACTACTTTCCAAAGCCCGCTGGGCTGTTTCTGCCAGAGAGATACGTAATGACCGTAGCGGGCGGGGTCTCCCGGCTTGCTTTTATCCTTGGCCTGATAGGGCCCGGTCGTATAGCCGAGGTCCCCGTCCGGTGCGACCTCGGCATAGGCCGGTTCCCAAGTCAGAAGGACCGGCGAATCGTCGGGCGCCTCTTCATAGGCCTTTCTCCCGGAGACGGGCTTCGGCCGGAAGACGATGGAATCGTCGGCAAGGTAGGTGAGAAACGCCTCCCTGATCCCCTTCTCCTCCGACAACTTGGAGAAGACCCGCTCCGCGTCGATCAGGCTCTGGAGAGTCCGGCCGCCGGATTGCCCGGGGACGACGCCGGCCAGGGCAAGGATGCAGGCTTGGAGGAAGAAACAGAGAGAGGTTTTCATAGGCGCTTCACATGCCATTAGTAAGTACGGATCATCCCGGCATTTTGATGCTTGTCCATTATAAATGACATGTCGCCGTAGCTGTCAACGGAATCCCTAGGACTTCAGATCCCGGGAAACGGAGATGACTCGCCCGAATACGCGCATGATGTTCCCGCCCCAGATCTTGGCGATCTCTTTTTCCGTGCGGCCACGGCGGACGAGCTCTTTGGTCACCCGGAACATTTCGCTGACGTCGTCACAGCCCTTGACCCCGCCCCCGCCGTCGAAGTCGGTGCCGATCCCGACGTAATCGATGCCGACGAGCTTGATGACATGCTCGATGTGGTCGACGAGCTCTTTGACCGTGGCCTTCTCCTCGGGATACTGCGCGTTGAGGGCTTCGTACTCCTCCATGGCCTTCTTGCGGACGGCTTCGTCCTGGATGTCGCGCCGGGCGCCGTACTTGGCCTGGAGTTCTTTGAGCGACTTCTCCCGTTCCGGGTTCGGCTTGGGAGTGCGGACGTAGCCCGAGAGGAAGCAGATCTGGATAACGCCGCCGTTTGCGGCCAGGACGCGGATCATCTCATCCGAGAGGTTCCGCGGGCTTTCGCAGAGAGCGCGGCAGGAGGAATGAGAGGCGATGATCGGGGCCTTGGTGACCTTGAGGACATCGAAGAAAGATTTATCCGAAGCATGCGAGATATCGACCATGATACCCAGGCGGTTGCAGGCAGCCACGACCTCCCGGCCGAAGTCGCTCAGGCCCCGGTCCTCGGTGTCCTGCCGGTCGGTCGAAGAATCGCAGATGTCGTTGTCCCGGGAGTGGCAGAGAGTGACATAGCGCACGCCCAATTTATAGTATTCCTCTAGATTTGATAGAGATTTCCCCACCGGGTAGCCGTTCTCCATGCCGATGAAGGCCGCGCGGCGCCCCTCTTTTTCGAGGCGGTAGGCGTCGTCGGGGGTCAAGGCCAGACCGACAAGGTTCGGGTATTTCTGGCACATCTCATGGATGGCCGCGAGCGTCTTGAGCGTCCAGTCTTTTGCTTTCACGTAGCCCTGTTCGGTGCGTTCGCCCTGGCCGACGAAGACGGCGAAAAATTCCGCATCCAGACCGCCCTCGGCCATACGGGGAAGGTCGATCTTGCCGCTTCCCGGCTTTCCCGGCTCGTGCCTGACGCCGATGTCCCAGGTCTTGTCCTCAAGATGAGAGGCGGTGTCGCAATGGGTATCGACCGAAAGAATCCTGTCATGAATGGCCAGCGCCTTCGCTTCCAGGTCTGTTTCGGCGACCTTGGGACGGCAGGCCATGAGCCCGACGACATAAAGAACAGCCAAAAGAAAGAAGAAAGGGGCGCCTTTTCGCACCATGGAATTTCCTTTCAAAATTAGGAAGCGCTATTTTAGCACAAATCATCAGCCATGGCGCTCCCCGCTTATTTTGCCTATAATGTGTTTATAATGTCACCGATGAAGCGGGCCGTTCTCATTCTTGTAGCGATCATCCTCCTGGCCGCCGTCTACGAGTTCTGGGTTAGAAATGACATGTCGGATTTCGGCATGTCCTATCGGGCCGGAGAGAGAATCAGGAGCGGCGAAACGCTCTACCGGGACTCCGACGGCCACCTTAAGTATTATTATTCCCCGACGTCGGCCCTTTTTTTTGCGGTTTTTTGCCTCCTCCCCAACGAGTGGGCCAAGCTCCTCTGGTATATTCTCCAATTCCTCTGCCTCGCCGGCGTTTTTTCCCTATCTTTCAGAATTCTTCCGTGTCAAGAAAAAAAGACGCTCCCAATCTGCTTCTGGACTTTTTTGATTATGCTCAAGTTCCTCGGCCGGGAGGTGGAGCTCGGCCAGTTGAACCTTTTCATGCTTTTTTCCCTCACCCTGATGCTGTATTTTCTCCTCGAACAAAGAAATGTCGCTGCGGGTCTCGTCTGGGCGCCCTCGATGTTTTTTAAGCCTTATGCTCTTGTTTTTCTGCCTTATTTTTTGATCAAGAAGAAATTCACGGCCGCAGCTCTGGGACTATCTGTTTTTCTTGCCGGGCTCTTTTTGCCGGCGCTGTTTTACGGTTTCCGGGGAAACCTTATTGTCCTCAAAGAATGGACGTCCAACCTTTTATATTCAACATCTCACCTTTTGTCTGCCTACGACAACGCTTCCCTGTATGGATTTCTTTCGAAGGCCTTTCCTGCCGGCTGGGCCAAAGCTGTGGTCCCTGTGCTTATTTTAGATTTTCTTCTGCTGGCGTTTGCGCTTCTCTGGATGATCCACAAAGGCCGGACAAACGGTGAGATTCAAAGGCCCGAAGTCCTGGAAAGCTCCTTCCTCTTCATCATGATTCCCTTTTTCTCGCCGCTCGGCTGGAATTATAATTATCTCTACTCCTTCTTGGCCGTGATGATGATCGTCAGCGCCTTCAAAAAATTTCCCCTCTCCCTCAAAATCATCTTGATCATCAACTTCGCCATGATCAGCACAAGCCTAGTGGAGCTCTGGGGAAGGACGGTTTTTCATTTTTACACCCAGTATTCCTTTGTCGTGATCAACTTTTTTGTGGTCTTGTTTGGCCTTTTTTATTTGAGGCTCAAAAAAATATCTTAGATCCCTCCTGTCTAAGTTTGATTCAGGTTGCTCGTGCCCGCGGGTTCGGGTTGCAGGAGTCAGCATAATCGGATTCGTGGCCGACATGGGGGATAAATCCGGTCGCCTCAGTCGTGGCGGAGGGCGCGCACCGGGTCGACGCGGGCGGCCCGCATCGCCGGATAGACCCCTGCCGCCAGGCTAACCGCCACAGAAAAGACGACGGCACCCAGGACGAGCCAGGCCGGGAAGCTGAAATACGAGATGAAGGGAACGCCCTGTTTGGCCAGGAAGTAATTGACGACGCGGTTGATGATCCCGCTCACCGCCCAGCCCAGGCCGTACCCGAAGACCCCACCGATGAACCCGATGACGCTCGATTCGAAGAAAAAGATCCGGCGGATATCCCGGTCGCTCGCCCCGACCGCCTTCATAATCCCGATCTCGGAGTAGCGCTCCAGGATGGACATGACCATGGTGTTGACGATCCCGAGCGAGGCGACGACGATGGCGATCATGCCCACGGCCGCCAGGACCATGTTCAAGATCAGGAATCCCCTCTGGACCTCCTTGAACTGATCGGCCAGGGCGAAAACCCGAAGCCCCATGCCGACAACTTCCTTCTTGACCGGCTCGACGAAGACGGGCGATGAGAGGCGCACGTTGAGCGCCGAATATCCGAGCCTCCCCTCCCGGGCCCGGAAAATATCCCAGATATTGCTGAAGGGAAGCTTTTTCATCCGTTTTGAAATCCCGGGCGGGATGAAGACATCACTCTGGATGGGGATCGGACCGGCAAGGGCTTGAGTTTCGGCGACTCCTACGATGGTCAGCTCCGTGTCTTCCGTCGTAAAGGGAAGCCGCTCGCCGCTCAACGCCGCTGGCAGGTCCGCCGGGTTGAGCCGGGAGAAATCGAACCCGATCGAGGAGATGACCATCTTTTTCCCGAGCGAAGCTTGAGGCTCACGGACGCCGAACTGACGGAGCAATGAGTCGGCGACGACAAGAGAGTCCTCTTCGTCCGACGCGTATCCCTTCCCGGCGCTGAACCGCAGCATCCTGGACGATGTCACCTTGGCCGGGACGACCTGGACGAGCCGGAATTCATCCTTGCCGTTGAAACGGACGATCGCCGGGATCCGGACATCGGGGAATACGGTATCCACCCCCTTGAGCGCGGCGATCTTCTCCAGCGCGGCATCGTCAAGGACAGCGCGGGAGACACTGGACGGCCGGGCCTCGGCAGGCTTCCGGTCCGGGTCGAAGCGCTCCCCCATAAAAAAGTCCTCGCTGAAGACAGTCAGAGAGTTGAAGAGGTCGAGCGACCGGAAGCTCTCGGTCACGTTCTTCTGCATCCCTTTGCCGAAGGAGACCATCGAGACAAGGGCGCCGATCCCGATAGTCACCCCAAAAGCGGTGAGGAACGTGCGGAGCTTCCGCTTCCAGAGGTCGGCCAAGGAGAGCTCGATGTGGTCCCTAAACCTCATCGCCATCTCTCCTCGGCCTGGACCTTCCCGTCGCTGAGCCGGACGCCGCGGCCGGCGAACTCCCGGGCCAGCGACTCTTCATGGGTGACCATGATGACGGTCAGGCCTTGATCCCGGTTGAGTTCGGCGAGGAGGGTCACGATCTCCCGGGAGGTACGGCTATCCAGGTTTCCGGTCGGCTCGTCGGCCAGCAGGACCCGCGGCCGGTTGATCAGCGCCCGGGCGATGGCCACCCGCTGCTGCTCGCCTCCGGAAAGCTCGGTGGGGCGGTGGGCGGTCCTCGCTTCGAGGCCGACTCGAGCCAGCACCTCTCCAGCCCGCTTCAGGCGTTCCCGCTTCGCGATCCCGGAGAACATCAGGGGAAGAGCCACGTTCTCGAGCGCGCTGAACCCGGGCATGAGGTTGAACGACTGGAAGATCATCCCCACCCCGGAGCGGCGGTAGAGCGCCAGCTCCTCCCGGCTCATCTCCGAGATCTTCCGGCCCCGGACTTCGATCGTCCCCGAGGTCGGAGTGTCCAGGCCGCCGAGGAGGTTGAGGAGCGTTGACTTGCCCGACCCCGAGGCGCCGGTCACGGCGGCGAAAACGCCCTCTTCGAGGCCGAGGCTCACATCCTGAAGCGCGACCACCCGGACCTTAGCGGTCGCATAGACCTTGGAAAGGCTCTCGACTTTGATCAGGAGGGCGTCCTCCTTAATACTTGCCGTCCATCGCAAACTCGGAGCTGTCGAGCCAAAAGCCCGAGCCGGTCACGGAATCGTGCTGGGCCAGCAGAAGGTCATAATGGAACCTCTCCTCATCGGCGATTTTCTCGAAGATCTCCTTGGCCGCGGGATCGCCCATCTTGGTGGAGGAAGTCGTGAAGAAGTCAACGGCCTTCTGCTCGAGCTCCATCCCGATCCGCAGAGCCTCGACCTCGCTCTGTCCCTCCGCCCGCTTTATGCGCTGGGCCAGCTCTTGGATGACGGGCGAAGGGCCTTTGAGCTCTTCGCTCCGGACCTGCTTCTTCCAATCGTCCGATTTTATGATCTGGCTGAAAAGACGGCTGAAGGTCTCGAGGTGCTTGACCTCCTCCTGGGCCAGCCGGACAAACATCTTCTTCCCGAGCTCGTTGTGGGTAATTTCGGCAGCCTGGTTGAAAAAGGCCTGCCCGTTGATCTCCAGCCTAATGGCGTCCTGGATCAAGGTTTTAACGTCCTGACTGATCTTGGTCATTCGGGTCTCCTTTCGTCTCTCGATGCCAGAACTCGATCTGTCCGGCGGCAGGCGAGAGGGAACATCGATTGTAGCGAATCCCCCGCTCCGATGCAAATAAAGAGGCTCAGGGCATGGGATTCGTCAGCCCGCTCGTTTCCCCAGCGAGGAATGTCGTTGCGAGGAACCCGGTAACGAAGCAATCTCCACGGGATCGTCACGGCGTCTTCGGCGCCTCGCGACGCCCGCTCAGTCGTCCACGGACTTCCTCACCCATACCCTTCGCCTTGGGCAACAAAGGAGAACCATGCCCGCTCCGCTGCGGAGGGCTTTCTGAGGGGCTCTCCCTCGCCCTACTCTCCCTGTCAAGTTCGGTGCCAGGCAACTAAATACCGAAATGTAGGGAGCTATAATTAGGGAGTTCAGTTGCCTGTCCCCTTTCTTGGTACAAATCTTAACACATCTCCTACAGTTGAACCGAACACCGTTCTCTGTGCTATAATGTCGCCCTGTTCGTTCCGAGTCTGTGCCCGCGGATCGGCTTTGCCTTGGGAGTCAACAATGCAGATTACAAAGCGGCGTCTATTGACGGCGCTGGCCGCCATCTTTTTGACCGGCCCGTTTCTCTGCGGCGCCGGGTTCGAGGTCAAGGTCGTCCAGAGCCCTGCCGACCTGCCCCCGGGATTCAGCACGCTCGCCCAAAAAGGCGATTATCTGCTCAGCGACGGGAAATACCTCGTCTTGCTCGGCGCTTCGCCGCGGCTCGTGGTGACGAGCGGAAACTACCCGCACGGCCAGGCCAAGGGAAGCGTCCTCGGCCTCGGCCCGGCAGGCCGAGGCGTCTGCGGCGACCTGAACTTCGGAGCGCCGGTCCTCCGGGTCAAAGATAAGACACATTATGTAGCCTATTCTCGGCTCGATCAGGGCCCGGCCGGCGCCGGAGACAAGCCGTTAAGCTTCCTGGCCGCCGGGGTTTTCGAAGACAACCAAGGGAGAGGGGCGGACATCCGGACGACGTATCTTTTCCATCCCGGAAAGGGGCAAGTCGAGGTCAGCTCGACAATCACCAACACCGGGCAGGTTCCATTCGAGGACCTGAGTTACAGCCTCTTTTTCGATGCCTACCATCGTTACTATTTCAATCCCTACAATAGCGAGAAATTCCCCAAGTTCAATTTCCGGGCCTACCAGAAGAAGGGATATCACCTGGGGATCATCAACCTGAACCCGGTGGAAAAAGAGGAATCCCGCTATCCGGGGAGACTTTCGCCGGGCGAAAAGTGCGAGGTTCGCTACGTCCTGCTTGTCGACCCCTCCGCCATGGGCCTTCTCCAGTCCCTCTACCAGGAGCTCGAGACGCCGGTCGCCAAAGCCTCAGTCGCGTTCAGCGGGTTCGAGGGCGACTGGATGGAGCTCATCGTCCGGGAAGCCCTGACCTCTTCGATTTTCTTCAGGGCCGTCCTGGAAAAACCCCTCTATCAAGAGCTCCTGCTTCCCCCCGGCGTCTATCGGCTTCAGGCCAACATGTTTCCGGCCGTTGTTGAACAGCTAGTGGAGGTAAAGACGGACGGGGAGAATTCGTTCTCACTCCAGGCCCCCCCGCTCGGCGAGGTGAAGGTCCGGCTCAAAGACAGTCAAGGAAACGCCGTCCCGGGCAAGGTCAGTTTCCTGGGCATCGCCCCGACCAAGAGCCCCTATTTTGAACCCGACAACCCGGTCGAGACCGGGAGGGGCTGGGAAGGGTTCAAGAACTCCTGTTTCCCCGGCGAAGACGGGCTCACCGTCCTGCTTCCCGTAGGGACCTATCTGGCCGCCGCTTCCAGGGGCCCTGAATATACGGTCGAACACAAGGTCATAGAGGTCGTGAAGGAAAAAAACTTCGACCTGGTCTTCGTTATCGACCGGGTCGTCGAGACGCCGGGGCTCATCTCGTTCGATCCCCATATGCACACCAACAAGTCCGATGGGGAGCCCTCAGTCTCTGAGCGGATCAAGTCGGTCGTGGCCGAGGGTGTCGAGATCCTGGCCGCCACCGACCACAATTTTGTCACTGATTACGCACCCATCCTGAAAAGCCTGGGACTCGGCAAAGAGCTGACCATAATCCCGGGAAGCGAAGTCACTACCCCCGACGTTATCCACTACAACACCTTTCCCATGGAGTTGCTGCAGGGCGAACTCGGCAATGGTGCCATCAACGCGGCCGCCGAATCGGCCTCTCCCCTCTTCACGGCCAGCCGGCAGAAGAACCCAGGAGCGGTCCTTCAAGTGAACCACCCGCGGGCCGGAGACCTGGGCTATTTTAACAACCTCTATCTCGACCAGGAATCGGCTGCGACCGCTCTGGCCGAGCTGGACCTGAATTTCGACGTCCTGGAGGTCCTCAACGGTCCCTATTTCTACTCCTCCAATCAAGCCGCGATCGAGGACTGGTTCCACCTCCTCAACAGGGGCTACGTCTTCCCGATCGTCGGTTCATCCGACTCTCACGGCATCGACCGTGAGGAGCCCGGCTATTCGCGGACCTATGTCTCTGTGCCCGATGAAAAGGGAAAGCCGCTCGACCGCGCGGCATTCATCGCCGCTCTTAAGAAGGGCCGTTCTTTCGTCACCAACGGACCATTGATCGCCTTCAAGGTCAACTCGCTGGATACGCCGGGGGATCTCGTCCAGGCCAAGGGAGGACAGGTCACTATCTCCCTCCGTGTCTGGGGCGCTCCGTGGGTGGACGTGGACGAAGTGCGACTGGTCTTCAACGGCGAAAGACAAATCATCTTCCCTGTAAGGGCTAAGGACGGCGCCATCGACAAGTTCGATCAAGCAATCAGTGTCACCTTGACCAGGGACACCTATGTCTGTGTCGAAGCGTTGGGCCGGAAGACGCTCTTCCCAGTCCTCCAGAGCCCGTCTGAGACCGGACTGCTCGAGGACGGCACTCTCCCCTATGCTCTGACCAACCCCGTGTTCGTGGACGTGGACGGAAACGGCCGGTTCGACCCTCCCCTCCCCGAGAAGGTCCGTCCCGCGACCGATCCCGGCGGTCCGAATAAAAAAGTTTCCCGATATTGATATAATGCCCTTGATCCACTCATGACAGAGATCAGAGAACACCTCAGGAACGCGGCCTGCATCATCAACCCGGAGGCCGCCCAGAAAAAATGGCTGCGCCGCAAGACGCTGAAAAAGCTCTTGGCGCGGGAGCTCCCCGGCCAGAAGTTCGATGTCCTCGTCAGAAAAGAGAGCATGATTGCGCTCGTCCGCAAGATCAGCCCGGCCTTCTCCACGATCATCGCCCTCGGCGGCGATGGGACCATTGCGGACGTCCTCCAGGGGATCCGTGAGGCGGGCCGAGAGAAGGAGGTCCTACTGGGGATCGTTCCCTTGGGGAGCGGCAATGCCTTCCGGAAATCGCTGAACATCCCGAAGAACATCCGCCGGGCCGTCCGCGTCATCCAAAATGGGGAACCCCGGCAGGTCAGCCTGATGGAGATCGAGGGCTACGTCTCCGGCTTTTCCAGCATCGGCGCCACGGCCAGGGCGAGCGATGTAAAGCTCCGGGAGAAAATAAAGGGATTCTGGGGCCATGCTCTGGCCGGTCTCGGACTGCTGTCCCATCCCTTATGGGAGGTGGACGTCGAACTCGAGGACGGCCTCGATGAGAAGGGTGCGCACTTTGACAGGAAGACGTTGAAGCTTAAAATCCTGGACTGTGTCGTGGCCAAGTCCAATTATTTCGGCTACTCCTTCCGGATCGCGCCCCTGGCCAGCCTGGAAGACGAATACCTCGACGTCACCTTCTTCGAGATGAGCGGCTGGAGATACGCGCTGCTCCTCCCGCTGACCTATTTCGGACTCTCCCAACGACGGCTGAAGAATTTCAAGGCCAAGAAGCTCGTGCTCAGGGGGAAAGACCTCCCTGTTCAGTATCATGGCGAGTACTTGGGGACAAGAGACC
>Ga0315274_10017533_pt1 | contig 10097 bp, 7 predicted proteins | sample YL17G02_20_MG_FD_203700 | JGI IMG/M metagenome (GOLD analysis project Ga0315274, IMG submission 203700) | Sediment microbial communities from Yellowstone Lake, YNP, Wyoming, USA - YL17G02_20 | ecosystem: Environmental > Aquatic > Freshwater > Lake > Sediment | place: USA: Wyoming | collected... | reverse complement strand
TATTCCAAAACTTCGTAAAATACCGCGTTCCTTGCGCCCTTACACCCATCACCTGGGTCATCGTCACGGCGATCAATGCCAACGCCACGGTAAAATTTAAATCGGTCGACAGCACACGTACAAATGGGGTAAGGAGGAAAGCTTCACCTTCGTGCGCTTCACCTTTCACCACCGTTTTAACGCCGGGCAGCAGCTCCTTGACTGCGTATCCGTGGGCGCCTTCCTTGGGATGCTCAAGGATGCCGATGCTGTCCACGCCGGGCAGGAGCTCTGTCCAGTTAGAGACCAGCACGAGCAAGGTGATCGTGGCAAAGAACGGGAAGATGGTTTTTGCCCACTTGCCAGCGGTTGATTCAGTTAAGTTATAAATTACTTCCAGAATGGCTTCCACTGCCCCTGAAAAACCCCTCGGCACCAGGTCTCCGCTGCGAGTGGCGCGGCGAACAGAAAGGCCGATCAATGTCAGGATCGTCATCGAGATGACCAGCGCGGTGAGGGTACTCGTCCACTCGAACCCGTCAATTAACATCGGCAGTGCTGCCAGAACTGCCATCCACCCGCAAACCAACAATCCTTCCCAGGCGCGGTTGAGCAGGGTCAGGATCAATATGAGAATACCCGCAGCCAGGGGGACAATTACCAGACCACTGGGCAGCTTTTCGGCTGCCATCTGGATGTGCGGCAGGACTGGGGCATAGTATTTTGAGGCAATTACATTGCCAATAATTACTGCCAGGAGTATCCAGCGCTTGAAGCCCCAACGCCATTTTTTATGTTTCTGTTCCACGATTCGTATCCTCCGCAGGGAGTTTCTTTTTAGGCGGCACAGGCTTGATCCGGGCCGTGGCATTACGAACCACCCAGAACATCATAATGAGCGTAACCGGTATACTGGTCAGCATCAAGGTAATAGTGAATAAGGGCTTGGAGTCAAAGCGCTTATCCATCCACAACCCGCCGAATAGGGATGCCAGCACGATGCAAAGTGTCAGAAAACCGACTTGCCCAGCCACAGCGGCCAGGGTCAGGTTGAAGATATACTGCGCCCGATCCTTACCGGGCTGTTTAGGCTGCTCGCTGTTCTGCGTCATAGCGGGCGAATTGTATCAAGGGATACGGTATGCGTCAACCGAAAGCCAAAAATACCTAAAAAAGCGATCCCGCCGCCAGGCCTGCCCAGTGGAACCATGGCCCGAAAAGCGTACCGATCAGGACGATACCTGCAGTCAACACAACCAGGGCGATGGCATACGGGCGTGTGAGTGGTATCGGTTTCTGTTCATCATCAGGATTATCCGTTCGGTAGAGGTATACCACCTTGAGCACTGTCAAATAGTAGTACAAGCCGATGATGGCGTTAAGCACACCTACCACCGCCAGCCAGGTCCAGGTTTTGGTCTCCACTGCGGCGGCAAAAACGAAAACCTTGGCAACAAATCCTCCAAATGGCGGCATTCCAGCCAGGGATAACATACCTATCAGCATGATAAAAGCTAATCCTGGGGAGCGCCGGCTCAATCCCTTGTAAGCATCAATCTCGTTTGAGCCTGAAACGCGCTCGAATGCTGCCACCACGCCGAAGACTGTCAGGTTGGTAACAATATATGCGATCAAATAGAACACCGCGCTCCGGATCCCCAAATTCAGCGGGCCATCCGGAGAGATCGCCACCAAACCGATCAAGATATACCCGGCCTGGGCGATGGAAGAATACGCTAACAATCGCTTGATGTTCTTCTGCGCCAAAGCCAGCGTGTTTCCGAGCGTCATCGTGATCACCGATATAGCCGCGATCAGGGTGGTCCACGAATGCATCACTTCGTCACCGCTGAAAGCAACCAGTAATACCCGCATGAGTACTGCGAAACCCGCGGCTTTAGATGCAGTGGATAGGAAACCTGCCACCGGGGTGGGAGCGCCTTCATACACATCGGGCGCCCAGTAGTGAAAGGGAACCGCCGAAATTTTGAAGCCAAAACCGACCAGCATCAGCATCAGCGTACCCACCAACACACCGGTCGGGATCAGCCCCAGGCGTATTTTCTCAGCCAGCTCGTACAGGCTGGTTGTTCCAGAAAAACCGTACAACAGGCTGAAGCCATACAGCATCACGGTCGAAGTTAACGCGCCGAACAGCATGTATTTAAAGCCCGCTTCGGTGGATTTATCATCGTTCACCACAAAACCAGCCAGCACGTACAACGGGATTGAAGTGGTTTCAATGGCTAAGTAAAGCATTACCAGGTCACCCGCTGAGGCCATCAGGTTCATTCCCAGGGTGGAGACCAGCAGTAACACATAGAATTCACCCTTCTTACCCAGTTGTTCTGCGTCCATGGCGAACAAGCAAGTGATCGCCGCCCCAAACAGGAAGGCCATTCGGAAAGTGAACCCCAGCCAATCGTCACGGATCATCCCCCCGAACGCGAAGCGCGGATCATCACCCGGACGGGCGATTGCTACACTGACCGCCAGGATCAGCATTAATCCACCAGCGGTAAGCCAGCCCAAAGAGCGGCGCTTGGGTTCCGGCCACAAGGCGTCGAGCAGCAGTACAAATCCGGCTAAAACCAGGATCAAAATCTCGGGCAGTATTGCTAAAACATTCTCAGCAGTCACTTACGCACCTCCCACCAATGCCAGGATGTTCTTCACCCCGGACTGTACCAGTGGAACCATCACGGACGGGTACACGCCGACCGTAATCATGATGATACAAATTACTCCCAATGCCACTTTATCCATGACCGTCACATCGCCAACCGCGTGATCCCCATGCTCGAAGTGTTCTGGCATGGCACCGAAGAAAACACGTCCGATAACCCGGATGATATACGAAGCAGTGATAACGATGGAGATGGCAGCAATGATGGCGATCAACGGTTGTACTTTCCATACCCCCATGAAAATGGGGAATTCCGCCACGAACCCCGACAACCCCGGCATACCCATTGACACCAGACCACCGATGGTGAAAGCTACCGCCACCCAGGGCATCTTCTTCGAGAAGCCTCCCAGCTCAGGAATTTCACGCGTATGGGCGCGGTCATACACCATGCCAACGACCGCGAAGAAGAGAGCCGTCATCACCCCATGCGAGAACATCTGCACACCTGCACCGGTGAGGCCTTCTTTGGTGAGGGTCGCAAACCCAAGCATCACCAATCCCATGTGAGAAACCGACGAAAAGCCGATAACATACTTGAAATCCGTTTGCACAGCGGCGATGAACGCGCCGTACACCACATTTACCGTCGCCAACCCGAGGATCACCCACTTCCAGAAGTGGGCACCCTCCGGCATGAGCATAATCCCAACCCGCAGGGAAGCAAAAGCACCCAGCTTCATCAATACACCAGCATGGAACATCGAGACTGCCGTGGGGGCTGCCACGTGACCGTCCGGGGACCAGTTGTGAAAGGGGAAGATACCCCCTAATACGGCAAAGCCGAAGAACACGAACGGGAACCAGAAATGTTGAAAAACCGGCGAAAATCCGGCTTTTTCCAGCTCCAGCATATCGAAGCTATGTAATCCAGCCTGGAAATACATCGCCAACGCACCGACCAGGGCGATTACCGAGCCAATGAACAGGTACAGGGTCAGCTTCATGGCGGCATACTCACGCGTCTTCACCCAACCCCAGATCGAAATCAACAAGTACATCGGAAAGACAGCAATTTCATAAAAGAAGAACAGCATGAACAAATCCAGCGAGACGAAAACGCCAAATACACCCGTCGCCAGGATGAACAAGAAAACAAAGAACTCGCGCGGCCGGTCATCGAGACCCCACGAGATCAACACACCCGTGAACATCACAATGCCAGTCAACAGCACCAGCGGAGCGCTTATCCCATCCACACCAACACGGAATGAAATACCCAAAGCAGGCAGCCATTTGTATAATTCCTGGAATTGGTATCCGCCGGCAGATATATCGTATGAGAAATACACCCACGCGGAGAGCAGCATCGCGATTGTCGCCGCAGCCAGGGCCGTAACGCGCACCTCCGTCTTGCGATTTCCGGGAATCAACAAGATCAAAATACCTGCCACAATAGGGGTAAAGACAATGACACTGAGTATCGGAAATTGCATATCTCACCTCAAGTTAGTTCGTTGGATAGTTCTGTAGTTCGGTAGCACAACTACCTGACCACCCAACTATCGAACGAACAACTAAAACAACCTCTTCATCGCCTCATTGATCACATTCAAAATCCACGCAGGCCAGACGCCAATCCACAGCATCAGCGCCATCAAGGGTGCCATGACAATAATCTCACGGATGTTGATCTCTGCCAGTCCGTGATGTTCCCAGTATTCGTTGAGCGGTCCGTGCAGTACTTTCTTGATCACCTTGAGGATGTATGCGCCGGTTAAAAATAACCCGATCATGCTCAGGGCAGTAAAGACTGTGAAAATCGGCCATGAACCTCGCACGACTAAAAACTCGGATATAAACCCGCCCAAGCCGGGCAGCCCCAATGAGCCCAAGGCTGTGAAGATCAGAATGCCGCCATAAACGGGAATGAGCGGGAAAAGGCCGCCAAAGTCGTTCAAGTTGCGGGTGTGAGCGCGTTCATAAATCACGCCGACCAGGAAAAACATCCCAGCTGCCGAAAGGCCATGGTTGAACATTTGCAGCACTGCCCCATTGAGGGCGATCACACCATCCTCCGCCCAGGTGGAACCGGCCGCATATGCCGCCGCGGCAATACCCAACACCACAAATCCCATATGGTTTACCGATGAGTAGGCCACCAGGCGTTTGAAATCATCCTGCCCATAAGCGGCTAAGGCTCCAAAGATGATCGCCATCACCGCCAGGAAGGCCAGGGCTGGAGCATATTTCTCAGCCTCCTGCGGGTAGAGGGGCAGCACCAGGCGCAGGAAACCGTAGGCTCCGAGCTTAAGTAGTACACCCGCCAGGATCATCGAGCCGGCTGTGGGGGCCTCGGTGTGAGCATCAGGCAGCCAAGTGTGGAACGGCCACACAGGCACCTTGATCGCAAACGCCACCACGAACGCCCAAAAGGCGATCGCTTTGATTGTTCCGAACGATAGACCCAACGGTCCGACATTACCCAGGTTTTGGGCGCTAAGCCAGTTCGGGTCAGAAAACAGTTTCACCAGGTCAAATGTACCCGCCGCCACACCGATCATCTGGATGGCTAACAATAGCCCCAGCGAACCCGCCATGGTATAGATCATGAACTTGAACGAGGCGTACGTGCGTGCCGCCACCTTGCGGCCTCCCCAAAGCTCGCGTTCGCCTTTCTCGCTGCCCCACTGGTTGATTAGAAAATACATTGGAACCAGGCCGATCTCCCAGAACACGAAGAACAACAATAAATCCAGCGAAAGGAATACCCCCAGCATGCCCGTCTCCAGCAGCAGAAACAGGATCATATAAGCCTTAATCCGGTCCTGGATGCCAAACGAGGCCAGGATGCATAATGGGGTGAGCAGGGTGGTCAGCAACACCATCGTCAGCGACAGGCCATCCACGCCCAGATGAAACGATGAATTGATCGCCTCATACCATTTCTGTTGAACCTCAAATTGGAAACCTTTCGCGCCGGCCCCAAAGTTGAGCCATAATGTTATCGATAAAACCAGCGGGATCAGGCTTCCAATGAAGGCAGTCCATCTTAAGAGGGCTTTCTCCTGACGCGGGAGAAAGAACAAAACAGCTGCCACGAGCGTGGGAACGAACAAAATCAGGGTGAGAATATTATTTAGAACGAAATCCATCATCCAATCCTCCCCCCTCTCCACTCATGGGAAAGGGGCCGGGGGTGAAGGTTAACTACGGTTGCAACAACGATAACAGGTAGTAGAACAGGATACCCACCGCAAAAACCAATACCGATAGCATATACTGCTGTACCTTACCAGTCTGTACGGCGCGGAACTTCTTACCAAACGACTTGGTCCCTTCACCCACCGCATCGCCAAACCCATTTACGACCGGCAGGTCGAAGTAATTGCGCAAGACCCCGCCCATGGAAAACGCTACTCGGGCGACAGTGTGTAAGAAGCCATCGATCACGCCGCGATCCATCCATTTATTCGTGAAGGTATCCGCCAGCCAGTATGCCGGGCGCACGAAGAGCCGATCATACAGCTCATCGAAGTAGAACTTATTCTTCATCCAGGTGTAGAAGGTCCCCAAGAGTTTTGCCAAAGGATCCGGTTGACCGGCCTTTACTTCGCGGTAAACCCACCAGCCAAGGGTGAGGCCACTGAGTGCGATGATCATAGAAAGCAGCATCGGTAAGAAGTTGAACTCCAGGGCAGGCAGGTACTCTGGCAGAGTACCAACCACAAACTCGTGGAACCAGTTGGGGATCGCTCCACCCGTCAGGCCTTCTGGGATTCCGACCCATCCGGCTGCTACTGCGAATACCGCCAGCACCACTAGAGGCAGCGTCATGGTCCATTTCGTCTCCTGGGCATGCTGGGCTTCTTTGGTACGTGGCTCACCCAGGAAAGTCAGCGTGATCTGGCGCGCTGTGTAGAAGGCAGTGAGCAGCGCTGCCAGCGCTAACACAATAAACGCTAACCAATAGCCATTCCCGAAAGCATCTGCCAGGATTTCATCCTTCGACCAGAAACCCGCGGTGACCAGTGGGAAGCCCGAAAGCGCTAACCCACCGATGGTAAATGTTAGAAACGTTACCGGCATCTTTTTACGCAGCCCGCCCATGTTGAACATATTTTGCGGATCGACGGAATGATCGCCTGTGTGGAGCACACCGTGTTCCATGCCGTGAATCACCGAACCGGAGCCGAGGAAGAGCAGCGCCTTGAAGAAAGCATGCATCACCAGATGGAAAGCCGCGGCTACATAGGCCCCAATCCCAAGCGCGGCGATCATATACCCGAGCTGCGATATGGTTGAATACGCCAACACCCGTTTCACATCATTCTGCGCCACCGCGATCACCGCCGCGAACAATGCCGTTCCCGCCCCTATGCACGCCATCACCGTCATGGTTGGGGTGAGCGCCCCACCCTCCTGCCAACCGACCGAAAGCAGCGGGAACATGCGGATCACCATGTACACACCTGCTGAAACCATGGTAGCAGCATGGATCATGGCTGAAACCGGTGTGGGACCTTCCATAGCATCGGGCAGCCACACATGCAGCGGCCACTGCGCCGATTTGCCCACCGTGCCGATGAATAACAGCAAGCCGATCAGCCCGGCAATCGACATTCCCAGGAAACCGGCTGGCTCGGTTAATTTCTCTAACGTATGTTTGCTAAAAATTACATTGTAGCTCAACGAACCCGTTTCCGAATACAAGTAGGCGATCCCCAACAGCATGAATACATCGCCAACGCGGGTGGTCAGGAAGGCTTTGATGGCTGCTGCGCGTGCCGAGGGCTTAGCAAACCAGAACCCGATCAACAGATACGAGCATAACCCCATGATCTCCCAGCCTACAAATAGGGTCAGCAGGTTATCCGAAACGACCAGCGTGTACATACCGAAGGCGAATAGTGCGATGAATGCAAAGAAGCGCGAGTACATCGGCTCGATCGATGGAACCGCGTGGACATGACCATGCTGATCGGTGACCTTAGCCCCATGTGGAGGCAGGCCTTTATGATCATGATCGCCCTTCGGTTGGCCAAAGTTATGATACCCCACGCTGTAAATAAAAATCATCAACACCGTCCAGGCCACGAAGAACAGTGTTACCGCGGTGAGTTGGTCCACCCGCACACCGATAAAAAAGTGGGTTTCACCAAGCGGTATCCAGTCGATCGCCTCCTCGAAGGGTAAACCTCCCTGCAAGGCGCGCACAAACACGATCATGCTGCCCAACCAGGAGAGCAGTGCGGCTCCCACTGCAATCGTATGGCTGAGCGCTTTATTCCGGTTGGTGAACAGCACGATCACGAAAAACGCCAGCAGGGGAAAGAGAGGAAGAAGCCAGATTAATGTATTGGTTGCCATAATGCCTCATGGGGAGCAGAGACTAGTGATCTGGTTGAAAGATCACCGTTCCCGTGCTGCTACCATTTCATTATATCGATATCATCTGCCACCACGGTGTTCCGGCGGCGGTAAATCGAGATTATTAACGCCAGGCCTACCGCCACCTCGGCAGCCGCCACGGCAAACACCATCACTGCAAACGCCTGCCCGTGCATCGGCTCAGGATTGCGGTAACGCCAGAAAGCTACCAGATTAATAATCGTGGCGTTAAGCATCACTTCGATACCCAACAGGATTGCTATGGCGTTCCTGCGCGCCAGAACGCCGTACAGACCGATACAGAACAATGCTGCGGAAAAAATTAAATACCAGGATAACGGGATCATCGAACCTCTACTTTCTATCCCAGGCGACCCAGATAGCACCGATTAAAGCAGCTACCAGCAGGATTGAAGCCAGCTCAAACGGCAGCACGTAACCATCCGGGGATACCAGTACCTGTCCCAACTGTTTCAACATGCCCGACTTAGCCTCTGGAGTCAATTTAGGCAGCTCGGTAGAAAATCCTTGCCAGCTGCTCAACATCCAGGTCAGACCGCCAAAGAGGAGGACTGACAGGGGAGCAGCCACCCACCAGTACTGGTTATTCTGGGAGTCAGTATCATTCATCACACGCCGCGTGAGCATCACAGCAAAGATAAACAAGATCGCGATGGCTCCAATATAGATCACCACTTGCGCAACCGCCAGGAAGCCCGCATCGAGTAATCCGTACACCACCGCCACCCCAAACAGGGCCAAGATCAGCCACAATGCCGAATGGATTAACTTTCGAGCGGTAACCACCATCACAGCCGCGCCTAGAGTAACTGCTGCGATTACCAGAAAGATGATTTTCTCAATCGTCATGAGCGCACTCCATTTTTCAATTCGTCGCCGTTGACCCGGAAGACTGGGGCGGGACTGCAACTGGCCGGTAGGAAGCAATCCGCGGGGGTTCCCGCCGTCCAAGAGACTGCGACAGCCATAACGCGCCAGCGATGATCAGCCCATTCGCTGCCAGATGGACAACCGTCCGAACAATCAAATATGCTGACGATCCAGCATCCATACCCCACAACGGGAAATAATGCAGCACCACCTTTTCAACCACCGCTGTGACCATCACCAGCACCAGACCCAACGGTGTGAGGAATTTCCAATTGAAATTCAGCATCTGGTCAATACGCATTCGAGGAGCAGCAATGCGCAACAAGATCACAAAAAAGTATACGATGGAGGTCTTGATGAAGAAATAAACCAGACCCAAGATCGGCACCTGCTCGGCGAACGGACCGCGCCAGCCGCCCAAGAACAGCGCTGCTGTCAATGCGGAAACTGTGAAAGCATGCAGGAACTCACCCACAAAGAACATCCCGAACTTCAAGCCGGAATACTCAACTTGAAAACCCGACAAGATCTCGGACTCAGCTTCCAAGAGATCGAAAGGTGCCCGCCCTACTTCGGCCTGCGAGGTGATGAAAAAGATAAATGCCGCCACCGGGGCCAATAAGATGAACCACACACTTTGTGCTTTTACCAAGCTGTTGATCCCCATCGTCCCACCCAGGATTACTGGCACGAGCAGCGCCAGCACCATAGGCACCTCATAAGACACCATCTGCGATACAGCCCGGAACGCACCGAGCAGGGCGTACTTATTATTCGAAGACCAGCCTGCCAGGATGATACCCAACGTGCCAATCGCCCCAACTGCCACAACATACAACACACCTACATTGATATCGGAACCGAAGATCGTGGGGGCAAACGGCACAACCGCCCAAATGAGCAGCACTGCCGACACCGCCAGGATCGGAGCCAGGTTGTAGGTTATCTTATCGGCTCCATCGGGGGTAATATATTCTTTCGTGAAAATTTTAATCATATCAGGGATGGTCTGAAAAATGCCCCACGGACCCACGCGGTTCGGACCCAAGCGGTCCTGGACACGGGCATACAGCTTGCGTTCCACCCAGATGGTAAGGACAACCAGCCCGAGGCCCAGCATACAGGCAGTAAAAGCCCCCAGCAATTTTACGATCACATTCACCAACTCCGGGGAAAGCCCCCACACACCCAGGCGGTAGGTTATTCCTTT
>Ga0315274_10017532_pt1 | contig 10097 bp, 8 predicted proteins | sample YL17G02_20_MG_FD_203700 | JGI IMG/M metagenome (GOLD analysis project Ga0315274, IMG submission 203700) | Sediment microbial communities from Yellowstone Lake, YNP, Wyoming, USA - YL17G02_20 | ecosystem: Environmental > Aquatic > Freshwater > Lake > Sediment | place: USA: Wyoming | collected... | reverse complement strand
TCAGTTCGGTGATGCCTTAGTATCATCGGCGGTCGTATTTTTTAAGAACTCACCACCACCCTCTAACCATGGAGTTGAGTTTACCTTCGGCGGAATGTTGGCAAGGCCAACGGTTTCGGATTCTATAAAACTCGCCGACCTTCGTTATATCTCTAAGTGGACAGGATTACCTCAGGGCATTTCACGACTCATTGGAAAACATAACGGTGTTACACTGGCGGATCTCTTTACAGTCAAACGAGGCTTAGCCACAGGCTGCAATGCGTTCTTCATACTCAGCACAGAGCAAGTAAGGCAATTTAATCTACCAAAGAAATTCCTAAAGCCTATCCTGCCAAGTCCGAGATACCTTGAAACTGATGAAATCAACCCTGATGAGAACGGCGAACCGCAGATACAGAACCGACGCTATTTGCTTTCATGCGATTTGCCAGAGAATGAGGTAAAAGAAAAGTATCCGGTTTTGTGGCGATACCTCGAACGAGGCGTTGAAGCTGGAATAGACAAGCGTTATCTCTGTCAACATCGAGAGCCGTGGTACTCACAAGAGGAACGGCCACCGGCACCGTTCCTTTGTACTTACATGGGAAGGCCAACCCGCAGAAGCAAGTCTCCGTTTCGCTTCATCCTCAACCACTCAAAGGCAACCACAGCAAACGTGTATTTACTGCTGTACCCCAAGCCAGATTTGGCCGTATCATTGAGTGACCATCCCGAACTGTATCGGAAGGTTTGGAAGACTCTCTCCTCCATTGCCGCCGAGACGCTTATGGAAGAAGGAAGGGTCTACGGTGGGGGTCTGCACAAGTTGGAGCCAAAGGAATTGGCCAACGTTCCCGCAGATTCTGTCTTAAGAGTTTTCTCTGACGGAGGGAAATTCAGGATGCGTCGGCAGATGGAGCTGTTTGCCTGATAAAACTGGCGATAAGAACCCCATATAGGTGAAAGTGTAACTTGACGGAGAGTGAGGAAATGGGTAGGATGGGTCCATATGCCGAGGCAACCGAGGCTGGACATTCCTGCCCCTGGCGGTGAGGATCATAAGCTCCAGACCAAAACTGAGGAGATTGCCTCTGCCATCGGTTCGCCGGAAGAGGTGGAGATGGTATTCAAATTGTTAGAGCATGCGACTGCCAACGTGGACCATCCAATCAAAAAGATTCCCGCTGACCCTCCTTTCCATTCCCGGTATCAGTATGTCCCTTGAATGATATTAATCTGCCCTTTTCATTCCCCAAAAATTGTAGTTGTATTTTTATTCCATTCTGATAAGATTTGGTTTACCCTGTTAGAAATTCCAGTCGTTGCGACTCGAAACCGAGCGGGGCACTATTTCTAACGGGGTAAACAAACCAGCTTACATTCATAACTTTCAAATTACTGAGGAAGATATCTGTAAGGTTGAACGAGAAGATGGTTTCCGAGGTGGAATTACTCGAAACCATCAATGAGCTTGGTTAACATTTCAAGACTTGACACGGTGTCCATATGCACTGGAGCGATAGGAGAGGAAAAATAAGATCATGCCCGGTCCTATACCACTGCTAAGCACTGAAGCCCAATTAAAACGGGCACTTAGATCCCACCTTAAAAAACTTGGCTTTACCAGGCAACAAGAAGGATGGTTGCAGCCTCCTGCTGCTGATAAGGATGCAATTCGCGCTTTGCATCGATTCCAACGTATAGAAAAACTGTCGAAGGAGTATCATTTCGTCCAAAAAAGTAAAGATAGCCTCATGAAATTCTTCGCCAATGGTGATGAGGTTAAACCTGAGCTAATACGCCCAAAGCTCGTTCAAGTTGAATGCAATACCCCAGAGTCAGACCTGTTCCGGATGGCTACACTACTCTGGGCGGTTCCAGTCTCGCAGGGTTACGGCAGGCGCATGCGTTTCCTTGTCTGGGATACTAGTAATAACCGTCTTATGGGTTTGTTTGCTCTCGGTGATCCCGTATTTAATCTAAGCGCCCGGGACAAATGGATCAATTGGAATGCAGATGATAGACGCGAACGACTCGTTAATGTTATGGATTGTTTTGTCTTGGGTGCGGTTCCTCCCTACAACATGCTCTTGGGGGGAAAAATGGTGGCATGTATGATTCGTTCTCAAGAAGTCTGGAACGAATTCAGCAAGAAATATTCAAAAAAAAGGGGTATTATTTCTGGAAAAAATAAACATGCGCAGCTAGTCTTAGTAACGACTACATCGGCTTTGGGTCGTTCTTCTATTTATAATCGGTTGCGCCTTGGGGGACTTCAATATTTTAGGAGTATAGGATTTACTTCTGGCTGGGGTCATTTTCATATACCCACGACTTTGTATGGCAAATTTCGAGAATACCTTAAACTAAAAAATCATCCTTACGCCAGCAATTATTGTTATGGTGAAGGGCCAAATTGGAAGTTAAGAACAATTCGCGCTGCACTTGAGATGTTAGGATATGATCCAAAAATTTTGTGCCATGGTGTTTTAAGGGAAGTTTTTGTTTGTGAGTTTGCCAGCAATAGCTGCGATTATTTAGGAGGCAGAATGGCAAAACCTCAATTTGATTCTTTGCTTTCGGTGGATGAGATAGCGAAGTTGTGTCTATCAAGGTGGATCATTCCCCGCTCAGAAAGATCACCAGAATTCAAATTGTGGAATCGGCATCAAACACTTGAATTGATGTTAAGATTCAATGGACCTATAACTCATGAAATTAAATCATATTTTAACAAAGTTTAATAGAAAATGAGAAACCTATTTTTTAAAATGACTAAACAGGTTTAAAAAAAGAGAATAGGTATTCCATATGGTTTTTATGGGATTATTAGGTGACCTAAATTGAAGAATGGAAGAGGAGGTAATAAATCCCTTGGATGTCATTAGGTGCAAAAAAAGGGAGTTATAAGAGATGATAGTTGAAAGGCCTTCCGATAGGGATTACGCCTGTTTCTTCTGTGGCAAAGGCCAATCGAAGGATCTTACTGCCACTTGCCCAGAGTGTGCCAAACCGTTTGATATTGGCCCGATGTTTGAAGGGAAGAAAGTAGGTAATTACGTGCTGATGCGATATATTAACCGCGGATATTATGGCGCCACATACTACGCCGAAAATCCCATTCGGAAGGGATTTGCTGTTAAAATAACCCCTCGTATCCTTTACACACATCATGAAAAAAGCTTTGACGAAGAGATCCAAAAGTATAGACAGTTGGGAAACCACCCTAACATTGCTGAACTCATTGACGCCGGAGAGGCTGAGGTTACAGCAGACTTATTGCCTGTCCCGATATATTATATCGTTACAGAATGGATAGAAGGTCAGACTCTAACTGAATTCATCAAGCGACAACAATTATCTGTTAATGAAATGTACGGTGTAATCTTGGATATGTTTTCTGGCATTGCAAGATTCGAGAGGAAGAACCTCTGGCATAATGATCTTAATTCTGACAATATTCTAGTGAAGCCGCTTACCGTTGAGGAACTTGAAACACGCAGTTCTGAGTCACAATTTATCTGCAAAATTGTTGATATCGGTTCAGCAGTATTTCGACAGGCAGAAAGACACAAAATTCTTGATGACGTTAAGTTTATGGGGCAACACATAAACGCTATGTGCACTGTCCTACTTCAAAAACCCTCTTTACTCACGAAAGAAGATCGATACTTTCTGAATGAACTTGGAAAGGTTGTTGCCCATATTCTGGATGAAGATCCTGCCAGGGCAGTAAACAGGGCTAAAACGGCTTTAGACGAAGTAAAAGCTTTGTATGCTAGGCGACTTTTATTTGAGCAAGAAGAATCTGTTGAACTTACGGACCCATTTGCATATCTAAATGCAAATGAATTTCCTACTGAGGCATATATCAATCTTCTATTTTCTGATCAGTTTCCATGGTTAAAGAGCATTGTCTCTCCAGATATCCAACCAATACTCATAACGGGACCAAGGGGGTCTGGGAAGACAATGATCCTTAAGAGCATGCGATTAAGGACAAAGCTCAATAAACAAACGGTTGATGAAAGTAGCGAGAAAATAAAGGAGCGTGTTAGCTCGGAAAAGTTAGCCGGATTTTTTGTATCTGCCCGTATTGATATTGGTAATAATTGTCCTCTTACCAAACTACCTGCCTGGGCGAGCAACGAAGAGCAAGTTAATCTTTACTTCAACCTACTCTATGGGTATGAAATAATTGATTCCATTTACTTTGGAATGAGCAAAGGGTTAATTGAAGTTCCTTCAGAAGCCGAACGAACGATAAGTTCTTTTATTTGCGATTTGTTAGAAAATGGCAGAGTGGGAAGCTTTGGGGGCCTTTTGTCTACAATTTCAGGGATCCAACACCAGATCATTGCTAATAACTACTCAAAACCTGTAAAACCTGGAATTGTCGGTCCAGCTTTTTTGACCAACATCACCGCTTTAATAAAAGAAAGAATACCATTCTTCCAGAAAAAAAGCGTAGTTTTCCTGTTAGACGATTTCGCCTTCCCAAAGGTTCCAGAAGCAATCCAACAAATGTTACTCCCAATTGTATGGAATTCTGGGGGTGGCTACGCTTTTCGTGTTACAGCTCACAGTGAGAGCACAGCGTTGCAAGATATTAAGGGAGTGTTTTACCTGCCAAACCGGGAATATACAGAAATTAATTTGGGAGCTTCATATATCGATAATATGGATTTGGAAAAGAAAATAGGGAAAATAAAAAGATGCATAAATGATATTCTCAAAAAACGGTTTGCATTAAATCCCAATTTTCAAGGAAAGAGTATTGAAACAATCATTGGAGAAGGGAAAAAGACCCCCATTGCAGAGGAAATCAAAAAGCTAAATCAAGAAAAGAAATTGGAAAGTTTGAACTATTACGGATGGAATACCATAATTCGACTATGTTCTGGAGATATCAGTTATATTATTGATATCCTGCGTGGCATTTTTAGAGACCCTACCCAGGTGCCTATCACTAAAATAGCTCAGAATCGCGAAATAAGGGGTTATGCGAGAAGAGAATTGTATAGGCTGCAAGACTACTCTGTTGCATCGTGCAATTTTTATGAGGTTGCATCAAATTTTGGTAAAATGTCATTATTCAAGCTTCTAAGGAAGGACGTAGGTAAAGAGAAAAGACCCGCAGAGTATTTGCGGATAGAGGTTCAAATCGACGGATTATCTCCTCACGCAAAGGAGGCACTTGTTGATCTTTTAAGAAATGGAGTTTTTATTGACGGAGGCTTCAGCAGTTCTGCTCAGAAAACTCCAGCCAGAAGAATTATATTCAAGAAACTTTTTACGCCCGCATTCCCTACTACTTACAATAGTCGGGACACACTTCCGATGTCAGCAAAACACTTTTCGGACTTTATCACAGATCCTAAAAAGTATATTAAGAGCGTAATGGGGGAATATGGTATACCTCCTGAACAACAATCTTTTGAACTTGAGAAACTCATGCCACCATATAGTCCTAAATCGGAGAAATAAAATGTATCAGAGCATAAAAGACTTACTGAATGTGGAACAGGCGATTATCTTAATTTTAAATAACGGATTTGAAACTCGAGCAAGGAGAGGCGCAGAATTAATACAGAATATTGGGTTAAGACCGAAGGAAATAGTTCTTTTAAAGTATCCTGGCAAGGAAAATGAAGAGAATTATGAGATCGTATCTGCCATTGGGAAGGCAATTGTTCAAAACCCTTCAATGTATCATGAAATAAACTCAAACGATATTTCGTCTTTATCTGAGATTTTGGCGAGGTTAGACCAAGATCAGGACAATGTTGTATGTGATATCACAGGGTTGTCGCGTTGTCTCATCCTAAGCATTTTAACCCAGATATACAGGAGGAACCTAAGGTTCTCGCTTGTCTACACAGAGGCAGAAGAATATTACCCACGCAAAGAGGAGTTTAATGACTTTTTAAATGTCAAGGACCCAAGTGAGGCTTTCAGCAGGCTGATAGAATATGAGGAAGCCGAAATTGTATATTCGTCGAACTGTGAGATTATAGAGGTCCCTGAGTTTCCAGGTCGGATTTTTCCTAACCATCCGGTGATGCTTTTCGCCTTTCTCGCATTCAAACGATCACGCTTAAGCTGTATATTGAATCAATACGAGACAAATGCACGAATATTACTCGAAATGGTGCCGGTTCGTAAGGACTTAGAATGGCGAGAGAAGGCTATAGAAATTATCAATTTTGACTTCATTGACCAAAACAAGGGGAACATTATAAAGTTATCAACATTCGATTGGAAGGGAACGTATTCTGTATTAACTGAGCTTTATTCCAAAAATAATAATGGATACAGATTTAATATTCTCCTAGCTCCTTTAGGTAGCAAAATGGAGACCGTAGGTTGTTGGTTTTTCGCGATTAAGAACCCTGACGTTAAAGTAATAACTTCAATTCCCAGAAGACATTTTCCCGTGAAGTACTCAGTTAATTGTACAGATACTCATTTGATACCTATGGATTTTGTATATGCCGAGGCGAACCCGGAGGTACCCCTTGTCTAAATCGCTTTCAGAAATTTATCGAAGCTACCGGAGGTCCCTATTCATAATAGGAGTCACGCATATACTTTTTGTTGTATTAACCATTTGGGTCTTATATGAACTTAACCTAAGGGGTGAGAAAGCTGATTTGGATTTATCAAATAAGATGATTATTATCAATGCATCCCTTCTAGGTTTTCTTGGGAGTCTACTATATTTTTCAAGGAAAGTTTACTCGTACCTTATATCGGACAAGTTCCATCGAGTATTACAAGACAAAGGAGTATCAGCAACCGATGCAGACAGCGATATTGATAAGGTTAAGAGTATTGTCTCTGGCTACTATATTTACCTCTCTACACGCCCGATAGCAGGAATTATAATTGGACCTTTATTATTGATGTTCGTTCTTGCCGGATTTACAACATTCTACAAACCCGCCTCAGGTACACAGCTTGCGATGTCCACCTCGGGGATTTACTTAATTTATATTGTTTCATTCATAGGCGGATACTCATCCAGTGATATTTTTGACTATTTGTCACATTTGGGGAAGAGGATTATAGGCAACATTGATTTAAAGCAGAGGAGAGAATAGGAATCAGAGCAGTTTGAGACGTAAGATTGAAGAACGCCTGCCTCGCCGTTAATTTACAGCATGTGTCACTCATATTTATTGTTTTTATTAGCTCAACCAAGTTTTTACCCTTAAGTGGATTTAATAGATTTAAGTGGACATTTCAAACCCTACAATCTCTTGATAATAATCACACGCATATGGGGCTAAGTGGTGTAGGAGTAATATTCGATGGTGATGATACACTTTGGGAGACTCAAATTCTATACATACGCGCGAAGAAGAGGTTTTTTAGAGAGATGGAACGGCTAGGGTTCGATCCTACTGAGGTAGAAACAAGATTTGAAAAAATAGACTTTGAGAACGTTCGGCTTCATGGGTTTTCAAAAGCCCGATTTCCTACGTCTATGTCTTATACTTATCAGGTGCTAAGCGGGGATTACAACAAGGTGGTCGATAAGAATATTGAGAAACGCGTAGAAGCCATTGGATATTCAACATTTGGGAAGAAGCCAAGGGTATTTAGTGGAGTCACTGAAGTTCTAAGAACACTTCGTGAGACTGAATTGAGAGTAATATTAGCAACCAAAGGTGATCAAGAGGTTCAAGAAGAAAAAATTTCATTCTCAAACTTACGCTCTTATTTTGATCGGATTTACATTTTCCCAGAGAAGGGTGAAAGAGACTTAAGGAAGATTGTAAATGAATGCAATTTGGATCCCGAAGTTAGTTGGTCGATAGGGAACAGCGTAAAATCCGATATTAATCCCGCTTTGAAGATAGGAATGAGAGCCATATGGATCCCAAAAAGGACCTGGGGCTTCGAGGAAGAAGAACCAGTTGATAAACAAAGGTTGTTCAGGGTAAGATCAATTAAGGATGTACTAAGGATTCTAAAATCTCAGATACCAATTATAACTACATGATCTATCTCTTTTGTTCAGCATCAAGACCTCTTTATAAGCGCGATGCTTTGGAATGCACCTGCTATCCCTCCGGACACTTATTTCGGTTCAGGTACGAGAAGAAATACGTTGATCCTACCATTTGGAACAAACCAGAGACATTCAGGGAGAAAGAAGGGCTTATCGTATTCATTGATACAGTTGGGGCGGAAGGGCATAAGGATTTCGACTTCTTGCCGACTCGTAAGATCAAAACCATCCGGCTTTTTCGAAAAGGTTTGGCCATCTATATTGATTTCAAATTTGGAGATTTTATTAATTACGGACCCGAAAATGACGAAAGCTTAAGGACACGATGGCATTGCTTCTTTAAGGGCCTGCAGGACCGCCCTTGGCCTCCTCCTGACAAATCTGGCAGAAAGAAAGAGGCCTCTGAGGGATATTTCATTATCTGGAATCCCAAAGAGAACCCAGAATTTTCAACAAAAAGTGAGATAGCACATGAAGCATGGGAAAATTTAATTAGGAGATTGAATAAAACGAACGACCTAAAAGACAGTACCTTTTTCCAAATCCTTGGGTTTCACGAGATTAAGCGGATCTGGTCGGTTCCGGGCATCAATTTGACTATACCCGTTCCAGTTTTTGGAGGCTTGTCAGAAGTGTCTGTGAAATCAAAAGACAACTCCTACGATTCTGTCTATCCCATCCCAATGGGGAAAAGTGTTGTATTGAAGTTGCTTTTTTCAAGGCCAACTTACGACAGCCATGTCGCAGGTAGTCGGCGTACTCTTGAGGTGAAAACAGGGACAGAATCTTTCGCTGGAATATCGAAGAATATAATTTATTCTGAGAGCCGATATAATGAAGAACGAATAGTCTTCGTCTGCAAACGTGTCTTTGATTCATTTATGTCCCCTGTGTCGATCGAACAAAAAGACGAACCTGCTGATATTCAGGCTCCTAAACCATTTCTGCTAACCAGAATAAAGGTTCCAAAACGTATAGTCAGTATTGTTATAGTCGGAGTAGTGATAAGTGCGTTGCTGGTGGGGGTTGATGCTGATATGATTAACCTGATCGGGGGATTGTGTTTCCCTAAAAGTGTTCTTTGGATTATGAAAAATGCTAAAACCCTTTCTGCTGCTGCTAAATTGCTTGCGGCGATTCCAATTGGCTTGTCTGCATTTTATGCATTCCGAAGACTTCCATTAAAGTGATCAAATAGTGCGTAAAAGAAAGCAGTATGAACAGACGGGATGACGGAAGGATTTCGGGAAGGGCTTCGGGGGCTTAAGTTATTTAAATAACTTTAACGTGGCGGGAGGTTTGTTCTAAAGCATTTTAAGATACTTCTTCAAGTCTGACGCTTCTTCGGACTTACCGCCAACTGGCAAAATGTCTTCTTCGCATCCGCCACCTTTCTCTTTCCTCAGGAAGTAGTGGTGGGAGCGTTGTTGATTGAGTTGAATAACCATATAGTAAATCATGGTGTCAGGTGAGTCATGGTGTCTTGAAATGTGAATCAAGCTCATCAACAGGCTTCGGTAATTTCTTATCAGGGATCATCCGCTTTTCCAAACTTTCAGACGCCTAAGAAACCATTGGGGTTGTCCTTAACTTAAGAAATCAGCCTATCACGAACGGCTTCCTGAATTACTCGGACCGGTTATTTTCAAAAATCTTTCTACATTAAAACCCAACTTTTCTGCCAGGGTGATTAGATTGGGAGAGAATGGTTTAGCGGTTCCATTCTCCCACCAATATTTTTCGAGGCCTCCGATAGATTCATCCAGTATCTCTTCCATCAGATTCTGGGCTTCTTCCAGGTAGATTTCGAAGCCCCACTTCTTTACCAAGTCGAGGAGGGCTATGATTTCCTCAATCTGTTCCGCTTGACGGTTAAGATCTGGACTCTTGATTTTCTGAAGGGCTTTCATCTTCTCCATAAATATCTCATTCAAAACTAAAAGAGATTTCTCCTTGTTCAGATGGTAATCATGCCCCCTTGCCTCTTCTATCATCCGGTCAATCTCCCCTCTCTCTTTTGTCGTCTTAAAATCCCTTTTCAACTCGTTGATCTCTTGAAATAAACGATTGCTGAGTGTGATTTCAGCAGTCGTTTATT
>Ga0315274_10017531_pt1 | contig 10097 bp, 8 predicted proteins | sample YL17G02_20_MG_FD_203700 | JGI IMG/M metagenome (GOLD analysis project Ga0315274, IMG submission 203700) | Sediment microbial communities from Yellowstone Lake, YNP, Wyoming, USA - YL17G02_20 | ecosystem: Environmental > Aquatic > Freshwater > Lake > Sediment | place: USA: Wyoming | collected... | reverse complement strand
GTATTTGTTCTTATTCTGGCTTTTCGCGTTTGATTTGGGCTTGTTCTGCGGGCGAATCTTGGCCGTGTCCAAAGACGGCGAATCGTGGGTTCCAACAGATCCGGGTGGAAGTAGATTTTTCCATAAACTGTTGAGGCTGCATCTAGCTTGTTTGGAGCGCCAAGACACGTAAGAGGGCTGAAAACAGATGCATCCATCAAAACTGCCCCAAAAACCAAAAAAAGGATTATTACCATTTTACACCAATTTCGGGACAAGGCAGCGCGCTTCTCACACACACGGCGTGTGAGTGTGTGATGGTATAGGTAGGTAAAGGAGTAGGAGTGAAGATAGAAGTAGAGACAGGCAGTCGTAGTGAAGTTGGTTGGGGTAAAGTTTTATCCAACCAACCAACTACTTTCTGATTCTTGTGACCTTGAACTTGACTGCGTTGTGAGGGTCTTGACAGCTGAGTTCGGCTACTTTGCTCATCCAGTCATTCTCAGCCAGTTCTCTTGAAAGAGGAGTGAGATAGGGCATCAGAGAACTCAAAGCATAAAGGCACACGTTAGTTGATTCCTTCAGGTCTATGCTCGCATCGTCTATAACAATCTTGTCGCCGACCTTGTAGTTGGCAGCACATTTTTGCGGAACTTGAACAACCTCAAGGATAACTTTGTACATCGAGACTCACACGACTTTTTCTTATTAAGTTTAGAATATGAACTTGCGTTGGGATAAAACTTTACCCCAACAACAACCTACGGAGCAAGGGAAAAAGAAGGCTAGTGGCGGGGCAGGAGTATACAGGGTTCAGAAGACATAGAGAACACTACTCAGTATATAGGGGTAGTATCGGAATCGAGTACACACTAACCACATCATAGAAGAAATAGTGATAGAAAGTCAGAAATGCACAAAGACTCACCCTTCAGAACTCGCGCGCCGCGCAATGACGCAGAACCCATTTCTATCAATTTAAATCCTTCGTCACACCTCTTAATAATGTGCGGTTGAGCCTTGGCTAGGTGCAAATTCTGTTCCGCAGAGATTAGTTGGTCGCAGATACATGGCAGATGGTATCCCGTAGAAAGAAACGGTCAACGCCATCAATGTAATATTAGAGGGTCATCTATTGACTTGAAAGATGCTGTGTGCATGAAGTGCTGGCTACCTCTAGATAGTAATCGCGAACAATGCAGTTGCATTTCGCCGGTGCTTACGAGTAAAAGTGGGGCGAAGGAACTACGCTCTAGGCTCGAAGGAATTGATCGTGAAAAAGAGCGCGCACACAGGCTAGCTGAGGTTGAAAGGGAAAAAGCTGAAAGAAATTGCCTAAAAAAGGCTCGACTTATCTACAGATGCGTATTTTGTGGTAGTAAAGCCATACAGGTTGAGGACTCTGTAGTATGCACCAAAGATATGAACCATGTATTTCCTTCAGATTATTATGGTGGTAAATAGTCTTGGCCAATTTCTATCCTGACCCACGTCTACCAAGTTTTCTAGATCTAATCAATAATATGATAATCCGAGACGCGGAATACAACACTAACAAGAACAATCTTATTTCAGATTTCTACAAGCCAATACTAACAGTTGCAAGAAACTATGACCGATCAACCGGCAGCTTCAGCGCATCAGGTATCAAGGCACTGGGTCTTCCACTTGTTCCATTCATTCGTAACGCCATCAACAACAACTCGCAACGCCCAATTATGCGCATTGTAACGTCACACGATATACCTGAAAACGACTACGACGATATGTCCAACGGTTATGAGAAACGTCGAACAATGTCTGAGGAAAAACTCATTGCTATTCTCGAGCAATTGAAAAATAGTTCAGATGAAGAACTCCATCGTGCAGTGCGAAATATTGGAACTATGATCCAGCTAGGCTTGCTAGACATCAAGATTGCCATCCCAAAGAACAAGCTCAGCGGACTTTACCATCGAAAAATGGGCGCCTTCTCGGATTTCTACGGGAATTTCATAACCTTTGAAGGTTCGCAGAATGTTAGTCGAAGCGGTGACGGAAGTGAAACAAACCTCGAAGGTTTAGTCGCCTTTTGTTCAAATGAGTCAACAATTATGAGTTACAAAGAAAATCACAGACGATTCTTCGAGGATTTGTGGAATGGAGCACTACAGAATGTCCACGTATTACCCCTCGACAAATACCCGCGCGATCTCCTGAAGAATTTCGCTGTTCCCATAGAGATCATTTTGAATGAGATTGACGCAGTAGAAAGAGATCCTCCAAGAGAATGCCAGAAAGACGCGGTCAAAGGATGGGTTAGAAATGATTACAAAGGAATATTTGATATGTGTACTGCTTCAGGCAAATCGCGTGCTTCATTGTTAGCACTAAGCACACTAGACCAAGCTCCTCTAACAGTCATAGTTACAGGAAACCTGATTGACCTCATAGACCAATGGGCAGAAAAGGAGATTATACCTGAATTCGGACGAGAACGAGTTCATATTCTAAAGGTAAGCTCTTCTTATGGTACGCGAGACAAACTTGAGCAACGTCTAGCTCATACAGTCCAAGACTTCCTACTAGGATATTACACCAGGTCTCAGAAACGGGTATTCGTATTAGTCACTATTCAGAGCGCATCCCAGAAATGGTTCGTATCAACTATCAACAGGGTCAATTCCTCAAGACTCGCCATAATTATTGACGAAGTACATCATGCTGGAGCAAACGGCCCAACCGGCAATGTTCTTCAAATACAAGCAAGGTATCGAATTGGATTAAGCGCAACATACCGTAGGTATGATGATGATGCAAATGCTAGACTTGAAGAGTACTTCCAAGGTAAGTACTCACCCATCGCCTTCAGGTATTCGCTCTCAGACGGAATCAAAGACAGACTTTTGTCCCCTTATCACTATTTCATTCATTCCATATCCCTTGAACCGAATGAGGCAGCTGAGCTTCGACAACGGCTCTCGGAATATGAAGAGGAATTGAAAAAGACAGACCCATCGCTAAGCTTGCGAATCGGGGATAGTGCCATAGAAAAATTGCCAAGAGGTAAATGGCCAAAAATACTGGAACTGAGGAACGCATGGAGAAATACTCTAGGTCGAGCGATAGCCAAAACAGACTTTGTATTGCAGATTGTTGAGAAAAACCACAATAGCCTCAAGAAGTGTATCATCTATTGCGCCAACAAGCAGCATCTTGATCGGACATCAATTCTTATGGGGCAAAGAAATTGGCTGGTTGAACCCTATGATAGCCATATACCTGAAGATACTAGGGAAAGAATAAGGAAGAAATTCTCGTTGAAATACAGTGGTCAGCCACTATTTATTGGAGCCATCAGATGTCTGGACGAAGGCATCGACCTACCTGCCCTAGATTCAGCAATTCTTGTTTCAAGCTCTCGAACTGAGAGAGAATGGATCCAACGACGAGGACGAATACTCAGGAAACATCCTGACAAAGAATATTCCATCATACATGATTTCATACTTCTCCCTCACCTGACCGACGAAGAAGCCTTTCCTGTAACAAAACAAGAGGGGGACTACATAGCGGCGGAGCTGGACCGTTTATCTGCTTTCGCTTCAGATGCCACTAATTGCGATTTGGTACAGGCTGAAATTAGAAGGCTTAGAAAGCTGTTTCTATAATCCCGAAGCCTCTACAAGGCATGTGCAAGACACAATTCTAGTTGTTCGTTGCGGCAGTTTGTGTTCTAGACGTCTCAACTAATCCCACTGTTCCTGAAGGTATTGGAATCTGTGCTTGTTGTTTGAGGAAAGATATATACTGCTTAAGATCATTGGTAATCATCGAGGGACCTTGTCAACCAAACTGGAGATACTTCGTCAGGTTGCTGATAGGGCCGGGGTAGATTTCGACCTAGTGCAACGCATACTCAATCTTGAAAGGAGCCGACTTCATCCCGGTTCCAGGGAGGAAAAGCATAGACAGGAAGACCTCAAGATTATTTTGATGAAGTGGGCTGATAAACATCAGGTCTAGTGACTAATATGATAATTGAACGGGTGGAATTAGAGAATTTCTGTTCATTCCGTGGTCATAATTTTCTGGACACTACACCTGGTGAAAGCAGAAATGTCACTCTTATTATTGGCCACGGAGGAGCGGGTAAAACAACTGTAGGCAAAGCCATTCGATGGTGCCTTTATAACCGTCATTTTAGCGGGTCTGATGACGAAAAAGAATATGACAAAGAGGAGATTCTGAAGTTATTCCATAGAAAAGGTGGAGGTGCTGCAAATACTCCTCTCGAAGAACTACACATGACGGTGAGATTGCACATTCTCCCTAGCAAATCGATAGAACCCGCATTGAAGAACCGAGGATACAAATTTGGCAGATTTAATCTTGAGAGAACTGCAATGGTATCCAACTCTTTACCTACCCCTAGAGACGTAGCCCTTTCACCTCTTTCACTTAAGGGTCCAGACCAGCGGGAAGTAGCAGACTCAGAAGGCTTTATTGATGAGTTACTTCTCCCAGCCTCGGCAAGCACTTTCTTCATGTTTCATGGAGACAGGATAAGAGATCTCACTAAACAGATTGATGATCCAATACAAGACGCCATTAACTTGATTCTTGACGTTACCGCTTTTCAGAATGCCGAATCTGACTTGGGTAAAATGACCACTCAATTCTCGAGGGCACTGAGCAATATGGTCGCGGATAAGGAGACAAGCCGAGTAAAACAAAAAGCTCATGAAAAGTTCATTGCGGAAATCGAAAAAATAAGAATACTGGTTGAAGAAAAGGAGGAAGCCCTAAAAAAAGTTAGACGCGACTTGAAGGAAATCGAGGGAGAACAAAAGAATCTATATGAGATTGCTGGGTTAGACAAAGAGTACGATGCGAAGGTTGAGATGAAGAATCAACTGCAAACCCAACTCGATAAGGTCGATGACCAGCTTTTGTCCCTTATGGACTTCTTTCCACCGGAGGTGCTACATCATTGCCTTGCCAAACATGCTCGTGAGACTCGACAGATAGATTCTGACAATAGAAGGCATGAAGAAGAGATTAAAATTCTAAGAACTAGGATGGAACAACTCAAGTTACTTAAGCCAGGTTCAAAGTGCCCTACATGTCAACAGGCATATCCTTCTGAGTTGATACAAAAAAATGAAAAGGATAAAAAAATAACAGAGATGAGAATCAAGCGGGAGTTGGATGCGATACAACAACTCGATCCAGAGTTTGTCAAACTAAACCAAGCTGTAATGGAATCGGAAAGCATAAGGTATGACCCCACTTCGTTGCAGGATTCACGCGGACACTTACGCAGTCAAATCGCTGATATAGAGAATAAGCTAGGTGATCTTAGGAAGAAACTTGCATCATATGGTGATCTCAAGGAAAAAGCTAGGAGCGTCGAGCTAAGAGTGCGTGATAAAGCCGAAGAAGAAGGGCGACTAATAGAAAGCCTTCGATCAGCAAACGCCAGTTTAAAGAACCTTGATGACATGAAAAGAGATTTAGAAAGACAGATTGCATTGCTGGTAAAAGACGAGAATAACGAAATTCGGAAATACTTCAAGCTCTCTTCATCTCTGCGAGATGTTTTCAGTAAAGCTGTTCAAGATTTGGCTAACGCTAAAAGGAGAGAAATAGCTGTCGAAACTGGAAACATGTTAATGAAAACAACGATAAAGCCTGACCTCTTCAATAGAACTGATCCCGTGGAAATCGATAAGGATTTTCAGGTAATAACCAAGAACCTTAATGGAGATGTTCTGGAATGGGACGGAAATGCGACTTCTGAGAAGTCCTTGTTATCCCTTGGATTCATATACGGTCTTCTTCGTGCATCAGAAAGAGATGCGCCAGTAATCCTCGACACCTTCTTTGGAAATATGGACCCTAATCATATAAGAAAGATAACTGAAAATCTAGCAAGCTTTGGTAGTGAAATCATTCTGATGGCCACGCTCACTGAATTCCATGATCTGTTACGAAACGCTTCACCGGCACTATGGCAACACGTTAACCGATTTGTATTTCTGAAAACAAGCGCAAGTACTAAATTCGCCACAGAGATTATGACGACAACTAACCTTGAAGAAGCCGAGAAAGCTGCCAACAAACAGGAAATCGAATTTCGGGAAAGTGTTAATGCCAAATGAGCACTCGCTTGGTTTCCCCTACAAGAATCTTTGGCACAACCATCGCTCACGAATGTTATGATTCTCTCTGCAAGAAGCGCCAGGTAGATGCGCGCATGCGGAAAGAGATATTCAGTGATACTGTCCAAGCGTTCTATGTAGCAGCTGCCGTAGGTCATCTACTACAAAGAGGTCAGAGATATGTTGTGGAAGCAAAAACAAGTAAAGAACTCCTATCGCGAGAACAGTGGGATCGTCCAGATAAGAAATCTCTGAAGATGGCATTTACATATTTGGCAAAACTAGAGTATAACGTAGCATCAGATGATGATGTGCTTCAAGTTGTGGCTGAACTGGCTGAACGCGGTATTAGACAAATTAAAGACAGAGTCTCAGAGACTGGTGATTTTGACTTCATCACTCTTATCGATCAGCTTCGCAAAGAAACGATAGACGAGCAACCGCCTGAGCCAGGGAGCCTAGATCTAAAAGGATTGGCTCTCCAGGATTTGCTGAAGCTGAATGAAGCATGGAATCTTGAGTTTAAATCTTCTATGCTGTGGGACTATGAAAGTAAGAAAAAGAATGACAAACTCTGCTTCGCAATCGCTAAGACAATATGCTCACTGACCAACTCTGAAGGCGGTATCATAGTCATCGGTGTTAGTGACAAAAAGGAAATTCTAGGTTTGGAATATGATATCCGTCTAGCCTCAAGCGCACGCGGTGATTTGGATGGTTTTGAGCAGCACTTCATCAATGCGGTCATGAATAGATACTTCGGCAAGGAGAAAGGCAGCCTCGCTAAGATGAGATTTGAAAAACTGAATGGACAGAATATAGCTATTGTCGAAATTGAAAGAGCACCAAAACCCGGATTGTGGGTCAAGTATAAAGACGGCACTGGAGAGATGAGAGAGGAATATTACATTAGATCTGGGAGTTCCTGCCAACCCCTGAACTCGCGTGAAACCACTGAATATATCAATGATCATTGGCCTTGATTTGGATAGCTTTTCTTGACTTCACTAACCATAGGCGCGCGCTTCAAGCTATTGTTGTGCCTTCCACGCGCGCTTGCGAAATATCTATCGTTGGCTTTCTTTCTTTTGAATAGGTTCCCAATGGTTTTTCTGCGTTGGGTGAATACTTCTCTTGACCAACAACTTCTGATAGAAGGTCATAGGCCCTGCCGACCCCTTTCATTCCACCTAAAGCTGAAAGTGGTGACGTTTTTGCCTTCCAGTCAAATGCTTTAACAGGAGCTAACTTCTCCTTTAGGAGCTCCGGCTGTCTAAAATCGAATCTTTCTTCAATTGCGGCGTGCAGCAAGTCTCTAGCAAGTCGATGAGCCACGTAGATTCCGAGTGCCGTCAAAAGCAGATACTTCTTATCGCCACTTTCGTCTTTTCTACTCTTTCTGTCACCACTTTTCCTCCCGATGTTCGAACTGAATCTTTTGCCGAATTCCTCTCTACCTTGGCCGTGCTTTTCTGGTCCTTCAAATGCGTCCGGAATCAACGCTCTAAGCGCCGACCAAAAAGCTTCTAGGAAACAGATTTTGTCATCCGTCGCCAAGTTCGAGAAATCCTTATCTTTGAAGAGAGTTTCCAGCGAAGAAACGAATGAGTTAAGCTGTACTGGTTTCCCGCTGTTTCTTTGGCCGCTTACGTTTATCTTAGCTCTAAGAGGGGAGTTCTCTTTGCAGTTCAGAGTTATGCCTATTTGTGCCCCCACTATTCGCCATCCTTCTCTATCGACTATTGACAAACCCTCAATACCGCTTGTCTTGATGCTGTAAAGAAGTGCATCTTTCAGCGACGGACTGATGCCTCTCTGGGTTTTGTTCACTACAAAAAAGATCGTCTTTTCTATGTCTTCAGCTGAGAGAGACTCTGCAAGTTTAGATTCCTTTCCTTTGATTTTCTCAGCAGCACCCTGCGAGTCAACGAATACAACTGGAAATTCGTAATCCATTAGGTCCGAAAACAGAGACGCTCCCAAGCTCTTTGAAAACATGAATCGGTCTCTGATCTTGCTGAATCCACCCACTCTGTGTTGGCCATCTATGATCCATAGTGCGCCTTTCTTCCTATCTATTCTCAAGACTCCCAAGTCACCATCGATAGAAACAAAATTGGTCTTTCTCAAACCCACTAGAATGGCAGGCATAACAGCAAGTGGGCTTTTTTCCAAGTACTCAACGAGCTGGGAAGTTCTTTCTTCATACCGCTCACGTTGATATCCCTCAAGCTCTTCCTCTTTGAATTTATCCAACTCATAAAGGCTTAGAACATCGTTGACTTTCATTTTTCCAACGTACATTTCTATGTTTTTTTGAACAAGTTTGATGGCTGCTACTTCGATCAGTCCATTTTGATTTTCCTTCGCTTCGGCCATTTTGGAAAGAAGTGTTAGTCTTTGATCTTGTTTGATTTTTTCAGGGAAAAACATTTCAGGGTCGTTCCAGCATTTTTCACAAACATGCCTTTGTCCATTCTCGACTGGATGCGCATCACCTTTGATTTCGAAACCGCAACAAGAACAGATCATTAAGACACCTCCTCCTTAGGGAAAATAAACTCCTTAAAAGCGTCGTCAAAATTCTGGCATCCTTCCACTTTGACTTTCATCATTCCGTTGTATGGTGGGAAGGTTCCCCCCGAACCGAAAACTCTACGTGCAGTCGCAATCGCCCCCAGTCTTATCGGGTCCCATTTTGGAGATATGTAACTGTTCTTTTTCAGTGTGTAAATGGGCTGGAAACGCATGGGGTAGGCAACCGCTCCCCAGCTGAGGACATTCTTTATTCTTGAAAACAAGTCTTGGGGACTATCAGTGAAGTTGTACAGCAAATAGACAAGGATATTCCTCTGTTTGATGCCGCTCGAGTCAAGGAACTCAATAGCTCTCTTTACAGCCGGCCCCATTTCAGAAGTATCATAAGAAATTCTCACAAATCTATCAATCTCTATTTCCGATATTTTCTTGGCGACTTCCTCGGTGATCAATCTCGCGTCAAGTCCTTGATTAAAATCGACTGAAAGACCCAAATCTCGAACTTCTGACAAAACGTTTTCCCAACCCTTGCTAGCCAGAAAATTGTTGTCAAAAAAAATCACTTTAGTGTGTCCTGGCCAAAGCAGATCTTTGATGCTGTTTCTTTCGGAGTTGAGCTTGCCCTCTATGCGCGAGACTCCGCAGAAGGTGCAAGAGCGAATGCATCCTCGCGTAGCAAAAACAATACTAGCTTTCGACCTTTTGTTCCATTCCGGCACGAGGTCATAGTCTGGGCACAAACCCTCAGCTTCGCGGAATATTCCCTTGAAAATGTGCTTGGGACTCACTCCACTCAGCGCCGCGTGTTCAGGCATTAATGATGCATACAATCCGCCCAACCAAAGCTCTGAATCAGGAAATCTAGATAAATAGTATCGGATTGTTTCCCAAACTGGTTCCCAAGCCCAAGTGAAAAGGCTTGTTACGTAGATTTTGTCTGGTTCCGCATTATCTGGTTCTTCTGTCCCATAAACCAGCTCAGTAGTGTCCCCTAATTTCCTATGATATGCAGAGAGTTTTAGCAGCCCCAATGGAGGATATGCAGAGTAGTACTTCGGTCTCACCAGCAGTATGTGTTTGGACTTCACGATCCCTCGACCTGATTGTGGCTGTTTCCCCGATCGTAACGATATTGAGAGAAGACAACTTAAGTCTTTGTGGCAGAGAGCTGTGCTCGTGCGCATTTTGTGATGTGCACGTTGACTAACAAAGCTTGGGGAATGGATTTGAAAAGCGTAATTGCAGGATTGTTCTTTTCATTTTAGGTCGGGCCAGTGCGCGCGCTGCCCTATCGCACTCGTTCGGTCAGCTTTCGGGTTTGAATGAACCTCCCCTTTCCCACAGCCCAACCCCAACCCAAGAAAGTCTTAGCGCGCGCGCTAAAAATTGAGGATGGAGGAGAAGGGGAAGTGCCAGTCTAAGTTTTCGGTGGGCCTG
>Ga0315274_10017530_pt1 | contig 10098 bp, 13 predicted proteins | sample YL17G02_20_MG_FD_203700 | JGI IMG/M metagenome (GOLD analysis project Ga0315274, IMG submission 203700) | Sediment microbial communities from Yellowstone Lake, YNP, Wyoming, USA - YL17G02_20 | ecosystem: Environmental > Aquatic > Freshwater > Lake > Sediment | place: USA: Wyoming | collected... | reverse complement strand
TCCTGCCCTACCTTTGGATCTGCCCCTGCCCCTAGCCCGCCGGTCAGCTCCCTTCCGATGAGTATCTTCCGGTCCGCATCGGTGTAAAGGAGGTCCTGGGCATCGGTGTTAACTGCCAAAGCCTCTGCACCAACTATGCCTACTTGCATCAGCCTGGAGATCGTGTTGCCGCCTGCTCCGCCGACGCCGACAACCTTGATCTCGGCCCTTCTCGATTCCAAGATCTTCCTGAGTTCCTCGTCTGTTCCTGTGTCCCTGTTGGAAACCACTACTTGTCCATTGTCTGTAATTCCAAGTACTCCCATATTTTACCCTCCCGATTTTAACTGCATAGACATTACAATGAATCAGCCACTCAAGAAAAATATGGATGTAAGATTTTTAAGTCTTACATGCGGCGGGGAATTGCAAAATGCGCTGAATCTCATGCAGATGCGTCCGGGGCAGCATCTTGAGCCTGCTGCTCATCCTGGTTTTTGCTTTCGCCTGGCCTGTCTTCGGCTTTCTCCTCTGTCGAGAACTCGATTTCCTTGATTTCGGCAACCCATTCCTTGAACTTTTCCTCTACCAGGCCCCTGACAAGGTCGGGCATGGCCTTCTTTGTCCTGACGGACAGCCTGGGGCCTTCGAGCGAAACCTCGGCCTGGATGCCGTAGTATTCCATCAGGGCTCTGGCCTCCGCAATCTTTACCCAGTAGTCCAGGTCCTTTCCTGCAAGCGGGTGGTTGAAGTCGACCCTTATCCTGCCTCCTGTGACGTTCTGGATCTTCGCCTGCTGGCCGTTTATGTTGACGAATATGCCTGGCACGGGCTCTATCTTCTGGCTGATGAAGCTGGACCTTGGCATTATCTTTATCAGGCCGGGCTCCCTCCTGCCGAATGCCTCGTCAGGCTTCAGCTGGAAATCCCCTTCCTGGCCCGGCTCCATATTCTCGAGCTGCTTCTCAACGCCTGGAACTACCATGTTCGCGCCGATTATGACAAGGACCGGCCCGTACTTCTGCCTTTCGTTGTACGCCCTTTCCTTCATGGCCACTTCCTCCACGGTCAGGTCGAAAATCTCTCCCGTGGCCGAAACCCTGCCTATGAAGTCGATTTTTATGAAGTCGCCTTTCTGCATGCTCTTTGTTTTTGTCGTTGGTTTAAAAACCTTGCAGCTTGCCGGTTCTTTTTAAGCCTAAAATCCGATTCATTGCCATGGACAACAGCAGCAAGGCGGCCATCCTCTATGACAAGATTGCCGTGTCCTATGCGCAGGAATTCGGCAGGCCTAATGAGCATCTGGCAGAATTCCTTTCCATGCTTCCAAAGTCCGGCAAAATCCTTGACGCGGGCTGCGGGACCGGCGCTGATGCCGATTATATGGCATCGAGGGGGTTCAAGGTCATTGGCGTGGACCTTTCAGGCGAGATGGTAAGGCTTGCCAGGAAGAGCTATCCTGGCGCTGACTTCAAAATCATGGACATGCGCAGGCTGAGGTTCGGGCCAAAGTCTTTCAGCGGCATTCTGTCAGCCTATTCCATCATCCACCTTCCGAAGAAGGATGTCCCGGGCATGCTCAAGAAATTCCACGGCCTGCTGAAGCCGGGTGGCGTCCTTTACGTGGCAGTTCAGGAAGGCCAGTCCCGGGAGATCATGGCCACAGAGCCGTTCAAGCCTGACGAGAAGATGTTCCTGAACATATTCTCCAGGCCGGAAATAACCTCATTGATAGAGCATGCGGGCTTCTCAATAATAAAAACGCATGAAAGGATGCCTATAAACAGGGATGAATTCGCATTCAGGAAGCTCTACATAATCGCGAGGAAGCGGTAGCGTTTTAGACGGAAAATGCATCCTGTCAGTACCCTTTGTACGTGTAATTCAGCATGAGCTGGCCTTCTGCGTCCCAGGCAGTCAGCCTGTCGCCCTCGTTGTTCCATATCGGCCTTGCGCTGCCCCAGAACAGGTCCTCTCCAGTGTCGTTGCCTTTTCCGCTGTGGAGCTTGAAGGTCTTCTTAGGCGCGGCAGTGAACGGCTGGAAAACGTAGCTGTTATGCGAAGAGTCCTCGACCTTCCAGCCTTCCATGCCCACCGCATGCTCGCATTTGTTCCTGAATTCCACGTATTCGTCATTGATGTTATCCCTGTCGTCTCCCATGGCGTTGTACCGCATGTAGTATATGCCAACGCAGAACACGTCATGGACTCCCATGTACTTCCATATGCCCAGCCCCTTGCTCCTCGCCTGCTCTTCGGCTTCAAGCAGCTCCTGCTCATGCGCGTCGTCCGGCGGTATTATATAAGCGCTGGCCAGCCCCTCCCTCACCAGAATCAGGTTGACAAGCTCGGTCCTGTTCAGCATCACATACCTTAGCAGCCTGTCGTACTTGTCCCTTTCGGTCCTGTCTGCCAGAAGAAGAATTTCCCTGCCGCCTATAAGCCTTTCGAGCCTTTCCTTGGCTTCGCTGAAGAGGTACTGGCCCTTCTCCGGCGTGTCTATGCCCAGCAGCCTCACCTTTTCGCCGTTTGCAATCTCAATGGTATCGCCGTCAATGACGCGGGTGGCATGCGTCGTCGGCGTTCCGGCCAGCAGGCCGGTGAAGCTGCCTATGTAGAAAATGGCAAGCGCCGCAAGCCCTGCAACAACAGCGAGTTCCCATTTCGCCATGCAATAGATTTGCAAACAATATTTATATTCCACGGAACGTATAACGGTGTTATAGGCGATTATGTGAAGCCGTTCTGCGAGGTAGTGGCATTCGAGGTGTTGCCAGCCGTGCGTGCAATGGTTGCGCGGCAGCTGATTGACAGGCACGGGCTTTCCCAGAAGCGCGCAGCAGCCCTGCTCGGCGTGAGCCAGCCCGCAATATCACATTACAAGAGGGACCTGCGCGGGTGGAAGTCCGGCCTGTTCAGGAAGAATCCGGGCCTCAGGGCCATGGCTGAAGGGATTGCGGAGCGCATGGCGTCCGGGGAGGCCACTGGCCAGCATGCAACCATGCTTTTCTGCGAGCTGTGCAAGGAGATGCGCTTCTCTGGCGCGGGCTGCGAGGCGCACAGGGAAAGGTATCCGTCGCTGTCCTCATGCAGCCTGTGCGCGGATAACAGGGATTTCTACGGAAAGCCAAGAGCAGTTCCAAAGGGCAGGATAAAGGCGCTCAACAGATTCAGATGACCTTAAATCGCAGGAAATTCACCCGAATTCCAGGTGCAGCCTGCCCTTGGCGAATTCCTGCCTTCGCAGGCTGTACTGCCCTGGCTTGGTCAGTATCTTGAAGTATGCCTTGTCGCCTGCCATTGCCCTGACCTCGACCGAGCTTTCCAGCTCGCTCACCTGCACGTCGTCCTCGGACTTTACGCCCGGCATCTCCATGTCGACTGCAACGCCGTAGCCCGTCTGTTTGATTTCGGTTTTCGGCTCTTCCGTCACCTTGGGCCGTCTGAAAGGCCTGCGTTTTTCCAGCGACTTGGGCCTTTCCCCGGCCTTTTCAGGCGCTGCTTTTGCCGGGCCGGGCTTGGCAGGACCAAACCCCGGCCTGCCAGGCACTGCCGGGGCCTTTATGCCCATCCTGCCGAGCTGGTCGCTGATTTGCCTCTGCATGCTCTGGTCAATCTCGCCGAACGTCTTTACGTCGACCTTGGGCTCGCGGTCCCCGGACTGTGCTATCCTGATGGTGAAGCCAGTTGCATGAGGCTTTTCTATGACCTTGAACTTCTTCTCGTCTGCCACGGAATCCCTGAAGAATGGAGAGATGTCCATGACCTGGACGTCCCTCTCCATGTCATCCCAGCGCCTGTCCATGTATTCCATCTGCCTGGCCAGCCTCTTCATCAGGCTGTTGAAAACGCCGCCGAAGGCCCCTTCAAACACCGGGCCCAGCCTGTCAGGCCTGAATCCGCAGAATGGGCAGAAGTTCCATCCCCCCGCCATCTTCCTTCCGCATCTCGGGCAGTCCATGATAATCACTATATTTTGTGCATATTTAATTATTAAAGATAATTGGAAAACATGAAGCCAAAAAAGTTAAGCAGGATAGTGATTCTTGACAGGAACGATTTCAGCCAGGCGCAAAGAAATGAGCTGAAAGCAATGGCAAAAGACGTGGAGATTTTCAACGGCATGCCCAAGGACGACGACGATGCCATAAACAGGATGAAGGATGCGGATGCGGCAATCGTATGCTGGTATTCCCTGAGCAAGAAATGCATAGACGCCTGCCGGAAGCTGAAATACCTGGGCGTTGTTGCCACGGGCTATAGCTGGCTTGCCGCGGACCATGCAGCAAAAAAGGGCGTTACGGTAACGAACGTGCCCGGCTATGCCACGAAAGCCGTTTCTGACTTCATTTTCAGGCAGCTGGATTTCAGGCCGGCTGGCAAGACGCTGGGCATAATCGGCTTTGGAAGGATAGGCTCAAGGGTTGCTGAGATTGCGAAAAGGAAGGGGTTCAGGGTGATATACTGGAACAGGACGGCGAAGGAGGCTGGATTCGATGCCAAACCCTTCGATGACGTTTTCGCGGAGTCTGATGTGATAGTGCTTCAGGTCAAGGCGTGCGAAGGCACCTTTGGCATCGTGAAGAGGAGGAACCTCGAAAGCGCAAAGCCCGGCGCCATAATAGTGAATACGGTAAGCCCCAGGCTCTTCGAGGATGAGAAACATCTGATAGGCCTGGCCAGGAGGAAAGGGCTCAGGCTGATTCTTGACTTTGAGGAGAAGAGCATGCTATCAGATGCGGCAAAGGCCAACAAGGACATAACCCTGACCAGCGGCATTGCATGGAAGTCCGGCGAGTCTGTATTCAGGCTGCACCAGATTGCCATTGAGAACCTTGAATCGTGGATTGGCGGAAAAACGCAGAACAGGATATGATGAGGCCCTAATCGTCCAGGCCCTCCTCGACAAATTCGTCATGCCCGCAGTATGGGTCAGTGCATATGTAGCGGGCTAGCCTGACTTTAACACCATCCACGACATACTCGCATGGTGACGATTCAAGCTGGTATTTCCCCCTGCCGCAAACAGGGCAATCAACGCCTTGGAGCGAATTTTTGACCGGTGCCATGGCCTCTTTAAAAACAAGAAAGCTAATAAACAAATCGGTGGCTTGTATGGTTTCTCCAGCCCGGCTTTGCCTGACGTGCAAGGGAGGCAGGGCCCTTTGCGGCCATGCCCAATGCCCGCTGCTCCCGAAATTCAGCATAGAGAAGAGGCTGAAGGAGAAAGTCTCGAAGCAGTTCTTCGGCCCGTCATATTCCGTCTTCGTCGGCAGGATGGGCTATCCCAATGTCAACGTGGGCCCGATGGTGGCTGTTGAGGAAAAGCACGGGATAGACACGCCGTCCAGCTGGCTGAACAGGGATTATGCGGACATCGTCGAGCTGCGCAGCCTGCTGCTGCGGTCAAAGCAGAGGGAGGCCGTCAGGTCAAGGTCCAGGCTCGTGCTCGATACGCAGGAGCTGGTCCTTGCCAGCGGGCCCACTGACGTGGAGATGAAGTTCAAGAAGGAGCCTGTTTACAGGGTTTCCTTTTCAGACATAGTCCAGCCCATGGGGCCGAGCGCGCCGCTCGAGAGCATGAGCATAACCGAGAACCCGCGCATATCGCGCCAGGTCGACAAGATAGTGTCCGACGACCTCAAGGCCAGCCAGGCCAGCTATGAGCTGTACCGGACCGGCGAGGACGTTCACAGGGTGAGCGCCATACTGAGCTCCGGCGTTCTGGGCCTGGACAAAAACAAGAAGCTAGTGCCTACGCGATGGTCCATAACAGCGACCGACGACATCATATTCAGGCAGCTTGCAAAAGATGTGAGAGGCTATACTTCCGTGAACGAGTTCGCGGTCTTCAGCAGCGACAGGCTGGACAATCACTTCGAGGTCCTTCTCATGCCGGGCAGCTGGGAGTTCGAGAACTTCGAGGCATGGGCGCCCGGCTCCATGTGGACCGCCATGCTGAAGGAGCCGGAGATAATCGAGGAATACGAGCCGTTTGGAGGCAGGACTGCTTATGCAGAGCTGGAAGGCGGGGGCTACTATGCATCGCGGCTCGGCGTCATGGAAGGGCTTCATGCCATGCGCAGGCAGGCTCGCGTCGTGGTATTCCGCGAGGTGCGCGAGGGCTACGTGATTCCGCTTGGCGTCTGGCAGGTGCGCGAGAACGTGCGCAACGCAATGAGGCAGGGCCCGCAAAAGTTCCAGACTCTGAAGGAGGCGCTGGACTGCATCGGAAAAGGGCTGAGGCTTCCGGTTTCGGAGTACAGGAAAAGGAGCAGGATACTTGGAAGGAAGACGCTGATGGATTTCTAGGCTTTATAATCGTCAAAGTTCCCGCTCTTCATGCATTCGACTGCCCACCTGTCAGAGGAATCGCATCTGCGCCGGTAAGGACTGAAGCCGTTTCCATCATGCATGTCGATTTCCCATGCAAGGCCTTCAGGAGGCACATAAATGCACGATGCATTGAACCCTTTCGGGAGTCCGCTGGGGGTTAATTCAACATGCTCGCAAGCGCCAAATTCGCAAAGCAACAGCGGCCTGCCAGTCAATTCAGCCATGACCTGCAGGTCTTCGTCGGGTATCTGGAAAACGCTTCCGCCATAGCATAGCCTGTGAACCGGTGAAGCTGCTGTTGCTGTTTCCATGGCAATTATTGATGAAAAGATATAAAAACTGAATAGGCGTGAAAAAAATCAAGTCTTTATCACTATCCCGCCGACACCCGCGGCAACGAACTTATGGATGAGGTCCGCGAGGCTGTTGAGGATGCCCTGCGCCTCGCCTATGTCTATGCCCAGCCTGGTCGGTTCCAGTATCTCTATGGACGACGGGCCGAAGTTCATAACGATGCTGAACAGGTCCTCGTAGCGCTGGACCGCGCACTCGACCTCGGCGACTATGGAATAGGCCTCGGTTATGTGCGGCCTGCCTGGCAGCGGGTTCTCGACCCTTATAGCCTCGCCCACGTCCCTTTTGTAAAGCATTACTGAATTCAGCTTGCCCAGCGAATCGATGTGCTTCTCCAGCGCAGACCTTGCGGCCTGCTCGGTTATGGCAAGCACTTCCATCATCATGGAGGCGCGTATCCAGTCATCCTTCCTTACCTTGCCGTCCGCCTTCTCCTTGAGTTTCTGGTCGAGTATCGGCTTTGCCGGCTCTTTCCTGGCCGGCTCCTTGGATTGCTGCTTCGCATCAACTTTGCCTTGATCCTGCTTCTTCGGGTTGTTCTTCCTGGCCATAGCAATCATTTGAATGGTGGTTTATTAATTATTTCATCCACTTGGCGCCGGCGACCGGTATCTTTATCCCGCATTTGCTGCATTTTTCCCTGAACTCTGCCATGGATATGCCGCGCCTTCTTATCAGTATTTCCCTGCATTTCGGGCATCGCGTGCTTTCCCTTTCATTGCCAGGGACATTGCCTGTATAAACCCATTTCAGGCCGGCCTTCTCGGCTATGCCTGCCGCAGCTTCAAGCGTCTTGACAGGCGTTGGCTGCACGCTGTCAAGCTTGTAATGCGGATAAAACCTGGAAAAATGCATCGGGGTGTCAGGCCCGAGGTTCTCCTTTACCCATCCCGCTATGGAACCTATCTGGCCGGGCCTGTCGTTGTATCCGGGTATGAGCAGGTTCGTTATCTCTATCCATACGCCGGCCTTCTTGTATATGTTCAGGCTCTCATGGATGGGCTCGTCCCCTGCAATGGCGCAAAGCTTGCGGTAGAATGCAGCATCCCCTTTTATGTCCACGTTTATGGCGTCCATGTACCTTGCTATCTTCCTGGCCGGCTCCGGGCTGGTGTAGCCGTTGGATACCCAGACATTGTAAAGGCCCTGCTTCCTCGCAAGCCTCATGACTTCAACATAAAACTCCCACGCAATGGTCGGCTCGGTATAGGTGTATGCGATGCCTGGCAGTCCATGCCTTACGGCGGCATCAACGACCTTCTCCGGCTCGACGTCCTCGCCGGATATCTCCCCGCCGGGCGGGTGCGATATCTCCCAGTTCTGGCAGAACTTGCAGCCGAGGTTGCAACCGACCGTGCATATGCTCAGGCACTGCGTGCCCGGCGCGAAGTGGAACAGCGGCTTCTTTTCGATTGGATCGATGTTCATGGAGCATAGCTTCCCGTACACCAGCGAGCATAGCCTGCCCGACGTGTTTTCGCGCACCCCGCAGAAGCCCCTCTTGCCTTCCGCTATCGTGCATCTGCGCGGGCAGAGGCGGCACTGGACCTTGCCTTCCTTCAGCTTTTCGTAGAAAAGGGCTTCTTGCATGCTATCACGGAATAGGTTTGTATTCGTGATATAAGAATGATTATATATTGATATCGGTTGCGGGGATGGCGGTTTACTTGACGGGCCGGTATCATATTCAAGCTATTTTATTCCGCTTCGCAATATGTAATCATGAAATTCTTCCATTTCGCCATCATAATCGTAGCCTTCGTGGCCATAAGGCTTGGCCTGGTGCTGGGCGGCATGCTTCCTGTCCTGTCGTCTTATTCCATGGAAAACAACCTGTTGAGCCTGGCGCTAATCGCAATCGCGCTTTGCATGGGTTGGGTCCTGTCAGGCATCGGCGCCAGGAAAGCTGCAATAAAAGGGGCGATTGCAATGCTTTTGGGGGTTGCCATATTATGGATTGCCGCAGTAACAGGCTACATTTTCAGAAGGCCCGTTCTCGGTATACAGGTCCCTTCCATCGATTATTTCATCGCGGCTCTGGCCATAACATCCGCAGTCAACATCCTGCTCGTGGCTGCTGTAGCGGCTTCTGGAGCCGTCATTGGCAGAAAGTTCAAAGGCGGGAAGAGCTGATTTTGATATAAAAGCCCCGGGAGGGAATCGAACCCCCGACCTACGGTTTACGAAACCGTCGCTCTATGCCGCCCATGCCTCTCGCGAGCTAGGCAGACGGGCACCGGCTGAGCTACCGAGGCTTATTGAAGATATACCCTTAAACGAATATAAAAACAAAGCCGAATATCACAATAGGGCTGGCGGCTTTACCGGTTGAACTAAGCTGTCTGTCCATAGCGGGGCTATGGTGTAGCCTGACCCTTTTCCGCGCGAACCTGCAAAAGCGTCAACGGAAAGGGGACCTGCAATGGTCTAGCATTCGAGCTTTGGGACGGCCGCTGGACGGCCGCAGAAGAGCTTCAGACCCCGGTTCAAATCCGGGTAGCCCCATCACAGGCCTGGCCGTCTGGTTCACGCCGCCGGTCCAAGGATTTAAATTTACGAGGCAAGAGATTACCATGGTCGACGAAAAGCAGTGCCTGTTCTGCAGGATAGCCAGGGGAGAGATTCCGGCCAAGAAGGTCTACGAGGACGGAGAATGCGTGGCCTTCCTGGACATAAACCCCAGGAACCCCGGACATGCGCTTGTCATACCAAGGAAGCATTACGAGACCCTGCTTGACATGCCTGACGGCGAGACCGGTGAATATTTCAGGTCGGTCAAGAGGGTTGCGGGGCTGGTCAAGAACGGAATGAATGCCCAGGGCATATCCATATCCAGCAGCAACGGCCAGGCAGCGGGCCAGGTCGTGGCACACCTGCACTTCCACGTAATACCCAGGTTCGCGGCTGAAGGGCCGCCCGGCCTGGAGAGCATGCTTTCGTCCAAAAGGCTCGACGACAAGGCCATGGACCAGATAGCGCAGGCCATAGCAAAGGCATCGCCAGAGCCTGCGGCCATGCAGGATTTCCAGCCTTCCGCCCCTCAGCCAAGGCAGCCGGCGCCCAGGCCTGTGCAGGCCGAGTCCGCGATAAGGGCCGCACCGAGGCCGACCACTGCCATGAACAAGACCGAGCAGTCCAAAAAGAAGCGGGATGGTGAGGACGAAGAAGAATTCGAGAGCATAGACGACGAGATAAGCTTTGATTTCTAGCATCCGGCACAACATCATAGAAACCCGTTTTAGCGATTCATGCAACCGGTTCAACTAATCCCAATTTTTGCCCTGTCATGACGTAATGCCAGCCGGGCCTCCACTGCCTGGGCTTCATCAGCCTCCAGTCCTCGTCCATGGCCTGCTGCCACGTCCTTCCCCTGACTACGACTTCAAGCGCGAGCTGCGTTGCGCGATGGCCGACTATTGCGACGGCTTC
>Ga0315274_10017529_pt1 | contig 10098 bp, 8 predicted proteins | sample YL17G02_20_MG_FD_203700 | JGI IMG/M metagenome (GOLD analysis project Ga0315274, IMG submission 203700) | Sediment microbial communities from Yellowstone Lake, YNP, Wyoming, USA - YL17G02_20 | ecosystem: Environmental > Aquatic > Freshwater > Lake > Sediment | place: USA: Wyoming | collected... | reverse complement strand
CCGGCGCGAGGCGGGGTGACGGCGCTGAAGCACTTCCCGGCCCGCGAGGCGCGGCTGGTGGCGTTTCCCGAATTCCTGCCCGCGCGCTTGGTGGAGATCCTGCGCGCGCGGGGCATTGAAAGCCTCTACTCGCATCAGGCGGTGGCCTGCGAGCTGGCGCGCGACGGCAAGAATTTTGTGGTCGTGACGCCCACGGCCTCGGGGAAAACGCTTTGCTACAACTTGCCCATCCTGAGCGCGCTGCTCGAAGACCCTGAGGCGCGCGCGATGTACCTCTTCCCCACCAAAGCGCTGGCGCAGGACCAGTTGGCGGAATTGAACCGCTGGACGGAGAAGCTGGGCGACCAGATCCGCACCTTCACCTACGACGGCGACACGCCGCAGGACGCGCGCAAGGCCATCCGCGCCCGCGGCAACCTGGTCATCACCAATCCCGACATGCTCCACACCGGCATCTTGCCCCACCACACCAAGTGGGAGCGATTGTTCGAAAACCTGCGCTACGTGGTGATCGACGAACTGCACTACTACCGCGGCGTCTTGGGCAGCCACCTGGCCAACGTCTTGCGCCGGCTCAAGCGCGTGGCGCGCTTTTACGGCCGCGAGCCCCAGTTCATCTGCGCCTCCGCGACGATTGCCAATCCTGCCGAACTCGCTACACGCATCGTCGAGGAAGAGGTGAAGTTGCTCGATGAAAACGGCGCGCCCGCCGCCGAGAAGTACTTCGTCTTCTACAACCCGCCAGTGGTGAATCCGCAACTGGGCATCCGGCGGTCTTATCTGAATGAGACGCGGCGCGTGGCCCGGACTTTCCTGGGTCGCGGGCTGCAAAGCATCGTGTTTGCCAACAGCCGGCTGGCGACGGAAATATTGGTGACCTATCTGAAAGAAGACTTCGCCAAGATTCCCCTCGGGCCGGAGGCGGTCCGCGGCTATCGCGGCGGCTACCTGCCGCGCGAACGGCGCGCGATCGAACGCGACTTGCGCGAGGGTCGCTTGCTCGGCGTGGTGGCCACCAACGCACTCGAACTCGGAATCGATATCGGCTCGCTCGATGTAGCGGTGCTCGCGGGTTATCCGGGAACCATCGCCTCCACCTGGCAACGCGCCGGCCGTGCGGGCCGGCGGCGAGGGACCTCGGCCGCAGTGCTGGTGGCCTCGAGCGCGCCGCTCGACCAGTTCATGGTCCAGAACCCCGACTACTTCTTCGGGCGCTCACCTGAACATGGGTACGTGAATCCTGACAATCTCCTCATCCTGCTCAATCATCTGAAGTGCGCCGCCTTTGAGCTGCCCTTGCGCGAAGACGAGAAGTTCGGCGGGCTCGATTTGAAGCGGCTCTGCGAGCACCTGGAAGAGGCGAGATTCCTCCACCGCACCAGCGACGGCTGGCACTGGGTGTCGGAAAGCTATCCCGCCGACGCCATCAGCTTGCGGTCGATTTCTTCCGACAACTTCGTCATCGTGGATAACACCGAAGAGTCGCAGATCATCGGCGAAGTGGATTTCTCGAGTGCTCTTACCACCGTCCACGAAAAGGCCATCTACATCCAGAACGGTGAGCAGTACCAGGTGGAGCGCCTGGACTATGAGAACCGCAAGGCCTATGTCCGGCAGTGCGATTCCGACTATTTCACGGATGCCATCGATTACACGAAAATAAAGATCCTTGAGGCTTTCGCTACGGCGTCCGCCGGCCCTGCGCGTAAGAATCACGGCGAGGTGCAAGTGAACACGCAGGTGGTCGGCTTCAAGAAGATCAAGTTTCACACCATGGAGAACGTGGGCTCGGGCGAATTATCACTCCCCGAGCAGGAAATGCACACCACGGCCTACTGGCTCACTCTGCCACGAGAGATGCTCGAGGAACTGCCCTACGACCGTGGCGCCCGGCTCGACGGCGTCATGGGACTGGGCAACGCCCTCCAGGCCATCGCCACGCTGCTGGTGATGTGCGACGCGCGGGATCTGGGCGTGGCGGTCGGCGAGAACGCCTCGCAGGAAGCTGACGTAGGGACGGGCCCGCGACCAGCCCCTGCTGGACAGCGTGTGCGCTTAGCGAGCCTCTTTGAACCCAACATCTATCTTTATGACAAGTACCCCGGGGGCATCGGATTCAGCGAACCACTCTTTCGCCTGAGCGAGACGCTGCTCGAGAATACATATAAACTGATAGCGAACTGCCCCTGCCCCACAGGATGCCCATCCTGCGTGGGCCCGGCGGGCGAGATCGGAGAAAAAGGGAAGGAAGTGGCACTCGCGATCTTGAGGAAGCTGTCCGTGGCCCGTGGTCCGTAGTCCGTTGCGTTCTCTCGGGCGTTTCGGAGCAACGGACAACTGACAGCTGACTACATGCAATGAACCTCGAAGAAAAACTTCGCCAATTGAAGAAAGCGGCCGAGCAGACCACACGCGACCAGGAGCTAGAACGCCAGCTTGAGTATCTGCGCCGGCTGGAGCCAGCCCCCAAGAAGCTGCCTGCCCAGCGCGCGCCGAAAGGCGTTGAGGAGTACGTTGACGGGCGGATGCAAAAGAACGCCTGGGGCGAGTTCTTTCTGGCGCGGCAAGCGCTGCCCTTTGGCCGGCCTTACGGGAAGTTCCGGATTGGCGACCTCGCCACCGCCGACCTCACCTCACTGAACCTGCTCCTGGATAGCGCCATGCTGCCCGAGCCGGCGCAACTCGTGTACCTCGACACGGAGACCACAGGCCTGGCAGGCGGCACCGGCACCTGCGCGTTCCTCATTGGAATCGGCGCGGTCGAGGGCTCGCAGTTTGTGGTCCGGCAGTTTTTCCTCCGCGACTATCCCGAGGAAAAGGCCGCGCTGGCAGCACTGGCCGAAGCCCTGCAGAGTTTCCAGGGAGTGGTGACGTTCAATGGCAAAACGTTTGATATTCCTCTACTCGAAACTCGTTACGCCCTGGCACGGATGAAGTCTCCCTTCAGTCGCATGATGCACCTGGACGCGCTGCATCCCGCCCGCCGCTTGTGGCGACTGCGTCTGGAAAGCTGCAAGCTGACAGATCTGGAGGGCGCGATCCTGGGAATTGCTCGCGAGGGCGACGTCGCGGGGTCGGAGATTCCAGAGGTCTACTTCGACTATCTGCGCACCGGGAATGCACAGGGACTTCAGCCGGTGTTCTACCACAACGCGCTCGATGTCGTGACGCTCGCCGCGTTGGTTGTGGAACTGGCCCGAATACTCGGGGACGCCGACCACCGGACGCTGACTTCGAGCTTGGACCTGTTCAGCCTGAGCCGGATGCTCGAGCGGGCCCGAGCCACGGAACGGTCGGTGGCGACCTGCCAGCAGGCGTTGGCCAAAGGCCTCCCGGAATGTATCGAAGCCCAGGCGCTTTGGCAGTTGGCGGCCCAGCACAAGCGGCAGCGGCAGCATGACCTGGCCGTCGAACTCTGGAATGAACTCGCACGCCGCGAAGCGCCCTTCGCCATCAAGGCGCTGGAGGAACTGGCCATTCATCATGAGCATCGGCGGGGCGATGCTGCGACCGCACTCGAGTTCACTTCGATCGCCCTCGAACGCTTGCGGGAGACCTCGGCACCCCGTTCGCATTTCGAGCGCTTCGTGCGGCGACTGGAAAGGTTACGGAAAAAATCGGCGCGGGGGACAAACCCGCTCAACGTGCGGCTCGCTGAGGAATAAGGAGGCGGGACCCGGAACGGCAATCCTCTGCGCTGTGGCGACAGCCTGCCGTGGGGCACGTGCCCGAGGAAAGCCCGCAGGGTCAGGCAGCCTTCTCTGCTGCCTTCCTTTCCTTGAAGACCTCGTCGGCGATGACGAGGCCTTCCCAGCAGGCCGGAAACCCGGCATAAGGAGCCATTTGCAGGAGAGTCTCGAGGATCTCCTCCTTCGAGGCTCCGTTGTTCAGGGCCATCTCGATGTTCAAGCGCAGGCCGTTGGGCCGACCGAGTGCGGCCAACCCCGCAATCGTCACTAAGCTCCGAGTCTTGAGGTCCAGTTCGGGCCGCGACCAGATTTCACCCGCAAAGCTGGTGACGAAATGCGCGAAGTCCGGCGAGAGTTTGGCCCAAGCGGTCCGAATTTCGATGGCGCGGTCGTCGCCCAGCAGACGCCGCAGCATATCAATTCCCTTTTCAGCCATCACGTTCTCCCGATTCGGTGTTTTTCCTCTTGACGTTTCACGTCTGACTCCCGGCTCCCCTGCTGCCGGCTCGGCCCGCGAAGAATTCAGTCTTCCTCCCCCTTTTGTGGGCCCTTGGACTTGAAGACAACATGCATTCGTTGTGCAATTTCCTCTCCGCTTTCGGAGTTGACCGTGATGATCTCTAGGTCGCCAACCAGGCGGAGAAAGTCCGGGCCACGTTCCTCATGGCCTGAGCCGCGCTGAACGACCCCGGAGAAACGATAGTACTTCTGGTGGATCTTCTTGGTCTTGAACTCCACCTGATTCTTCTTGCGCCAACCCGAGCTGATGGAATAACTCAAAATCGCATCCGATTCGTCCTCCCCCTGTAACACGTCAACATCACCCTTCAGTTTCCCTTCTTCTTCCAGCAACCCCAGGTTGTCATCGGCGGTGAAGAAGCTGTAATTCCCAGAGACGTCCGGGATTTCCTCGCTATCCTGTTGCGCTCGGAGGATGCCGGATGAGACGAGGATTAAGGGTAGGACCAGTACTACCCAGGCACGCGTCAGTGGTCGCCAGGCGCTGCGGCCAGTAAGTGAAAGAAGGTGGCAGAACCCTCGGGTCATCAGACCAACCGTTTCCCTTTCTGGGATCATCGCGAGGCTCCTCGGTCTGGGCCTCAGTTCCCGACAGTCCTCACCAGTTTATTCTCACCTGCCGCAGACGGCAAGCAAGATGCCCTGGCAGGCTCGAGGGAGAAACGCCTCGTTCTGGTGCGAGAACGGAGGGCTGAGGTCCCCTGCCTGGTTTCGGTTGGTCGAGCCATGTCCAACCCGAAACAAGCCTTTGACCTCAGGGCCACGCCAGAGGGACGCTTTTCCACCCCGAATTCCCCGTTCAGAAAGGCCCTGCGGCAGCCTTGTCAGGCGTCCTCTTGAAATTTCTTTTTGACTTTCGAAAGAAACAGTATTAAATGGAAAGGGAAAGCAAGCCCGGTTAGCTTCGAGAGGCAGCCGAAGCATCTAATTATGCTTCTGCAAGAACCATGCTGAACGAAGAACGACGACGTGCCGTCCTCGATCTCATCAATCGCGACGGGCGAGTTCTGGTGAAGGACCTCGCCCAGCGCTTCGGGACTTCCCAGGTGACTATCCGGAAGGACCTGGAAGTCTTGCACAGCCGGGGCGCAGTCTACCGGACACATGGGGGCGCTCTGCCCGTCCGCACTGGAGCGCTTTTGGATCCGAGCTTACGCGAGAAAGAGAAGCTCCACCGAAAGGAGAAGATGCGTATTGGGGAGGCGGCCGCGCGGTTGATCAAAGAAGGCCAGTCGGTGGTGCTGGACTCCGGAACCACGACGACGATGATCGCGCGTGCCCTGCGAGACTTCCGCAACCTGACGGTCATCACGAATGCCGTCAACATCGCAGCGGAGCTCGCGGGCACGGCCGTCCAAGTCATCCTGACCGGCGGAATTCTGCGGGAGAATTCCTTTTCGCTGGTGGGCCCGCTCGCGGAGGAAACCCTGCGACGGCTTAGCGCCGATATCCTGTTCCTGGGGGTGGACGGGTTTGACGTCCGTTTCGGCCTGACGACCCCGAACCTCCTCGAGGCCAAGGTCAATCGGGTGATGATTGAGGTTGCCCGCCGGACGGTGGTGGTTTGCGATTCGAGTAAATTCGGGCGCCGCAGCCTCTCTTCGATTGCGCCCACCTCCGCGGTGCATCAGGCGATCACGGACAGCCGGATTCCCAAGGCGGACCTGCGTGCCCTCGAGGAAGCGGGGATTGAAGTGACTCTGGTCTAATCCTCCGCCGGAAAGCCTGTGCCTTCCTTCTGGCCCCGCCGGCGGTGGCGAAGAGGAATAGTTGCGTTTTGTTGGGATTATTGCAGAGGAACCGCTATGACTACGGCCCCATCGACCCCCGGCGCACACACACATGCCGAAATCCTCTCCCAGCCCGCATGCTGGCGGGAGTGCTTGCAGGCTTTAGACGAAAAGGACCAGTTGGGGCAGGTCTACAGGCGATTTCCCACCCGCTCCGACTGGCTCTTCGTGGGCTGCGGCACCAGTTACTATATCGCCCTGGCGGCTGCGGCTAGTTGGACCAAGCTCACGGGTTTGCGTGCCCGGGCCGTGCCGGCGTCCGACCTCTTGCTCTTCCCCGGCCTGCTCCTCTCGGGCCCAGAGCCGTGCCAGCCGGTGTTGATTTCTCGCTCCGGCCACACCTCGGAGATCCTGAAGGTAGCGGAGTACCTGGAGCTGAAGGAGAACATTCGCACCCTGGCAATCAGCTGTGCCACTCACCAGCCGCTGGAAGAGATCTCCACGGCCACGCTCTATCTGCTTCCCGCCGACGAACAGAGCACGGTGATGACGCGCTCCTTCACCTCGATGCTCCTGGGCCTGCAAGCCCTAGCGGCAGTCTATGGCCAGCAGGCTGGCTTTGCGGAAGCGCTGCGGAAGCTGCCGGACAAGGGCCAGAAGGTGCTCAATCCGCTGCCTTCGCGGATTCAGGAGTACGTCCAAGCGCACGACTTTGCGGACTATGTCTTCCTCGCGCAGGGGCCGCTGTTCGGCGTGGCGAACGAAGCCATGCTCAAAGTGAAGGAGATGTCGTGCTCTTATGCGCAGGCCTTCCACACGCTGGAGTTCCGGCACGGGCCCAAAGCCATTGTCAGCGCCGACACGCTCATAACCTTCCTGCTTTCCGAAACCGGCTTCGAGGCCGAGAGCGAGGTCTTGCAGGAGGTAAAAGACTTGGGTGGCACCACTCTGGTGGTGACGAACGTCGCCGACGGTGCCGTGCGTCGCGCCGCGGACTTCCTGGTGGAACTCGACCTCGACGTGCCGGAGTACGCCCGCCTGGCCGCGTACGCCCTGCCGGGTCAGTTGCTGGGTTATTTCACTGGCCTTAAGAAGGGCTTCGATCCCGACCGGCCGCGCAATCTCAGTCGGGTGGTCATTCTCAACGACAAAGACTAGCGGGGGAGCGCCCGACGTGCCTGACTTCGACGTGACCGTAGTGGGAGAGCTCAATCTCGACCTTATCCTCTACGGTCTTCCCGCGGAACTCGCGCCGGAGCGCGAACTGCTGGCCGATGGGCTGAGCCTCACGCTGGGGAGCTCCTCAGCGATCTTTGCTCACAACCTCGCCGCCCTGGGTAGCCGGGTCGGGTTCATCTCGCGCATCGGAGATGATCCCCTGGGCGAGATCAGCCTGGAACGGCTGGAAGCGGGCGGCGTGGACGTTTCCCGGGTGCGAAAGGTCAGCGGTCGCACCTCCACCGGGTTAACGGTCATCCTGCCGCGCCCGAGTTTCCGCAATATCCTCACCTATCCTGGCACGATGTTTGAGATGTGCTTCGAGGATCTCGACCTTGATTACCTGGCCTCGGCGCGGCACTTTCACCTCTCCTCGTTCTTTCTGCATCGGGCCTTGCGGCCCCGGATACTTGAGCTTTTCCGGCAGCTGAAGGGCGCGGGCTTGACCGTTTCTCTCGACACCAACGACGACCCTGACGACCGCTGGGACGGCGATCTCCGCGAAGTCTTGTGCACCGTGGACGTCTTCCTCCCGAATGCTCGCGAGGCGAAGAGAATCGCGGGCGTGGACGACCTGGAAGCCGCCGTGGAGCAGCTTGCCCACATCGTCCCGGTGGTGGCTGTGAAGCTGGGGCCCGAGGGCGCCCTGGCACGACACGGCCGAGAGCGATTCACTTGTCCGGCGCTGAGCGTGAAGGCGGTAGACCCTGTCGGCGCGGGCGACAGCTTTGATGCCGGCTTCCTTCACCAGTACGTTCGCGGCGCCGATGTCCCAACGTGTCTGGCCTTCGGCAACCTGGCGGGCGCCTTCTCCACTACCCGTCCCGGGGGCACGGAAGCTTTCCGCGACCGCGAGCAATTGGAAGAGTTCCTGGGCCGGAATTGGCCGCAGACAGGCGAAGCGACAACGTCCTCACTCAAGGCGAAATCATGATTGACTTTCACACCCATCCCGTTCTCATCCGCGAGTTCGTTGACAAGTATCCGAACTACGAGCGGGTAGCGCGCCAAGTCTTCAACATCGGCAACAATTTCCAGCCGCTCGAGACGTTTTTCCTGCAGATGGACGTGGCACGAATTGAGAAGGCTGTGCTGCTACCCATCGACTGTCGACGCGCGCGGAAGGACGCGGTGAGTTCAAACGAACAAGTGGCAGAGCTTTGCCGCCGCAGCAAGCGCTTTATCGGCTTTGCGAGTGTCGATCCCCTGAAGAAGGGAGCGGCGCGCGAACTGGAAAGCGTAGTGAAAAACCTGGGGCTGAAGGGACTCAAGCTCGACCCGGCTTTGCAGGACTTCCGGCCCAACAACCGCAAGGTTTTCCCCGTTTATGAGGCGGCGGCCTCACTGGGAATCCCGCTCCTCATCCATGCCGGCATGAGCTGGGCGCCGGAAACACCCCTGGAACGCGGGCACCCGCTGCATCTCGAGGAGCCGATCCGGGATTTCCCCAAGCTGAATTTCGTGCTGGCTCACTTTGGCTGGCCCTGGGTTTGGGAAGCGACGGCGCTGGCGCTCAAATATCCGAACGTATATCTGGACACTTCTTGTCTCTATTACGACAGCCCGAAGGAGTTTTTCCAGTTCGTCTTCAGCAAGCAGATTCCCACGACGGTCATTGAGCGCAGCCTGCGAAACAAGCTCGTGTTCGGCTCGAATTACCCCCGGGTGGAAATCAAGAACATGGTCCACGCGTTGAAAAGCCTTCCCCTGACGGAAGGCTGTCTGAACAAGATTCTGCGTGAGAATGCCGAACGACTGCTGGGGCTGGCAACTGACAAATGACGACTGGCAACTGACTATGATTATCAAGCTTGAGCGCATCAAACTCCAAACTCGCAAGACCGAAGAAGCCATCAATATCACCGCCCAGGTGGACGAGGTCGTCCAAAAGAGCGGCGTGAAGAATGGGCTGGTCAATGTTCTGACCACGCACACTTCTTCCGGCCTGCTAGTGACCGAGGGGATCCCCTGTCTGGAGGAAGACATCCTCACCCATCTCTCGCGCCTTTTCCCCGAGGACGAGAACTATCACCACCGCCGCTACCTCGACTACGACGGCCGTCTCGGCTTCAACGCTGACGCGCACTTGAAGAGCATCATTGGTGGGGTCAGTTGCACCTTCCCCATCGAAAACGGCAAGATTGTGCGGGGCTCCCGTCAGACCATCTACTTCATGGAATACGACGGGCCGCTCGAGAGGACGTACCTCATCCAGATACTCGGCGAGTAAATCCGCCGCATGAGCTCAGAGTCCATTCTATTGCCTCGTTGCTTCTAGCAGCAGGTGGTGAGTGAACTCCGTCGCGAGCTTCGGACTCGCGCCTTCGATTGTGCCCAAGTCCTTCCCGTTCTCATAGTCAAACACCCGGTACTTGCCCGGCTGGAGGCCGCGCAACTCGACGGTGCCCTTCCATGGCTTAGCAGGCTCGGGGGCAAAGAACGCGTAGTGCATCTTCCCATCTTTCTCCACGGCGTATCCCTCCGGAACGTCATACCCCAGGGTGTAGAGGTTCAAGAACGCCCCGCGCGAGAGCATCTTGGAGTTGTAGATGCCGACCCACTTCTTCCAGTGCGCTTTCTTCTCGGCTGTCAGGAAGACATTCTTGAAGCTGGGTCCGTAGTCGGGCCAAGTGAATTTGGTGCCGAGAACTCCACCCAAGCCGACGGTTGACGCAAAATCACTGCCGATCTCCAGATGCTCTCTCCCCTCCCGCCTCATTTCGGTGAGTTCGACGTGATCTCCGTAGACGGCCGCGTCCGGTCCCATGAGGGCCTTATACATCTTGATCCGCCGCCGCACCTGCGCCGCGCCAACAGGATCGGCGGTGACGGCCTGATCCATGTAAGGCAACCAGGCAATGTTCGGAACTGTGCCACAAGGACAAACTTGGGTGACGCTATCAGGTTTCAACCGCCGCGTGGTCTCGAAAATCACCTTGAAG
>Ga0315274_10017528_pt1 | contig 10098 bp, 7 predicted proteins | sample YL17G02_20_MG_FD_203700 | JGI IMG/M metagenome (GOLD analysis project Ga0315274, IMG submission 203700) | Sediment microbial communities from Yellowstone Lake, YNP, Wyoming, USA - YL17G02_20 | ecosystem: Environmental > Aquatic > Freshwater > Lake > Sediment | place: USA: Wyoming | collected... | reverse complement strand
CTGCACCAGGGTTCCGTCGCGTGGGAGGGGACCGTCGAGGAGTTTGACGCGAGCGACGAGCCGATCGTGCGGCAGTTCCGGGAGGGGAGGCTGGACGGGCCGATCAAGTACGAGTGAGAGAGAGAGAGAACGAGAGCGGATGACCTGTAAAATCTAGGAGTCTGAGAAGAAGAGGCCGGGAAACGCGCGAGAAGGGGGGAGAGAAGGGGAAAGCGGGGGAGAGTCTTTCTTTTGCTCCCTTCGACTCTGGCTCCACACTTCCCATCTTTTCTCGCCCGATTCCTCTCTCCCTCTCTCTCTCCCCCCTCTCTCTCCGGCGCACACGTCACTCAAAGATCGTGTGCCAGGCGCATCCAGTTGCCCGAACATACCGCCGATCGCCTGAGCGCGCAGAGAGAGAGTCAAACCTTTTGTTCTCTTCGACCGACGAGGACAGGAGACGATGGCCGACGAAAATGCCGCCGCCGCCACTGCCGCGCCGGCCCCGGAGGCGGACGCCGTGGCCGTCCGCGAGCCCCTGGACCTCGTGCGCCTCGCGCTCGACGAGCGCGTCTACGTCAAGCTCCGCGGAGAGCGCGAGCTGCGCGGGAGGCTCCACGTGAGTTGTTCGGGGAGAGAGGGAATCGATTTTTCTCCGCTTCGACTTTTTTCTCCGACGATGCGATCGGCGGCGTCTCTCTCTCGACCTCGACCTCCTCAGCACAATCTCACGCCGCTCTCCTCCTCTCCCGCCCGCCCGCCGCCCCCGAAAAAAACGGGGACCGAAACCCCTCCCGCGAACAGGCGTACGACCAGCACCTCAACATGGTCCTCGGAGACGTCGAGGAGACGGCCACGGCCGTGGACGTCGACGAGGAGACCTTCGAGGAGATCATCAAGAGCTCCAAGCGGACGATGCCCTTTCTGTTTGTGCGCGGCGACGGGGTCGTCCTGCTGAGCCCGAGCGGGATCCGGACCTGAGGAGAAAACTTCGGAACTGAAGAACGACTGACTGGCTGCTGACTGATTGTAAATAGAGAGCGGGTATGGACGTGGGGAAAGAAAGAAAAAGTGGAGCGGAGAAGTGGGGGAAGAAAGCGCGAAGCGGGGGAAGGGACAAGAGTTTTGAGAGAGGGAGAGGGAGCCGGCTTCGGTCGAGGCCCCCCCCCCCCCCTGAGTCGCTCTTCTCTCCCCCCCCCCTCCTCTCTCCAATCGCCGGTAAGAACGGAAGAGCAGCGGGCGACAAGGGAACGCAGTGCTCATTTGAGTTATTATCTCCGTCTCCAGCGGCGGGCGCGTTTTGGGCGGTCGAGGGGCAGGGAGCGAGAAGGAAGCAAGGTGCCCCCCCTGCTCTGGAGATTCTCAGAAGGCTTCTCAGAAGCCGAGCACAGCTGGTCTTCGCTCGCTTAGTCACTTTTTTCTCTCCTCGCTTTTTCCCTTTTCGACAACCCGCGGCGAGCGAGGAAGGGGGTTCCATTCCCCTTCGCTCGCCTTCGCGCCCTCTTCCCCCCTCTCTTTTTTCCCGTTTCTTCCCGTGATCGCGCGCCATGGGCGCTTCGCTGAGCTGCGCGCGTCCGCCCGCGGAGGGAGACGCGTCCAAGGTGCGACATTTGATAGAAAAAGAGAGAGAGTACCGACGGACGAACAATGACCTCTGTATTTTTTGTTTTCCCTCTTTTTTGGTTCGATTCTCCCCCTCGCTTACCCCCTCTTTTTTCTTATATCGAAATTTCGACCTCAAAATAGGGCCAGACGATTCTTGTCGCGCGCCCCCTGGGACCGGCGGCGGGAGAAATTCCGCCATCGAGGCGCCCCAACAGCACCTCGATGGACAAGCGCCGCTCCTCCTTCGGCTCCGCCCCGCTCGGCTCCTCTGCGTCGGGGGCGAGCGTCGACCCTTCTCGAGACAGAGGCGGCGCTTTACAAAGCTCCAGCGGGGACGGCGCGGCCGAGGCGAACCTTGCCGGGAGCGGAGGCGCGCCGTCGTCGCTCCCTTATCCGTCTCTTGCCGCCGCCGCGACAGCAAGAGACGAAAACAATGCCGAAGAAGAGGCGCACGTCGGCGGAGGCGGGATCTTCAAGGCCATCAGCGACGCCGCGAGCCAGGAGGGCCCGCTCCAGGGCAAGGCCTTTGACTCGTACGCGTTCGGGCCTCCGGTAAGAGCAGTTGGTTTCGAGCCGCGTTTTTTGTTTTCCAGGGGTCCAGGAGAGAGGAAAGAGGAAAGCGAAAAAGAGATCGACCGAAAATCAGAGGGTGGCGAGCCTGCCTGGTCGAAGGCGTCTTCGGCTTCATGCTCCTTCTCAACCTCTTTCTTCTCTCTCAAAAAAAAAAAACTCGCAGCGCCCGCCCTGCAACGCCGAGCGCGTCGCCGAGCTGCGCCTCCTCTGCGGCGACGCCCTGTGCCCTGAGATGGAAGCAAAGGGCAGCGGTAACAGCTGCAGCGGTAACAGCGGCAGCGGCGCCTCGCTCTCTTTGGCGTCGTCGGCGTCATCAGCCACCGTGGTGCTGCCCTCTTCGACCTCCTCAAACTCGAAGGCGGCACTCGCACCCCCCCGCTGCCTCCCGCCCCCCGCCCCCACCGCGACGCGCGCCCTCACCGCCCCGAACCCGCACATCGAGCACATCATCTCGCTCATCTGCCGCCTCTTCGACGTGCAGGACGCCCTCCTGGCCCTGCTCGACGGCGAGCGCGTGTTCATCCGCGACGCCGCGGGCAAGAAGTTCAAGAGGGGCGACTTCCCCTGGCCGTGCTCCTTCTGCGGGTGGTCGCTGGCCAACCCGACGCCGCAGACGCTGATCGTTCCCGACGCGAGGGCGGACGCGCGGTTCGACCGGAACCCGTTCGTGAGGGGGCCGCCGTACATGCGGTTTTACGCCGGTGCGTTTTTCGGAAAAAAAGTTGAAGCGTTTTTCTTCTTTTCATTGTGCCCTCGCTTTTTTCCCCCCGTTTTTTTCTTTTTCCGACGCCGTTTTTTTCTTTCGCCTTTTTCTCTCTCCTCTTTTTCTCACGCTCTCTTGCTCGCTCTCGACAAAAACCTCCTCCTCCCTCTTGCCCAAAAAAAACAAACGCCCAGGCGCCCCCGTCGTCGGCCGCTCGGGCCACCGCCTCGGCACGCTCTGCTTCGCCGACACCAAGCCGCGCGAGCTCGGCCCGGCCGGCGCCGCGACGCTCAACACGCTCGCCGAGCTCGTCGCCGTCGAGATCGAGCGCGACGCCGCGGCGAGGGCGGCCGCGGCGGCTGCCGCGCGCGTGAGCGCGGCCGGCAGGGCTGGCGCGGTGCTGCGGGCTCTCGAGCTCGGCGGGTGCGGCGCGCTGCTCGTGGACACGCGCGGCGGCGGCGGCGGCGGCGGCGGCGGCGCGCGCTGGTCCGTCCTGCACGCGTCCGCCGACGCCGCCTCGGCGCTGGGCCTCGCCGCCGACGGGAGGGCCGCCGAGGGGCTCGACTTCTGGAAGCTATTCGAGCCGCCGAGGCTCCGCGGCGGGGCCGCCGCCGCGGCGGCCGGGGCGGCGGCGGGGGGCGGCCCCGCCGCAGCAGACCCGCTCGGCCGCCTGCAGGCGGCGGCCGACTCTGGCCGCTTCTTCTCCGTGCGCGGCGCGAGGGCCCGGGGGGGGGTCGCCGCCGCCGTCTCCCCTCCTTCCTCTTCCGCCAACGCGCCTGCCGCCTCCTCCGAGGCGACCGGCGGCGCCGGCGTCGCCTCGAGCGGCGAGACGCGCCTGTTCGACCTGTCGTTCTGGCCCTCGGCGCTCGGCCCCCCGGGAGACCTCCCGGCCGTCGGCGTGCCCGCGTCGGTCGCCGGCATCGGCGTCGGCACTGCGGCGGCAAAGGCGGCCAAGAGCTCCGCCGTCTCCTCCGGCGGCAACGACGCCGACTCGTCTTCTTCGTCGGGCTCCTCGCTGGGCGGCGGCGGGATCTACTGCGTGACGCTGTCCCTGGCGTTCCTCGCGGGGGGCTCCCCGAGGACGACGGCGGTCGGCGGCGCTGCCGCTGCCGGAGCGGCCAACGCGGCCCCGCTCCGCCCGGCCTTTCTGCCCGAGGCCACGCTCGCCCCCTCGGCCCCGTCCCCGATCCCGGGCCTGCGCCTGGGCGTCCTCATCGGCAAGGGCGCCCACGGCACCGTGTTCTGCGGCTCGCTGCGCGGCGCCGGGACCGTCGCCGTGAAGGTCGTGCCGGACGACGCGCGCGTGCCGCGCGCGCCCGACGGGACGCCGCTGGAGGCGCTGCTGTCGGCGCGGCTGAGGCACCCCAACCTGGTGCGGATGCGCGCCGCGGCGCGGTCGGCGCCGCCTTCGGGGCCGCACGACTCCGCCGGGTCGTACGGCGGGGCGGGAGCGGCGGGGGGCCCGGCGGCGTCGGCTTCGGCGGCGAGCCTCGGAGGTGGCGGGGGAGGCGCCGCCGCCGCTCAAGCCGCCGCCGCGGCCGGCGCCTGCGCCGCGCCCGGCGGCGTCGTCGCCGCGGCCAAGGGCGCCACGTGGATGGTCATGGACTTTTGCGGCGGCGGCACGCTGCTCGACGCGGCCGAGCGCGGCGTGCTGCGGTCCGCGAGAGCGATGGCGGGCGCGGCCGGGATTGCCGACGACGAGGAGGAGCGCCCCCCCCCGGGCGCGCCAAGCGGGGCCACCACCCCGCCTCCCCGCCGCCCGTGCGTCAGCCCGGCCGCGCTCGCCGCGGCCGCCGCCGACGTCGCCGCCGGGGTGCTGGCCCTGCACAGCGCCGGGGTCGCCCACGGGGACCTCACAGGCACCAACGTGCTCCTCGCCTCGGCGGCCTCGCTCGAGGAGGCCGCGGAGGCGGCGACGGCCCCCGGGAGCGGGAGCGGGAGCGCGGCCGCCGCCGCGAGCGGAGGAGGCGCCGCCGCCCGAGGGAAGTGGCGTGCCGTCGTTGCCGACTACGGCCTCGCCGCGCCGCTCGCCGGGTGCCCCACGGGCATCTTCGGCAGCGAGGCGGCCGCCTCGGCCCACGCCGCGGCCGCAGACGAGAGCGCGTCTGTCGTCGCCGGGTGGCGGTCGCTCAGCAGCGCCGCGGCCGGCGGCTCGGGCAAGGGCGGCGGCCCGACGCCGTCTGCCGCGACGGCGACGCCGCGCTCGTCGCTCGACGCGGGCCAGCGGCCCTCCCCCGCCCTCAACGGCTTCGAGCTCCACCCCTTGCCCGAGGCCATCGTCGGCGCCCCGCCCTACGGCACCGTCACGCACATGCCCCCCGAGGTCCTCGTGAGCGGCTCGGGCCCCTCGGCCGCGGGCGACGCGTGGGCCTTCGGCGTGCTCCTCTGGGAGCTCGCGCACGGCTCGAGGGCCTGGGCGTCGATGTCGCACGCGCAGGTGATGACCGCGGTGGCGGTGCGCAAGACGCTGCTCAAGTGGGACGACGTCGTCGTCGAGGGGGAGGAGAGCCCGCTGGCGTGGGCCGCGGCGCTCGCGGCAGACTGCTGGAACGAGGACCCCGCGGGGCGGCCGAGCTTCGACGAGATCTGCGAGAGGCTCCGCGTCGAGCTCGCGAGGATGCGGGGAGGAGTCGAGCCTTCTCCCGTGCCCCCTCCCTGCCAGCAGGCCGTGGCCTTGGGCGTCGCTGCTGCTCCGGTGACTGTGGCGGCGGCGCAGGCGGCGTGAGAGGTGCGAGAAGAGTGCTTGAAAAAAAAACAGCCGAGAAAAAAAACAAAAAGCAACAACAAAAAAATGCCTCTTCGCATTTCGCCTTTTCTTTTTTTATCCCTTTTCCTTTGAGCCTTCCGTGCTTTATCGCTTCCACGAACGCGTGGATCCCACTCGGGCGGCCCACACCCTTTTTCCCCACGTAACTCTATTTATGTGCGTGTGAGAGAAAGAGAGTGGAAACGTGCAAATATTTGATTGTAAAAAGAGAAAAAAACAAGACAGAGTTTTCGACACAGTTTTTTTTGCCGTTTTCGTTTTGTTTGTGTACATCGATTGCGCGCGAGAATTAACTTTACTTTCAGTCGTGTGGTTCCATCGTTCTTTTCCCGCTCAGGCCTCTTCCTCGTCCGTCATCGCCGCCGCCGTCGCCGAACCAGGCGCGGGCCCGGCGACGTACCCGGGCGCGCCCTCGACCTCCCGCAGCCTCTCGATGACTTTCTCGAAGCTCGGCCTCTTCTCCGCCTCGGGCGCCATGCACTCCTCGGCCAGCGCCACGAAGCGCGGGTGCGCCTCGCAGGCCCCCGCGGGGAAGCTCAGCCTGCGGCGCCGGATGGTGACCGCGAAGATGACCTGCATCTGCAGGAGGCCGGCCCACGGTCTCTTGCCCTGGTGCATCTCCCAGAGGAGCACGCCGAAGGCAAAGACGTCCGCGGCCTTGGAGAGCCTTCCCGCTGGAAAGGGCGCGTTTTGAGGGTCGTGAGGGGGGAAAGAGAGGGAGAGAGAAACGGCGGAGGAGAGGAGAGTGAGCGAAAGAGTCGGGGGACAAAGAGGAAAAGAAACGAAAAGAAAAACGGAAAAGCAAAGTGAAGAAGAAAAGACGGAAAAAGTTGAAAACCGCGTGCTAAGCTTTCTCACCGGTCAGCAGCTCGGGCGGCATGTGCGTAACGGTGCCGTACGTCCCCGTCGAGATCGCGTCGCACGAGAGCACGCGCGCCAGGCCCAGGTCTGCGACCTTCGCGGTCCATCCGCGGAGGTCCGCCTCCGGGGCGGCGCGGGGCACGACGGTGGCAGCAGCGGAGGGAGGCGAAGGAGAAGAAGAAGAAGAAGAAATGGGAGCGGGGGTGGGAGCAGAGGCCCCCGCCGCGGCGTTCCCGCCGTTGCCCCCGCCGGCCACCGACGACAGCAGCACGTTGCCGCCCGTGAGGTCCCCGTGGAGCACGTCGAGCGAGTGCAGGTAGGCCATCGCCGCGGCGATCTCCGACGCCGTCGAGACGATGAAGGGCATGTTGGGCCGGTTGCTGATCGTCGGCGGCGGCGGCGGCGGCGAGGAGGAAGCGGCGGCGGCGTCGCCGGCCGAGGAGGCCGCTCCGTGCCTCGAGCCCCCAGCCGACCTCGACCCCCCAGCCGACCTCGAACCCCCGCCGCTCTCCGCAGCAGCGACGTCCCAGGAGTGGTCCTCTCCGGCGAGCAGCTTCTCCCGGTCGACGACCTCGCCCAGGGGCACGGGGGCGAAGGCCGCCCCGGCGCGCACGCTGCCCTCGCCGCCGCCGGCGCCGCCGTTGCCGGAGGCCGCCCAGGGGAGCGGCGGCGAGCCGAGGGCGCCACCTGCCGCCGCCGCGCCCGCTCCTCCTCCTGCCGGGGCCCTCCTCTCGAAGAACACGCCGCGGTCGACGGCGTCCTGCAAGGAACCGCGGTCGCAGTACTCCATCACGAGCCAGGTCTCGGTCAGAATCCGAGATGCGGCCTGGCGCTGCGCCGCGGCCGAGGCCGCCGCCGAGGTCGGGTTTCCCGCTCCGGTGCCGGGTCTCCCCGAGGGGTTTGGGGGCCCCGGAAGGACGATGGAGCGCTGGGAAGACTTGAAGGTCTGGACGATGCCCGGGTGGGACTGATTTTTTTTAGGGGGGGGAGTTTTTGGAAAGAGAAAATGTGACTGGTTTTCTTCCGAGCGTCGCCGTCAAAAAATAACTGGGGGGAAAAGAGAGTCGAAAAGAAAAAGAACTCTCTCTCCTCACTCACCAAGTCGACCGAGTGCATCATCTCGAGAGCGCCGCGGATCCCCTCGGCGCCGCTCTTGGCCCCCGCGCTCGAGCAGGCACCGCCGTTCCCGCTGTTCTTGCCGGAGTTGGAGGCGCCGCCGCCGCCGCCGTTTGCCGCCGCCGCGGAGCTCCCCCTCGGCGTCGTCGTCGGCGCGCCGCCGCTGCCGTGCCGCGAGCCGCCGCCGCTCCCGGTCGACGTCTTCCCCCCGGTCGCCGCCGGGCTCAGGTGAGGGATCACCTTGACGGCGACGGGCGCGCCGTTCCAGATGCCGCGGTAGACGCGGCCGTAGGCCCCCTGGCCGATCAGGAGGCCGAGCTCGACGTCGGCGAGCGGGTCCGCCGCGGCCGCGCCCGCGTTCGCGTTCGCGTTGGTGGCGTTTGCGGACTCTTCTCCCGCTCCGTCTCTGTCCTCCGCTGCGGACCTCCTGGCGGCGTCGGCTTCCTCTCCGGGCTCCTCGGGCGTGATCTGTTTTTCGTTTTCGTTCGTTTGTTTTAAAGTGGAGAGAGAGAGGCAAAAAAAGGCTGAGTTTTAAAATCTCCACCCTCTTCAGTTCGCAAGCGAGCAAAACAAGCTTGGAGCGACGAAAAAAAAGATAAGAAAAAAACTGGAAAACACCTCTCTGCGAGAGGTCTTTTTGTGGTGGACGGAAGCGCTGGCGCCGATGTTGGCGTTGTGGCTGCTTTTTCCTGCAAGATCGCCGCCCCCCATCCCTCCCCTCACGTCCCAAGTGACGGAGGCGGAGAAAGAGGCAGAGGAGGCAGCAGGAGCAGCGCTGGCGTTCTCCTGGGAAGCGGCGTCGTCGCCGAAAAAGTTTGCGCGGGGAGGCAGCGCCTCCGAGAACGAGCGGGTTGCTTGCGCGAGCGACTTCGCGGCCGAGGAGGACAAGGGCAAGGGGTGCGGGGTGCGCCTGGAGCGGCTGGAACGACGGTGGCGCGGGCGCGAGGACGGGGAAGGAGCAGGGGGCGCGCGGGACGGGGAGAGCGGGCGGTTGACGCCCCAGCCAGCAAAGCGGAGCTGCATTTTGTTTTCGAGGTGTTGGAAGTTTTCGAAAGGGCGCGCGCGTTTATTGGCTTGAAGCCCACGAGGCAGACAACGGAGCGAGGCGCAGCGAAAAGGAAAACACAGCGAGGCGAAGCGAAAAGGAAAGCACAACGAGGCGAAGCGAAAAGGAAAGCACAACGAGGCGAAGCGAAAAGGAGCAAAGCAGGGCGGAGCAAAGCGAAAGCGAGGCGAGGCGAGGCGAGACGAGGCGAGGCGAAGCGAATCACGCAAACCAAGAAGAGAGGACAGAGCCAAAGGAAAGAAGAAACGAGGAAACGAGAACGAGCCCAACAGGAAAAAAAAGAAGAAAAAACTCTTCTCCCTACCGTGATGAAATAGAGCGCGTCGGCGCTGCTACCCCTGCCTTCGGTCCCGATCCCGAGCGAGTGCGACGACGCAACGGTGGGGATGCCAATGGCCGGGGCGCCGTCGAGGTGCGCGGATGAGGCCGGCCTGAAGTGCGCGGCGAAGCGGGCAGCCGGGCGCGGGGTGAGGGAAGCAAAGGACTGCGGCGGCGAAGGGCCGCCGCCGCCGCCGCCGCTCCTCCTCCTCGGCAGCCGGACCAGCTCGACGTGGAACGCCTCCCTCGCCGCGACGCGCGCCACAAGCACCGCGGCGGGCGAATTGGACGCGGAGGGCGCCGGAACCGGCGTCGGCGCCTCCCCCTCGGGCCCGGCGAGCGCAAACATCTCCCAGAAGTCGCGCCCGGCGTCCGCGCCCGGGTCGACGCCGGCGCCCCTTGCGCACGCGTCGTTGACGAAGAGCACCGGCCACCGGTCGCCGCTGGCGTCCGCCAGCATCACGCACTCCCGGAAACCGTCGATCACGCGCAGGAGGTTCGTGGCCGACGAGCGAAGTCGCGCGGCCTCGAGCAGCCTCGTCTTCTCCTTCTCGACCTCGCGCATCACCACTTCCGCGAAGTTCACAAGGACGTTGCACTGCTCGGCGTCGATCGAGCGCGGCACCGTGTCGATCACGCAGAGGCTGCCCAGCCTCGCGCCGTTGGAGGCCACCAGCGGGGCGCCGGCATAGAACCTGATCTTGGGCTCTCCCACGACCAGAGGGTTGTCCGCGAACCGCGCGTCCTCGCGCGCGTCCGGGACCACCAGAACCTCCGGGTGCGGCGGCAGCAACGTCCACGCGCAGAAGCTCGAGCGGCGGTCGGTCTCGGTGGCCAAGAGGCCGCAGATGGACTTGAACCACTGGCGCTCGGTGTCGACGAGGGAAACGATCGCGATGGGCACGTTGAAGATGGTGCAGAGCTGTGAGAGAGTGTTTTTTTTGTTCGAGATTTTGGGAGAGAGAAAAATGGAAAAAAATAGGGTCATCGTGAGAGCGAGACGAGAGCGCTTTTGCTCTTGCCGCCTCTCTCTCTCTCTCTCTCTCTCTCTCTCTCTCTCTCTCTCTCTCTCTCTCTCTCTCTCGCGATCTCGATGGGGCGGGGGAGGGG
>Ga0315274_10017527_pt1 | contig 10098 bp, 7 predicted proteins | sample YL17G02_20_MG_FD_203700 | JGI IMG/M metagenome (GOLD analysis project Ga0315274, IMG submission 203700) | Sediment microbial communities from Yellowstone Lake, YNP, Wyoming, USA - YL17G02_20 | ecosystem: Environmental > Aquatic > Freshwater > Lake > Sediment | place: USA: Wyoming | collected... | reverse complement strand
TAATATGTTAATAGATAAATCATTATATATAACTCATTCGACCGAATCACGCCAGGAAAACCGCGCTTGAACAGTTCATCGTGTTAACGAAGCACACCGACATGGGAATCCAGGCTAGCGGATACTGTCTCTTCCTAAACGCTGGAAACGTAACAAAAGGTGGATTTCGGTTCGCCGAATGTCAGTTTATATCGGCAGAGAAGGACAAGAAGCTCAACAAAGGCAAACTGACTCGAGGTGACGTAGTATTGACAACACGCGGAACCGTTGGGAATTTATCACACTACACTGACGAAGTGCCGTTCGATCACATCCGGATTAACTCCGGAATGGTAATTCTCCGCAATACATCATCAACGGTTGCCAACGCTTATCAATATCTCGTTCTTCGGTCTCGGATAGTTGAATCCCAAATAGAGCGCCTATCTTTCGGGAGTGCACAACCTCAATTAACGGTGAGAGGGATCAGCACCCTACAAATCCCCCTCCCCCCCACCAAAGCCGAACAAGAAGCCATAGCCGAGGCGTTGAGCGATGCGGATGCCCTCATCGAATCGCTGGGGCAACTCATCGTCAAGAAACGCCAGATCAAACAAGGCGCTATGCAATGGCTTTTGTCTCCTCCGGAGACAACGCCAATAGAGAATGGAAAATTGAAAATGGAAAATGAAGAAGGAGGAACGAGAAATTCAGACAATTCTCAACTCTCAACTCTCCATTCTCCATATAAAAAGCGCCTGCCGGGATTTAGCGGGGAGTGGGAGGTGAGGCGATTGGGGGATGTCGCTGAGATTGTAATGGGACAGTCCCCAAGCTCTTCGCACTACAACAATAAAGGCGACGGCTTGCCGTTGATTCAGGGGAATGCAGACATCGCAAACCGCAAGACAATCAAGCGCGTTTTTACGACGGAGATCACTAAACGTGGTCGACGTGGCGACATTCTCATGTCCGTTCGTGCTCCAGTTGGGGAAATATCACGCGCGATATTTGATGTCTGCCTTGGCCGGGGCGTATGGGCTATCCGTTATGCGAACGACTTCCTCTACCACTCCCTCATCGCCAAGGAATCTACGTGGGCAAAACTCTCGAAGGGTTCTACTTTTGACTCGGTAAACTCAACGGATGTAAAAGCTTTTAAGATTGGATTGCCCATAGAGTACGAAGAACAAATCGCCATCGCCACGATCTTCTCCGACATGGACGCCGAGATCGCCGCGTTGGAGGCGAAGCTGGCCAAAGCCCGCCAGGTCAAGCAAGGTATGATGCAGGAACTACTCACTGGGAAGACGAGGCTGGTATGAAAGAAAGCCAACACACCGAATGGAAGGAGACGTGGCGGGACGACTGCCTGAAATGGATCTGCGGCTTCGCTAATGCCGAGGGCGGCGTGCTGGTCATCGGTCGGAACGACAAGGGTGTGGCGGTGGGGCTGACGAATGCGGCGAAGTTGCTGCAGGAGTTCCCCTTGCCGGAAGTGAAAACGCCGGCAGAAACGCCGGCAGAAACGCCAGGTAAAACGCTAGGAAAAACGCCGATCACCCTACCAGTCACCCCACCAGTCACCCAACCAGTCGAGGTGCTCATTCGCCTGCTGGGGCAAGCCGGCGCCTTGGGCAACGCCCAAATTCGCGCGCACATGGGCTTGAAGGACCGCGCCCATTTGCGCGAGCGTTATCTTGACCCGGCCTTATCGGAGGGTTTGATCGAGCCCACCATCCCTGACAAACTCAATAGCCGCCTCCAGCAATATCGCCTCACCGCTAAAGGGGCAGACGTGCTGGAGGCACTCCTAAAAAGGGCAAACTCCTGATGGTGAGGGCATAACATGGACATCGGCCAACCCGAGCGCGCCACCCAGAACCGCGTCATCGCCTTGTTCCGGGATGAGCTGGGCTATCGCTATCTCGGCGATTGGACCGACCGAAAGGGCAATAGCAACATCGAGGAGAAGCTGCTCACGGCAAACCTGACCAAGTGCGGCTACACGATAGCGCAGATCGCCAAGGCGCTTTACGAACTGCGCACCGAGGCGAACAACCACAACCGTAGCCTGTACGACAACAACAAGAAGGTCTACAACCTGCTGCGCTACGGCGTGCCGGTGAAGATCGAGGCCGGCAAGGTCACCGAAACGGTGAAGTTGATTGACTGGGAGCAGACCGAGCACAACGACTTCGCCATCGCCGAAGAGGTAACGCTCCGCGGCAACTACGAGCGTCGGCCCGACCTCGTGCTCTACGTCAACGGCATCGCCGTCGCCGTGATCGAGATAAAGAACAGTCGCGTGTCCATCGCCGACGGAATCAGGCAGAACCTCTCCAATCAGCAACTTGAGTTCAATGCCTGGTTCTTCAGCACGGTGCAAATCGTCTTCTCCGGTAACGACTCGGAAGGCCTGCAATACGGCGCCATCGGCACGCCGGAGAAGCACTTCCTCAAATGGAAGGAAGACGAGGCGGACGACAGCCGTTTCAAGCTCGATAAGTACCTGCTCAAGATGTGCGCCAAGGCACGACTGATAGAGTTGATGCACGATTTCGTGCTGTTTGACGGCGGGGTGAAGAAGCTGCCGCGCGTTCACCAGTACTTCGCCATCAAGGCCGCGCAGCAGCATGTCAACGCCTACAACGGCGGCATCATCTGGCACACCCAGGGCAGCGGCAAGAGCATCGTCATGGTCCTCCTGGCCAAGTGGATTCTGGAAAACAAGCCCAACGCCCGCGTCGCCATCGTCACCGACCGTGACGAGTTGGACAAACAGATCGAGGGTGTCTTCACCGAGGCCGGCGAGGCCATCACGCGCACCTGTAGCGGGCGCGGACTGATGAGCCTCTTGGGGCAAGCCAAGCCGCGCCTGCTTTGCTCACTCGTCCACAAGTTCGGTAAGAAGGGCGTTGATGATTTCGAGGCGTTCATCAGGGAACTGGAGGCGCAACCCTGCCGGACGGTGGGTGATATTTTTGTCTTCGTGGATGAATGCCATCGCACCGAAAGCGGCAAGCTTCATCAAACGATGAAGGCCATCCTGAAGAATGCGGTCTTCATCGGCTTCACAGGGACGCCGCTGCTTAAGACAGATAAGAAAACCAGCCTGGAGGTCTTCGGCGGTTACATCCACACCTACAAGTTCAGCGAAGGCGTGGAGGATGGGGTAGTGCTGGACCTCATATACGAAGCGCGCGATATTGATCAGCGCATCGGCTCCGAGGACAAGATCGACGCCTGGTTCGACGCCAAGACCGGGGGGTTGAACGAGTGGCAAAAGGCTGCCCTTCGCGAGCAGTGGGGCACGATGCAGAATGTCCTCAGCTCCCGCTCCCGCATGGAACGCGTGGTGCAGGACATCGTCTTCGACTTCGGCGTGAAGCCCCGCCTTTCCAACCAGCGCGGTAACGCCATCCTTGTGGCTTCCAGCATCTATGAGGCCTGCAAGTACTTCGAGCTGTTCCAGAAAACGGTTTTCAAGGGCAAGTGTGCGGTGGTCACGTCCTACAACCCGCAGGCCCAGGACTTGACGCTGGAGGAAACCGGCGCGAATAGCGAAACGGACAGGCAGTTCATCTACAACACGTACACCGCGATCCTGAAGGACATCGACGCCGGGCCCGGCAAGTCTAAGACTGAGACCTATGAAGACCAGGCGAAGGGCCTGTTCAAGAAACAGCCGGCCAACATGAGGTTGCTGGTCGTGGTGGACAAGTTGCTCACCGGCTTCGATGCGCCCCCTTGCACCTATCTGTATATCGACAAGTCGATGCAGGACCACGGCCTGTTTCAGGCGATCTGCCGTCCCAACCGGCTCGACGGCGACGACAAGGACTTCGGCTATATCGTGGACTACAAGGACCTGTTCAGGAAGGTCGAGAACGCCATCGCGGTTTATACGTCCGAGCTGGACCACAGCGCGGGTGGCGTGGACCCCGAGATTTTGCTTCAGGATCGCCTCACCAAGGGGCGCGAGCGGCTGGACGACGCCTTGGAGGCGGTCGCTCTGATCTGCGAGCCGGTGGAGCCGCCGAAAGGCGAGCTGGAGCATATCCACTACTTCTGCGGCAACACGGAAGTTCCGGCGGAGCTGGTCGAATGCGAGCCGCAGCGTGTCGCGCTTTACAAAGCCACGGTGGCGCTCTTGCGCGCATATGCCGGTATCGCCGACGAACTCGAAGCGGCCGGGTATAGCGCCGACGAGATTGCCCGGATCAAGCGGGATCTCGACCGCTATCTGAATCTGCGCGAGATCATCCGAAAAGCGAGCGGCGAGACTATCGACCTGAAGGCCTACGAGGCCGATATGCGGCACCTCATCGATACCTACATCGAAGCCGATGGGCCGAGGAAGATTTCTCTTTTCGATGACATGACCCTGCTGGAGTTGATCGTGAAGTCCGGCATCGCCAACGCCATCAACAGCCTGCCTGGCGGGATCAAGGGCAACAAGGACGCTGTCGCCGAGACGATCGCCAACAACGTTCGCAGCAAGATCATCAAGGAGCACCTGAGCGACCCGGCCTACTACGACCGGATGTCGAAGTTGCTGGAGGAGATCATCGCCGACCTGAAAGCGAAGCGCCTCGACTATGAGCAATACCTCAAGCGTATCGCCGACCTGGCGAGGCAGGTCCAGAGCGGTCAGTCGGATAGCGTTCCCCATCAACTCACGACGCCGGGGATGCGTGCGATCTACAACAATCTGAAGTTTGCCGGCCTCCGGCAGGCGCGTGCCGTCGGCGAGAAGACTGAGACGTACGAAACGGTTTGGGATTCTAAGCTTTCGCTGGCGTTGGCCATCGACGAGGCGGTGAGGCGAGTTCGGCCGGACGACTGGCGCGGGCACCAAGCCCGAGAGAACGAAATCAAGCGAGCCTTGCTGCCGCTGCTGGGCAACGACCAGACGGAAGTGGAGCGGCTGTTCCTCATCATCAAGCAACAAAGTGAGTATTGATGGCAACGACACTCGAACTGGGTGGAATCACCTTGGACGTGGTGAGAAAGGACATCAAGAATGTCCATCTGAGCGTCTATCCACCGACAGGCCGGGTGCGCATCTCGGCGCCCCTGCGGATGAGTCTCGACACGATCCGGTTGTTCGCGATCTCCAAGCTCGGTTGGATCAGGCAACAGCAGAAGAAGCTGCGCGAACAGGAGCGGGAGAGCCCGCGCGAGTACCTGGACCGCGAGAGCCACTATGTCTGGGGCAAGCGTTTCCTATTGAAGGTGGTGGAGGAAAATGTCGCCCCCGGTGTGCAGATGCGGTATGACACTATCCTGCTCCGTGTCCGCCCCGGGGCCGACGACGAGACAAAGGAGGCGGTGGTTGCGAACTGGTATCGACGGCTCCTCAAGAGCGCCCTTCCGCCCCTGATCGGAGTTTGGGAGCCGCGGCTTTCGGTTACAGTGAGCGGATTCTTCGTGCAGCAGATGAAGACCAAGTGGGGCAGCTGCAACCCGACTTCCCGCACCATCCGCTTGAATACGGAGCTCGCCAAGAAGCCCAAGGAGTGCCTCGAATACATCGTCGTTCATGAGATGATCCACCTGCTCGAGCCGACGCACAACGCCCGCTTTGTCGCCATGATTGATCAGTCGATGCCCACGTGGCGGCTTTACCGCGACATCCTCAACCGCCTGCCGGTGAGGCATGAGAATTGGGGCTATTGAAATGAATCATACAGACGGGAGATCCGGGGTTGAAAAGCCTAGAATTTACGGCCTTTGGCCCTTCAGTTTCTTCAGCGCCTCGATGGCCGAGGCCAGCTTGGGGTCGATGGCCAGGGCTTTTTCGTAGTATTCGACGGCCTTGACCTTGTCCCCTCCGACCAAATAGGCTTCGGCGAGGGAATCAAAGGTGTTGGCGGATTGGGGAAAGCGGATCGTGTTGAATCGAAAGACCTTGACGGCGTCGTCCTTCTTCGGGGACCGGAGCAGGGCGTACCCCAGGTTGTTGATGGCGTTTTCCTGGCTCGGACTATGGATCTCCTCGGCCTTTCGGACGAACGCTTCGAAACCGCCCGATAGATACGCCCTCAGCATCTCGAGATCCGGAGAATCCACGGCCGGATAATCGAAGTAGGCTGTGGAAATAGCGGGCCGGACGAGACCCAGGACCATCCGCGTCAGGGCCGGCGAGACGGCCTGGCCGTTGACGCCGTTGAGAAAGACGATCAATCCCCGTTTCTCGGCGGGCAGGACTTCGAAATAAGCCTGGAATTCGCCGTTGTCGCCCCAGTGCCAGAAGCCGAGCCCCTTTTCCGTCCGCTGCAATCCGATCCCCAGGCCCCAGTCGAAGACTTTTTCATTCCCCCGGTCCCGGGCGAGAACTTCGATTTGGGGCGTGAGCATGGACTTCCAGGCGCTCTCCGCCAAATCCCGGCCGTTCAGAAGGGCGACCAGAAACTTCGCATAGTCGAGGGCCGTCGTATAGAGGGATGCTCCGGGCATGGGACGGACGGCCTTTCCCCGGCTGACCCGGACCCCGGCGAAGTTGTGGGCGGCGGAGAATCGTTTTTCGTACTTGTCGAGCCAGACGTAGGAGCTGTCCTCCATGCCCAGGGGCGTCAGGACCGTTTCCGTCATGAAATCATTGAAGGTCTTCCCGGTGATCTTCGCTACGACGGCGGCCAGGAAACTGTAGGCTTCCCCGGAATAGCTGAATCGTTTCCCCGGATCGAAAGTGAAGACCATCCGGCCGCCTCTAAACCAGTTGGGGAAGCCGGTCGAATGAGTGAGGACATGACGGGCCGCGATCTTTTTGTAGCGTGGATCGCCGTCGCGCGTCGGGGGGTAAGCTTGCCGGAGGGAGGCTTCGTCGATGTACTCGACAAGGGGCCTGTCCAGGTCGAGAAGACCTTGGCCGACGAGCTTCATGACTCCGTAAGCGAACACCGGCTTGCTGAGGGAAGCCGCCTCGAAAACCGTGTCCCCGGTCATCGGCTCGCCGGTCTCCGCGTTCTTCATTCCGAAGGCGCCCTGCCAGGCGATGGACCCGCCGTCGATTACGGCGATCGTGGCCCCCGGAACAAACGATTGGGTCAGGAGAGCAGGAAGTTCTTCTTGGATCCGCTGGACGGCTTTTTCGATACCCTCGGAGCGTTCTGAAACGGGTTTCTCGCAGGAACCGGAAAATCCCGTGAGAAGAAAAAAAGCGAGGACGCCGGGAAGGACCTTAGGGAGTTTTTTCATGATCGGATCCTTATGCCAGGAGATGAGACGATTCATGGACACGCCAGTAAATACGGCGGATTGCCTCATTGTGTTTCTCCATGGCCGGATGAAAGAGATCTGGGTCAGGGTCGGAGCGGACGACTCCGGGACCAGGAGGTCCTTGAACAAACCCCCATCGAGAAAAGCCCCGACGGCGCTGACCGAAACCACTCTGAGGAAGGCAAATTCCCCGACTTGGGCCAGGGGTGTTTCCGTCGCAGCGATCAAACGATCGTCGGAGTCCACCCGAGTCGCACCTTGGCGTTTTAAGGTCCCTTCCGCCGAACCGCTAAAAACTCCGGTACTTTTCCGTCGAAAAGTACCGCCGCTCCATTGCACGGCCGAATGATCCGACGTAATTCTCGTGAAGTCCATCAAGGAGAGGATACCCATGAATCTTCAAAAAAACATCGTTCGACCGGCGGCGCGGCGCGCGGTCCGGGCGCTAGCCGTCTGGCTCTGCCTCCAGTTGCCGGCGGCGGCCTCGTCGAAAAAACTGGGCGTCTTGCCGGCCGGGACGTCTCCCGATTCCGTCGATTTCTCGGCCGCAGAGATATTCGTCTTAGACCGAGGGACGATTTCCGTCTACTCGCTGCCGGATATCGTCCTCCGCCGGACCTTCGGCGGGAGCGGAACGGCGGCCGGTAAGCTGTGGCCCCGGCACAACTGGGACCAGACCGTGCGATTGGCGGCGGGAAAGATCATTGCCGAAGACAACAATAAAATGATCTTCTTTTCCCCGGACGGGCGCTTCCTGGGCGAAAAGCCCAAGCCCCCCGACACCGTCTGGTTTGTCCCTGTCGGCGACGGCTTCGCGGCGAAAAGCATGGTCAAGTCCGGAAATCCGCCCCTCCAGCACATCCGGATCTCCCTCTATGACGCGGATTTGAAGGAAATCAAGGAACTCTTCCGGCAACAATGGTTCCAGCAGTTGAATCCGAAGGGTTTTACGACCGAATTTCCCGGAGATCTCCTCCACTTCGCGGTCGCGGGGGACAAAATCTTCATCGAGGAGAGTCCCGGAGGATGGGTGATCGAAATCTTCGACGCCGCGGGCCGAAAAATTTCGACCGTGAAAAATCCATACTCCCCGATTCCGGTGACGTCAACCGACCGGGAACGGGAAATCGCCTCAGTGCGCCGGGAAAAACGGGTCGCGGCCATGATCGCTAGAACCGGCTCTTGGGAGAAGCTGCGGGAGGTCTGGTCGTTCGTCTTCTCCGAGGTTAAGCCGGCCTTGCGCGAACTGCAGGCTTATGGAGACGAGGTCCTGGCCCGGACTTTCGAACAAAAAGACGAGGAGACGAAATTTCTCCTCCTCGACCCTCAAGGACGCGTCCGCAAAGAGCTATTCCTGCCCGCCGGGACCGACGCGGAAACCGAAGCGCGGGTTTGCGGCACGTCTTTTTTTAAGATCGTGGACGGCCGCTGTTACTTTTTGCGTCATCAACCCGAACAAGACCGTTGGGAAGTGCACGTCGCGGCGGCGATCGGCCTCTAGGACACGGCTGTCCGGCGGGCCTTATCCGGCCTTCGCCCGGATGTCAGAGGAACCTTCTTCGGCCGGAGGCCGGTCGTCGGTTTGACGAAAGATATTGATCAGTTGGACGCGGTTTTTGACCTTCAGTTTTTGGAAAAGGACATGGATCTGATTCTTCACGGTTTGGCGCGATAAAAAGAGGCGGGCGGCGATTTCCGGGTTGCTCAGGCCCCGGCTGATGAGGCGGATGATCTCCCGCTCGCGGGCGGTCAAACGGTAGACGGCGGCGAATCGTTCCATCTCGGCGTCGGCGAGGACGGGGCGATGGCGCCATTCTTTCTTGACGTGCCAATTAAGGTAGAAAAGAGCCGGCAGCGATTGGGCCAGGAGGAGCAGGGGTTGCGGCAGACCCGAAAGCCCGGCCAGCGAAGCCAGGTTGTAAACGGCGAGGCCCAGGAATCCCAAAGAGCCGAATGTCCTTACGCCGCGTCTTCTCTCGGGGTCGGCGAGCCGCCGGGAACGGAAGATCAGCCAGGCGAAAATGGAGAAGTCGAAGGCCGTGAAGAGCCCATCTCTGCTTTCGAAGAAAATGAACGCCGCCGCGGAAGCCTTCCAAGTCCGGAGATAGCCGAAGACCACAAATCCCAACGCCAGCCCGTATGCGCCCTGGAGGACAAAATAGAGGGCGTTGAACGCCCGCGTGATTTTCACCTCGAGCCAAGCAGCGGCGAAGCGGATTTCGAGGTAAAGAACGAAGACGATCAGCGGCTGGATGATGAAGGTGAGGTTGACGGCCGAAAAAAACTGGCGCTGCCGTTCCTCCAATTGGAGGGCCAGGTTGAGAAGGGAAGGGATCGGCCGCGAAGCGAAAAATGCGAGGCAAAAGAAAGTCAAATGCAAAAAATTGAAGGAAAGATACGGACTCGGATAGCGGGTGGCCAGGCGATAGGCCACGGTCAGAATCACGGCCGTCAAGGCGGCCGCGAGAAAATATAAAACGATCGCTTGGGTCATCACGCCAGTCTATAGCACGGCCGAAAAGAAATGTAAAACTCCGTTGGACGTTATCGTCGGCCCCGCGCTCACCTTTTTCTCGATCTGTTTCAAGGCTCCACCTGCGGCTCTTCGGATCATGTCCAGGCAGGAGGGGACGGCCGCGGCCGTTTTTCTCCTTAAGCTGGGCCTCGGCCAGCCCATCGCAGACCTGCGTGCCGATTGATACGTTCGACGGCGCCAAACCCCGATTTTTAAATCGGGGTAAAAGCGCCGCTCAGTATTAACCCTGAGCATACCCCGGCCTTGCCACCGCCCTTGGCAGTGCTGGCAAAGCCGGCAGGACCGGGACTGGGAAGCCCGGCCCCGGGCTTCAGCCCGGGGAGTCGAATGGGTTGATTTCGCCTTCGTTTGGGCCTATA
>Ga0315274_10017525_pt1 | contig 10099 bp, 7 predicted proteins | sample YL17G02_20_MG_FD_203700 | JGI IMG/M metagenome (GOLD analysis project Ga0315274, IMG submission 203700) | Sediment microbial communities from Yellowstone Lake, YNP, Wyoming, USA - YL17G02_20 | ecosystem: Environmental > Aquatic > Freshwater > Lake > Sediment | place: USA: Wyoming | collected... | reverse complement strand
GCGTTTCTAAAGCAAACTCAAAAGGTGCAGCATTAGTGAAATCGAAATCAGTCGTTATGAACCAGCCACAGCCAAAGGGGCGGAGAAAGCCGCCCCTCTTGGGTTTTAATGCCTCAACAACCATTTTTGGTCTCCCACAACTTGTCGAACCAGGTCCTTGACTCTTCCCCAGCGACCTTGCGGTATTTGGCGGTGGTATTGAAGCTCTGGTGGCCCAGGTGCTCCTGAAGAAGCCTGAGTCCGTCTCCTGAATCATCGACTTTTACAGCATGCACAGAGAAAGAGTCGCGCAATTTATGTGGTGAAACATTATGTATCCTGCCCGTCTCTGGGTTTACCAGCTTGGGCAAGCCGGCTTTTTCACTACATTCTTTGATAATTTGCCAAGCCCTATGCCTATTGATGCCAAAGATGAGCCGCTTTCCATCTTTGAGAACCGGGCCACCACGCTCGATGTATTCTTTAATCATCCTGAGTGTTTCGCTATCGATGGGTAGTACTCGCTGACGGCGTCGTTGCTGCTCCTCTGTTTGCCTTTTCTCTATCCTACCCCCACATTTGGGGCAGAAAAGGTGAGCTGCACCGAGTCTTGCCCCACAGTTCACGCAGGATAGCTTCAGCCGGCTCTTGAGGTGCTTTATGGTTACAGTGCTTTGGGTGAAGTCTATGTCTTCGACTGCCAGCCCAAGGGCCTCGGTTACGCGACAGCCGAGGCGGAAGAGCGTCCGGATGAGGAGTTTGTCTCTCAGATTGGATGCTGCCTTCTCCATCATAGCCACTTCCTCTGGCTCAATATACGCCTTCATTACTTCTCACTAGTTCGCGCGGTTTCAGTTTGCGCTATCCTTCACCATAAGAATTATTCACGCTGCTGCCACGAGTCAGCGCATCTCCAGCAGGGGCTTGACCGTGTGGCGTTTCCTCCTCAGCTTTTGAGGTGTCTTTTAATTCTGAGTTAGCCTCCGCTGCTGCCTTCAATAGAATATTGATGGCGCGTGAAAGCCTCGCGCTGCTGTCAGGAGTAGCTACATAACACAGGCTTACCATTAAGGATTTTTCGCTGGTCCTACGGTGCTTTTTAGCCAATGCGTTTTACCTCTCCATCCTCATCGCCAACAATCAGGTCACGAAGCAACACATCCTTGGCCGATTTCAAGCCAGCTAGCCGTAAGCGCTTGAAAAACAACTCAGACTCGAGTTCCCTGATTTGCTTGATTTGCCTCTCTAATTCCCTGTCTAATGTGGTTAAGGTTGTATCTATCTGTCTACCTCACAAACAAAAATACCGGGTAAGATTTTCCTCTCACCCGGTATAAGCGAGAAATTTGTTAGTTTTACAAGGGTCAGACGTTAGATTTTAGGGTATTTTTTCCTAGCTTGCCTAAGGAGTTGTGAAACCCTCTGCTGGCTAATTCCCATCCTCTGGGCAATTTCCTCCTCGTTGCCAAGTGTGAGCGCCAGAGCTATAGCTGTCCTCTCCTGTTCTGTCAAAGTAGCGTACCACACCTTCAAGGTTTCTTTTGCTTCGACCTCTTCTGCGACTGCGTCATCTGAAGGACGACGTTCCTGTTTTATCCCGCTCAATATTTCCTCGTCTGGCTGTTCTTCACCTCCTTCCCTATCTGCTTGACGGAAATCTTCAGCATGTTGCGCCTCTTTCAAAATTTTGTTGCCATCAGTCTTCAGTTTTCTCACGTAATCTGTTTCCTGATTCTCGGCGGCCCTTTTCAGATACATTCCGAGTCTACCTAAGAAACCGTCGCTCAGCGCGTCCACCGCTCGATTCTTATTGGCGTAACTCTCAAGCCCCTGCGCTACGCCAATGAACTTTTCTTCCTCCTCGTCTCTGTGTATGTCCTCCACTCTGCTTGGAAGACCAAAATATTTCGGTGCAATCGCCTCCCAGGCAAGTCGGATGGCTCTATCCCTATCTCCCTGCCAGCCATACTTATAGCGGTATTGCTCTATAGCTGCCGTAATTTCTTGATGATGCCCCATGGCTTCTAGTAGCCCTTTGGTCCTTTGCGGGTTATATCGCAAGTTGAGGCTCAAACAATAGCCGATGTACCAAGACGCGTTTTTACAGGCAATAAGCATCGCCCTAGGAAGCTCCTCGCTGAACCTCTCACGAAACTCGTTACTGGAAAAGAAATCCCTCAGCTCTGATAGTACTTCAACAAGCATCCGTTGCATCTGCCTCCCCAATTGCCTTGTCGAGTAGCCACTGAACATATTGCCAATCTCTTTCTCCAGTTCACAATCCGAGGCCTCCAAAATGCTGCGACTTTCCTTCATTTTGGCTGGGTCGTTACAAAAGAGAGCAAGCGCATAGTCAACCGTTTCTCCTGCCCTAATGTAAGCAGGAGTTATTGACTCACGAATCGCTTCGCCCAACTCCTTAGCTGAAATTTGCAAAAATATATTAAATAGGTCAAATGTGAAGTCAGCAAAGGCTGTGAAAAGCTGCCACCTGCGGAAAAGGCGTTCAACCTCCCTGGCCAGGTACGATCCCCAAGCTCTTGCCAATTGTTTCAGCCCCTCAAAGGAAGCGCCCTCAATACTGGAGGCAAGTTGGTCTCCAGCCCCCTGAAGGACTTCATAGGCAAAAATAGTAGCCCAATCAGCCTCCTTTTCCGGGAAGTCCTTTACCCACGACTCATCCATTAGCGTCTCAAGCCGGACCAGCTTGTGCTCCGGTAACTCGAGGCTATCGAAGCGGCCCTTGATTAGGAATTCCATACTCGCTGTTTTCGGGTAGCTCGCTTCAACCCCAAAGGGATAGACCGGCGGAAGTAAAAGGTCAAAAAAGTCGTGCGCGAGATTGTAGCGACTTTGTTGCCAGACAGATTCTGCTATGTCCATATGAACCCCCCTCTATTTTACATCAAGTTCGCTTTCTCACCTATTTTCAATTATAGGTATAGGGGCGGGAGCTCCTGCCTTGCCGTAGGTTATGCCCGCTCTGTCCCGATTAGGAAAGACACTTCACGATACATACTCCTCGTCTACTACGGGAAATATCGAGAATCGTGCATACTTTATTTGACGCGGCGCCTTGATGGCTTATCAAGAGGTCTTATCAAGATAAAGCGAAGAGGTTCTGTAATCTGAAAGTTTGTGTCAATTGCGTCCAATCCCCCTCCCCTTGAAAAGAGGAGGAAATTTTTAAAGAGGGGCTAATGCCCCTCTTTAACACCCCGAATATGCATTAGTAAACAATCTCCTAAAAAGGACTTGGCTATTCAATACTTTTTTCAGCAATGGCATTTCTGGCAGCTATCTTGCCGAAAACAATACAATCAGCGAGGTCCGAGCCTCCCTGATACAGGAAACCAGTAATCGAACCTAGCTCCCCTGCCGCATACAGCCGCGGGATTGGTTTGCCATAAGGGTCGAGCACCCTCGCTTCCTTGTCTCGTCGGGGGCCACCTTGAGTGCACCACAAAGTTGGCATAATCTGGATGGCATAATAGGGCAGTTCATCAATCGGCAACAGGTGCTCCTTTGGTCTGCCAAAATCAGCATCCTCACCAGCTTGGCAATATTTATTATAGGTGGCAATCGTGCGTGTCAAGTTACCAGCTGAAATCTTTCTGGCTAATTCAGCCACGCTTTTGGCTTGAATTATCCATCCCTTAGCAATCTCTGCCGAGTTGTCTTCACTCCATTTATAGAGCTCCCGATTATATCCTTCCCTTCCCCGGAACAAGGGCCCCATCAGCCGAAGGCGCTCCGTAAAGATAGCCCATGATGGTATACGCGGATGCTCCAAACGGTCGGTGTCAAAATAGGCAAATCCCCTCCCGTAGTCATGAACATCTATTCCCTTCTCACGCATAAACCGTCTGCCATACCTGTCCACAAAAATGAACTCCGATGTACGGAAATGCATTGGAAAAGCAGCCTCGTAACCCGGAGCCTGAAAAGCAAAGGTAGACACCATATTTGTCATATGCCACATTGCCGCCCCAACCTTTTGAGCCATCCTTATGCCATCACCGGTATTGCCCGGACTGCCGACAAAGGTGATTGGCCGACACGGATAATTATCCCATTTTAACGCAGGGTCATTCTCATAACCGCCGGTTGTTAAAACTACCGCCCTTTTGGCTTGGATGGAAATCTTTTCGCCGTTGCGTTCGGCAATAGCACCCACTACCTCGCCCTTATCGTTCTTGATAAGCTCTTTTACAGGCGTGCTGGTCATGGTCCTGATTCCCCGGCTCTCTATATTCCTCTTCAAGAGATTCCACAATGACGCAAGCGGAAACTCCTCTCCCTCTCTGGGCTTCACATTATATCTGTTTAGATATGCTGAAGCAGGCGCTTGCGGGTAACCTGCACCCTGCTCAGGAGCAGGAATCAGTTCTCCTCCCATTTTCTCAATCCATTCGACGTTATGCAAAGCTTCTTTAACAAATCTCTCGATTATCTCAGCGTCCGTATTTTTGAAGGAAAGAGCCTTAACATAATCGGCAAACTTCATATCCGTCGGGCACAATATATTGCCTACCGTCGTCCGGCAGTTACCACCAAGAACAGGCATCTTCTCAACAATCATGACATCAGCGCCCGCATCGTGAGCATTAATCGCCGTCATTGAACCAGCAGCACCACCCCCTATAACTAATACCTCGCATTTTATTTTCTCAGCCGTCCTGCTCATTGTTCTCCTTTCTAAAAGAATGCTTTCAATATAGGTTGCCAGTAACAAGTTGTCAACAAAATTTGAAGAGATTGTTTAAATCCTATCCCCCCTGACCCTCTTCCCTTTATTAAGGGAAGAGGGAAATGTTTTTCCTAAGAGGAGCTCATACCTCTCTTTAACACTCCAAATATACGCTATTAAACACCGTTTAATCGGGTTTCCTTGACCTCACCCCCTTAATCCCCCTCTCCTTCAAAGGAGAGGGGAAAGAGATTTAGGAAGAGGGGCTAACACCCCTCTTAAACACCCCCGAATAGACATTAGTAAACGCTCCATTTGAATAATATGTCATTGAGATACTAAATGAACGTAGAAAATTTGCCCAATATAGCAAACAGTGATAGAATATAATTGGATACAGTTGGGTATATAATTATCTTCAACTAGATATTACCCCTCAAGCTCCATGGGAAAGATAAAAAATCAGAGAAATAGAGTCCCACTTGGGATTGGGTATGGAAGCGGGGGGGGGAGTATTCTTCTTTCACCTTTTATTAACTAACCACATCACTATGCTATTCAAATATCGCTATAATTTACATTTTAGGGAGGTTTGAATTTAAGAAATGATTACAGCAGCACAGCCTGAGACTAGAAAATCCGTCGATGAAATGTATGAGGTCGACAATAAAATATACAAAAGATTCGATTCTTCTAAGGAAGGCTTCGTAACACTGACGCAAAAACTTTCTGGTAAACCTGTCCGTGGCATTATGGACATAGCAGGTTTTCTTAATGAAAGCTGGGCACCGACTATGATGAAAGGCATGCAAGCGAACACTCCCGGTAAATCACGAACAGATTATGCCCTTGACTTTGGAGCAGCCGCAGTAAATTATATTTTAGGGGCGTACGGAGACCAGAACGCTAACCAGCAATTTCTGAAGTGGAACCCTCTGTTTGTTCCAGAGCCACTGACCAAATTGCGCACAGAAGCCGACCCGGATAAGCTTACCCCCTTAATAAAATATGCCGCCAAGGTATATGGCGCATGCCTTGTTGGCATTACAGAGCTTGACCAGCGATGGGTCTATGAAGGTGATGTAATGCACCGCTTTATATTTGATGAAGTTGAACAGCCTATAGAAAGAGGCGGCGGCATTCTTGTTATTCCTAAATCCGTCAATAGAGCCGTAGTGATAGCTGTCGAAATGAATAAAGAACTTATTTTACAGGCACCTGGTGCACGTGCAGCGGCAGCTACCGACCTTGGATATGCCCTGATGGGCTTTGTGTCCATATCCTTAGCTGAATGCATACGTGGTCTTGGTTACAATGCGATACCCTGCATGAATGATACCGCCTTGAGTATTCCTTTAGCCATAAGTGCCGGCTTGGGCCAGCTTGGCAGACATGGAATGCTGATAACACCCGACTACGGCCCTTGCCTCCGTTTGGCAAAAGTCTTAACAGATATGCCACTGAATACTGATAAGCCAGTCGACTTTGGAGTAACAGAATTTTGCAATCAGTGTTTGGTTTGTGCCAAAGCGTGTCCTGCCAATGCCATAACCTTTGGTGATAGGACAATGAAGGGGTACAACGAAAACAATAATCCAGGTGTTAAAAAGTGGTACATACAGGCCGAAAAATGCCTCAAGTTTTGGATAGATAATGGCTCTCCTTGCGCTGTCTGTGTAGCAGTATGCCCATATACCGAAGGTTTTGACTCTGCAGCAAGACAATGCCTGCTATGCGAGAGATGTCTTGCTCCTGAGTGCCCAATACAATCGTTGCCGACGCACCCTAGAGGCAATGGCAAAAGGAAATAGCTTTTGATGAAATCTCAGCTTGCAGAAACTATCCCGGCTAATATAGCGATAAAGTTCAGAGACGGTAAGATAATTCACACGGAAACCGGAAGTTATACTGTCCTCCCACCCGCTACGCTTATCACCGTAGAGAAAGTATACGAAAGAATAGGTGTAGTTAAAGTAGAGCAGGTTGACCCTAAGTTTACTGATGGCGTGCCCATCTTCAAACTAAACGAAGCCCCGATGAAGGCAAGATGCCACCGACAGGCACGCCAGTGGTCTCCTGAGTCTACCCCTTTGAATGACCCTCCCCGGGAAACCTTTGGTAAAGGAATGACCGTGCCCCAATCTAAGGCAAGCGCAACCATGGAAGCAGTGGAGAGGTATTGCGGGCAAGATTTCCCTCATAATACAATCATTAAGGCAAGTTATGAAAAAGTAGCTGAATTTGCTATCCCACCATCCGCCTTTAAACTCCCTTCCCTGCCACCAAAATGTGAATACTGCGGAGATAAAGATTGGGGATGTTTCCCCCAGCTGGATAAGGTCTGTCAGGAATGGAGTTGGGGTTACTCCTTGATAAATAAAAAGCCGGTTCTGGTCCCCTCGGCTTTAGTCTTTTACCCGTATATATCAAAGGATGACGTATCCTTCATATTCAATGACACCGGTGGTCTTTCTGCAGGAAATACCATTGAAGAAGCAGCACTGCAAGGCATCGCCGAAGTAATTGAAAGAGATGCGCTATATTACGCCTTTAATATGGAAAATCTTCAGACCATGCCACTGGTCAACTTCAAGAATACGAAAAATAGGTTTATTCAAAAATTCATTACCGACGTGCTGCCTCCGGAAGGCATCTTCGCTTTTCTAATAGAAAATAAAGAACTGGGCCTGAATATCGCCTCATTTGGTGCATTCATCTGCTACAAAATAGGCGAAGAACGCTGGTACTTCGGTGGCTCGGGAACAAACCTTAACCCGGAGATAGCCCTGCTGAGAGCACTAACCGAACTGGAGCAGCAAAAAATCAGGCAAAAAATCTTCAGGGAATTTGACCGCGCTACCTTGATAAAGCACCAAGAACCGAAAAATGGAAACACACTCAACCTAAAAGAACTTCCAAATCAATCAACCGGTAACATAAGAACCGACATAGAGCTATATTTAGACAGGCTATCGAAGAACGGTACAGACGTTATTGTAGTCGATTTAACCCATCCCGACATCGGAATACCCGTTGTCCGCATTTTAATACCACAGCTGATTTACTATTCAGGAAGCGAAATCAAAGAATCGCTACTTCGAAACGCAATGAAAACGTTTGGTGGGCAATAGATTAACACTGCCCACCAATTTCTGCTGACTACTCTTATCGCGGCTGCTGCTTTTGCCTATCCCAGGTATTAGGAGTTAGCCCACGTTTCTTAAGGGCAATTTTTTGTATCTTCTCCGAAGCTGACTTGGGAAGAACTTCCATAAATTCTATGTAGCGTGGAACCATGAACTTGGGCAGTCTCGGCTCACTCCAGGCGATAATCTCTTCAGGAGTGACCTTCTGGCCGGGGCGCACTACAATAGCCACCATTATTTCCTCTTCCATGACAGGGTCTTTTATGCCATAAGCGGCGCTTTCAAGAACCGCCGGGTGTTTATTGATTTCTCTTTCAATGTCATAGGGTGGGATATTTTCACCACCACGCCTGATACTCTCTTTCTTACGGCCAAGGAAATAATAATAACCTTCTTCATCCACTTTCCCCAGGTCACCAGTATGAAACCACCAGTTAGACGAACATTTCATCGTCTCGTCCGGCGAACTGTAGTAGCCATCAAACATGATATAGGGCTTTTTGGGTCTGACGACAATTTCCCCTAGTTCGCCTACAGGAACTTCATTATCCCGGTCATCGAAGATTTTGATTTGAAAACCTCTGCGTATTTTGCCGACTGTCCCAGCCTTCCCCTGCCCCAGTCTTGGTATGGTATTCCAAGTGCCAGTTTCACTCATACCGTAAAGCTCAAACAATTCCACATTAAACCGCTTGCTCACCCTCTCGTACACGTCCTTCGGCGCACCGCCACCGAAACACTTTCTTGCCGGCACATCTTTGTCATCGGGACGCTCTGGCTGAGTAAGCAATATAGGTAGAACCGCGCCAACATAGCTGAAAGCGGTAGCGTTGTATTTTCTGACGTCATCCCAGAATCTTGAAGCGCTGAATCTAGGAGCTACAATTACGCTGGCATTAGATACCAGAGCGTTCAGAACACAGTAGGCCTGCGGGTTGACATGGTAGAGAGGCAGGGCACAATATATTCGGTCTTTGGGAGAAATTTTCACATAGAAAGACATGTCCCGCGCCGCTGCAATAAAGGACCGGTGTGAATTTCTTACAAGCTTCGGCAAGCCGGTGGTGCCGGAGGTGAAAGTAATAATCACCGGGTCAATGTCATCTATGGGCGGTATATCAGTGGGTGGAGTAGATAGTGCCTCGTTGAAAAGCCTGTTCAGAGAATCAGGACTTTCGCTTGCTTTACCAGTCGGGTCAAAGACTAACTTCCTCTTCGCCTGGATGCTTGGCTCTACCTCCTGGTATTGAGGTAGAAAATCTGTGGCAACAACAATTAATTTGGCATCCGAATTCTTGATGAGCTGCTGGAGGCTCTCACCTTTGAACTGTACATTCATGGTCACAGTTACAGCGCCAATCCTAGCCAGCCCAAACCAGCAAAATAGATACTCAGGGCAATTTGGCAGTATTAGAGCTACATGATCGCCTTTCCCTATTCCCTGTTTTTTAAATACATCCGCCATCTTATTGGCGCCAGCATCCATTTCAGCATAACTTACCTGTCTATCCTGAAAATACATATAGATTTTGTTCTTATTCTTTTTTGCTCTGTCTGCGAGCAGCGTGCCGACTGTTTCCATCTTGACTTAACCCCCTAGCAAACTTCTTGCAATGTTATTCTTCATCACTTCAAGCGAACCGCCAGCTGTGCCTAATAGTCTGGCATCTCGAAGGTACATTTCCATTAAGCTATCTCGCAGGCAGCCATACCGCCCGGTAGCCTGTATACACTCTCCAACGACCTCGTTGGCCACGTTAACGCACATGAGCTTGGTGCGGGATGTCTCTATACTGACATCCTGTTTGTTTTCTTCCATGGTAGCGGCCCGGTTACGCATCAAGCGAGCTGCTTCAAGCTTAGTGCTCGCCTCTGCCAGCACCCAGCGAAGTCCCTGAAATTCGGAGGCGATATATTTGCCTACCTTTCTTCCCTTTACGTAACCGACAGCTTTGTCTAAAGCAGCCTGTGCAACACCTAGAGCAGCACTTGCATTACCCAAACGGCTGAAGTTAAAGGCAGCGAAAAACGTTTTCAGCCCTCCGCCTACTTCGCCTATAAGTTGCTCGGGCTTTACTGCGCAGTCCTTAAGCTCAAATTCATATACCGGTGAGCTTCTCATACCAATAGGGTCGAGCTTCTTTAAAATTTTCATTCCGGGGTTCCCCTTCTCAACAAGGAAAACGCTCACATTACCGCTTTCATCTTTTGCAAATACATTGATAATGTCTGCCTCAGCCGCATGGTTTATCAGGGTCTTTACGCCATTAATTATAAATACGTC
>Ga0315274_10017524_pt1 | contig 10100 bp, 4 predicted proteins | sample YL17G02_20_MG_FD_203700 | JGI IMG/M metagenome (GOLD analysis project Ga0315274, IMG submission 203700) | Sediment microbial communities from Yellowstone Lake, YNP, Wyoming, USA - YL17G02_20 | ecosystem: Environmental > Aquatic > Freshwater > Lake > Sediment | place: USA: Wyoming | collected... | reverse complement strand
GCCGCCCAACGCCTCGTGCGCTGCGGCATCGGCGACGTCACCGAGCCGTTGCCGGCGGCCGCCATCGCCGCCATGCACCAAGCCGTCGATGAGATGGGTCGGCGCGAAACCTTCCGCGGCTACGGCCCCGAACAAGGCTACGAGTTTCTCCGTCAGGCCATCGCCCAGAACGAGTATCGTGACCGAGGACTCGAGATCGCTGATGACGAGATCTTCGTCTCGGACGGGTCGAAATGCGATTGCGGCAACATCCTCGACATCTTCGGAGCCAAGAACCGGATCGCCGTCATGGACCCGGTTTACCCCGTGTACGTGGACACCAATGTCATGGTTGGCCACACCGGCCCGGCGGACGACGCCGGGGCTTACTCCGGTTTGATGTATCTGCCCTGCACGCCGGAGAATGGTTTCGTTGCGCCGCCGCCGCGCAGGAAGGCCGACGTCATCTATCTTTGTTTCCCGAACAATCCGACCGGCGCCGTCGCCACGCGCACCCAACTGACCCGCTGGGTGAACTACGCCCTCAAGCGCCAGGCCCTGCTCCTGTTCGATGCCGCCTACGAGGCCTACATCTCCGACCCGACGCTGCCGCACTCGATTTACGAGATTCCCGGGGCGCGCGACTGCGCGATCGAATTCCGGAGCTTCTCGAAGCATGGCGGGTTCACCGGGGTGCGATGTGCCTACACCGTGGTGCCAAAGTCGCTGCTGGCGGCGACGCGCGATGGCCAGCGGAGCGCCCTGCACCCGCTTTGGCTGCGGCGGTCAACCACGAAGTTCAACGGCGTGAGCTACATCACGCAGCGGGCCGCCGAGGCGCTCTACACGCCCGAAGGCAAGGCGCAGGTGCGGCAGCTCATCGACCATTACATGGGCAACGCAAAGGTGCTGCGCGAAGGCGCGAAGGCCGCCGGGTTGACCGTCTTTGGCGGCGAGAACGCGCCGTACCTCTGGGCCCAGGCGCCGGCCGGCCTCAACAGTTGGCAGGCATTCGACAAGATCCTGGCCGAGGCGAACGTGGTGATCACGCCGGGGAGCGGGTTTGGGAAACAGGGCGAGGGCTACTTCCGGATCTCGTCCTTCAACAGCCGCACGAACGCCGAGGAAGTCGCCCGGCGGTTGCAGGCATTGAGTTGGTGAAGCGCTCGCCTCGCTGCCAGAATCACCGACTGCCGCTGCTTGAGGCATGAGGTGATCCGGAGGTCCAGGAGGTCGTCAAGCTTGCAATTGGCACTGCCCGCGTGCATTCTTCAGTCCGGTCACGGTCACCCGGTTTCACAAAGTTTGATTCAGCACTGACTCCCGGGTGTGCCTGAACACTCAACAAATGAGCGGCCTCCTATGAAAACGAACCCCCGGTATTCCCGTGGCCTTCTCGCGTGCGTCTCATTGCTGGTCTTCAGCCCGACAGCGTGGTTGCCTGAACTCGCGGCCGCGTCCCCGCCGGCCATGCCCAAAGTGCTGCCCTTGACGTTCGCGACGGAGGTGAGCGGCGTGGTTTCCCAGCCGGCCCAGCAGGACCGGTTCACCTTCACCGGCGCGCCGGGCCAGCGGCTGCTCTTTGACACGCTGGACCTCGACGGCGATGCGCTGTACGTCCGGCTGCTGGCGCCCAGCAGCAACGTGGTCTGGGAAACCGGCGCGAACGGGGACTGGGGACCCTTCTATCTCACCGAAGGGGGCACCTACACCCTCATGCTCTTTGGCTACGGCGACGCCACGGGCGACTACCGATTCCAGATGTTGGACCTGGCCAGCGCGAGTGCCATGAGCCTGGGGACAATCACGAGCGGCCGACTCGACCCGCAAACCGAGGCGGCGGTTTATCAGTTCAGCGGCACCGCCGGCCAGCGGGTCAACCTCGAGAGCATCTCGGCGAGCACGTCCGACGCCTCCTGGAGCCTGATCGCGCCCGACGGTCGTGTGCTGGCTGGCAACAACATCGCGTTCAGTCCGGGTGAAGTAGTGCTGCCCGCGTCTGGCTCATACCTGGTGCTTGTCCAAGGCACAACCGAAGGCGCGGGCACCCTCGACTATCAGATCCGGGTCTCGGTCATCAGCAATCCCTCGGGCAGCCCGAGCGGTTTCGGCACCGTGCACACCGGCGGCATCAATCCGGGTGAGACGAATTCCTTCTCGTACACGGCGCCGGCCGGAACGCTCGTCTATTTCGACAGCCTGGATGAGAGCGGGAGCGCCCTGATCGCCGAGCTCCGCGCAGGTGACGGCACGACGTTGTTCGGTGTGTACGGCCTATCGGATACCGGGCCGGTGATGCTGCCCGACTCGGGTAACTACACCCTGGACATTCGCGGGGCCGACGGCTTCAGCTCCGGGACCTACAGCGTCAGGTTGCTCAACCTCGCGGATGCGACCCCTTTGACCTACGGCGCCACGTTATCCGGTTCACTGGACCCGGGATACGAGACGGAGGCCTATCGCTTTACGGCCTCGCCCGGTCAACGGCTCTACTTGGACTTCCTGAACACGACCCTCAGCGCGGGCTACGCCCAGTTGGTGGCTCCGTCAGGCAGCCAACTGTTGATCTCGTGGTGGTGGGCAGGCGGAGACGCCGGGCCCGTCACACTGACGGAACCGGGGCTGTACCATCTTTTCGTGAAATCGTCTGCGGCGACACCGGAGGACTTCCAATTCCGGCTCCTCCATCTGGCCCAGGCTCCGGCGAGCGCGCTGTCGCTGAATGCCACCGTGAGCCGCACGCTCAACAGTGGTTGGCAGGCGGACCTCTTTCGCTTCAACGGCACGGCGGGTCAGCGTTTGTTCTTCGATGGACAAGGAAGCGACGCCAACGCCTCCTGGACACTCATGGGTCCTGTGGACCAGAGTGTCGCCGGCAACAACGTCACCGTGGATTTCGAGTCGGTCCTCCCTCAAACCGGGACCTACGCGCTCATCGTTGCCAGCAGCACGGCCGACCCCGTTCCCTACCAGTTCAGGGTCGTGGCAGCGGAGACCACGACGGCGCCACTCACGCTGGGTGCGGTCACGACGGGCACGCTGGCCACGGCCGGCGAGGAACGCCGCTTCACGTTCGCCGGCAGCTTCGGCCAGCGGCTCTACTACGACGCTCTCGATGCGGACTTCGACAACATCAACGCCCGACTCCTCACTCCGGACGGCAATCCCGTGTTTGGCATTTGGAGTTCGGACTACGACTCCGGCCCATTCACCCTGACCATGACCGGAACCTACACGCTGGTGCTCGGCGGGGGTACAGACACTCTCGGCGACTTCAGCTTCCGGCTCATCGACACGGCGCAATCGCCTGCCATCGCCTTGGCGTTCAACGCCACTGTCACCGGGACACTGGATCCCGCCAACACAATGGCGGTCTACCGGTTCGACGGCACCAACGGCCAGCGGCTCTTCTTCGACAGTCTGGATGAGACCGCCAACGGTTCCTGGACGCTCTACGGGCCGAACAACAATCCGGCAGCGTCCAGCTCGTTGAACGGCGACTTCGCCCTCACGCTTTCCCAGTCCGGATCCTACGTGCTGATCCTCTACAGCTCCAGCGCCACCCCTGTTCCGTACTCATTCAATGTCCGAATCCCTGCGTCCACGTCCTCGGCGCTTACGCTCGGCAGTGTGACCCAAGGCACTCTCGCCAGCCCCGGCGAAGATCATCGTTATTCTTTCAGTGGCACCACCGGAATGCGCATCTACTACGACGCCCAGGACGGCGATTATGACGACATCACGATGCAATTGATGGACCCCTCCGGGAACGGCCTCTTCTACGGTAACTCGGACGGTGACCAAGGCCCCATCACGCTGACCCAGACCGGAACCTACACCCTGGTCGTCGGCGGCCTGAGCGACACGGTCAGCGATTACCGGTTCCGGCTGCTGAACCTGGCGTCGGCAACGGTCCTGTCCGCGACGGCGAGCGGCGAGCTGAACCCGCCGAACGAAACCGATCTCTACCGTTTCGATGGACTGGCCGGCCAGAACGTCCTGCTGGAAAGCGTGTCGGCCAGCGGCACGGAGGCCAGTTGGCGGTTGACCGGACTGTTCGATCAGACTCTCGCTTCCGGCGCCATCAGCGACGACCTGCCGGAGGTGGTTCTCCCGGCGGCCGCGACCTACTACGTGCTGATCGAGGGCTACGCCGGCAATGCGACTCCCCTCAACTATGGTATCCGACGGACGGTGACCGCCCCCTCCGGAGCGCCGTCGGGTTTCGGCGCGGTCCACTCGGGCAGCATCGGGGCTGGCGAAGAACACCCTTACGCGTACACGGCTCCAGCCGGCCTGCTGGTTTACTTCGACAGTCAGGATGGCACGTACTATCCCCTGATGGCCGAACTGCGCAACGCCGACGACGAGGTGGTGTTTTCGGCCAACCCGGCCAATGACACCGGGCCTTGGGTGCTGCCGGATTCCGGCTCCTACACGCTGACGGTCAAGGGCGTGGACGGCAGCAGCACGGGCGATTACCGGTTCCGGTTGCTCGACCTGGCGAGTGACTCGACCGCGTTGACGTTGGGAGCGAGCGTGACACACACACTGGATGCCCCGTTCGAGACCGAATTCTATCGGTTCACGGGCGCCCCGGGCCAGCGGCTCTATTACGACTCGTTGACCAACCAGTACCTGAACAGCATGGCGTTGACGGTCTTCGGGCCTGACGGAAGTTATGTTCTGAGCAGCGGCTATTACTCGGCGCAAAACGACGCCGGACCGCTCACACTCGCTCAGGCCGGCACCTACTACGTCGCGTTTCAGAGTGGTCAGGCCGAGAACGCCGACGGCGCATTCCGGCTCATCGATGCCGCGCAGGCACCGGCTTCCTCGATCGCTCTCGGCGAAGTCAAGACGGGCACGCTCGACCCCGGGTTCCAAACCCACGTCTACCGCCTCACCATCAGCGGCCGGCGGCGGTTGTTTGTCCACGGCTCGGGCAGCGACTACAACGCGACCTGGGGCCTCCTCGCCCCGAACGACTGGTGGGTGGGCAGCGGCAACGCGGTCGGCGACACCGAAATCGAACTCCCCGCCCAGGATGGAACCTACCTGCTTATCGTCGGCGGGTACGTGGTCGATCCCGTTCCCTACACGCTCGAACTCCGGGCCCCAGCCGCGGTCACCCAGGCGCTGACGCTGGGAACGCCCGTGACCGGCAGCCTCACCGGCGCCGGCGATGCCCACCACCTGACCTTCAACGCCACGGCCGGTCAGACGCTCTATTATGACGCTCTCGAGGCGGACTTCGATGCGGTCTACGTCAGCCTCATCAGTCCAAGCGGCAATAACCTGTTCAGCGGGAACTCAGACAGCGACTTCGGTCCGGTCACTCTAACAGAAACCGGGACCTACGAACTGGTCCAGGACAGTCAGATGTTCGGGGCAACCGACTACACCTTCCGGCTCTTGGACGTCGGTGGGCAGCCCCTGATTTCCTCGGACACGGTGGTCAACGGCACCCTGAGCACCGGTTACGAAGCCCGCCTGCTCCGCTTCCCGGCGGGGACCGGTCTGCGTTACCTCTTCGACAGTCTGGCCGGCGACCCGGGGGCTACCTGGAACTGTTACTCGCCGGACGATACCTCGCTGGGCGGCTACAGCTTGAATGGCGACTTCGAGGCCACGCCCAGACTGGATGGAATCCACGTGCTGGTATTGAGCAGTTGGAGCCCCACCCCCGTGCCCTACTCTTTCCAGATAATCCCCGGCAACCATCCGCCCGAGCTCAACCCCATCGGCAGCTTGACGGTCGAGGAGGAAACAGCCCTGAACTTCACCGCCGCCGCGACGGACCCCGAGAGCCCCAATGATGTGCTCACGTTCAGCCTGGATGCCGGAGCACCCGCCGGCGCGACCATCAACCCCGTCACCGGCTCGTTCGCATGGACGCCCACCGAGGCCCAGGGCCCAGGCGATTACCCGGTCACGGTGCGGGTGACCGATGACGGCGTGCCTCCCTTGAGCGACACGGAGACCGTCACCGTCCACGTCAACGAGATCAACCGGCTGCCCGTCCTGGTCGATCCGCCTGATACCAACATCAACGAACAGGTCGCCTGGACCTGTCAACTCAGCGCCACTGACCCGGATGTCCCGGCGAACACGTTGACCTACTCCCTGGTAAGCGGGCCAACCGGCCTGGGCGTCAGCGGCGCCGGCGTGGTCAGTTGGACCCCGACCGAGGCCCAGGGCCCCGGCACGTTCACTGCCACGGTGCGGGTGACCGACAACGGCACGCCCAGCCTGAGCGCCAATCAGTCGTTCCAGATCACGGTTAGTGAAGTGAACGTCGCCCCGACGCTCGTCGATCCGCCCGACACGAACATCAACGAGGCCGTCGCCTGGGCCTGTCAACTGAGCGCCAGCGACACGGACCTGCCCGCCAACACCCTCGCGTTTGCCTTGGTCAGTGGTCCGACCGGCCTGGGCGTCAGCGGTGCGGGCTTGGTGAGTTGGACGCCGACCGAGGCCCAGGGCCCCGGCACGTTCACTGCCACGGTGCGGGTGTCGGACGACGGGACCCCCAGTCTGAACGCCAGCCAGTCATTCCAGATCACGGTCCATGAAGTGAACGTGACGCCGACGCTCGTCGATCCACCCGACACCAACATCAACGAAGCCGTCGCCTGGACCTATCAGCTCAGCGCCAGCGACACCGACGAGCCCGCGAACACCCTCACGTTCGCGCTCGTCAGCGGGCCAACCGGCCTGGGCGTCAGCGGTGCGGGCTTGGTGAGTTGGACGCCGACCGAGGTCCAGGGCCCTGGCACTTTCACCGTCACGGTGCAGGTGACGGACGACGGGACCCCCAGTCTGAACGCCAGCCAGTCATTCCAGATCACGGTCCATGAAGTGAACGTAGCGCCCACGCTCGTCGATCCGCCCGACACGAACATCAACGAGGCCGTCGCCTGGGCCTGTCAACTGAGCGCCAGCGACACGGACCTGCCCGCCAACACCCTCGCGTTTGCCTTGGACAGTGGTCCGACCGGCCTGGGCGTCAGCGGCACCGGCTTGGTGAGTTGGACACCGACCGAGGCCCAGGGCCCCGGCACCTTTCCCGTCACGGTGCGAGTCACCGACAACGGCACCCCCAGCCTGAGCACCAACCAGTCGTTCCAGATCACGGTCAATGAAGTGAACGTCGCGCCGACACTTGTCGATCCGCCCGACACGAACATCAACGAAGCCGTCGCTTGGACCTATCAGCTCAGTGCCAGCGACACCGACCAACCCGCCAACACCCTCACGTTCGCCTTGGTGAGCGGGCCGACCGGCCTGGGCGTCAGCGGCACGGGCTTGGTGAGCTGGACACCGACCGAGGCCCAGGGCCCTGGCACGTTCCCGATTACGGTGCGGGCCACCGACAACGGCACCCCCAGCCTGAGCACCAGCCAGTCGTTCCAGATCACGGTCAATGAAGTGAACGTGGCACCCACGCTGACTTCAATCAGCAGCCAGACCCTTCATGCCGGTGCGACGGCGACTGTGCAGGTCTCGGCCGGGGATACCGACATCCCGGCCAATGCCCTTTCCTTCTCGCTGGTGAGCGGACCGACGGGAGCGAGCATCGATTCCGGCAGCGGTTTGTTCCGCTGGACCTCGAGTGTGGCGGATGCAGGCACAGTTAAAACGGTTACGCTGCAGGTGTCGGACACTGGCACGCCCATTGGCAGCGCGACGACCTCCTTCAACATCACCGTGGCGGCGCCCGTTCGTGTCGATTCCGTCTCCGTGAGCGGGAACGGCGTGATTTTGCGGTGGGGCGCGATTGACGGTCGCAGTTACCGCGTCCAATACAAGGCTCGCCTCGACCAACCCACCTGGACAGAGCTGCCGGGGGACGTGACGGCGACCGGGGGCACCGCCTCGAAGGAGGACAACAGCCTGGTTGGGGTCACGGAACGGTTCTACTGCATTGAGGCGCGGCCCTGATTCCCGGAAGCGTTTTGCTTGGCAATTCGCAACCCGTGACCCACCCTGACTGCGTATGGGCAGCCGCGTGTTGTTGATCAGCGTCAATCAATACGACTTCCCGCATCCGGTCTTCCCGCTCGGGCTCGCCCACGTGGACGCCGCGCTTCGCCGCGCCGGCCATCAAACGCGCCTCGTTGACTTGAACCTCAACCCGTCTCCGCTCCCGGAGATCACCGCCGAGTTCAGGCCCGATCTGGTCGGTCTTTCGCTGCGTAACATTGACGACACGCTCATCCGAAACCGCGAGACGTTCTTTGACGTGCTCACCCAGGTGTGCCGCGACGTGCGCCGCGCCACTTCGGCCCCGGTGGTTCTTGGCGGGAGCGGCTTCTCCCTCTTCCCGGAGCGGTTGCTCCTCCTTTCGGGAGCGGACTTCGGCATCCAAGGCGAAGGCGAGCGACCGCTCCTCGCGCTCCTCGAAGCGCTGCAGAACGGGGGGAGCCTCCGGAAGGTCGCCGGCCTGGTCTTTCGCGACGGTGACCGCGTGGTGGCCAACCCGCGCGCGGAGCGGACGGCCGCTGAGGAGATCGCGATTCCGGAGCGCTCCGTCGAGTTGACGGACTTCTATTTGCAGCGCAGTTCGGTGCTCAACGTCCAGACGCAGCGCGGCTGTGCCCTCAAGTGCTGCTATTGCACCTATCCCTTGTTGGAGGGACAGAAGTATCGGCGCCGCCCGGCCGAGGCGGTCGGAGAGGAGTGGGCGCGGCTGCAGCGTAGCGGCGCCCGCTACGTCTTCATCGTGGACTCGGTCTTCAACACTTCACCGGCTCACGTCCGGCAATTCTGCGAGGAGATCCTGCGGCGGAACCTGCGCTTGCAGTGGGGATGCTTCCTGCGACCGCAGCATCTCACGAGCGAGCTGATGAAGCTGATGGCCCGCGCCGGCCTGCGGCACGTCGAGTTCGGCTCGGACAGCTTCTGCGACGAGGTGCTCGCGGCCTATGGCAAACAACTGACCTTTGAGGACATCCTCAACTCGAGCGAGCTGACCCGACGCGAGAACGTCGCTTACGCGCACTTCCTGATCTGCGGCGGGCCAGGCGAAACGCGCGAGACCCTTCGGACTTCGTTCGATCACTCGCAGAAGCTCAGAAGCGCGACCATCATGGCGCGGGTCGGCATGCGGGTCTATCCCGGCACCCCGCTGTTCGATCGCCTCTGCCACGAGCAACCGGGCTTCGAGCGAACCGATCTGCTGCCGCCCTATTACTACCTCACGCCCGCGCTAAAGGAGGCCGAGGTGTTCGAGCAGCTTCGCGCATTCGCCCGGCAATCGCCGAACTGGATCTTCGACGACCCGCCGCCCGCCTACTTCGCCATGGCCGAGCGCCTACGCGCTCGGGGGACCATCGGCCCGCTCTGGAGCTACCTCGCCATCCTGCAACGGTGGGGCAACTCGCTCGCCGGCCCCGCCGAATCCCAGCGGGGCCCAGGACGCGTGGTTTAACCCAGCGCCACCGAAAGGTGTTATTCGCGCCGAGTTCAACGCCCACCTCGGGCGCAGTGCCCAGTTTGTCCTTGCCCGACGGCCTCACCTCGTCTTACCTAGCGACCGTGGACCGGCTTCGGCCGTTGGCCCGAGGCGGCACTCGGCCAATGTGGGCGTAGTGCAAGTACTGAAAGTCTTATGAAACGAACGTTCCTCCTCTTCGGCTTGGTGATCCTCGGCCTGACCCGCTTCGCCTCTCGCTGCGACGCGTCCGATCTGTTCCCGCCCAAAGATTCGAATCTCCGTCTCTTCGGTACCTATCTGGACGAGGCCGAGAACCAATGGGGCGGCGGTTTGGGCCTGGACTACTTTGTCACCACTTGGGCGGGCATCGGTCTGTCCACCCACCTGGAGGACTTTAAGGGGACGTTCTTCGATAATCTGGCCACCGAGTTGTACCTCCGCGTGCCGATTGAGAAGTGGCACTTGGCGCCCTATGCCCTCGGTGCGGTGGGTTACGAATTCGGCACCCAGGAATGGTTCCAGGCGGTAGGTGGCGGTGTGGAACTGCGCTTCAAGAGGAAGTGGGGCATCTTCGCGGACTACGAGTATGTCTTCCACCACGACCGAGGCGATGACAGCATGATCCGCCTCGGAATACGAATACGCTGAGACAAGGTCGTTCGGATCGGTTTCCACACGTTTA
>Ga0315274_10017523_pt1 | contig 10100 bp, 10 predicted proteins | sample YL17G02_20_MG_FD_203700 | JGI IMG/M metagenome (GOLD analysis project Ga0315274, IMG submission 203700) | Sediment microbial communities from Yellowstone Lake, YNP, Wyoming, USA - YL17G02_20 | ecosystem: Environmental > Aquatic > Freshwater > Lake > Sediment | place: USA: Wyoming | collected... | reverse complement strand
TGGACTGCAGGAAGATTATGGGTGGCCGAACCTTCACCCCCGGCGGTGGATGAGGGAGTGTCGCAAACAGTATAACCCAAGTCTTTCTCATGCAGTGGCGGTAGTGGACTGCCAGGATTGCTGCGACAGTATGGCGCGTCAATACCAGGGGCCGCATGGGGTGATAGGTCTGGACACGCTACTCAACGAGTGTCATACCCTGTGCGATAGCTATGGGGGGTGTGGCCGTGACGGGGTAGAGTTCTACAACGAGGCGTACAGGAGGACGGCGGCTCTTCCCGTCTGTCGTGGCAGCGCTCACACTGGGCCATGGTCCGGTGCATTAGGGGACGCATCTATTCTCCTTATGGCCGGCTATCTACTTAGTCGACGGCGCTTGAAACGCAACAACATCCGCTGGCGGATTCCCCGGGGCAGATTACGATGAATAGACGGTCAGCGATTGCGGCCACTATGCGTAAGCAATATTGTGAAAAGGAGAATAAGCCATGCTGTCACTTGTCTCCGGAAGAATGACCTGTCTGTTGTTTGCGATAGCAGCGGTCATGTTGGCCGCCCAAGCCAGCGGGGTGCCGGCAGATGACAAGCTTCTTGTACGTTCGATGGCCTTTCTCGACCCGGATGTGCTCCTCGTCTTTGCCATAGAGCCTGGCGCCGGTGGCAAGCTAATCGACAGGCCTGCGTGGCTGTACACATTTCGGCCATCCGTGCAGGAGATACACGTGTTGGCACAGGGAAAGGAGGTAAGGCCGGGCTACAACTGTGGCGTGCCGAACATATGGTGGTCCGATTGCCGTCTGACTTACGTACTGACCTCCCAGGGAGAGGCGAAGTGCCTGATGGAACAGAGCGCGACGCAACACGGGGGCATTATCGGGGCATTTCCTGACAAGAGCTTCCTTCTCGGTTGGGAAGAGAGATACCGTCCCGCTCGTATTCCAGGGTTGTCGGTGGCGGCTGCGTATGTCGGGCTCGGCAGTTGGTATCCCCCCGGAACCACCATAAGCTGCGAATACGTTCTCTGGAACAGCCAGACCCTGGAAAGAGTTGCAGGTTTTCCTCTGCAGGAAGGCACCCTGTCCATCAGGGAGGTATCTCCTCTTTTTGGCGAGAACCTCGATATGTTCCTCGCGGCGGGGAGAGTGATTAATGAGGACAGCGGCATGCCGTGGAAACTATTACTTTTCTCTCTGAATCCGTTCGGAATACTTGGCGAGTGCCTTGCTCCGGGAGAACGCGTACGTTTTTTCCGAGGCCGTACACCTGCGGAGGTCGTGATTGGCTCAAGGTCCGGGCGCGGAGTCTCGTTCTGCCGCGCTACGTACGATGCGCGGGACGAAATCCAGCCCTTTCGGATTGAGGAATTCGATACGATCCCGTTGCCTGGAGATCAAGTGGCGCACTTCGAATGGCGCAACGGTCTGAAGTTCTTCGGGGCGCAAGGTCCCAACCGCATCGAGATCGGGGCACAAGGTTCCTCCACTCCGAATGGAGAGGTTAAACTCGATAATTGCGACCCGAGTCAGTTTACGGTGACCGACGATGGGGGTACAATGATAGCTTGGTGTGGCAATAGGTTCTCCCTCTGGCAGGTGAAACTCCCGAACGTTTTACCCGTGACAGCTTGGAGGATTGTCGAAGAAGCGGACAATGTTCTTCGGGTTGTGGCTGACGACAATGCGGAACCCGGAGGTAGAGGCGGGCTTCCTAACCGCTCTGACATAAGCACAGGCACTTTGATTGCGGGTCATTAGCGCTGCTGAATTGTCCCGTGGGAAGTGGAGGAATGGGGGATAGACGGGGACGGTTACCCTTTATATAGGACAAGCAGGGACAGTAACCAGTTTTTGCGCGACCTATTCATACGCGAACACGAACCTGATGAGCACTGTCGTTGCGCCGTCGAGCAAGATGTGGGATTACGACTACAACGCGCTGGGGCAAGTGACGCAGGTGTCTATCCCGAACGGGATGACGACGGCGTACAGCTATGACGGCCGGAACCGGATGACGAAGCTCGAGCACAAGTACGGGGCGACGGTCCTGGACGGGTATACTTATGCGCTGGATGCCGCCGGCGAGATCACGCGGGTGACGGACCAGAACAGCGAGTACTGGGACTATGCCTATGACGGGCGGGACCGGCTGACCTCGGCGGTGCGGTTGGCAGTTCCGCTCATCGGCGGGGCGCACTGGGGACTCCGGGCACTGGCGGACGAGGTATGGGAATGAGATCCGCCGGCAGGCCTTCCGGCAACGGAGGGCTATTGGGCGTAGCAGCGGGATTCCCCATGTAGCTGAGAAGGTCCGGCTGACCCGGGTTCAACTGGAGTGATTTTGCGAAGAATTGCTGAGCGCGGCGGGCGTCCTGTTTCTGGCTCATATACAATTGGCCCATTTCTCTGTAGACCTGTGCATCGGACGGCGTGAGCGCGGCAAGGGCTTGGAGCTGGCTCAATGCATCGTCCGTCCGACTGAGTTCTTTCATGCAATGAAACAGGAGCCAGCGGGCCTCGACATCCCCCGGGGTTAATGCGATTATCCTCTTCAGCGCCTGAGAGGCCGCGTGAAACTCCTTGGACTGCGCGCTTACCTTGGCGAAGTTCAGCAGCGAGAGAGTGTAGTCCGGATCGATATCCAGGGCTTTCCGGAAGTACTCCTTTGCCGGTTCCAGTTGCCCATATTCCGCGCAGGCCGAACCCAGGTTATTCAACGTCTCCTTCGATTCCCCCGTCGCATCCAGCGCCTGTTTCAGAGCGTCCAATCCTTGTTCCACTTGTCCCGTCTCGAGCAGGTGCCGCCCAAGGAAGAAATTGTAGTCGGAAAGGACTACTTCCGCGGTGTACTCTCCCCGCGTGTCCGCCTTGTCCAGGGTGTGCCACGTGTATTCGCTCCAGTAGTCCCGATTCGGCGGGGGGCGACGGGGACCCACCGCTCGGTAGAGTAGGCCGGCGTTTGCCATCTGTGTCCCAGGCGCTCCGGCGATAGGGCGTTTCCGTGTGAAGTAGACCGGGCGGTCTGTGTTTGCCACAATCCAATCCTCTATCATGGCCTGATCCTTCTCACTAGGGATCTTCCCAATTCGGCCTTTGAGCTCAAACGGCATTCCCTCATAGAGAGAAGCTTCCGTATATCCGTACTTGTTGCCGATTGTTACGTCCGGGCGCATCCCTTCCACGGCTTGCATGTACAGCACGGGGAACGTGGCGTGGTCAGCTACTGGGAAGTAGATGGCGTTCTCCTCCAAGGTCTTCAGGATGTTCGTGGCGAAGTCGTAGGCGAAGTAGTAGTTGCTCTTATCATTGGCGCGGTAGTTGCCGGACAAGGGCAGAACGAACGCCGCAACGCTCAAGAGCAGGGCGACTGGCTTCAGGCTGAGGTTTCGGAATCTGAGTGCGCTGATCCACGCTATCGCAGAGCCGATGAGAATCGCCGCCATCACATAAGCTGGTATCCAGAATTTCGAATTGACCCAGATGGATTCCTTGTCCAGGTTGAAGTTGATGATGACGATGAATCCGATGGCGATATAGAAGAAAGTCCCCAGAACAAGCCCCAGGGCGTAGCGGTTACGTTTCCACAGGGGATAGATCCCAAACAGCGGCAGGCAGGCGAGCCACGGCGTGAATTCCCAGGTATAGCGCGTGGCAAAGATCCAGAATTGCCCCAGGAACCGCGATAATGTACGCGGGTCTTTCGAGAATCCGAAGACATATTGTTGGCGCATCACAACATCCCAGAAGCCCTCCCATGTGCTCGGGTTCCCCCAGTTGCTGGGCGGATTCGTCATTGCCCGAATCGGCAGGTACAGGTGAACGGAGACCCAGACGAGGGCCGCAATGCCAGCCATCTTCAGATACGTCTGCCATTGGAGCCAAGGGCGTCGATCAACGCTGAGGATGAATAGGGCGAAAACCGGACCCATGAAGTGCGTTGTGTGGTGGTTGCAGAGTCCAAGCCCGTAAACGAATGCAAAGGCGTACAGCAGTCGCTTCTGTCGCGTCTCGTACCAGGAGAGAAGGAGCAGCATCCCCAACACCATCAGAAAAGCGTTGAGTGAGTAAGTCTCAGCCACGACGTTCTGTTTCCAGAAATAGAGAGAGACTGCCAGCGCAAGCGCGGAAGCCACGCCCGCCATCCGGTTGGCCGTGAGCTTGATTACAGTCAGGCAGACAATGGAACACGTGAGCGCACCGAAAAAGGCTGTCATGAAGGCCACACGCCAGGCGATAGTGCTAAATGGCAGGACTATGGTGAACAGCTTCGCCAGCATGCACCAAAGCGGGTATCCGGGCGGGTGGGCAATACCCAGTGTATACGCTGCAGTGATGAACTCTCCGCTGTCCTCGCCCGTGACGGTTGGAGGAAGGGTCTGCCAATATACGGCCATCGCCCCCAGCCAGCACGCAGCCGCAACGAGATAGTCCCTGCTTCGCAATTGCACTCCAGGGACAGGTTCTTCCGTCCTCTTCTCTCGACCACGATGTCTCATGGCAAATCCAAAGAGATGACTTCCGTGATGGCCATGATGGTATCAGATATCGCCAATGGCAGGAAACCGCTTGGGTAGGATCGGGGAGTTTAGCCAATGCCGTTTTCACAGTTGGGCAGACGCAGCATTCAAATCACCGTGCGTGTGTCAAACCGACATCTCTGTCGTACGCGACTGTGTTTCACCGGCCGCATGACCAGTAGAAATGCCGGAGTGTGCTGACGGATCTCTGCATTAATCTCGCGATACGTGTTAGGGTGTCCGCGGGGTACGGGTAAGGCGAGTCCGGTGCCACGACGGTGGCCCACCGGTTGGCTGCGGGATTCCACTCCTCAGCGTCTCGGATTCGAGCCTTGAAGGCATTGGGCGATGGCTACTCGATCAGGAGAGCCACTGCGTCGGAGAGATTCCTGGGTGAGAGGTGCGCGTAGATCATGGTCATTCTCAATGCCGAATGCCCCAGTAATTCGCGCACGACGTTGAGGTCGCACCCACGTATGACCAACTTGGAGGAGAAGGCATGCCGCTTAAGTCGTGCCAGCAGAAATCTGTGACGTTCGCTTCCTTCAGGACGGCCCGCCAAGCCGCATCGACATTGTTGAAGCGGCGGCCGTCGCGTGACTTGAAGACAAGGCCGTCCTTTGAGGTCTGGGCTTGCCAGTTGTGCAGAACATCCTGTGCCGTTACGTTCAGCGGAATGCGGCGTGTCTTACCATTCTTTGTTGTTTCCCCGCGCACCGTGAGTATGCCCCGTTCGAAGTCCACGTCGCGCCACTCGATGCTGAACAATTCGCCACGGCGTATGCCGGTATGAAGCGACAAGAACACCATGGGCTTGAGATGGTCGACGAATGCGCCGGTGTTGAGGTCCGGCAATTGCGCATAGCCGTATTTCTCTCGCCACGCGTTGGCCCGCGCACGTTCTTCGCGGATTCGTTTCTCTCGTGCGTCCAGAGCTGAGAGAAGGCGGGCTTCTTCATCAGGGTCGAGGTAGCGGGCCCTATTGCCGCTGTCGATCCTTTGTAGTTTGATCTTGGCCAGCGGATGCTCCTTCAACAGTCCCCATTCGACACCCTTCGACAGAGCTGCCTTCAACGCGGCTATGTCGCGGTTGCAGGTGGAAGCACTGCGACCGTCATTGAGACGGTTGGCCCGCCACTTCTCGATCTGCCACGGTGTCACTTCGTTGAGTCTCTCGTCCAGGAGGTCTGTGAAACATGCCTTCAGCCGAGCGACTGTCTGTCCGCCCCTCTTGCGATGCGCCACCACCCACGGGGTGTACTCTTTGTCGAAGAAGCTCTCCAACGTGTGGCCACACGACACACGCCGCTCCTCAGCCGGGTCCTTTCTCTGAGCTACGTCCGCGAGAACCAGCTTTGCTTTCTCACGGGCCTGTGCGGGCGAGAACACTTTGCCCGACCCAAGCCGCACGCGATTCCTCCGATGGTCCTTCCGGCGAAAAGCCACGTAGTACGTCTTGCTTCCGGTGGGCTGCACCCGTACAAGAAAGCCAGGGAGTTCCGAGTCAGTCACCTCGTAAGGCTTCTCCCGTGGCTCCAACGACCTCAGCAGTCCATTGGTGATCTTGGTGTTCATGGCAATCTCCTCCGGAATTGAAGACGGCCAAATCCTAAGTCCTCATTAAGGCCGAAATGCGGAAATCCCTTCGAGGAAGAGAGTACCATGGGAATGAGCTTATCGTCAATATTCACAAGCATATTGGCCATTTATGATTGTTTACAGATTCTGAGAAGAAGGCCAGAATAGGCTTAGGATCGCACTGTATGTGCAGTTGTTCTCCATAACGGTCCGATGAGGCATTTTTGTAGATCTTTTGAGCGGCTTTTTGAAGCGACCATCCTAGGGGTTGCCACTGGGTAGGGGATGATATTCCCCAAGAACGTCGAGGTAATCCCGACACCACGGTCGAAAAAAGGGGACGAGTCCCAGAATGAAATCGTCCCCTTTTCGTGCGTCAGGCGACGCGGAGAAAGGCGCCCTGTAGCCCGACCTTGCCGGCGACCAAGGCGAGCGCCAGTTCCTCTTCTGTGTACGTGTTGTTGCGGTGCGAGGCTTCGAGTATGGCGTCGCTGCGCATGTGCTTGACGGCGTATATCGTGAGCACCAGGTTCCGCAGATAGGCCAGATCCTCGAGGAGCGGCAATTCGGACACATTGGACGGCGCACTTTGCATGCGAACAAAGCGATGCCTGGAAAAGAACCTGTCTAGTTCGGGCAGTCTCTCCCGGTACTTGTTCGCCGCGAGCGTGGCCAGTTTCTGGAGCAACTGTTCTTTGTTGCCGGTCATGGACACCTCGTATTGATGCAGGATGTCTTTCAACTGGTCGCCGGTGGTTCCCGCTCGCGCGTACCGCCCTATATGAAAGGCTTTGACGTGCGAGGAATCCACTACCGCGCCGGCCGTGGGTCCTTGTTCCGCTGAGTTGTAGTTCAGGCTCGGAAACGAAGGCTCGACCAGTTTACGCTCGACCATCTCGACAAGTTGCTCCGTGGTGGTTGTGAAACACAGCCGTCCCTCATCCGTGCGCCATTGTGCGGCGAACTCCTGAATATGGACGCGCTTGGCCTTAGCGTCGCCGATGTCCGGTCGGAAACGCCACATCGAACCCTCGCGAGCGACATGCCAGACTGTGTGAACATAGTCCGGCTTCAGCGGCGTTTCCGTCAGCGTCACATGGCGGATTTGATAGCCTGCACCGGCTCACGGCCGAGAGCTTGGATGTACCCTTGGAGACCGTGAGATCCATATGCAGAAGGAGGAAATGATTCGGATTTGGGGTCCGGAAACCGTAGGTGGGTTGCCCTCTGATCCGTTCCCGTAGGCTTCTATGAGGACCAGCAGACTGTGCAAGCAGGACTGAGAGGAACGGGAATTCGCTTGCGGCTCTTGGCTTTGTTTCGTAATTCCCCGACCCGCCAGTACTCATGCCACAAAAGACTCGTGGTGTGCGTGGACGAACAAGCGGATGCGTTTCCCGCAAGGCGCAACCATTCGCGCGGTTCCAGATGTAGTCCGCGTCCGTCGCGCGCATATAGCGACAGCGTCTGGAACAGCAGGTTCTTCACTTCAATCATGGGCGTTTTCTCCTCTATCTTGTTGGACCGAAGGCGGCGTCTTCGGTAATGCCGCCGCGGAACTCGAATCTCCGTGTGTGAATGAGCTTCCCCTCGCGGACCGTCTCGCCATATACCGGGCAGTCCTCGAGGACACCTGGCGCAGCTTGGACAGGTTCACGCGCCGTCAGCCGCCCAGCGGGACGAGCAGCGTTAGGTTCAGGGTGCCCCGGTCGCCGAAGGTCGGCGGGGGATGTGCCTCGAAGGACCGGGCCACCTTCTCCTGCATGCCCAGGACGGCCGGGGCGTCGCCCGCCGTAGCGACGAGGTCGAAGTCCAGGCGGTATAGCCGGGGATGGGCCGTTTCCGTGAAGGTCATGGTCCGCCGGTCATCGGCGAGTAGCGGGGCGGGACACCGGCGTGCGCCGTCTTCGGTTGGTGTAGGGTCCTGAAGGATGAGGCTCGGAACCTTCGTCACCTCGAACACATCGTCCCGGGAAACGAGGACGGCATTGGCGGCAATCTCCGCTTTGACCAGACGGATACCGGATGCCTTGGCCAGGCGCGCGCCGGGGTGGTTCTCCAGTCTCGCCTTGACCTTGTCCCAGTCTCCGAATCGTTTAACCGACATGATGCCTCACCAATCTGCTCACCCTGTGCGTGGTCGTGCCGAACAGCCATTTTTCCTTCACTGCCTGCACACGACTGACTTCCGTGCCGACCTGCAATCGGTCTTCGGGCCGAACATCCTCGTCCGGCAGCACACAGGCCGTGGCATCGATCTTCTGCGTGAGGTCTTCCGCCGGCATCGGGATGAACTCCAGCGGGAACGGCTCGCCGACGGGCGCGCAGGGTGCGTCGTCCGTGCCATACAAGCGTTCGCCATCGGAAGCGCGGAGCAACACCGCCGTCTGAGCGGACGCGAGAATCAGTTCGCGCACATCGGCGTCCGTCTCGGCCTTCTCGTTTGCAGTCAGTAAGGCCAAAGGTGCGGGTCCTCCAAGGGTTCGAGATTGAGACCCTGTTCGTAGATAACGGGCCGCATGTCCGGCGTGATGATGTATCCGTCGTCATCGTGGACGCCGGGCGCCATCTGCGCCACACGCTGCCGGTACTGGAGCGTCAGCGATTCTTCGAGGTCCGCCCATTGCTTGGGCTGCCGCCTCTTATTGACGGTCTTCTCCGCGCTGGAAAACGAGAATGCGTTCGCCGTAGCCGCCCGCATGACCTGGCAGGTGTTGACTTGTCCCAGGAGGAGGAGCAATTCGCGCGCCTCGCCCACGGGTTCCGCTGGCCGAGCTCGCCCGCTCTCCCACGAGCCTCTAGTCGCAGCCGTTCTGCGAGTAGTTGTCAAACCCTTCGCCGGCTCGGCGGGCTGCGTCACCCGTGGGATGGTGGACTCCGACCGTTTCTACGGTAAGTTCCGGGATGGCGCGCACAAGGTGGACGTATCCGACCTGATGCGCCGGATGGTGACAAAGTAACTGCTCAAGTTCGACGGTACGCCGCTCTTCTCCTCGTCAATGAATCTCAGGATTTGCGAACGGCATCCCGTATTCCTTACACTCGGTTGCGGTCTGTATCATCGCCTTGTGGGTTTCGTGTTCTGACTGGGGGGCAGGGCACCGACCTCGGCAGCACACTTTCCGCACGGGGCTGTTCGCGGAAGTGAGAAGACCCCAATGGCGTTGAGTTCGTTTGGCCTTGTTGAGAGGCGTCTATGGCTAACGGCGGAGAGACACCAGACAAATTCCAAGCTGAAGGTGTCAGAGTGTTTTATTCCAGTTCTGGGGATTATCTTCCTCGCGTACGCTGACCAGATGCTCGCGGCGGCATACAGGAGAACGTGGCGCAAGGCACACCAGAACGAGGAGACGATGAGATATAGCGCTGACATCACTTCCGGGTCCCTCAAGGTGACCGAGAGCCGTGTAATCGCTGATCTTCTTCTCCGGAGGGTCAGCCGCAAAGAATGGGATCAGGCGCTCTACGAGGACAACGCCCTTCAGACCCGAAGCCGGGAGACGGCGAAGCGCTTCAACCGGTTGATACGCCGCAGGCTCACCTCGATGGAGCCGGACCTCTGGAAGCTCGTGCGGGACGGCAACGGGTCCACCTCAACACATGCGTGCCTGGCGGCAGCGGTGAAGTGCAGTTTTCTTCTCGGGGATTTCCTCGATCTGGTCGTTCGGAATGAGTACCGGGCCTATTCGCCGACGCTGTCCAACAAGCTGTGGGAAGACTATCTTGGGGACTGCCGGAACCGGGACCCCGAAATGGGCGACTTGAGCGAAGCCACGAGGGATCGCCTGCGCTCCACCGTCTTCCAGGTCTTGGCACAGGCGGGTTACCTCGAAAACACCCGCACCCTCAAACTCCAAACCGTCCACATCGACCGGCAGGTTCTTGCGTATCTTCAAGGCCGCGATGAAAAATACGTGCTAAAATGCATCCAGGTGGCCCCATGAGTGATACCCTCGACAAGCGACTCGACCAAATCCTCCCAACTATTACCTCGGACGCGTTCCTGAAG
>Ga0315274_10017522_pt1 | contig 10100 bp, 4 predicted proteins | sample YL17G02_20_MG_FD_203700 | JGI IMG/M metagenome (GOLD analysis project Ga0315274, IMG submission 203700) | Sediment microbial communities from Yellowstone Lake, YNP, Wyoming, USA - YL17G02_20 | ecosystem: Environmental > Aquatic > Freshwater > Lake > Sediment | place: USA: Wyoming | collected... | reverse complement strand
AAAGGGGCTGATCATCGACGTCCGCGGCAACAGCGGGGGCGGGTTTGACGCGGCGCGCAGTTTCCGAAACTTCGACCCTGATGATACGGAGGAAACCCGGCGCCCCCGTTTCAAAGGCCCCATCGCGATGCTCATCGATGCGCGGTGCATCAGCGCGGGCGAGGGGTGGGCGTCGTGGTTCGTCGCGAAGAAGCGCGCGCGCCTCTTTGGAGAAACCACGGCCGGCGCTTCCTCCCGAAAGACGACCTACGAACTCAAGAACAAACTCTACAAAGTAGTATTCCCGGTAAAAGCATATACCGGCTCCCTGGACCGCCCTATCGAACGCCGCGGCCTCGAGCCTGACGTGCCGTTGCGCCAGAACGCCAAAGACCTCGCCCGCGGGCGCGACACGGTTCTGGAGGCGGCCAGGGCCTACCTGGCGGACGCTGCGGGCGACTCAGCAAGGTGATTTACCCCGGGCCCCGGTCTTGCCGCTCGTACACAGGGCCCAGTGCGGATAAGCAGACATCTGTGGCCGGAAGTTTATCGGACTTCAGAAACCTTCGACAGTTCTGGATGTCTCCGGCGGCTGCGCGCGGCAATCCCTGAATTGCCAGTGTGCATGACCTCCCTTTCCATCCGGTCGCGAGCCGTTATACTAACTCCTGAGCCGTGGCCAGGCTTTCGGGCGAGCCAATCCCTCGCCTCCTTTTTTTGGAGAGGCTCCCCGGCAGTCGGCCTTTTCCCAACGAAGCGAACGCGGCTGATGCCTCTGCGGAGTCCGGCTTGAACGGGAACGTGAAAGAAAGGCAAGAACAAGATGGAATGGCAAATCCCCGACAGTGAACGAAGATACCTGCGCAAGTTGGCCGCCAGGCAGGCGGAGTACGCGGCGCTGCCTGTGATGTCCGAGCGCAGGCAGATGTGGTATGACTTGAATGACGGGCACACGAATGCGCGGCCGCCGGTCATCATCGAAACCTGGACATTCGATCGTGATTTCATGCCCAAAGGAGCGTTGCGCTGCGCGTCAGAGGCCGGGAGGATTATCGAAGGACAACTGCTGAGAAACGTCCGCAACCACGAACTCATCGACGACGACAAGGTCATCCCCGACGCATTCGTCATCGATTGGTTCGTGGACCTCGACGAATTCGGCGTGAAGATCGAGCAGGAAACCGTCAAGGACTCCGAGGGCGTCGAAACCGGATATCGTTACCTGCACCCCATCAAGGACCTAAGAGATGATTTCCATATCTTGCGCCCGGCGGTCTGCCGGGTCGACCAGGAACGCACCTTTGCATGGAAGGCATTCCTCGAAGGACTCTTCGACGGCCTGCTCAAGGTTGAACTGCGCGGCAGACTCACCTGGACCACGATGCTGACCAACCGCGTCGTGGCACTGATGGGAATGCAGGCTTACTTCATGGCCATGTACGACGCGCCCGAGGAACTGCACCGCCTGATGGCGTTTCTGCGCGACAATGCCCTGACCCTGATGCGCTGGGCTGAGGGCCAGGGACTGCTTCGCCCCAACAACGGTAACGACGAGAGTTTCGGGTCCAGTTACAACTTCACAACCAGGCTGCCCGCGGCCGGATACAGCGGCGGCCCAGCGCGGAGTTGCGACATGTGGGGCTGCGCCAACAGCCAGGAAACGGTGGGCATCTCGCCCGCGATGTTCCACGAATTCTGCTTTCCCTACTATCGCGACGTGTGCGCTCCGATGGGGCTTCTCTATTACGGCTGCTGCGAGCCCGCGCACCCGTTCTGGAACGACATCCGGCAACTGCCCCACCTCAAGAAGGTGTCCATCTCCCGCTGGTGCGACCAGAACTTCATGGGCGAGGCCCTGAGGGGCACCGACATCGTTTTTTCGCGCAAGCCGGACCCGAACTTCCTGAGCGTGGACGCCAAGCTGGACGAGGACGCATGGGCGGCGCACATCCGCGAGACGCTGGCGGCAACACGCGGCGTGTCCGTGGAGTTCATCATGCGCGACGTATACACGGTCCACGGCGACGTGGGTAACGCCCGGCGCGCCGTCAAGACAGCCCGGCGCGAGATAGACCGGCACTACCGGCCGTGAGTCCTCAGCCTGGGTGCGCAGGTGAAACGGCGGGCATACGCTATTGTCCAGGATGCGGCGGGAGGACTATGAGTCTGATGCGTGCGGTCTTCCAGTGTCTCCCGTGACCATAGCCAGGCCGCTTTTGCAGCGACGCGCCCTCGCGCCAGGTAACTGTCCGGCGACGGATACCACGCCGACTCATGTCATGCTCAAGGCACGGCTCTTTCAAGACAGGCGGCATCGCCTTGATGATACAAGCAGGCGTCCGCCGCGGCGCTGTGCCGTCCGGAGGATTCGCCCGGCACGGTGGGAGCCATGTCACGACTTCAGACGGGGTGCGCCTGACTCGCGACAGCCGGGTGGCCGTTCAAATATTTTTGGAACAGATAAATACGGCGGGAGGATGTCTTGCCCTTGCAGGGTTGTTTCGGTAAAATACCGCCTCGACGGACGGTCGACGGACGGCCGCCCCCTGATCTCTTAACCCTTGTGAGGAGCAGAAGAATGGCAAAGCCCGCGACGAAGAGTGAGATTCTGTCCAGTATTGCACAGGCTACGCAGCTTTCGCGTAAGCAGGTGGCGTCCGTATTCGACGCCCTTGCCGGCCAGATCAAAGCTGCAGTCGGCAAGAAGGGCCCCGGCATCTTTGCCTTGCCGGGCCTGCTGAAGATCATGGTCGTCGTAAAGCCCGCGACCCCGGAGCGCATGGGCATCAACCCCTTTACCAAGCAGCAGCAGGTCTTTGCGGCCAAGCCCGCCCGCAAGGTTATCAAGGTGCGGCCCCTCAAGGCCCTGAAGGACATGGCGAAGTAAAGGGCGAGGCTCCTCAAGAAGGCCAGCCGCGGGAAAACAGGGACGGCGCGGGAAGACAGGGTCAGTCGCGCCCTGGAGTATTGTGCTGGCCCGCGTCAGGCGGGTCCGCCAGTGCTTATTCCTGGAGACTGTTCTCCAGTCGTGGACTCTATCGCCCGGAAATATTTCCTCGGCCCGCGGCAGCCTTCTTGTCAACAGGGCAGGGCAGTATACCTGTTTCTTACGCCTGTCAAATCATGCTTGTCCATCTGACTCTTTTTTTCTTACAGTAGTTGTGTTGTGGCAGGAAGGTCGCCGCGGGCACGAACACTGCTGCAGAGAACATGTACGCCGTCTGCGACCACCTCTGCCCCTGATTACCTCCGGAGACTCATGCCTGTTTCCAGGTCTTTCCCGTGCTCGAAAACCCTTCCGAGAATTCACAAGAACCCTCCGTCCCTCCTTGCGCCCCCGTGCCTCCCCGATAGACTCAACTGTTGCGACGGGCAGGACCAGGTCATCTTCAATGTGCCGGGGTCGTTGGCGGCTTGGCGGTATCGGGCAGAGAAGGGGTGATACCAGCAAGGGCGTTCCGACCTTTGCATTTCCGCGTGCGATTTTGAATTCGCGTTTTCTTTTTCTTGGGGATACAGCGTGAAGGCTTTGTTCTCGGAGGACATCACATGAGAATTCTTGGAGCAATGGTATTGGCGGTGGTCGCACTGTTGGCGGCCGCCGGTACCGCACAGGCAACGCTTTATGAAGTCGGCCCCGATAAACCCTATGCGAATATCGGGGACGTTCCCTGGGAATCGATCTGGGCCGGTGACACGGTCCTGATCTACTGGCGGGAGGCCCCCTACAAGGAGAAATGGGTGATCTGCGCCCAGGGCACCCAGGCGCAGCCGATCACCGTGGCGGGCGTGCCCGGTCCCAACGGCGAACTCCCCGTAATCGACGGAATCGACGCCACCACCCGGCCGCAGATCAACTACTGGGGAGACACCCGCTCCGTCATCAAGGTCGGCGGGGCAAATATCCCTCCGGACACGACTCCCAGTTGGATAGTCATCGCCAACCTCGACATCAAGAGCGGCAGGCAGCCCTACTACTACACCGGCCGCGCCGGGCGGGCCGCTTACGTCAAGAACGCCGCCGCGATCTACGTCGAGAAGTGCGAACACTTCAAAGCCCTCAACTGCGTCATACGCGACTCCGGAAACGGCTTCTTCGTCGCGTCCTCTGACGCCTTCGCCAGCAACGATATCCTCATCGAAGGCTGCTACATCTACGACAACGGCAACACCGCCAGTACGACCGAACACAATAACTACACGGCGGCCATAGGCATCGTCCACCAGTACAACCACTTCGGGCCGCTTCGCGCAGGCTGCTCCGGCAACAACCTCAAGGATCGCTCCGCCAGGCAGGTCGTCCGCTACAACTGGATCGAGGCCGGCAACAGGCAGCTCGACCTCGTCCACGGCGAGGACAGCGTCCTCATCAGGACCGACCCCGGCTACCTCGCCACCCACGTATACGGCAACGTACTCATCGAACCGATGGCCGGCAACCGCCAGATCGTCCACTACGGCGGCGACGGCGGCAGCAATACCACCTGGCGAAACGGCACCCTCTACTTCTACAACAATACCCTCGTCTCCACCAGGACCGACCGCAACACCATCTTCCGCCTGTCGGGTGTCAACTGCGTTTGCGACTTCCGCAACTGCATCTATGAAACCTCCACAACCAACCTCAACGAAATAATGGCGACCGACGCCAACCTCTGCACCACCGTCATGAGCCACTGCTGGCTCAATACCGGCTGGACCAAGGGCGGCGGGACGCTCGTCAACGACGGCACCTCCATCGTCGGCGATGCCCCCGGCTTCGTCGACCAGGCCGGCCAGGACTACCACCTGGCCCCGGATTCCCCCTGCATCAACGCCGGCGGGCCGCTCAATCCGGCAGTCCTGCCCGACAACGACGTTGCGATGCAGTACTTCAAACACCAGTGGGGCGAAGAAAGGCCCGTCGACGGCGCCATTGACATAGGCGCCTATGAATACCTGATTCTGGGCGATGTCGTCGTCGACCCCCGCTCCGTCAACCTCAAGTCCAGCGGCAAGGTCTTGACCGCTTACATAGGTCTGCCCGAACTCTACAGCGTCGCGGACATCAACGTCTCGACAGTCTATATCCAGTGCGGCGACTCCCAGAAGGTCTACGCCCTCGACAGCCCCACGGACATCCAGGACTATGACTCCGACGGCCTGCCGGAACTCATGGTCAAGTTCCCGCGAGTGGACGCCCAACGGATCCTTGCGCTGGGCGAAGCCGTCGGGGTGACCGTCGGCGGTCAACTCACGGACGGCACCGGCTTCAGCGCGGGTGACACGCTCCGCGTATTCGGGGGGAATTGAAACCAGCGGCCAGAGAATAAGTAAAGAAGGCCACGCTGTTCGGGCGCCGCGCACACGCATGCGCGGCGCCCGTGCTTCCGGTGGAGCCGTTTGTCTCGTGCTGCGGGCCTTTTGGCCTGTATGTCATGCCGACGTCAAAGGTGCGCGGACTTCGACTGCTTCCGCAGCGGTACGCCCACATTTTCGTCTGTCGGAACATTGCCGCCGAGGTGGCGCAGGTCTATCAGGAGCCCCCGATATCGAACGAACCGGGTCCGTGACCGCGGTTGCACGAGTGGCGAGGAAAACAGGGGACAGGTTCAATTCCCGTGTCTTGTCGGAAATTGTGCCTGTCCCTTCCGCCAGTTACGCAAACAGTCATGCGCTCCGGAGCACCTCTTGTATTGACCTGTCGAACTCCTAAGATTCCACGAGTGACAAAAGGATTCGTCAGGCGGCGTGGAGAAGACTCTTACGGATTAACCGGAGGACAACAATGTCGGTGAAAGGGGCCCTGTGTGTATTGTGTGCAACGGCGGCGTTTGTGGTCGCGGGCGCGGCGGCAAGGGGGGGAACGTACTACGTAGCGGCGACGGGCAGTGACTCTAATGCGGGCACCAGTGACCAGCCGTGGCTTACGCTCGACCGGGCGGTAAACGCCGCGCAGCCGGGGGACACGATCAGCGTTGGCCCCGGGACGTACGCGGGATGCACGATCACCGCGAGCGGCCAGGAAGGAAAGCCCAAAGTCCTGAAGGCCGGGACGCCCGGAACCGTAACGCTCAACGCACTCGGCCCGCGCAACAGGAAGGGGTCGATCCTCGAGGTGTACAAGAGCGTCGAAGAGACCGTAGGCTACTGGGTGATAGACGGCATCAAGGTCGAAGCAGGCGGCGACAAAGGCGGGATTGACCTGCGCCATACAACGCACTGCGCGGTGGTCAATTGTGAGTCGGTGGGGGCAAGAACCTGGGGCATTTACGCGTCGTACGCAGAGAGCCTGGTCCTCGAGAACAACGTTTCGCACAACGTAGGCCGGGAACACGGCTACTATGTCGCCAACGGTTCGGACAACGGCGTCATCCGCGGCAACAAGGCTTTCGACGCGACCGGCCAGGGGATCCAGATAAACGCGGACGTAACAATGCCGGAGTCCGACGGGATCAGTTCGAATTTCCTCGTCGAGGCCAACATCGTTCACGACGTGGGTGGAGTGGGCCTCAATATGGACGGCGTGGAGAGGTCGACTTTCAGGAATAACCTCGTATACAATTTCGGGGACAAGGGGCTTACGCTTTTCGCCATAGACGCGGCGGTGGCCTCGCGCAATAACCGGGTGCTCAACAATACGATTGTTTCGCGCTCCGACGGCAAGTCGTATTTCTGCCTCACCATCAGGCACACCAATGACCCCTCGAAGCCCGCACCGGTAGGCAACAAACTTTTCAACAACATCCTTTATCACTACAACACGGCCGGCGTCGGCAGCATGAACGTCGACAAGACGGGGTTCGAGGGTTTCGAATCGGACTACAACGTCGTGATGGACTACTTCGGGATGGACGACAACGAACAGCATGAAACCCTGGCCCAGTGGCGCGAGCGCGGCTATGACAAGCACTCGATTCAGGCTGCCGCGGCGGAGCTTTTCGCCGCGCCGGACGTTTTCGATTTCCACCTCAAGGCCGGCTCTCCGGCGGTAGACAAGGGGACGAAGCTCGAGGACGTCACACAGGACCTCGACGGGAAGAAAAGACCCCAGAGCGCCGCATACGACATCGGCTGCTACGAGCGTGAGTAGGCGGCTGTCAGGCCAAGGCGGCACGGCGCAAGAGGCGGGGCACAACGCGCCGTAAGCACGAGGGCGGTCAGCCCCGGCTGACCGCCGGCACAAGGGCATCGGCGCGGCGGGAACCAATGGGGCCGGAATCGGCCTCCGAAAATAGCGTTTTTTTCTGTTGACAAACTCGGCTTGGGTGTGGTATAAGGACGCGTGAGCACTCGGGGCGTGTCAGCCGGGCATCCGGCCAGGCAAGCAGTGCTCTCTTCACCGGGCAATTCACTCGAGGCCTTTCATCCAAGACGCTTATCACCATCGCCGGAACGCATGTGAAAGAAGGTGATGAGACCGTCGGGACGACCCGACGCAGGCCAATCAGGCCGTTTCCCTTTGGAAACTGTCAAACCCGTGCTTTAAGGAGCAGGCCTCAAATCGCAGGCCAAAGGCTATTTGCCCGGCGATATGCTCCCAGAAAGGGGAAATCAAGTCATGAAGAGAATCACATTCGTACTATGCGTAGGTCTCTTGCTTATGCTGGCGAGCGCCTCAAGCCAGGCGGCTACGTATTATGTTGCCACCAACGGCAACGACAATAACAACGGCTCGTCCGGGAGCCCCTGGCTCACGCTCAAGAAGGCCGCGGACACCGTCGTCGCCGGCGACACGGTAATCGTCAGAAACGGCACTTACGCCGGCTGGCACGTCTACGGCAACAAGGGCACGTCTTCAAATCCCATCACGTTCATGGCCGAGAATTCCGGCCAGGTGACCCTCAACGCCAAGGCGTCGAATGCCACCCAGAACGCCATTATCGAACTCGAGGGCGGGAGCAGTTCGACCACCACTGAGTATTGGGTCGTCGACGGCTTTGTCATCAACGGCGTCAACAAGACCCTGATGACCCTCGACTGCCGCTGGGTCAACCACTGCACTTTCCAGAACCTGACTGTCTACCAGTCGATATCGCGGGGCCTCTATATCAGCCACGGCAACTATAACCTGACGTACAATTGCGTCAGCCACGACAACGGCGAGCACGGCTCCTACTGCGCCAACGAGGGCACATATAACACATTCATCAAGAACACCTGCTACAGCAACACCGCCGAAGGCATGCAGTCCAACGGCGACCTTTCGATGGGCGGCAACGGCCTGGCCCTCTATTACCTGTACGACAAGAACCTCATCTACAACAACCCCGACAAGGGCCTCAACTTCGACGGCTGCTGCAACTCCACGTTCAAGAACAACCTCCTCTACGGCAACGCCGGCGGCGGCATAGCGCTCTTCCAGATCGACGCCGCCAAGTCGTCAAGCGACGACCTCATCTACAATAACACGATCATCGCGAGCCGCTGGTGCATCAAGATGCCGGCGGCCGCCGATGTGGGGGGCCCCGGGCCGGATCCAGTCGGCAACAAGGTCAAAAACAACATCCTCTACACGACTAATTTCGGCTCGATCCACATCTGGAGCGCCACGATGCCGGGCTTCGAGAGCGATTACAACGCCGTCATAGACCGTTTCAGCGTCACCGATGAATACGGCTCCATCACCCTCGCCCAGTGGCAGGCCTACGGCTACGACACGCACTCCTTCATCTCCAACCCCACGGCGCTCTTCGTCAACCCGGGCTCCAACGACTACCACCTCAAGGCCGGTTCCCCCGCGATAAACGCCGGCACGACGCTTTCAGAAGTCGCCGATGACATGGACGGCGTCTCGCGTCCCCAGGGCGGGGCTTACGATATCGGCTGCTATGAATACGTCGGCGGCGTAGCCGACCTTGTGATAACGACAACGAGTCTGCCGGCCGGTACGGTGGGGACGGCTTACAGTCAGACGTTGGCTGCCACGGGCGGCGTGACGCCGTACAGTTGGTCGGTTGTAGGCGGCAGCCTGCCTGCAGGCCTGTCACTTGGTTCGTCGACCGGGACGATATCCGGGACGCCGACGACAGCCGGTACCTCGAACTTCACGGTCCGGGTGACGGATTCTCAAGGTACGCCCGACACCGACGACCAGGCGCTCTCCATAGTGATAAATCCTCCCGCGGACCTTGTGATAACGACGACCAGCCTGCCCAACGGCGTGATTGGGGCGGCGTACAGCCAGACGGTTGTTGCCACCGGCGGGATAACGCCTTACACGTGGTCGGTATTGTCCGGCTCGCTGCCGGCGGGGTTGTCGCTTGGTTCATCGACCGGGACGATCTCGGGCACGCCGACGACGGCGCAGACATCTAACTTCACAGTGCGCGTTACCGATTCCCAGGGTACTCCCGACACGGACGACCAGGCGCTGTCGATAATCGTAGCGGCCGCGCCGACGTACGAGTTTTCCGCAAGTGACATGGAGGTGTCCACCACCTCGACGGCGTATCAGACCAAGACGACGATGACGTTTACGCCCGGTGCGGCCGAGGACTGGGTTATCTTCGGCTTTGCCGAGTACAAGGGCTCGAGCACGACCTACTCCGTGCTTGTCCGTATGCAGGTGGACGGGACCGACCAGGGCGCGATAACGGTTGAGCCCACAGTAGCGGCCGACTACCAGACTTTTACGGCCGTGAAGGTGGCTAACCTCTCCGCCGCCTCGCACACGATAAAGATCGACTACGCGTCGGAGAATACGGGCGCGACGGTGTATATCAGGAACGCGAGAGTAGTAGCGATCCGCAAGTCGGACCTGACGATATCGTCAGCGGCCTCCGACTCGACGTCGACCCTGACTGCGACGCTGACCGATTACGTCACCTTGAACTTCACTCCGGCCTCGGCCGGGGATTACCTGTTGATCTGGAACGCTGAGGTCCGCGCGACAACGTCGTACTCTACACAGGCGCAGGCCAAGCTCAACGGAAACGTCCTTGACGACAGCCTGATAGAGACCAAGGACAACAGCGACTTCTCGACGTTTACGAGTGTCGCGGTTGCCAACCTCACGGCCAGCGCCCAGACGATGACGGTGACGGCGGCGATGGAGACCGGGTCGACCGGTACGCACCAGATCCGTCGCGCGCGCGCGGTGGCGATAAGGCTTTCCGGGACGAGGTTCGCGAGTTGCCAGT
>Ga0315274_10017520_pt1 | contig 10102 bp, 10 predicted proteins | sample YL17G02_20_MG_FD_203700 | JGI IMG/M metagenome (GOLD analysis project Ga0315274, IMG submission 203700) | Sediment microbial communities from Yellowstone Lake, YNP, Wyoming, USA - YL17G02_20 | ecosystem: Environmental > Aquatic > Freshwater > Lake > Sediment | place: USA: Wyoming | collected... | reverse complement strand
GGGCTTCCGCGTCGTAGTAGCACCATCCTGCCGCGAGGATGCTGATGGCGAACCATGCATATCCCAGCAAAGCGCCGCGGAACAGCGAGACAAACGCGAGCAGAAGCGCCACAAAACCCAGGAACGCCAGCGATAGGTAGCATACCGCCGAGCGGTACCACTCCGATCCCGACCCGGTGAGGACGGCGAGGGCGGCGTCGCCGGGGGCCGCGGCCCGCTCCGAGAGTTTGCCGAGAACCTGCTGTTCGACTGCCGCGCGCTCCTCCCGGGCCCGCCGGAGGGCGCCCGGAGGCGCGCCGCGCGAGGCCGCCGACTGGGTGGCCTGCTGGGCCGCCTCCACCGCCCCGACGGTATCGCCGCTGGCGCGCAGCAACTCTGCCAACAGGCTCAGCGCCGGGACGCTTTCGGGCTCCTGCTTCAGCGCCTCCCGCACCAGCCGCACGGCCTCCTCCAACTGGCCTCTTTGCTGGGCGAGGTGGGCGCGGCGCAGCAGCAGTCCGATGACCTGGCCGAGCTCGGGCGGCGTCGGTCTCGCCGCCTGCGCGGGCGCGGCATGAAAGTCATAGCCGCAGGACCAGCAGAACCGGTCCTGCCCGTGCACGAAAACTCCGCAGGCTCGGCAACGTGACACACCTGTCATGGGCTAAGCCCCTGCGCCACCGGGTCGGCGATGCCCGGCCGCCTCCCTCACACTTGCACTCATTGCACAACCGGACAACCGCCTCCTGCCAGTGAGGTGGCGCGCCGGGAAGATCGCCCAGCAGAGGACCCCAGCGCGCCGCCGTGGAAACACCCAAGGCGCGGCGCCAGGCGCGCCGCCGGAGGAGCCTTTGCCGGCAGAGGAGCGACACATGGGTGCTCGCCCGAGGGCGCTGCTGACTGCGTTCGGTGATCTTGCCCAACAGGTCTACCCGGACCAGGTGAGGGCGGAGCTGGAGACCTTCACGGAACTCAGGGACAACGACCTGAACCGAAGGTTCACCGAGGCGGAGCTGATGGAGAGGATCGCCGAGGTGGATGCCTGCCTCACCACCTGGGGGGCGCCGCAGTTCACCGCGGAGGTGTTGGCGGCGGCGCCGCGGCTGAAGATCATCGCCCACGCCGCGGGGACGGTGAAGCCGTTCATCAGCCCGATCGCCTTCGCCCGCGGCGTCATCGTCACCAATGCCGCGGGAGTGATCGCCAGGTATGTTGGCGAGATGGCGCTCCTCCTCTCTCTCGCCTGCCTGCGCGACCTGCCTCGCTACCACCGCGCGCTGAAGGAGGAGAACGCCTGGCGGGTCCCGGAGGCCGGCCCCTCCGACACGCTGCGAGGCAAGCGGGTGGGGCTGATCGGCTTCGGGGCCACGGGGCGGGAGTTCGCCAAGCTGCTCCCGCCCTTCGGAGTCGAGCTGCTGTGCTGCGACCCGGTCGTCACCCCCGCGGTGATGGCGGAGCACGGGGCGAGGCCAGCCGCTTTGGAGGAGGTGCTGAGGACCTGTGACGTGATCTCCCTCCACGCCGCCAGCCTGCCCTCGACGCGGAACCTGCTGAATGCGGAGCGGCTGGCGATGATCCGAGACGGGGCGGTGCTGGTGAACACGGCGCGGGGCGCGCTGATCGAGATGGAGGCCCTGGTCAAGGAGCTGGGGAAGGGGCGCTTCCGCGCCGCCCTGGATGTATTCGACCCGGAGGAGCCCCTGCCCCCGGACCATCCTCTGCGAGGGCTGCCGAACGTGATCCTCACCCCTCATGTGTCCGGTCCGGTTCCCACCCGCTACTGGGAGATGGGCCGACAGGCGGTGGAGAACGTGCGTACCGTCCTCTCAGGCGGCGTTCCCGCCGGGGCGATCACCGCCGCGCAGTTCGAGACCATGGCGTGATCGGGAATCCTACACTCAGGCGCCGACCCCGCTCGGGCGGACCGCCCGTGGTATGGGCACGACATGCTTGCCCTCCGGCCTGGTGGAGGGCCGTGCCCATGCTGGCGGTGTTGCTGCTCCTGCCCGCCGCTGGGCAGGCGCCCGCGATGTCGCTCGACCCGCGCGCGGTGAAGTCGGCCACTCTCAGCAACGGCCTGGTGCTGGTCGTCTCCGAGGAGCCGGCGTCGCAGGTCGTGGCCCTGGAGATCGTGGTGCGGGCCGGGTCGGCAGACGAGCCACGGGAGCTAGCGGGAGCGGCCCACCTGCTGGAGCACGTGTGCTGGACCAGTGGAGGCGGCGGGGACCCGCGCGCACCCATCGAGGCGGTCGGCGGCGCCACCAACGCGGGCACGCTGCGAGACTACACGCGTTACTACGCGACAGTCGCGGCCGAGGACTTCCCGACGGCGCTTCAGGCGCTGGCGGACATGGTCCTGCGCCCGCGCCTCGATCCTGCGGTCGTGGACCGCGAGCGACGCGCCATCATCCAGGAGGCGGCCGCGCGTCAGGACCAGCCGAGGATCCGACTCAATGACCTCGCCTTTCAGGAGGTGTTCGGCGATGGTCATGCCTACGAACGACCGATCGAAGGGCCTGCCCTGAGCGACCTGTCCGCCGTGGCTCCCGCGAAGACGGAAGGCGAAGGCGCTGAGGCCCTGCTGGCGGCGATCGAGCCCCACCACCTAGCTGCCTTCCACAGCGCCTGGTATGTGCCGAACAACATGGCGGTGGTGGTGGTCGGGCGGGTCGGCTTCGAAACTGTGCTGGGTGAGGTCGAGCGCGTGTTCGGCGGGCCGGCGCCGCGAGCCCTTCCCGCTCGCCCGCACGGTGAGACACCCAGACCGGCGACCGGCAAGCAATGGGTTTCCCGTATCGCGGGCGGCGACGCCTGGGTGATGGCAGCGTTTGTAGGGCCTGCCGCCTCCGAGCGGACAGAAGTGGCGGCCAGTGATGTGCTCTCTACCATCCTGAGCTACGGGTGTCTGGGCCGACTGTCGGGGGAGCTGGTGGAGAGGCGGAAGCTGGCGAAGAACATGGGAGTGGACTTCCTCACCCAGCGGGACCGCGCGCTTTTCGGGGTGTGGGCGGTGTGCGCGCCGGGGGACATCGCGGCCGTGAAGGAGGCGATCTGCGGCGAGCTGCGGCGCCTGGCCGCCGAGCCGGTCCCTCCCGCCGAGCTGGCCCTGGCCAAGCGGCTGGTGAACGCCGGGTACTCGTTCGCCAACGAAACCGCGGCCGACCGCGCCGCCACCCTGGGGTTCTACGAAGCCGTTGATAGCTATCGGGCCGCCACTCAGTACCCGATGCGGGTCGCCGGAATCACCGCCGACGATGTCGCCAGGGTGGCTGGGTGGTATGCGGCCGATCCCGTGTGGGTCGTGCTGCGGCCGGAGGGGGACGGGCAATGAGGCGGGCGCGCCTGCTGCGGGGATGCCCAACCTGGGTCTGGCTGGCGGCAACGGTGGCGCTGCTGGCTCGGCCCGCCGCGGGCGACGGCGTCAGCCGCGTTGAACTGCCCAACGGGATGAGGGCGCTCATCAAGCCCAGCTTCTCCACGGACGTGGTGGCGGTTGACCTCCTGCTCGATGTGTCCGTGCTGGACGAGCCCGCCGCTCAGTCGGGCGTCCGGGCGCTAACGCAGCGCCTCCTGTTGAGGGGGACAGAGGTGGAGTCCGGCGAGGAGGTGGTACGGCGGCTTTCCGAAGCGGGGAGCTTCATGGACACGGGAATCGGGCTGGACTACGTAGAGGTCTACGCCATTGCCCCGGCGGACGGGTTCGAGGTGGCATTGGCAGCGTTGGCGGAGGTCGTGCGCCACCCCGCCTTCCTTCCCGAAGAGGTCGAGAGCCAGAAGCAGGCGTTGATCGAGTCGTTGCGCGCCGGGGCCAGAGACGCGTTCCAGGAAACCTACGGGGCGTTCCGGCAGGCGCTCTACGGCTCGCATCCCTACGGCCGGACGGTGGAGGGGGAGCCGGGACCGCTCGCCAGCCTGACCCGCGATCAGATTACCTCCTTCCACTCCCGCTGCTACGGCCCACAGAATGCGGTCATTGCCGTCTGCGGAGGAGTAAGCGAGTCGCGCGCCATGCGCGCGGTGCGCCGGGCTTTTGGGGACTGGCGGCCGGGGCCGCGCCCGAGCCGCAGCTCCGAGGCGCCGGAGCCGCTGGGGGCCTCGGAACTCGTGGTACGAGAACGGCCCGTGGGACGGCTCTACCTCGTCCTGGGCTTTCCCGCCCCGGGGGCCGGTCAGCCGGGCTACTACCCCCTCCAGGTCCTGGACAGCCTGCTGAGCGGCGGGAGCACCGCCCGCCTGCCCGCGGAACTGCGGGACAGGGCTGGTCTCGCCTATCAGGTGTCGTCTTTCTACCCCACCCTGGCGGGGCAGAGCCATCTCACCGTCTACGCAGTCACTGACCCCGAGAACCTGGCAGAGGCGAAAGAGGCGCTTCTGGCGGTTCTGAGAGGCGTCTGCCGTGAGCCCCCGCCGCCGCAGGAGATGGACCAGGCAAAGAGATACCTGGCCGGCGCCTACCTGCTCGGCCACCAGCGCATGAAGGACCAGGCCTATGCGCTCGCCTGGTACGAGATACTAGGCCTGGGGACGGGCTTTGAGCAGGTGTACCTGGAGTCCGTCCAGGCGGTCACGCCCCAGGAGGTCCAGGAAGCCGCCAGGAGCGTCCTGAGGCGATTTGTCTTGGCGGTGACGCTGCCTGGCGAGTAGGGGGCGCGGCATGCTTGCCCGCCGGCCCTGTGGAGGGCCGGGCCCCTCTTGGTGGCGGGGCCACAATCGGGTCACTCCCGGGAAGGATAGGGCCGCCGGAAGCAGAATCATATGCTCGGGGGTGGTAGTCCATGTGGCGGGGCGAGGCGTCCCGCCATCAAGAGCGACGTGAAGGCCCTAGTGTCCGGTCGGCCCGTTTCAGGCGGGCTCGAGGGCCAAGAAAAGACAGCAACACCACTGGCGGGAAGGAAGGAGCGCCTTTGACTGCGGTCAGCAAGAGCAAGCGGGAGGCTGTCTCTCCGTCCCGGGAGCCTCCGCAACTGCCTCCGATTAGGCGCTTCTCCGCGCGCAAGATGACGCGCAAGGAGAACGTCCTGAAGCGCGAGGTGGACGCTTACCATGTCAGCGATGTGGACAACACCGCGGTGATCCATGTGGGCAGCCGGGCGATGCAGATCTACCAGAGCCTGGACCTGCCAGACAGCGTGTGCGACGGGCTGATTTTCAAGCGACGGGTGATCCAGACCGCCAGCGGTGCCTGCCTGCTGCTGGCGCGGTGGAAGCCGGAACGACACATGCGCCGCACCATCACCGAATGGTCTCAGAAGTGGTTCGTGGAGAAGCAGCTTTTCCCACCGGACACAGAGCGGTTCTTCCAAAAGCTGGCGCGAGAGGCCCAGGAAGCGGCTGCGCATCCGGAGCCAACGGGCGAAGAAGAGTCGTCAGACCAGGAAGCGGCGGCGTAGGGAGCCCACTGGTTGTAGGGCGGGCGTGCCCACGCCCGCCGGGATGTCACCCCGAGCGGCCTGCCCGCCCTCGCCCGCCTATGCGGGCGAGGGCGGAAGCGAAGCGTCTCGCCGCTGTTGTCCAGCCACCCCGGATGTGTTACCATGCGTGGCGACCCTTGGAGAGGTGGCCGAGTGGATGAAGGCAACCGCCTGCTAAGTGGTTACAGGGTCAAAAGCTCTGTCCCGGGTTCGAATCCCGGCCTCTCCGCCAGGTAAACGGCGATGCCCAAGTGCCCTAGCTGCGGCGCCGAGGTGGGGGAAGGGGCGAACTTCTGCGCCAATTGCGGCGCGGCGGCGCCGCGCCTCACTGCTGGCACCGGTTCCGACGCCATCGGCCGGATGATCGAAGACGCGCGCCGCGCCCTCAACACCAATCCCAACGACCTTGCCGCCCGCTACAACCTGGCCCTCGCCTGCAAGCTCGGCGGCCTTGGATCCCTCGCCCTCCAGGAGTTCGAACGCGTCGCCGCGGCCCAGCCCGACTTCGCCGATGTGCACTTCGAGCTTGCCCAGCTCTACCTGAAAGCCGGCCGCAAGGAGGAAGCCCTGGCCTCTCTGCGTCGCGTCCTGGAACTGGAGCCGGAGCATCGGGGGGCGAGGAGGTTGGTCGGGGAGGTGGAGGGGAGGTAGGAGAGGGCAGGGGGCCCTGGCTGGGCAGCCACGCCCCCCAGAGAGAGCACGCTGCCATCGGAGGCACGCCTATGAACTGGAAGGATCAGTTGGGGCATCGGTTCGGCGGTGCGGAGGTCTGGCGGAGTGTGCGCACGCATACCAACGCGTACTCGTCTGACTCCGGGGAGACCTATGTCGACTGCCTCTGGCGCGGTACCTGGTCTCCTCCTGCGCCAAGGACATGCAGCTACTGCGGTACCAATATGGAGTTCCATCTCTTCGACGCCAAGAGACCAATTCCCGCTGGCGCTCGTGACATGGGCCTAACAGACCCGGCGGTCGCATGGCGATGTCCCGCATGCGAGAACGTTGCCGACCAGTCTTGGTTGACGAAGTACTCCTGGGCCGTCAAGGCATTCATGCTGTGTCCCGCCTGCTGCCTGCCCTTCAGATCGGGGCAGGAGGTCGCCGTGCACGCACAGTTCAAAGGCTCGTGGCATACGAGTGGGTGGAAAACGCACGAAGGCGACGACGAACTGCTCGGAGACAGCGCTTACCACCCGGGTTGTCTGCCTGCCGCGCTCCGCCAGCGGCCTCCCGACCCTCCCGACGATCGCCCATGGGATGTGAAGCTCGGCGATCTGTCAAATGACCTGACGGCCTACGGCTGTGTGCTAGCGCTGTTGTGTGGGGTCATCGCCGGCATCATCTGGTTAGTCAAGTGGCTTATCCGGTGACCTCGCGAGTTAGCTACTGGACGTAGGGCAGGAGCGTGTCTCCTGCCCAGGGAAGATGCCGTCATGCGGCACCGGCGCCTGCCCCGCTTGGACCTCAAAGAGCGCACTTACTGCCTAACCTGTTGCACGGAAGGGAGGAGGGACTTCCTGCAAGACCCGCGCTTCGCACAGGGGCTCATCAACCTCTATGTTGAGGCACGCGAGCGCGGCGACATCGTGCTGCACGGATACGTGGTGATGCCCGACCATTACCATGTCCTCTTCACCCTTGTGGGTGAGAATTCGGTCAGCAATCTGGTGCGACGAGTCCATAGCGTGCTTTCCCGGAGAGCGCGAAGGGAACTGGGCATTACCGATAGGGTGTGGCAGAGACGCTTCTACGATCACGTCGTCCGTGATGACGACGACTGGAACGAGCAGCTTGGGTATATCCACACGAACCCCGTGCTGGCGGAGCTGGTTGAGGACGCGAAGGAGTATCCCTGGTCAAGCTGTCGGTTCTGGCAGACGGGGGAAGGCCCGGTCCGTTGTACGGGACCGTGGTGGTAGGCAAGGGGCAGGAGACACGCTCCCGCCCTACGGCTACGCGTTGCTTCCCAGCGCGCGCCTCACTCGCTCCCTCAGCAGATTCACCGACGCGTGCATCACGGTGTCGCCCGTCTCCGCGTCGAGGGACATGGAGGCGAGGCAGGGGTAGGAGTGGTGGAGGGTCCCGGCCTTCTCGATGAGCGAGTCATCCGCGAGCAAGCCGACTAGCTGCTGGGCGAGGAAGTGAGTGAGTCCGCAGGGGGAGCCGCGCACCACTTCAACGGCGGCGATGCGACCGTTCTCGATGCGAAACTCGAAGGTGGGCACTCCCACCTTGAACTGCTCGCAGAACTCGATGATGGTCGGTGTCTGCGGATCCAGGGAGCAGAACGGCTTCGGGAAGGCGGTTTCGATGTCGTTGCTGGCGCAGGCCTGAGTCACCTGGCGCTGCAGCCCGGGCTTCACCCAGTTGGGGTCCTCGATGGGGGCGATGAGGGCGCGGACGCTGCCGCCGCCCACCGTGTGGGGGATCTCCAGCAGCAACTCGGGGTGGATGTTGATGGCGATGATCACATGCCCCGCGCCCAGCTCGGCCGGCAGATACTCGGCCGCCTCGTCGAGCACCGGTGGCAGGCGGCCGGGCACCTGGTAGGCGTCAACGTCCCCCGGCGACATCTCGGAGAGATGCGCGATCACGCGCTCGGCATAGCGTCCTCCCACGTGGACGATCTCGATGCGCACGTACCAGTCCTCCCATGTAACAGGGCAGGAGACAAGCTCCTGCCCAACGGTTATCGCGACCGATAGGCCTTCAGGAAGTCGTCGCAGTAAACCGCTCGGTTCATCAGCAGCTCGGCGGTGATCATGGCGTCCATAAGGTCGGAATCAAGCACGTCAACGATGGCGGCGTCGAGGCCCGCGGCGAGCGCCATCGCCAGGTAGGTGCGGTTGATGAGCGGGCGCTGCTGCGTGCTCTGCGACACATTGCTGAGGCCCAGCACGGTCATGGGCGGTGGGTCGGAGAGCAGCTTGACGCTGCGGATCGCCTCCAGCACTTGCCCCGGCGTCGTCTGGGTTACGTTCACTGGCAGGATCACCGCATCTATCATCACCTGGCTGGGCTCCAGCCCCTTCTCCATGGCGGAGGCGACGACGCGCAGGGCGATCTCACACCTTCCGTTGGCATCGCGGGGGATGCCGTTCTCGTCAATGGTGAGGGCGATCAGCTTGGCCCCGAACTCGACCGCCATCGGAATGAAGATGTCCAACTGCTCCTGCTGGCCCTTGGTGGAGTTGATCACCGAGCCCGGCCCGGCCAGCTCCAGGCCCTTGCGCATCACCTCCGGCTTGGTGGCGTCTATGGCGAGGGGCGCGTCGGTGACCTCGCGGATGGCCTTCACCAGCCACTCCATCGCCGCCACCGGCTCCGCCGCGGCGGGGCCCACGTTCACGTCCAGGTAGTTGGCGCCGGCCGCGAGCTGCCGGCGCGCGAGCTCCTGGATCGGCTCGGGGTTTCCGCCCCTGATCGCCGCGCCGACCGACTTGAACATCCCGTTGATTCGTTCACCGATCGCATACATTGCCTAACCCTCCTGGCTCATCAGCGAGTCAATGGTCTTGCGCAGCAGCGCGGCGGCGCGGGGATGCCACATCACGAAGATGTGGGTGCCGCCGTGGAGGAAGCAAGTGGCGGTGGTGGCTTCCCAGATCACGCCGCGCTGGGCGACCGGCCCCCAGTCCGGAGCCGCGTCGTCAGGGGTGCGCGCTTCCTTTGCCTTCCAGCAATCGGCGCCCACCTGGGCGAGCATGGGCATGGAGAGCATCTTGTCTCCGCCGAGGGCGGCGAGGCGGGTGCGCTCCATGATGGAGTAAGCGTACTCCATGCCGTACCCCAAGCCACCGGTGGCCTGGTACATGATGATGCGGGAGGGGTCGAGGCCCATATCGGTGACCAGGATGTTGACCTGTTTCTGGATGTTGATGTCGAGGGGGGCTTCGGTGATGAGCTTGTGGCCGTCGGCCATGCAGGCGGCGGTGATGGTCTTGTAGTTATCCTGGGTGGCGGAGCCGAGGAGGCAGTTCTGGCCGGCGGCGACCTCGCTGCAGCGGGGCATGACCTCGTTGTCCTTGTCGGCCTGTCCGCAGCCCCAGATGATGAGGGGGACGCCGACGGCGCCGAGGACGGCTTTCACGGTCTGGGCGCACTCCTCGGGGGAGCGATTCCCCTGGTCCGGGTGCGCGCCGACGAGGCGGAGGCAGATCATGTCTGCGCCGAACTTCTCCACGCACTTGCCGGCCCAGGCGGCGGGGTCCTGGCAGACATCGGCGACCGCCTCGGCCATGGGCGCGGGCCATTCGGCGGGGGGCGCGTCCAGCACCTCCAGGGCGATGGCGGGCCGATTTGGCGAGCGTCCTTCGAAGTGAAGGAAGGGAAGGGTGGTATCCCCTCCCACGGTGATGGTGGAGGTGCGAGAGCCACCCTCGGCGGCGGTGGCGCCGAGGGTGACGGTGTTGACGGCACTCGCCCATTTCTCAACTGGCATCTCGAACGACATGGCAACTCCCTCTGTGCTTGATGGTTGACGCGCTGGATCGGCTAGGTGGGAGGCCCTTGGGCGGGAAGTCCGATGGCGGCGCGGATGCGACTCATGTCCACGTGCTCCTCGAACAGGGCGCGGGCGCGCTCGACCTTGGCGCTCTCGCGAATGCGAATCCGGCCGGCGATCTGCTCGACGCGGGCGACGGTAGCGAGGGTGTCGTGGGGGGCAAGAAGCAGAGGCACGCCGAGCTGTTGGGCGCGGGAGACGATCACCG
>Ga0315274_10017518_pt1 | contig 10102 bp, 6 predicted proteins | sample YL17G02_20_MG_FD_203700 | JGI IMG/M metagenome (GOLD analysis project Ga0315274, IMG submission 203700) | Sediment microbial communities from Yellowstone Lake, YNP, Wyoming, USA - YL17G02_20 | ecosystem: Environmental > Aquatic > Freshwater > Lake > Sediment | place: USA: Wyoming | collected... | reverse complement strand
GGGATCAGTACAAAGTTTCTGAAGAGTCTAATCAAAATGAAGAAGAACGTAAGTTGCAATTACCAGAAGGATATAAATCTTTCTTTGATATGGGCAAAACTCTAGCTTTACAAGGTCAAAGATTGCTTGAAAGTAATGAACTGGGTGAAGATGTTGGAATAATTGGTAAAGGTGGTTTGTCTGGTATTCTTGGTTTGCCTGGTGGACTTGAAGACGTATCAAAAAGTGAAATGCGCTTAGTTAAAAAGGGATGGGAAAAAGTCTTTGGAGAAGGTTCTGGAGAGTTTTTGACTCCCGAATCAAATATTTTACCTACTCCGTCAGAAGTATATAAATTTCTGGGAGGAAAAGTTCCTACAAATAAAATTCAGGAATATGCACTAGCTTTTTCTCAAGGTGGCCCAATTGGAGTAGGATTTCAAGCTTTAAAAAATGCTGGCTGGAGCGATACTGCATTAGAGGGTTTATCTTTACTATTTATGTCAAAAAGACTTTCTGGCCCTGGAAGGGTAAAGACTTCGCCCAAAAAGATTTATTCTAAAGCTCCTACTTCAGGGCTTCCGCCAGAACCTCCTCCGCCTGGAGGAGACTTTGGCAAGCCGGACATGTTCACTGCTATGTTCCAGAAAGAGGCTCCCCAAGCATTACCTTTTATAGAAAATCCTATAGCACGTCAAAAAGAAGCAGTTTCTGCTATGGAACCTTCTAAAGGAAAAGCTCTAGGCATTAAGGTTAAAATAGAACCTAAGGAAGCGGCTGAAGGCGTGAAGGAACGAACTGTTACTACTGAAGAGCCTTTAGGCAATATCATAACCAGAGAAAAATTTGAGAGCGATGCTGAAGGTGGTAATAAAATAGCAACTGAAATAAAAAACAAAGCCGAAGAAGAAAAAGAACCTCATATTCAAGCGTATAAAGAGTCAGATAAAATATTAGAAGGTGAAGTCGGTATCCATAAAGCATTGGCTAACAGAATAGAAAAGGAAATAGAGAAATTAGAAAAACTGGCTTATCGAAATCCGGGTCAAGAAACGGTGCTGAAAATTTTAAGAGGCGTTGGTGATTTAGTAGGGGGATTGAAAAAATATGGAGGATTTAGAGAAGCTAATGCTAAACTTTTATTAGATCAGGCCAAGGCGATCTCAGCAGTAACTGACTATGAAATGCCATATCAAGGATACAAGGCATTATTAAAAAAACTAGTCAGAGATATCCATACTTCTGTTTTTGGATCATTGCGGAAAAATAGAGAGGCATACAACAAAGTAAGATTGCCAGATAAATTATTTGCTAAATGGGCAAAAAAATATTTAAATGAGAATCTACAAGACTTTTTAAAATATGACATAGAAAATCCTGAGCAACTTTTCAACAAAGCGACAAAAGATCCAGTTACTTATAGAGCAATTAAAAAGATTATCGGAGAGTCAAATCCAGAGCTTTTGAAAAAACTGGATAGAGCGGTGGTGGAAAGCAGATTAAAGAAGTACAATGACGATCCAAATTTAGTCGGAACAGAAGATTTTCATGCTGATATCAATAATCTGAAGGAAATTATTGGAGAAAAAGAGACTTCAAAAGTATTAAATTTGCTCAAGTTGAAAAAGGTACAGCATAGACGAAATGAAATGTTTCAACGCAAGCTTAAAGAAGGCGCAGAAAAATATGGAAAGGCGAAAAAAGAGTCTACCGGGAAACCTTTTTACTCTCCAATTTTGAAAAAAATATCCGAAAGAACACACAAGACACCAGAAGATATTGATAAAGCTTTTTCCTCTGTAACTCAACTTGAAAATTTAAAATCAGAGCTTGCTCAAAAAGGACAAGAAAAGCTTTTTGAGGAATTAGTTAAGGATAAATTTATACGCATTTTTAATAAAGATAGATTGGTTAGACAAAAACCTACTGGAGCAGAAATCATGAAAACAATTGATGAAAATGCTCAGGTTTTAGAATCAATGATAGGTCGTGAGGCTCTTAAAGAATTGTATATAGAGGCTTATAAAGCAAACAGATCAAGTCTAAATGTAAAAACTATAGCTAAGATTGCCAATCTAGCAATCCACACTGCGACTCCACTGCTTCCAGCAGGCATTTTATTCAAAATATTGAGTAAAGTCCTACAGACTACTACCCATTGAGAAAGAAATTAAATAATTTTCCTAAAACAAATAAACAACCACAAGCAAAAAATGCTGCAGCTAAACTCATACCTTCTCCTCCCTTAATTTTTTTCTCTCTACCAACTCCGGCAACACCAACCTCAAGATCAAGTCCTTCTTAGTCGTATTCTGAAGCTCTGCCTCTTCGGTGATGAGCCAATAGATCTCCGGTTCTAGTTCAATCTGAAGCCTTGGCTTAGTCCGGAGTTGCTTTTTCTTCACGGCTTCTCCTTATTTCTCTCTTCAATAGCGCACAGTCTGCCGTGAAAATCCTTCGTTTCGGCATAAGTCTCCATATGGTGCGCATTAATCATATTCATCATGTCGCGCCTATCCGAATTCGCTTCCGCGCGATTCCATATAAATAATCCCGCAATAGTTATTAAAACGATGATGAGTTCTAAAATTCCCATCACCTCTTCTCCTTGTTTCTTTCTTCTATGGCACAAAGTCTGCCATGGAAGTCCTTGATTTCCAAATCGATTGATCTAATCATGTTCATCATATCCCGTCTATCTGAATTTGCTTCAGCGCGGTTCCATATGAACAAACCTGAAATGGTGATTAGTACGATGACAAGTTCCAAAATGCCCATAAAACCTCCTTTTGTCTAGCAGTATACACTACTCGTGCATTTACTCCTATTAAATTAATTTATATATATATTAAAGAATAAAGTATTAAACAATATAAGGAGTACTTTATGACAGATACAGTAGCAAGGAGAGTCGGATATGGTTTAACTCAGGGTTTATCCGAACTCGATCCATTGCCTATTATAGCAAGAAGAGCACCCGCGACTTCAGATCTCAGATTTCCAATAGGCCAGGTCTGGATCAATCAACCTCTTGATGACGCTTATCTTTTAACGAGTGTTGCCAATAATTCGGCGCACTGGGAAGTTATCAGCGCCAACACGCCAGGTTCCGCTCCTACGACTAAATTTGTAGTAGATAGCGATGGAACCGGAGGCTTTCTCACCGTTCAGGCAGGTATTGACGCTGCCAATGCCGATGGCGGAGGCGTAGTCTACGTCAGGCCAGGAGTATACACTGAAAACTTGACGTTATATACCAATATCGTGATCCAGGGAGCTGGTCTCGAAACGACCATAGCCGGCGTGCATACACCACCCGCTGTTGGCATAGTTTCGTTCTTCGACTGTTCTTTGACTTCCGCTACGGATATCGTTACCTCGGCTGCCGCCGGTATCTCGAGAATCATTTTCTTTAATTGCCAGATCAATTGTACAAACGGCTATATCGCTGATGTTCCTAACTGGACAGGAAGAGTAGACCTCTTTTCTTGCGAAACGGCTTCTACTGCTGATGGCGTTGTAAGGATCGGAGCGGCCCTCGTCGTTATTAAGGATTCTTCGGTAGGTGCTGGCGCGACCGCATTATCGATCACTGGCGGAACATTAGTGATCATGAGTTCTCGTATCAGTTGCCCGATTTCACCCGCCGGAGCATGCGCGGCTTCTATCACTCAAGGCTGTTATATCGGCGGAGGAATTACAACCGCAGGAACTACAGCTCTATTGGTTGCGAATAGCACTATATCTTCTGGCGCTGTTGCTGCTTTGACACAGAGCTCTGCCGGCGTTGTAACGCTTTCTGACGTAATGATTACAACTGCCGCTAACCCCGCTATTGCTGGCGCAGGCGCGGGAACGGTTACATTAGCCAACGTTACGTTTACTTCGGCAAGAAACCTGGTAGGAACCTTAACTTTGGCTCATGTGGACGAAGTGAGATTGGATAAACTGGTCTGCGGTGATAGCACTTATAGGACTTCTCCTTTTACTTCCGATAATAACATTATCGGCGCCTATGGCATTACGACTGGAGGCGTTGTAGGGACAAGTTATAGAGGCATACAAAGCGATCTCCAACAAAATATTGGCAACGGAACCGCGTCTCCTCAAGGCATAAGAGGAAGTTTGACCTGTCTTACCGGAACCAATGCTGCCGAAGGTTATGGCCTTTATGGAATTGCTACTCAAAACGACGGTTCTGTAATAGCGTCAAATTTGATAGGAGCCCTCGGTTATGTTCATGTAGCGGAAACCGGATTCGCGGATGAACCCCAACAATGGACTGCCGGAGTGCAAAGTATATTATCTTGCACTGATGGAGCAGGTATTTTTGCTGCCGGTATTCAAGCTGCCGGTCTTTTCCATTTAACATATAACACACCTTTTAACGGCAGAGCAAATGGCCTGGTTGTTTCCAGAAGTGGAGGCGGAGCGGGTACTGCTGGCGCTGCTGCTTTTAAAGTTATCGCGGGCGGAGCCATTGCCGACTGGAACTATGGATTAGATTTAGTGACAATTGGCGCTGGTGCTGCTTCTCTTTATGGATTAGGAGATATCAGACTTGCCAACGGCACTGTGATCGATTCGCTAAACGCCACAGATTCTTATGTAATTCTTCCTGCCAATGGACGCGTCAGTTTCCAACTTGGAGATGCGACAGGCGCGGAAGCATTTGAGTGGTACTCTTCAACTCCCGCGATAGTTGCTTCAATGAACTCCTACGGTCAGTTAGATCTCAATAACTGCACAGCTGGAGTTTCAGGCACAAGAGAGACCAGATTTAGCGCGGATAGCAATCTTATCCAATCTTATGGAACGGATGCTACGGCAGCTGGTGCGAGCGCTCTTAATGGCCTTATGGGCAACTTATCGGTCACTTCAGGCAACGGAGGCCACACTCCAAATGGCGTCCACGGAGAAGTTACTGCTGCTGCCGGTTCTAACATATTAATGCCTATAGGCTCCTATGGTCTTTGTACGCAGATAGATGGATCGATTATCGCTTCTACTGCTGCCGGCGTGGAAGGTCATTTAAACATTCTGGAAGCCAACACTGCTGATCAGCCACAATTCTTTGCTTTCGGCGTAAAAGGCTATCTGGATTCAACCGATGGAGCCGGCGCTACTCCCGCGACTTGTCGAATGGCAGGCGTAGGTTCGATAGTCGAATATAACACTCCATTTAACGGAACGGTCTACGGAGTTAACGTAAGTAGGCTTGATGCTGGCACTGGCGCTGGTACAGCCGGTCTCGCGGCCTATGGCGTGACACAAGGTATCAGAGGCGCCGGAGCAATCGCTGACTGGAACTACGGATTAGATCTGTATAATGGAGGTGCTGGTGTTGCCTATGCTATCTCTGATATTAGACTGTGGAATCAGGCTTTGATCACCTCTTCGGCAAGCGGTGTCCTGTTTACGGCAATTGGCGGGGATAACTGGACGTTCCAGCTCGGAGATGCTATTGGAGCTAACAAGGTATCATTTACCAATACGGCAACAACGGAAAGAGCCGCTATATCCTCAAGAGGAGATATTACAGGACGCAATATTAACGTAACTAACCTCAATATTCCGGCTTTCTACGCTAGTCCTATTGTGCAAAGCGCGGTAAATACCGGCGCAGCACCAAGCGGAGTAGCTGGCGATATTAATCTTATCCATCTGCAAGATGGAAGTATTATGGAAGAGTTCGTTATCGTGGCGCAAGCGATCTTAGCTCCTCGCATGACAGCGACAGGTTTGGAGATCGGAGGCGATCAGATCCTGGCCAATGGATATGAATACAACTGGGGAGTCGATGCCAACAGAAGATTCTCGTTTGTTTCTCAAACGAGTGCTGCTTTCTTTATGGAAGCTACCTTCATTGTCGACACTGTGGCCAACGTAGAGCATTTCTTTGTAGGATTTAGGAAAAATGCCGCTAACAATGGCACTTATACCAACTATACAGACGCGGCTTTAATAGGATTGCACCCAGCAACTGCGGCTACTGTAGCAATTGTTGGACAAGTCTTAAATGGTGGAGCATGGGCTTATACCAATTCCACGGATGCGTGGGCTAATGGAGCCACGATTAAAGTGAGAGTCAATGTTTCGTCGGCTGGAGTGGTCAGTTATCTCATTAACGGGGCGGCGCCAACGGCAGCACCTGCGGCATTTACATTTGATGCCGGAGATATACTTGTTCCCTGCATACATTTTACGCAGGCGGCAGCAGCATTTACACCTATTAAATTAACGCAACTTGCGGTAGGATATCAAAATTAATCTTAAACTAGATAACGATAACAAAACGCCCAGTCTTGACAACTGGGCGTTTTTATTTATCATCCTTTCTATTTTATTTCCTCTACTTTGGCTTCTTCTTCTACTACTTTCTTCTTAAGGCTTTCGATAAACGCTGTCCTCAATTCTGTGAGCAGATCTAATATCTCTTCACTAGACATATCGGATGGCATTTCGACAGAAAGACCTCTATTTGAGTCTGTTTTCAAGACTACTAGTTTACTTACTTTGGCGGGATAAATTGCCATACAATACCTCCTATTGTACTAATAAATAATTTACTATATATATAAAGTTATGTAAAGAAAATAATTTATTATCAACAGGTCCGGCCAAAATCGCCGTACAAAAGAGAGGTATATGGCATATCCAAGAAGATTAAGATTCGAGGCGATTAGAGAGGTCGCGTTTGGCGCTATTGGCGCCGCCTATGGAGCTGTCGGCGCGGCTGTCGCGACACCGGCTCGCATTATCACTTTCAACAACACTACCGATGTTGATCTTTATGTTTCCACAGATGGAGTTACCGACATGTTAAGAATTGTTTCCGGATCAGGAAAGATTTTTGATGTAACTACCAATAAAGTCCGGGATGATGGATTTTTCCTTCCAGAAAACACAATTATTTATGTAAGGCAGACTGCCATGGGCGCTCCGGCTTCCGGTGTGTTTTTTGTTGAAATCGCATTTGGAGGCTAATCATGTCCCAAATCGCTATTTATGACAACACTACGATTCTTCCGGATATCGAACTGTTGACAGGAAACGCTGGAGGAGCAGTTGGGCCGAATGCCGCGCATAATATTAATATCGTAGGTGTTGGCGCTGTAGTAGTAACAGGGAATCCAGCTACTAATACTCTTTCTATTGATGTTGGCGGCGCTGGTGTCTGGACAAGAGACGTACCGGCAGCAGTCGCGTTAGTAGAAGATACCGGCCATATACCAACTAACGTAGGATTAACGACTTATACATTACCATTGCTCGCGACATTAGGAACCTTAATTGAAATAGTTGGTGAATCGGCAGGATTGTGGACTATAGCACAGAATGCAGGTCAAAGTATCCAAGTTGGCAACATATCGACAACTGTAGGAGTTGGAGGATCGATAACCGCAACTGACAGGTACGACACAATAAAATTAATTTGCCGAGTAGCTAACACAACCTGGTCCGTCACTTCCTTTGTTGGCGTACCTAACGTTGTATAGGAGCCGCGCATGCCAATTCAAACCTCAACTAATCACTACCAAGAAAGCAGATATATCGTAGGCGTAGGCAGCCCGTATACCACGATTCAAGGCGCCATAAACGCCGCTAACGCTGCCGGCGGCGGTGTAATTTTAATCCGGCCTGGAACTTACGCTGAAAATTTAACATTATACAATGGCATAGTTCTAGAAGGCATAGGCGAAGAAAACGCCATTATTCAAGGAACCCATACTCCTCCCAATCTTGGAACGATAAGATTTGAAAATATACAATTTAGAGGAGCAGCCTCGGTCCTGCTATCCGCCGCGGCCGGAAGCGCCTTAATATTTTTCTATAACTGCTATTTTATAGTAAATGACGGTTTCATTTGCAATCTGCCTGCTTGGACTTCGTATCTGAGTTTCGAAAGTTGCCGTGGCAATAGCACGGAAGATGGCATAGTCAATTTTGCCAGTACCGCTGAACTTATCATAATAGACTCTCAGCTTGGCGCTGGCACTACCAGAACCATGACATCCTCAAATATTATATCTATCCAACAATCAGTGATCGGTTGTCCTTCGAGTTTCTCCGGAGCCAATACCGGAACATTTGCCGGAGACAGTTTTTCAAAGACCTTAACTTTAAGCGGAAATATTATCTCGAATATTTACGGCTGCACTTTTGGAACTGGAGCTGGCATTGCGATTACTACTACGTCAGCAGGTCTTACCACGCTTTCGGATGTCATTATAAATTCCGCGGCCGCTAATGTTATCACAGGCACCGGAACGGTTCAATTCGGCTCCGTAACGTATCTGAATAGCACTGGAATAATCGGAACTATCGTGAAAGATTTCACCACGAGACTAGAAACCGGAATATTGAAACTTGCCGATACTTCATCTGGAGCTTTATCCGCTACTACTGGAGTTGTGAGTGCCGGAACGCTTTCTGTTCCTTATGGTGGAACTGGAGTTGGCACGTTATTGGATCATGGAGTTTTAGTAGGATCAGGAATAGCTGCCATTGACGCTATTGCTGTCGGAGCAACCGGCGAACTCTTAACTGGAGTAACTGGCGCTGATCCCGCTTTCGCGACCTCTAGCAATGGAAACTTCACCTTCACTACCGCCGCGGCCGGAACTGACAGGTCGTTATCGGTAACGAATACGGATAATACCAATATCGCTTCTCATGCTCACCTCCAACTAACGACTGGCGGAGCTGGAGGCGGCGACCCCTATGTCAATTGGTTAGTTACCGGCGCCGGCACTTTTAGCTCCGGCATAGACAATAGCGTTTCCGACACTTGGCGGCTCACTACCGGAGCTACTCCATCAGCCGGCATTAACATTCTGGGAGCTCTTGGCACCCAGTTCGACATTTTTCCAAATAATAATACAGTAACGCCAACAGTAAATATTGCTGCTGGCGAAATGGAATCAATCGCCGGAAATACCATGGCGATCAATATCGGCTCCGGCAACCAGACAGGCAATAGTGGAAAATCCAGCACTAAGACAATCACTATTGGCGGCAACATGAATGTGAGTGGTTGGGACCAAGTCCAAACTCTCAACCTCGCGGCCCTTGCTGTAGCGTCCAATAATGCGTACCTAGTCGTGAATATCGGGTCAGGAGCTATTACGGGTTTCGCGCAGCATGATATAAATATCGGAAACGGAGCAACCTCTAATAACTTGTTTGCGGTCACAAAAAACATAGGTATCGGTAATAGTGTAATTAGCGGCGGTCTGAAGCAAATTTGTACCTTGGGAGCCGCTTCGGTCAATACGGCGAATAATACAACACTTACAGTCAACGTGGGTACGACAACGCTTGCTGGCGCCGGCACTCATTCCAATATTATAAATGTAGGAACTGGCACTCTCAATGCTGCTGCCGGAACCAAAACAGTGAATATTGGCACTGGCACGATCACCGCCGGAACTCGTAACGTAAATATCGGTTCGCTCGGCGCGAATATCACCATAGATGCCAACGCGCAATTTGGAACCGCCTCCAATCAATATCGATATTTGCGATTTGGAGGAGGCAACTCTTCCGGTTACATTTACGGTTATTTCCCCACGCTGGCTGATGGAGTTCATTTCGGCTACAATTATTATATCGACAGTACTGGTACTGCTTACATACCTCAACCAGCGCAAGGCACGTCACGATTTACTGTCAGATACGAAGGCTTCACATTTGCTGCGGGTTCCGGTGGCCTCGCTCCGACAGATGTAATGGGACTGAATTATCAGGGCCTCGCACTTTTCGGAATATATTATTCGACACATGAATTTTCAAGAGCAGCCAATCCTGTTTACGACACGATCAAAAATACCGATAATACCAGTGCCGCGTCTCATTCCTATATGCAAATTGGCACTGGTGGGGCCGGTAGTGGCGATCCTTATCTTAATTTCCTGATAGCAGGAGCTGGCACCTTCAGCGTGGGCATAGACAATAGCGACGCGGACAAGCTGAAGATAACTTCAGGGGCTACACCTTCTACTGCTTCAACCCTGTGGGAAATGACAAGCGGCGGCGACCGCGTAATGCCGCTCCAATGCAGCTTCTACGGCTATTGCTCCAATCCGCAAGCAAACGTAACAGGCGATGGCACCATATGGGA
>Ga0315274_10017517_pt1 | contig 10102 bp, 2 predicted proteins | sample YL17G02_20_MG_FD_203700 | JGI IMG/M metagenome (GOLD analysis project Ga0315274, IMG submission 203700) | Sediment microbial communities from Yellowstone Lake, YNP, Wyoming, USA - YL17G02_20 | ecosystem: Environmental > Aquatic > Freshwater > Lake > Sediment | place: USA: Wyoming | collected... | reverse complement strand
TTCGGCGGAGTCAACCCAAGGGCTAGAAACCGTCTTGGGTCCTTCAAGTAGTCAATGAAGAATTTCAACTCCTCCTTGGCGGCATCCGCACCAATGACATCTTCAAACCGGGTCGTGGGCCGTTGTACGTCACTTACCATCTCACCAGCGTCGGCGGCTTCCACCGCACGACTCTGGCGGAAGTCACGCAACCTGACTGTTAGGCGCCGGTCCTCCCTGTTGAGATCGGACACCGTGTCAAAGACCAGCACTTTACGTTCCTGCGCCAAAGTACGTGCCCTTTTTTCCCGGTAGAGACGAAGCGCAGTTTCTTGGAGACTCTCGGCAAACAGGTCGCGGTGTCGCTGCCAATCATGTCCAACTGCGCCGATGAAATCGGTAACCACAAGACCTCGGGCTCCTCCTGCACGGACGCACGCAAGGAAGAGTTCATCGTCAATGGGCCGGCGTTCTGGTTCGCCCACGCCAACCCCGAGATCGTGAGCGCGACCGACATCTATGCTGACGGTTTGCATCATACTGTCCATCGCACCCGGTGCTGATGGGGCGAGCGGGTAATCGGTGCGTGGGGTAAACGACAGGAGATAGATTGGCGTCCATGGGAACCGTTCGTGCACTTTGCGAAGGATGTTCCTTCCTTCGTCCAACGCTCGAGCTGAGAGAGGCACGTAATCCTGACCTTGATCAACGGTGTCCATAAGACCTTTCACAGATTGGACGCCGCTGTCCCCCTCCGGTTCCAGAGCTCGTCGGATCCAGATATCCAGCAACACTATGTCGACGTCCTCGCTGGTTAGAATGTCAACGCATTCGTCCGCGGACGACGCCGTCAGCCATCTGATCTCCGGAACATGTGTTACACATGCGTCGCTGAACCTACTATTCGCTATTAGCAGCATTCTTGGCTTGTCAGGATTCTCATATAGCGCCCGCACCTCCGGCGTGAAGCTTTCCGTGTCACGTTCGACCAAGTAACGTATAGCGTCGATCTCATCGAACACGTCATCGAGTTTGTCTTTGGTGTAGAGACTGGCGAACTTGAATAACTCGCTCTTGGCGAACTTCTCTGTCTCAGCGCGTAGTTGTCGCGCGTCAACACGGCCGCCTTCCCGTAGCACCAGCGACAATGGCAGCAACGGATCGTGAGTGAACCTCTTGAAATACTGTTTCTCAAGCAACGCTTCTGTTCGTGCCAACTCGGCGCCGCTCACTCGTTCGAGTTCGTTAATGCCGAGATGGTTAAACATGACGGGATACCCTTGTGCGAGTCGGGAACAGATGGCTGGCGGGAACGCGGGCTGGCCCGTGGTCGGGTTCTTCTCGTTCTCGAGCGCGCTCAGGATCGTGCGCCTGTGATAACTCGAGTTCGCTGCACTTATGCCCGATTGGTTGGGATTGTCGTACAACGAGGAGCCGGCGTTTGTCGTGAAGATGATCACGGTATCGCGAAAACTGACGTCTTTTTCGGTGAACTTATCCTGGAGTCGTCCCGCATCGAGGATCTGGTAAAAGAGTTGAATAGTGTTGAGATGCGCCTTCTCAATCTCGTCAAAGAGCAGAAACGCATTGGGGTTTTGCTCAACGAACTTGGTCAGCGTTCCCGGCTGAGCGCCCCTGTACGTCGAGGCAAACCCCACGAGCTGATCGCCCGATTCGTGTGACGTGTACCCCGTCATATCGAACCGTCTGAACGGGCGTCCCAAATACGATGAGCACAGTTCCGCCAAATACGTTTTCCCTACGCCTGGGGGACCTGCGAACACGAACACAGCGGATGGTCGCTTCCGGTCCCGGTCGGCTGCAGCGGTCACCTCCGCATTGTAAAGCCCCTCCACAAACGCATGCACCGCATGGTCCTGGCCGAACACGCGTGTGAGCAGTTCCGCCCGAAGTCCGCGTAACTTGGAAACAAGGTCGGCTATGGAAACAAAGGATGCGGTTTCCTCGTACCAGGCGGTTAGGATTCGAACAGCATCTTCGCGGGAGATGGGCGTAACCCCGCCCAGAATTCGGCATGCGTCACGTGACCTTGCTACTGCGCACACGAGATGGAGCAAGTCGATCAATCCAGGATGGTGCCGATCGGGTACGCCTTCCGCCGAAGCAAGATCGCTTGCGGCTGCCAGCAGTCCCCGGAACTGTTCCGATAGGTCGAGTTTCCCCGGACATGGCGCCGGCTGGCCAAGGTCCGGACATCGGGAACGGAGGTCGGATACATCCCCATTAGTCAGACATTCTGCGAGCCGTACACCAGCTTCCGCATCGCTGCCGATCACGGCCAGCAACGAGTCAATGTCCAGCTCCTCCTTCGCCCGCGCAAACGCGCAATCCTTCGCGAGATCGATCAAGACTTGTGCCTTCTCGGTAAACATATCGCCTCCATTGGTTTAGAACTCTGATAGCCGCTCCAACCTAGCTGTCGTTATTCTGAACGTACCTACGCCTGCAGCATGAGTGGATCACTTGAATCCCTTCACGAAGTCTCGCAGTGCATCTTTCAAAGCAGGTCCCTTGGTTTCTACCACTCTGACCAACCTGTCGAACATAGCTTGAACAGCGAGCTTGTCAAACAAACCTTCGGCTGCAGCGCGTAGTTCCGCCTCTCCGTCCGAGAACCGCTTGTAACGAACAGTCGCGCACCAGAACCCAGAAGCCAATCCTACCATGGCACCTACCGTAAGATGCCCGATGGCAATCACAGAACCTGCCCGCAGGCCGGTCCTGCCCAAGTCGAACGCCACGATTACCGCGAACATGCTCCAAAGCGGCGTCGAGACTGTGCCGAACCATGAGAACTGCTGCTTCGGCCATAGGCTCAGGTAAGTCCCCAGCAGGACCATCACTGTTCCTGACAATCCCACAACGAGGTGTGGCGCTCGTGCTGCCTGATAGCCGGCACCTATTATGCTGCTCGCGAACATTGTAATCGCCCCTGTTATCAGCATGTACCTCAGGAATGTCCTTCTTCCTACCGTGAATTCTATCCGTCTCCCGAACAACCATATACAGTACACCGTGAACAACATGGCACCGAAACCGGGATATGGAGGCACAAGAGACGCTGAAAACGGTCGCCACAGAAGCCCCGGAGAAAAAGTAAGCGGAAAGTACATGCCAAACATGGGCGTCAAGAAACCGCCTACCAGTTTCTGTACTACGTATAGGAACGCATAAGTACCCATCAGCCAGAACACCACTTGGGGCTTCTGTCCGGACAGTGCAGGGGGTCCGCTGGCTTCTTGGTGTAGTTGGGTGGCAGTATCCTTTATGCCCTCGGCGAATATCGGCTTGGGTGGTAAGTCGTGATGCGCCGCCGTCGCCCGGTGCGACTCAGACTCTGGTCCGGACTGCGTTTCGGGAGTACCGCCCTGTCCGTGGAGTTGAGCATCTGCACCTTCTTCCAACTCGGCGCATATCTGTGTGGCGGGCGACTGGCTGCCATATGCGGTAGTCTCAGAAACCAAAGAGGGATTCGACTGTTCGCTGAGGATGAGGGGCGGAGCACCTTCCCATTCTGCAGCCATTTCCTCAAGTTTGCACCGCACTCCTTCCGGTCTAAGCCACCCGTAGCTGGCGCAACCAAGCGTACGCAGTAATCGTCCGAAATCATCTTCTGTCCAGGACGGTTTACCCCGACGGGTAAGGGCGAGCGTGAATTCTTCTTCCGATGGTGTGCGGTCAAGTGGCAGTTGCCCAGCAAATGGCGTGTGCGTCGTCAAGAAGTTCTCCAGATAGGGTCGCGCCCCTTCTTCCCAGTCCGAGACATCAGGGAATTCGTGTTCCCAGAGGAGTTCGCACAGTATAACGGTGCCGGCATGTGGCGTCGCGGTTCCCGCGAGTATGAAGCGACCGTCTGCAGAAATTGTCACACAGCGTATCCCACCACTGAATGGTTCTAGAATCTGATTGAATTCTGCTTGCTCGAGGTTCAACAGATGAAGCGCCCGATCGCTGCAGACCACAAACTGATCATCGGCAGAGAACACGGCATGATCCACAGAGTTTTCGGTGGTGATCATCCCAGAGGACTTGTCGCGTTGATACGCTGTACGTGCGCAGCTTCTATCGAGTCCCCACACGTAAAGGCGGTTGTCCTGCCAGGAAAGCACCGAGAGATTAGTCGGAGAAAGCACTATCGTGTCGAATCTATCCAGATCGCCTCCGGTAGGAAGCGCATGATAGCACCTGCCGACCGCCAAGTCCCAGAATTTGATAGTGCCTCTTGCCTCAAAATCGTCTTCGATGTAGGATGCAGAGACAACAAATCGTCCGTCGCTGCTCAAACTCATCTGCTGAGGGTGGTGAACAGATGGTGCGATAAGACCCTTTGGAAGCTGATGATGGGTTTCGCCACCAAAAGTTCTAAGGCATTTTCCCGACCGCAAATCCCATAATCGAAAGACCTCATTCTCGCACGACAACGCACACCTGCCGTCTCGCAGGAAAAACACCGAGTGGACTGTTCCTGCGTGGCCGGTAAACGTCTTCACGCACTGGCCCGAGGCAAGGTCCCAGAGTCTCATGGTGCTGTCCGCGCCGCCGGAGAGGGCGTGCTGTCCGTCAGCACTGAAAGAGACACATATTACTGAACCCTCATGGCCTTCTAGGGTGCGCATACATTGACCTGAAGGTATCTCCCAGAGTCTGATGGTCCTGTCCTCGCTACCTGACAGTCCGTGACGGCAATCCGTGGATATTGCGACTGCATTGACACATCCTGCGTGATCCTCTGCGGTCTCCCGCCGCCATGTGCTCGCGACGCGCGTTTTCTTACCCTTCAAGCCTACTCGTGTACGCATGGCTAATGTGCTTTCATGCCTTGCATAACCCGGAATCGATTCAGCCTCCAGAACGGCATCGTATGCTGCACGCGCATTGCCCGACGCAAGGGCTGTTTCCGCATCAGAAAGTAGACGAGAAACAGCGCGTTGCTGACGAGCTGACTCACTCGATGATGTAGGACGGCAAAGTGCTACTTGCTGTGGGAAACCAGCGCCTAACTCCCACAGGCGGATGTCGTCTGTTCCTGCAAAGAGGGCGTACCGGCCGGTGGAGGAAATTGTTGCGCTCAACCCGTAGCAGTCTTTTCCTTTGAAGGTCTGCAGACATCTGTCCGTCCTCAAATCGAACAATACGAAAACGTGTTCGGGCGGATATGCTGACGTTATGAGACCGCCCCCCGGGCGTCCTAAAGCGTATTGCTCGTTCCCACTGACTAATCCATATGCATTTCGATACTGTCTGAGCTTGCGGTCACGTGAGAAATCCCATAACTGGAGAAGGCCGGGATCAACCCAAATGGCGCGAGCATCAGCGCTAAAACGGACAGATGAAACTTCCGTATCGTAGGTTTCATTCTTCCATACAAGGTTACCTGTCTCCACGTGCCACACATATGCTCCACACACCTTGCCGTATGCGCCGCATCCGGCCGCCATCCAGAGACCATCTGGACTCACTGATACCGAATGCACCATCTCTGGCATATTGTAGGTCTGAAGGCATGTGCCCCGACCCAAATCCCAAAGTTTGACAACTCGGCCAATATGCGCAGATACGCCGTACCGGGCATCGCCCGACAGCGCAACTGACCTCACGCCGTCATGAAGGCCGCGCACCACTCTCATACACCTGCCGGTCGCCAGCTCCCACACTCGCAAGGTATTATCCCGCCCACCAGAAAGTGCCCAACTGCCTCCCGCATTGACGCAGACAGCATCGACTTGGCTCTCATGTCCTGCGAGAACGCGTAAACATCGACCGGTGGATGTCTCTATAAGGCGTAGCATACGAGCATCCGGACCACATCCCAGGAAGAAGTGTTCGTCAACACTTATACATACTGGATCCCTGCATCCTGCGAATGTGTCTCGACATCTTGACCATTTTGCCGCGCTGTCCCGAGCCACACTCAATGCAGTGCGTGCGCATTCCTCATCCGGCGCCTGACGTACTGCATTCTCCAAAACCTGTGCAGCAGACTTGGCATCACCTCGTTCGATGTGTACGAGGCCGAGCAGATAGTCGGACCGCCAGCCACTCCTATGAGAAACCTGCACCTCTTCCAACTCATGAACCAACTCTTCGTCAGTTATGGATCCTTGACGCCAGAGCAGCAGACCCCGGTTGTACGTTGCCTCTGGATGATGCGGGTGGAACTTGAGTGCTTCGTCCAACAGCTTTTCCGCTTCGGCACGCTTGCCAAGATCGACCAACGAAACTGCACGGTTATTGAGAGAGTCCGCCAGGGCTTCAGCAGGCTTCGGCGCCACACGAGCATATGCATTGCCTTCCGTGTCTTTATAGATCTGTTGCAGTGCACCGACTATGCTGAGCATGTCTTTAGGACGCTCTTCGGGATTCTCCTGGAGACAACTCGCGAGCAGGTCTGCGATCCTCTCAGGCAGAGCGGGTAGATGTTCCTCAGAGGGCCCTTCCTGCCGATACTGTTTGAGTGTTTCACCCACGACTGTCCCCGAACTCCACGCGATACCACCCATAAACATCTCGATGACGCTCACTGCCCATGAGTAGATATCTGTACGGCAGGTGAGCGGTTTGCCGGCAGCTTGTTCGGGAGACGCGTATTCCGGCGTCATGAACCCCGCATGCGCAACCCGTATGCTCTGCCCTGGTCGGCGCTCTTCGGTGATCTCCCCCGCTGCAGCGCGCGCTCTGGCGAGACCAAAATCCGTGACCTTCGCCGTGCCGTCAGGCGTCATCATGACGTTGGCTGGTTTGACATCCTGGTGAACGAGTCCTTGCTCGTGCGCATAGTGCAGACCCCATGCAAACTGTATAGCAATATCGAGAATCCGCTCACGCGCCTTCTCGTGCCCGCCTTCGTACAACCTTCCGTCGTCAATCCAATCCTTGAGACTGCCGCCTTCTACGTACTCCGCAAACACTCTGGGGATGCCCCCCAACACGCGAACGTAATAACAGCTCACGGTATGCGGGTGCAGACCGAGATCGATCCACGTCTCGCACTCGTGCACGAAGCTCTCTCTCTGCGTGGTCGTCTTGAACGCGTCGGGTCGAGGGCTTTTTACCGCAAGGTCCATGTTCCATCCACGGTGACGCACTCTATAGACCTTGCCCATACCTCCTTCACCAAGCTCGCCGGTCACCTCGTACAAATCGAGTATGACATCTCCAACGCTCCACTCGACCGGCACATCCGCTTCAACGTCTGCCTGCAAGAGACCTTCTTGCGGCTTGGTGGGCGGGGCAGAGTCTGCATCCTCCGGCGCAACCGTGCCCTGCACTTCACGGGTTACTTGTTGAGCACGTTCCTGGACGAACGGTTGTGCACTCCTGCGGGTGATACGAATGGCACGACCGCACTTGACACACTTGCCCGTCCGCCCAAAATGTGCCTCGGTAACTGTCATCAGTTGCCCGCACGCGCACCGAATAACGTACCGTCGCCCCTTGTCGGCTTGCGCTTGTGATTTCATCCCGCCCCCGTCAAACACTTCTTAACCATGCAACGTCCCCTCTTCCAGCCATTCAGCCCCAGCCATCTGCCACTTGCACCGGGAGGTGTTTATTCGCTGTTCACGTGCCAATCTTGACATCAACGTATAGCCCGCAAACTTTGTGCCAGGACCTGCATTTTGCCCGAGAACCGCTCTGCAAGCCCACTTCACGCCATGCGACATATAGCTTTCGACCGACCTATCTCACAGAAATCTGGATACTCAATCACAATGCCTATCCAACCGTTGGACAGGCACCGTCTCCCTGCGGTCATTTATGTTACCGCGCGTAAAGAACTACGTTGCGATAACGTTCCAGTACGGACCAGCCAATGACTGCAGCTTCGCGATTTCTGTGGCAGATGTCTTTCCTTCGGGCGAATTCAACCACGCCCGGAACTCCGCAAGTTTGTTGTACACAGTTTGATGGGACACGTTGGCTCGTTCGGCGACTCTCGTCTTGACGCCTTCGCACTCGTGTATCAGGCGGGCAAGGTACTCACGTTCGAGCCGCCGGACGTTTTCATCAAGAGAAGCTGCGATATTGATTCCGAACCGTTCGCTCGCGTCGGCATCCGTCGCAATACCCAGTGCCTTATGCAGCCGCGATGGTAGGTCGCTCGCTTCTATGATCGGCTTGTCGGTGGGAGTCAACCTGAACGCTGCTTCCAGGCTCTCCGTCAATTCGCGCGCGTTGCCGGGCCACGAGTACCCTTCGAACAACCGCAGCACAGCCTCTGACACGCGTTTCGGTTTTGAGGGGGAGAGGGTTCTGTTCAGCGCCTCCGTTTTCCGCTGCACTAGTTCGCCGATATCGTCTTTTCGTTCACGCAGAGGCGGAATCGGAATGGTCAACGTCTGTATGCGGTACCAGAGGTCTTTCCGAAGTTTCCCTTGTCGACAAAGCTCCTCCGGGTCCTCGTTCGTCGCGAGAATCACGTAGCAGTTTGTGCGGAGGGGTTCACTGCCGCCCGCCCGCCGGAACGTGCCCGTGTCGAGCACGGTAAGAAGATTACTCTGGACACCGGGATTCATGGTCCCGACTTCGTCTAAGAAAAGCATGCCGTCTATCGCCGTCTCAAACAGCCCCGACCTCCGTCTGTCGGCCCCTGTAAACGCTCCCTTCTCATGGCCGAAGAGCTCGGACTCGGCAAGGTTCTCCGGAATCGTGGCACAGTTCACCTCGATGAATGGACCGTTAGCATGATCGGAGAACCGATGAATCAGTCGTGCAAGAGTGCTCTTTCCAACTCCCGATTCTCCCAGGAAGAAGATGACGGGAAGTCTTCTGTCGGATTGTTTTAGATAGCTGCGAGCACCTCTCTCTGCCTCATATATGGCTCTGGTGATCTCGAGGGATACACCCCAGAATTCCGCGTCGTGACATGCCGCGAGCATCTCAGCGCTTGGCTTATGGGATACCGTGCTTCTCGTCGTTGCGCGGCGCATCTCGAGCTCCTGAAGTGCGTCGATGAATGGATTGGCAATGCCCAGCACGAGCCGGACCATTCGATCCGCCTCATCAGTCTCAGATGCTTTCCTGTCATCTTTCGATAAGTCTGCCACGATGAGCGACGTCATATCGGTACTAGCGTCTGCTCTCCTCGCGCACCAAACGAGCACTTGCGATTCCTTGTCTCTGAAACGCAGCGCTGATGTATCACCTGGGGATCTGGCCAAGGCGCTCTTGATCTTCTTCGCAAGAGTCACAGCATCTAATTTGATGCCCGCGTTGCTCAACTCCTTCGAGATATCGTCTGAGCGAACGCTCCTTATAAGATGGGCTTTCTTCGCTCTCAGGTACACTTGGAGACCCTGTTGCATCCGGAGTTCAGCTTCTTCCGCACGGCGTGATCCGCTCAGCACCTCGGCGACATGCTGGACGGCACCGGTCCAGTGCAGTTTTTCTCTAACTTGGGCTAAGACTCTCTGGCTCTTGTCATCCAGCAGTCCCAACTGGTCTAAGCCTCGAGTTGCCGGTAACCCATCGCTTGTTGGAAACGGCGGGAAGCATTTCTCGAAGTGCTCGGCATCCAGTTCCCGTTGTTCGACACGAACAGTGACATTACCCAGCCGCAACTCACACGGAATCGCTATCCTGGTCGGTGATAGTACCACCCGTCCATCGAGGTAGGTAAGATTCTTTGAATGCAGGTCTTCAATCCAATAATCGCCGCCAATCTTAAAGAGACGTGCGTGTGCTCGGGAGACCGTCCATCCATCTTCGACACCATCCGGAAGGGGCAATTCACATTCTCCCCCTCTTCCAATCCGAACAGACAGGGCCTCGCGCTCGTCGTTGACCACACCCAGAATCTGGTCTGATTCTCCTAAAGAAAACACCAGCGACCTTGCCATGGTATCCTCACATGTAAATGGCGAAATCTGATGAAACTTGGCCCGCTCGTCGTGTGTCGCAGGCAGTATATCCAAAACTTGGATGGTCGGTCAATTGGTTGACTTCAAACCATTTGGCACAGATGGGGCACGGGAAGTCGGCGAGAGTTGGTCAGTCGTGGAGGGTGTAGCTGGGAAAGACTTACGTGGTCGGGGCGGCCGGATTCGAACCGGCGGCTTCCTGCTCCCAAAGCAGGCGCGCTAAACCAAACTGCGCTACGCCC
>Ga0315274_10017516_pt1 | contig 10103 bp, 8 predicted proteins | sample YL17G02_20_MG_FD_203700 | JGI IMG/M metagenome (GOLD analysis project Ga0315274, IMG submission 203700) | Sediment microbial communities from Yellowstone Lake, YNP, Wyoming, USA - YL17G02_20 | ecosystem: Environmental > Aquatic > Freshwater > Lake > Sediment | place: USA: Wyoming | collected... | reverse complement strand
CATTTATTTCCATGGGCTGGGCCCCAAATGCGAAGGAGACAATCGAAGTTCCAGGGAAACTGATTGTTCCCGGATTCATCGATACTCATGTGCACTTCAGAGACCCCGGGGTTACGTACAAGGAAGATTTTACGACCGGCACTATGGCAGCGGCAGCGGGCGGGATCACCTGTGTACTTGACATGCCTAACACGAAGCCTCCGGTGGTAACAGCGGAGAGGTTCAGAAATAAACTGGAGATGATACGCAACAAGGCCCTTGTGGATTTTGCAATATATGGGGGGGGGACGAAAATTGACGAAATTCCTGCTATCCTTGACGCTGGGGCAGCTGGTATAAAATTGTTTATGGTTACTGATCCTAAATCGGGCTACCCGCATGATCCTGAGCTTTTTACTGGTGACGATGGAGTTCTCTACGAAACGCTCAAAAAAGTAGCATCGGAAGGCTGTTTTTGTGCAATTCATCCTGGGAATCAAGATATTTTTGTGCACGAATCGAAAAAGTGTTGGGCAGCAGGCAGAACACGCCCAAAGGATTTTCTTTCTGCTTATTTTGGAGACGATTTCATTGCTGATCATACCGCGATTTCAACGATCGCTATTCTTGCCCGTGCGGCAAAAGCTCAGACTCACATTTTGCACGTTCGTTCAGAAGGCGGGCTGAAAATAATTGAAGCTGCCAAGAAGACAGGTCAGAAAATCTCAATTGAGGCGAATCCAAAATACATGTTACTGAATGAGAATGACATGGAACGTCTTGGACCTTTAGCCACTCCTTACGGGTTATCCAAAACACAACAAAGTGTCCTATGGGAGTGCCTGAACAATGGCCAAATAGATATTTTGGCAAGTGACCATGCTCCACATACGAAGGAAGAGATGTTTCCGGGATGGAAGGATGCCTGGGCTATTCCATTTGGTAATCCCCAGCTAGATCATGTTGTGACCGTTTTGTTAAGCAAGATTGGAGAGGGACGCACATCGTTGGAGACTCTGGTTAGAGCATATTCCGAAATGCCTGCAAAATTGCTTGGAATATACCCGCGCAAAGGTGTAATCCAAGTGGGATCAGATGCAGATTTTACTATCATTGACCAGAATGCCAAAGGTACACTCGATGATTCAAATCTTTATACGAAGGTTGGGTGGTCACCCTACAGCGGTTGGGACTTTCAAGGGCGGCCGGTGATGACTATTGTGAGGGGACGTGTTGTAATGGATCAAGGCAAAGTCATTGGACAGCCAGGTTGGGGCCGATTTATACCAGGAGTTCGAGGCAAACCTGACATTAAAGTCGGGTGATGGGGTGAGGATTTTTCGTATACGCTTTTAATTTTTTAGACACACTCCTCGGTGGAATCAATTTGTAACATATGATGATACACCAAAGTAAAGCTGATTATTCTTTTTTGGGACAATCTACTGAGTTCCGTTGACAGCCGGAAAAAACAGGACTAGACCAATAAAAACCTCTATTGGGCGTGAGGCTACTTAAGAAGATTGCCGCTACACCGCCGCAGTCGGTACTTCCTACGCGCCATAGCCAGTGGAGAATGTTTCGAGATCGAAAGCATCGTGATAGCTGACAACAAGGTCTATTTTGCGTACCTCGGGTTTCTGCTGAATATAGAGGAATGGAACCATAAAAAGTGTTTATTAACGAGCTCAGGACATACTTGAGCCTGCGGAGGGGAAAAAAGAGTATGAGATACGACTTGATTATTCAGAATGGCGAGGTTTGTACCTCCTGCGGTCGATTTAGGCAGGACATCGGAGTGCAGGATGGAAAGATTGCAGCATTGGCAAGATGGGGACAGCTTTCGGGAACGCAAGAATTGGATGTCTCAGGAAAAGTGGTGCTTCCTGGCCTTATTCATACCCACGTCCATATGCGCGAGCCTGGGCTCACATATAAGGAAGATTATGAAAGTGGCACCAAAGCGGCGGCAGCTGGAGGAATTACCTGTACGGTTGATATGCCTAACGTGCAACCACCTACAACAACTGTTGATAGGTACCTTGAAAAGAGAGCTGTCGCTCAAAGAAAGGCCTACATAGATTATCAACATTGGGCGGGGCCCGTTAAGCCAGAAGAGGTGCACAGGTTCGCGAAGGTAGGTGGAATACCGGGAATTAAGGTATTCATGATTCGGGATCCCAAGGCAAAATATCCGCATATGCCTGAATTGACGATTAATCATGGTGATTTATTTCTACTGATGAAGGCAACGGCTGAAGTGGGATTGCCCATGCTCGTTCACGGAGAAGATCCTGACCTTATGCACGCTATGGCTCTTCCCTTTCTCGCTGAGAATGATCTTAAAGCCCGTTCTGTTTCGCGCAATTTTAATAATTGGTGGTCTTCGAGCAGAGACATCGGAACGATGATTGCTATCCTGGTTGCTCGTTTGACCAAGTGCAAAATTCACGTGCTTCATGTGGGACACGGACGCTATCTTCACCGATATGTGAGAGAGGCCAAGGAACAAGGTCAAATCATTACAGGTGAGATGGACGGTTCATGGTTAATCGAGAAGCAGACAGACTCCACGCGAAGGAAATGGTTGGAGCGTGGTATTTACAAAGATGAGTGTGATTACACAGACGAATTATGGGAAGCTGTAAACGATGGCACTGTAGATGTCCTGCTTATGGAACACGCCCCACACTGCCGAGACGAGATTTTAGCTGCTGACAAAAACGTATGGGACGCGCCAGCTGGGTTACCTGGCCTCCAAGAAATGGTGCCCTTGCTCCTAACTCAGGTAAATAAAGGCAAGACTTCCCTGGAACGATTTGTTCTGCTCACATCCGAGAATCCGGCCCGTTTAGCAGGGTTGTATCCTCGAAAAGGCACGATTCAGATTGGTTCCGATGCAGATTTTACAATTGTTGATATGAGCGCCGAGAAGGTGATTCGTGTAGAAGAGGTAATTTCAAAGGCAGCTTTTACACCTTGGGAGGGTTACACGACCAAGGGAATTCCTGTTCATACAATCGTGAGGGGCAATTTTATAATGAGAGACGGGAAGGTAATCGGAAAGGCCGGATACGGCGAGTATGTGCCAGCGGCACACAAATAGATCTAATATTTCTGAGTACATCATGGTTTTAATGTCTTAGCGAAGGCTCCACAGATTTATTAGATGAGTTGACTGTGTTAGACAAGCGCAGATGAAAATTTACGATGATGAGGCCCTTTATCGGAAGTCTGGTTTGTAGCAGAAAGTTGTCTCGCCGGAGTTATCGTCATCACGTCGAAAAAGGCAATGAAGAGATTCTTGTCGCTGTATTTTAGGTCACTCAGATGGTTTTGTTGGTCGTGGGGCGGATGATAGAAACGGCAGTAGGTATACTAAGCCACATTTTTCTGTGAAAAACCCTCTGTCTGCGAGTCAGGGAAAAAGATGGATCCATCCTCTGAATCAGATTCCATTTCACTTCAACAAGTTTTCCCATTCTTGGGATGATCGTAAAGATTAACAACGCAGATGGAATCGACTGACTTAGACGTCGATGCATGATAGAGTACGGAGGTGGATCAGTAAAACGGTTATTATCAATATAGACCGGGATGTAGTTGCCTTTCGGCAGCGCGTCCCAGAAAGACAAGGAGGGTAGAGAAGATGGTGACAAGGAAAAAGATTTTCCCCATGGCTCCGGTAGTTCTAATTTGGGCAATGGCAGCATTTTTCATGTCAATTCAGCCGTGCATTGGTGCTGAGGACCCAAGGCACTTTCCATCGAAACCTATCACAATTGTGGTTCCTTACGCTGCTGGTGGCGCATCTGATGTGGTAGCTAGGAAGTTGGCGGAATTGGCAACTAAGTATCTCAATCAAAGTGTAGTTGTCGAGGTAAAGGCGGGTGGTGCTGGTGTTATTGGAACCACAGCTGTTGCAAAATCCAATTCTGACGGGTATACGCTGCTCTTAGCAAGCGACAGTCCGCTTAATTACGTTCCTCATCAGCGGTCAGTTCCATATGATCCGAGAGAGGATTTCACGTATATCATCGAAGTGGCAGAGTTTTCCATGCCTTTTTGCGTCCGAACAGACTCTAAGTTCAAAAACTTTAAGGAGTTTGTTGAGGAAGAACGCAAAAACCCCGGCAAGATGACATACCAATCTCAAGGGCCAAAGAGTGCCGGGCATATTCAGATGGAGTTTGTGTTCTCGCAGGAAAAGGTGAAAATCAAACATATACCTGGTGCCGGGGTCGCGGAGGTGGTTACGCAGTTATTGGGAGGGCATGTGAACGGAGGGATAGCAGCAGGGCTAGGGGCCCAGATAAAGACCGGAACTATCCGACCGCTTGCGGTTGCGGGTGGACAAAAAAATAAGAATTATCCTGATGCCCCCACCTTTTATGACCTTGGATTTAAACACGGAGCTCCGTTTGGAGCCAGATTTGGCATCATTGGTCCAAAAGGACTACATCCTGAAATCACTAAAAAACTACATGACGCCTTCAAAAAAGCCTATGAAGATGAGTCCTATGTCGCCGTCATGAATAATTTGCTAGATACGCCCGTGTACAGGGATTCAGAAGCATATAGGCAAATATCCCTTCAAGATTATGAGCAGGTTGGCAAGATATTTAGAGATTTGAGTCTAGGAAAGTAGTCTCGTCGATATTGAAGCATGGATTCTCATCATGCGATTGATTTTTTGACCTGAGGCCCTCCTCTGGGTGCGGTGGGTTTTCTCTTGATAGTCCGCCTCTCTCGTGGCTCGTGGAGGGCCATTCTTGGTTCATACGATTTAGATGCTCATTCTGAACAGAATAGTGGATTGGTGCACAGATTACCTCAGAATGGTTTTTGAGAATGTCGGAAAAGACTAGATATAGGATAAAAGATTTGATAAGTGGTTTCTTTTTTTTCGCTCTTGGTTTGTCCCTCTCCATGGTATCAGCTACGAAATTTTCAGTGTGGGAAAAAGGGGAGCCTCAGGAGGGTTTCTTTCCCCTCATTACGGGGTTCCTGATAGGGGGATTGGGGATAATTGTCGCGTTTCGATCATATACGAGAGAGATACATGGGAGGGACAAAATCCCCCAAAAAAGGCAAATGGAATATGGAGCAGGAAATTTTGCCACGAAAAGACTAATCGGGTATTTAATACTAATCGGGCTGTATGGAGTCTTTCTCGAAAACTTAGGTTTTATAATTAGTTCGACTCTTTTTCTTACTTCGGTTCTCAAGATCTTGGAGAGAAAAAGCTGGAAGGTAACGCTTCTTGTGACTATGGGAGCTGTGATGACAAGTTATTTTTTGTTTAGATTCTTTTTAAATGTCCCACTCCCTCCAGGGCCAATCTACTGGTGAGGAAAAAATCCTCGGTACAAAAAGATCGCGTAAAATTTACGGGAATGCACCAATGTTAGAAAATCTAGTAATGGGTTTTGGGGTTTCTCTTTCTTTACATAATCTCATCTTTTGCTTCATCGGATGTTTGCTGGGAACAATAATAGGAGTACTTCCGGGGTTGGGGCCAACCGCGACCATCGCTATGCTTCTCTCAATAACTTACAAATTTGATTTGGCCTCGGCGATTATCATGTTGGCAGGTATTTATTATGGGGCTCAATATGGAGGTACCATTACCTCTGTGCTCTTGAAGATTCCAGGCGAAGCCTCAAGCGTAGTGACAATCATCGATGGCTATCAAATGGCCCTTCAGGGGAAGGCTGGAAAAGCATTAGGTATCGCTGCTTTTGGATCTTTTATTGCGGGAACTGCTGGAACTGTGGGATTGAGCTTAATAGCTCCTCCGCTTGCACGATGGGCCCTGGCCTTTGGTCCTCCAGAGTATACCTCCCTGCTGCTGCTGGGGCTGACATTGGTAATATACTTGGGCAGTGGGTCTATATTAAAAGCAGTCCTCATGGGAGCGCTGGGCTTAGCTCTTGGTACAGTGGGGATGGATCCTGTTACCGCCGTTGAAAGATTTAGTTTTGGCACCATGACATTGTTGGAACAAATCAACATGGCGGCCCTCGCTATGGGTATTTTTGGAATTGCTGAAATTCTTTTTATGGCAGAAAACATTGAGGCCAGATCATCACGGGAGGCTGTACAGACCCCCTCACGACTCAGGGAACTTCTTCCTAATTGGGCAGATTGGAAAAGAAGTGTGAAGCCGATCGGAAGAGGATCCCTATTAGGTTTTTTGCTCGGTATTCTTCCTGGCGGAGGAGCGGTAATTTCCTCTTTTGTATCATATGCAGTGGAGAAAAGATTTTCCAAGTATAGAAAGGAATTGGGAAAAGGAGCAATAGAAGGTGTTGCCGGTCCCGAATCCGCGAATAATGCGGCGGTGAGCGGGAACTTTATTCCGCTTTTGACAATGGGTATTCCTGCAAATGTTTGCATGGCCCTCTTGCTCAGTGCGTTTATGCTGCATGGCGTCATCCCGGGCCCTCTCATAATGAAAGAGCACCCTGAAGTTTTCTGGGGCGTGATCACAAGCATGTATATCGGCAATATTATATTACTCATATTAAACGTTCCACTAATCAGAGTATTCGTAAAAATAACAGAAATTCCGTATGGAATACTATCTCCCCTAATAGTTCTAGTTTGTGTCATAGGGTCTTTTAGCCTTAATAATAACTCAGTGGATGTAATCCTAATGCTGATCTTTGGGTTGGTTGGCTATTTGATGAAAAAATTCGAGTATGAACCCGCACCACTTGTTTTGGCCTTTGTTATCGGGCCAATGTTTGAAAAAGCGCTACGTCAGAGCTTGATCATGTCTGGTGGGAATATGTCAATCTTCTTCTCACGGCCGATTTCATTGATTTTGATAGTTCTGGTTTTACTCACTGTTCTTTCACATATTGCCACGATCATGTTCAAACGGGATCGTACTTCCTAAGGCCATGAAAAGATGTGAGCAACAACCCGAAGTGAGTGGGCATCTAACTTGATGACAGAGCGGAAAAACCTGAGGACCAATGGGCGAGATCGCTAGAAGGAGGTTTCAATGTATGGGTGGAGAGCAAGGATTGGGCTGCTAATTCCTTCGGCAAATGTCACCATGGAACCCGAATTCAATCGATTCGTACCAGAGGGGATTTCCGTTCATGTTGCCCGGATGATGATAGAGGATTCATCCGAAAATGGGCTAGCGAAGATGGAAAAAGGGATAGAACTGGCAGCAAGACAAGTGAAAGGCGTTGGTCCCGATATTATTGTTTTTGGATGCACTTCAGGGAGTTTTTTCAAAGGATCTAGCCACAACGATGAGATAGCACGATTTATTAAAGATATAACTGGAATTCCCGTTATTACTGCCTCTCAAGCTGTGGTAAATTGTTTGAAGGAAATTCGAATCAGAAAGATTGTAGTGGCTACACCCTACACCGATGAAGTCAACCAGAAAGAAAAGGCATTCTTGGAGGAGAACAGGATCGAAGTGCTGAAGATTAAAGGGCTTGGTTTTTATAAGTACGAAGGCTGTTTTCCTTTGATTCGTCAGCCAGTTTCCCATATAGGCCTGCAAGAGCCTTATGTCGCCTACAAGTTGGCTTTAGAGGTGTTTGTAGAAGAAGCAGATGGGATTTTTATCAGCTGTACTAACTTCCGCACATTTGAGATTATAGAGAAGTTGGAGCATGCTGTTAATAGGCCTGTTGTTACGAGCAGCCAAGCCTGTCTGGCGTTCGCCCTGCAAATACTGAATATTAGGGAATCAATACCAGGACTGGGGCGCATCTTATCTTTGAACCGATGGAATCACCCTGATTAAGCAGGCTTCTTGTACCAAGAAAGCGTAATAAATAAGTGGGCATACGTCATAGAAGTGGCGTAAATCATATCGCGCGTGAGTCCCAGTAGTCTTCGAAGCGTCTGCTGGGGTGAATCTCCGAGGTTTTAGGTTTGAGGCGTCAGAGCTTGAAGGTTTGGATGAACAAGGTAAATGAGAAGTCAGCAGGCGCGAAATTGGATGCAGAGGTAAGGTATCATTTAAAACGGGCCAGTTATTCCTATTTGCAGTGAAAGATGGGGTCAGACTTCGTTATTTCGTTATTTTGCTTTTGCGGCCCTGGACCGCATTCTTTTCCAACCAATTATATGATAAAGTGCGCCGGGAAGTGAACTCTTGGCTTCCTCGCCATAACGGCAGATTACCCAAAAAGGGGCGGCCAGTAAATACCTAATTACCTAAGCCTGACCCCATTCCCTTCTTACTCGCTCTGCGGATTCAGCGTCTTGCGAATCTCGCTTATTTCCTTCTGCATTTTTGACAATTCCTCCAATAAGGTTTTAATCGTGTTCTGATTTGATATTTCTAATTCTTGCAGTCGTTGCTGCAAATCGAAAATCGAATTTAGGTCCTTTTGCAAGCCTCCGATCGCAACGCGCACGTCACCCAATTGCCTTTGCAACTCTTGAATCTGTGCTCGGTTCTCTACGCTTTGCAGCCAAAGCTGATAATAGGTGGGATAATAGGGTTGAGGTTGAGATAGGGTTATGCCGGGGTTAAAGAAGTTCATGAAAACAGCGCAGGCAACAAGTATCGTTATCCGTGCCATCTTCCATCCCTCCTTTCGTTCAATCCAAGAATAGAAGGGCTAAATTCACTAGGATTCTACTCCCATGGGTTAAGAAGTCAACAGCCTTGCTCTTCTTCTTTCTCCATTTCCTCGAACTCGGCCTGGGCTGGGGGGATTTTTGCGGATGTTCTTGAGGAAAAAAGGATAAAGGCCGGGGCGCTGGATCTGGCCACGGCGCTCTATTGTTGCCCTCCTCATTTGCCGAATGTCTAGGGGTTGCCTTTTTACCGCGCCCCAAGATCACCAGGAAGAGCCAGAACAAGACTTTTTCCCGGGAGTAAGGGAAGGGGGGGGCGGGAGGCCAGAAGGTTCCGGCCCCCGCTAAATCTATTTATCTGTGATAGATAGCATTTAATCCATCAGACAGCGTCAGAATATCGCCGGTTCTCTGTTTCACCTACAAGTCTTCACTCCAAGGTAACCTTCAGAGTTGAGAAATACGGATAGAAATATACATAAAAAAGGCAGGGCATTGAAAACCCTGCCGTATCTTCAAAGCCGCAGCACTTCCGCCGTGTCTATTTAAGAGTTTCTACATTATTTGGGGAACGAGTTTTACCGGTATGACATCAGTGTATACGTATGTGAACTCAGCCATTCAGCTGTGCTTTGACTTTGGATAAAAACTCAGGAAACTCCAGAAAAAGTAAACCCTTCGGCTCCCCGGTATAGCTGCCATGGCTTGCCCCCGTCCTGGGCTCGGGCCGAAGTATCAGGGTTGGCCCGGAGCGGCGCCTCATACCCCGCCCTAAGGGACGGAGCTTGGCGCCGCCGAACCGGTCGAAATCGACGAAGGGAGAGACCCGCTATTTTTTCACTTCGATAAAATCAGCCCCCACAGGCGGGTGGGTAAAGAACTCTACATATCGTATTTCCTTGTCTGAATTGTTCTCGATCGTATGGTTTACCCCTGCAAGAATAAAAAGCACATCACCCGCCTTAATGGGAACTTTCTTACCATCAACGATCTCGTTGCCCGTTCCGCTGATAATAAATAATACGGATTCACGATCCTTGTGGTAATGGTACGCTACTTTCGCCCCGGTAGAGGGTGGAGGGAGAATGACAAAAATTGCATTGACGTGTTTGGCGTTCATCTTTTCGGTTACGATCTCGGCCCTGTAAAATTTGTCCTTGTTGGGATTCGCCATTTTGATGAACTCTTGGGTATCAAACAATCTGAATCCAGGGAGTTCCTTTCCTTGGGCAAGGGCCACAGATGGAATTAAAAGTACCATGAAAAGAACTCCGATCATCCCCACCTTAAGAATACTCCTGTACATATTGGCCTCCTTTCTTAATAAATTTTTTCTAGTCATCATGAAAACTCCAATCCAATTCAGCAGGATATCCCAGTTCTCGTTCTCTTATTGGAAGATTTATCATCGAAATAGCCCCCAAGGGAAGCCCAAAACCCCTTAGGGGCACCGTATAAGCATCTTTAGGAGAGTTCCGTTCATAGGATACTCAAAATCGACTTTTACCCCTGCCTTCGCAAAAGGTCCCCTTGAATTGAATTTACATTCCTTGCTATTTGGA
>Ga0315274_10017514_pt1 | contig 10103 bp, 4 predicted proteins | sample YL17G02_20_MG_FD_203700 | JGI IMG/M metagenome (GOLD analysis project Ga0315274, IMG submission 203700) | Sediment microbial communities from Yellowstone Lake, YNP, Wyoming, USA - YL17G02_20 | ecosystem: Environmental > Aquatic > Freshwater > Lake > Sediment | place: USA: Wyoming | collected... | reverse complement strand
GGTCGCCGAAATCTCTTCCCCTCCCTCCTCGCCCTCCCCGGGCTCTTCCCCGCTGCCTGCGGGGCTCTGGCACCTGGACAGGCTCGATTCCCGGGCGCTGCCTCTGGACGGCGCCCCCTTCGACCCCGCCAGGGCCGGGTTCCCCCGGAGGGGAGAGGGCGTCACGATCTACGTCGTCGACTCCGGGGTCTCTGTGTCCCACTCGGAGTTCCTCGGAGCGGGCTCGGGGCGCGGCGGCGGCAGCAGGGCCTCCGAGGGGCCAGACTTCTCCGGCGCCGGCGGCGCCCCCTCCCCCCCTCCCGGCTCAAATGCGTCTTCTTTCCCTCCTCTCCTGGGAGACTGCGACGGCCACGGCACGCACGTCGCGAGCCTGGCTGCCGGGACGAACGTCGGCGTGGCCCCCGGGGCGCGCGTCGTCTCGCTCAGGGTCCTCGGCTGCGACGGCGCGGGCAGGGCGTCGAGCCTGGTCGCGGCGCTGCGGCACGTCGCGCGCGAGGGGTCGAGGCCGGCGGTGGTCGTGCTGTCCCTGGGCGGCGGCGACGGCGGCGGGGCCGGTTCCGGAGCGGGACGAGGAGGAGGAGGAGGAGGAGGAGCTCGAGGCGTCGGCGGCGGCGCTTCCGCTTCGGCCGCTGCCGCCGAGAGGGCGGCCGCGGCGATCGACGCCGCCGCGCTCGAGGCGCTCGAGGCCGGCGCCGTCATCGTCGCCGCGGCGGGCAACGCCGGAGGGGACGCCTGCGCCTCGAGCCCCGGGAGGCTTCCGGGGATCATCACCGTCGCCGGGAGCGACCTGCCGCTCGGCGACAAGTTTCCCTCGAGGTTCCGAAGGAAGGGGACGGCGGCGGCGACGGCGAGCCCCGCCGCCGCCGCTGCTGTTCCTCCTGCTCCTGCGAGGAGCGACGGCGACAGCGGGGGCGGAGGCGGCGGCGGCGCCCTCGGCCAGATCCTCTCCGAGGCCTCCATCTCCTCCCCCTTCTCCTCCTCCCCCTTCTCCTCCTCCCCCTCCTCCTCCTCCTCCTCCTCCTCCTCGTCGTCCTCTCCCGACAGCCTCTACCCTTTCAGCAACACGGGCCCCTGCGTCACGCTCTTCGCCCCCGGGGCAGACCTCCTTGCGGCCTGCGGCGGCGGCGCCGGGGCCTCGAGGCGCTGCCCCGACCCCGCGCTGCCCTCCGCCGCGGCGTGGTCGTCGGGCACGAGCATGAGCGCGCCCCTGGTCGCGGGCGCCGCCGCCCTGATCCTGGCGGAGAGGCCGGGCGCGACGCCTGCCGAGGTCAGGGCGGAGCTGGTGTCGAGGGCCACGGAGGGGCCGCTGGACTTTTCCTCCTCGGGGAAGCCCGGGGTTCTGCCCGGGACGCCGAACAGGATGCTTTACCTGGGTCCGGTTTGAAAAGGAGGAGGCGGCGCAACAACGGCCCATGGCCCCCGTGGGGGGAGCGAGCGCGCGCGCGCGAGAGAGAGAGAGAGAGAGAGACAGAGAGAGCAGAGTTTTCTTCGTTTTTTCTTCGTGAAATTGTTTTCATTCTTCAAAGAAAACTCGAGTAAGATGCGGAATCGAAACCAGCAGCCCGATCCGTCGCTCGTCGACACCGTGCGTTCGCACTCGGCCTCCGTCGCGGCCTTCTTCGAGCCTGCGCTGCCCTACGCCACGCAGGCCGCGGCGTCGGCGCTGGCTTTCACCGCGGGGCTGGTGGCCACGCAAGTACGAAGAGTTTTGCGAAGAGAAGAAAATCGGCAGCGCTGATTCGATGGTGACGACACATTTCCCGCCCTTGAAAGAGCCCCTGAACGCCTCTCCTTCTTTTCTGCCTCTCTTCTCTCTGCTTTCACTTCGCTCTCGGTGACGTTCTTTATGATCACGCAAGAAAGAAAAGGAGAAAAGAGCAATGGAAGAGAGCGAGAAATGAAGCCTTCAATCAATCGAGCAACTCCTCGCCTCCCTCCCACTCAAAAACCTCGTTCAACTCTTCCAAAAAAAAAACTCTCAACTCAAAAAAAAAAAAAAAAGGCAACCTGCTTCGCCCTCCGCCTCTCCTGCGCCACGCCCCTCCTCGCCCCGGCGGCAGGAGCCCTGGGCGTCGGCGTCTCCTCGGCGCTTGCGGGCCAGGCTTCGCTCAGGGCCCGCAGGAACCTGAGGTCCGACGACGCGGCGGGCACGCCGCTGCCGAGGACGTGGAGGAGGGCCGACGTCCTGTGCGATGCCGCCGTGGGGGTGCTGCTGTTCCGGGCGATGGGGGGCAGGTTCAGGTCGCTGCTGCCGAGCGACCTGGTGAGGAGAGGAGAGGGGTTTCGGGAGTCTTTTGTCGGTTTGTGGGGAGAGAGAGGACGAGGGTAAACCGACCCAGGAAAAAACTCACCCTCTCGACCCGAAAAATACTTTTGCTTTTCTTTTCCTTTCCCCTCTCGACTCGAAAAATACTTTTGCTTTTCTTTTCCTCTTTTCCCTTTTCCCCCGCCAGGTGAAACCGGGCGCCTGTGCCGTCGAGTCCCTCCCCGCCCCCGGGTCGCAGTACGCCTCCGACGTCTGCAAGGGGGAGCTCGCGAGGCTGATGAGGCGGTGAGTTTATATTTTATTTCAGACAGACAGAGAGAGAGAGAGAGAGAAAAGAGAAAGAGTTTGAGAAAAAGAAAAGAGAGCGTTTGAGAAAAGGGAAAGGTCGAAACTCTTCCTCACTTTGAAAAACGGGAAAATAAACTCCCAACTTCCAAAACAACGACAGCGACGGCTGCCACCACTGCGGCCGTAAGCGCGGCCGCGTCATCGGCGACCACATCCCGCCCAACAAGCTCACGTACGGATCCAGAAGCTCGCTCCCCGGGGGCATTTACCCCACGAGCTCTTATTCCAGCTCATCGCGCTCCTCTTCTTCCTCTTCCGCCTCTTCTTCCGCTTCCGCGGCCGCCGCGGAGCTCGCCAGCGCCGCGTCGCAGTTCATCACCATGGCTGCGCGGTCCCAACCCCGCGGCGGCGGCTACGGAATCGGCGGCGCCTTCGGGACGAGGAGGGGCGGCAGCGGCCCGCGGGACGCGGCAGCGGTCGTCGGCGGGGTCGTCGGCGGCTCGCTGCGCCTCCTCTGGTCTGCGGGCTCCGCCGCCCTCCGCGCCGCCGCCAAGCCGGGAGCGGGAGCAGGAGGCCGCAGGAGGGCGGCCGCGCCGCTGGGCAGGCAGGCGCGGGCCTGGGTCGCGCGCCAGCGCGTCACCGCGCAGTGGAAGCTCAAGGAAGCGCTGGGCCTCAACGCGCCCAGGCAGCGGTACTTCCCCCAGTGCCGCCCCTGCTCGCAGCTGCAGGCCGTGGCGGTGCGGACGGGGAAGAGGACGCTGAAGACGCACGCGGGGGGCTCGAAGCCGTGGTTTTACTCGGTGAGGCTGGGGGGAGGAAGAGGAGGAGGCGGAGGAGAGACGGAAAGCCTCGACGGCACCAAAGGAAAAACTCACTCTTTTTTTCTTTCTCTCCTCTCCTCCCTCTTCGCCTCTCTCCGAATCTCCCTCTTTCTCAAAATAAACCGCTCTCAACAGGGCACGATCGTGGGCCTGAGGCACTACCAGGAACCCGGGCTCAAGGGCGGAAGCGGGGGCCCAGGCGGAGGAAGCGCAGGCCGGAGCGGCGCGCGCGGGGTCCCCGGCCCCGACGCCGACGTCTTGGAGGACCTGGCGCGGTCCGTGCGGAAGGCGGCCGGCGCCGCGAACGCGGCGATGGGGGGCTCGGCGACGTTTGGGGGCCGATGAGAGGTTGGGGATGGGGGAGAGCAAGGCATTTCGTTTTCGTTCGTTTTTCACTCGTGTGTGGAGTCTCGAAAAACCAAAAACACCAAAAGTCAAAAAAATCAAAGACAGAACTCTCTCTCTCTTCTCTCCCCCGCGTTTTTGTTTCATTCATGCCTCTTGCGCCGAGACCACCACGACCTCCACCTTCTCTCCTCCTCCTCCGGCCTCCTCCTCGCCCTCTGGCCACTTCGCCTCTCCCTCCGTTGCCAGCTCCTCTCCGGCCTCGCCCGCGGGGGAAGAGAGCGGCACCAGAGCGACGGCGACGACGGCGACGACGGCGGGCGGCGGCGACGACAGCGACGGCGGCGGCAGGGGCGAACGCGGCGGCCGAGGCGGCAGAGCCTCCGCCGCCGCCTCCGCCGTCGCCGCGGGCGCGGCTCCCCCGGTCTTCGCCGTCTTCCCCTGCTCGCTCCCGACCTCGTCCTCGCCGCCACAGCCGCCGCCGCGGCGACCGCGCCGCAGCCTCTTGGAGATCGGGGGCTCGGCGGGGCCCTCTTCGGCAGCCCTCTTCTCTGCCGCCGCCGGCGGCTTGGGCGGCATCCTCCCCTCGACGACGCCGGCGACGATCATCCTACGGAGGCGCGCGTTGTCGTGCGAGCGCGGCGCGAAGCCGAAGAGCTGCTGGAAGCGCGCGCAGAGCTGGGAGAAGGTCAGCGGAGCGAGCTCGGCGAGGAGGAGCGCGGCCGGGTCGGAGTCGCTGCTGTTTTCGTCGGCGACGAGGGGAGCCGCGACGAGAGACGGCGACGAGGGAGGCGCTGCTGGAGCAGGCGAGGGAGAGGGAGAAGAAGCGAGAGGGACAGCGAGCGCTGCTTCCTCCTCCTCGACGACCTCTCGCACTTCCTTCCCGCCGCGCAGAGCCCTCGGCCTCTTCGAGGGCTTCGTCACCGGCGCCTCTTCCTCCGCGACCCTCTTCTTCTCTGCCGGCGGCTTCGGCGCCTTCCCCTCGACGACGCCCGCGACGATCATCCTGCGGAGGCGCGCGTTGTCGTGCGAGCGTGGCGCGAAGCCGAAGAGCTGCTGGAAGCGCGCGCGGAGCTGGGAGAAGGTCAGCGGAGCGAGCTCGGCGGCGAGCGTCGCCGCCGCCGCTGCCACCGCGGCAGAGGCGTCACCGTCGGGAGGAGCATCAGCAGTTGCAGCAGCAGCAGCAGAAGCAGCAGCTGCAGCTGCTGCTGCTGCTTCGGCATCAGGCGCAGCAGCGACGACGACGAGGGGCGAGGGCGCCGCGTTCGACTCCGAAGCAGCGACCGCAGCAGCAGCGGGCTCTTCTCCTTTTTCCTCCTCCGCCACCGCCGCCACTTCTTGTCCCTTCTCCAGCCTCGGCTCAGGAGCAGGCTGCAGCGGCTCCTCCTGCTGCTGCGCCTTGAGCGGGAAGCCACGGCCGCGGCGCGGAGCGTCCGCAGCGTCGGCAGCCGCGGAATCGACCGCCGCGGGAGCGGCAGCGCCAGCAACGGGAGCGGCCGCGGCGGCGGCGTTCCCGCCGCGCCTCCTCCTCCCCCCTCGCCCAGGCTCCTCCCCTTCGTCTCCAGCAGCAGCAGCAGCAGCCAGCGCCAGCGCCGCGAAGCTCTTCTTCCCCCTCCCGGCCGCGGCCTCCTCAGCGGCGCGCACCATCGGCGCCGCCTCCTCGTCGGTCAGCAGGCGCGAGAAGGGCGGCGGCGGGGGCAAGGGGGGAGGAGTGGAGCTCGGAGCTCCTCCGCCGCTCCTCCAAGCCCTCTCCTCGGCGGCGGCGCGGCGCCCGTCAGCCTCCCTGATCAGCGCGGCCTCGCGCGCGTCGCGGGCGGCGAGCGCGGCGAGGGCGGCGTCGCTCGTCGGGTCGGCGTCGTCGCCGTCGCCTCCTCCGCCGCCGACGCCGCCGACGCCGACGCCGACGCGTCCTCCCCCTCCCTTCAGCAGCTCCTGCAGAAACTCCCTCCTCGCCTCCGCCGTCGTCCCGCCGCCGTCAAAGCACCCCCCGTCGATCGCCGCCTCCGCCGCGGCCCTCTTCTCCTCCCCCGCCTGCAGCACCCTCCCCTCGACCGCGCAGTCCCTCGCGACGAGCCGGAACACGCGGACCTCTCGCTGTTGGCCCAGCCGGTGAGCGCGCGCGACGGCCTGAGAGCGTCGGGGTCGTTTTTGGGGGGGGGAAGAGAGGGGTTTTTTATTTTCAGGTGAGATTTCCTCAGTCGTCGTCGTTCCGCTCTTCTTCTTTCTCCTCCTCCTCCTCCTCCCTCTTCTTTCTCTCTCTCTCTCCCCCCCCCCCCATACCTCACCTGCGCGTCTTGGGCCGGGTTCCAGTCCGTGTCGAACATCACGACGGTGTCTGCGGCCTGGAGGTTGAGGCCCACGCCACCGGCGCGCACGGTGAGGAGGAAGGCAAAGGCGTCGGGGTGGTTTCTGCGGCGCCGTCGCCCGCCGCCGACGGCCCCCTCCGCTCCCTCGACCTCCCCTTCCTCGACCGGCTCCGCCGAGAACCGCCGCACCGCCTCGTCCCGCTCTGCCGCCGACGAGTTCCCGTCCAGGCACTCAAACGGCAGCCCGCGCTGCTCCAGAAGCTGGGAGAACAGAGGGAGCATCCGGCTCATGGTGCAGAAGACCAGGACGCGGTGGTCGGCCCCGGCGGCGCGCAGCTTGCAGAGGAGGCGGTCGAGCGCCTCGAGCTTGCCCGAGGCGCGCACGAAGAGGGGAAGAGGGTGGCCGTCCCGCGTCGCGGAAGAGGCTCGTGGCCCCGCGCCTGCGGCCAGCGGGTGCAGCTTGGCGAGGAAAGGGTGGTTGGCGATGTTGCGGGCCTCCATGACGGCGTTCTGCACGCCGATCGAGGCGGAAGAGGGAGCCCTGTTCGCGGCTCGGGGATGCTCGCCGAGGTTGCGGAGCTCGCGCGCGGAGCGGCGCCGCTGCTGCTGCTGCTGCTTCTGGGCCTCGGTGGGCTCCTCCGCGGGCTCCTCCTCGGCAGTCACAGTCGCCGCAGTCGCCCCAGCAGCAGCAGCGGCAGCAGAAGAAGAAGAAGAAGAAGAAGCGGCGCCGTTGGTGTTATCGGTGTCGTTGCTGTTGCCCGCCGCTGTCGCCGTCGCCGCCGCTTTCGCCACCGCTCCCGTCGAACCGAGGCCGCTCGCCAGGAGCCTCGCCAGGCCCTTCTGGTACGCGGAGCTCCTCACCGGGATCCGGAAGTCGCTCCTCGCAGGCAGGTCGCGGACGACGTCGCAGAGCCTGCGCCGCAGGACGAAGGGGCGCAGGACCTGGTGCAGCCTCGCGGAGACCAGCAGCGAGGCCTCGGCCGACAGGAGCTCGCGCTCGCCGGCCGGCGCCGCCGCCGCCGCCGCCGCCGCCGCCGCCGCCGCGCCGGGAGCGGCGCGGTCCCTCACCCCGCCGGCAAACCACGCCCGGAACTCGTCCGCGTCCGGGAACGCCCTCGGTAGCACAAAGTTGAGCAGCGCCCACAGCTCCCCGAGCTCGTTCTGCAGGGGGGTGCCGGTCAGCAGCAGCCTCGACCCGGCCTCGAGCCCGCGGAGCGCCGCGCCCAGCTTGGCGGTCGCGCTCTTGAGCCGGTGGCCCTCGTCGACGACGAGGTGGCCCCAGCGCACGGAGCGCAGCCGGTCGTGGTCGCGCTCGGCCATCGCGAACTCGTAGGTGGTGACGAGGATGTCGCAGCGGAGCTGCGGCGCGAAGGAGGCGACGGCGGCGGCGCGGAGGGCGGAGGCGGCGGCGGAAGCGGCGGAGGAAGGAGAGCCTCCTCCTCCGTCGCGGGCGGCGGTCGCGGCCGCGGCGGCCGCCGCCGCGGCCGCGACGATCGCGGCGCTGCCGCCGTTCGTCGAGCCCCTCCCCCTCCTCTCCCAGCCGCCGCCGCGCCTGACCCTCGCCTCCCTCCAGACCGCCTCTCGCTCGTCCGCCGTTCCGCGGTAGGCCGCCACGACGAGGCCCGGGGCCCATCTGGCGGCCTCAGAGACCCAGGTCGACACCAGAGACGCGGGCACGACGACGAGGGCGGGGTGCAGGCCGACGAGCGCGGGGTCGGCCGCGGCGAAGGAGGCCGGCGGCGGGTCGCGGGGGGGAGAGGAGCGGCGGCTCGCCGCCAATGCCGCCGCCGCCGCGCGGCGCGCTGCGGCCGCCCTCGCGTGCAGCAGCACGCTCAACACCTGCGCCGTCTTGCCCAGGCCCATCTCGTCGGCGAGGATGCCGTTGAGGCCGGCCGCGGCGAGGCCGACGGCCCAGCGCACGCCGTGCAGCTGGTGCGGCCTCAGCGACGGTGGCGGCGGCCCCGGCCTCGCGGTTTCTCCGCCGCCGCCGAAGCCGAGGGGCTGGGGCTTCCCGCCGTCGGCAAGGTCCGCCTCTCCGGCGAGGAACCTCGACGCGAGCTCGTCCCACTGCGAGCAGGAGGCCCTCGCGGCGTCGATGACCGCCGAAGAGTCTCCTCCTCCGTCGCCGTTTCCTCCTCCTGCTCCGCCTCCCCCTCCTCCCCCTCCGCTTCCCCCTCCTCCCTCTCCGCCGCCTCCTCCGCCGGCCGAAGAGGGAGGCAGCGCCGGCGGTGGGGGAGGCAGTCCCAGTCGCTCGGCGAGGGCGCGGAGGCAGCTGTCCGTGCGGGCGAGCAGCGACCCCAGGCGGCCTGCGCCAGAGCCCCCGCCGTCGGCGGCGACGAGCTGGAGGTACGCGTCGCCGTCGGCGGCCCTCAGCGCCGCGACGCGCAGAGCGGCCGCCTCCTCTCGCCGGCGCCTCGCCTCGGCCGTCGCGCGCTCGAGCTCAGCCGCGGCGGCGGCGGCGAGGGCGAGCGAGCGCTCGCGCCTGCTCCCCCTCCCCGAAGGCGCAGAAGAGGAAGAAGAGGAAGAAGGAGGAGGAGGAGGAGGAGAAGAAAAAGAGGAGAGCTGCTTCTGGACTTGCGCGAGGCGCAGGGAGAGCAGCAGAGGCTGCTCTTTGCGGCGGCGGAGGCGGTGGAGGGGGAGGGAAGAGGCGCGCGGGCTGGCGAGGACCGCGAGGGCGGCGGCGGCGGCGGAGGGGCGAGGCCGAGGGGCCGCGGCGCGCGCCGCCCTCGCCGGCGCCGCGGCGGCGGCGGTTGCCAGGGCCAGGGCGGCGCAGCGCGGGCCTCCCCCCCTGCCGCCCTCGCCCCCTCCGCTTCCTCCGCCTCCTTCTCCTCGTGCGACTCCGACTCCGACTCCGAGCTGGAGCTCGGCGACGCTGCGCGGGACCCAGGAGGAGGTCGCGGCGGCGAAGGCGCTGCGGACGGCGGGGGCGAGGGCGGTCGCGTCTCCTCCTGCCTCGTCCCCTCCTCCGCCGCCGTGGCCGCCGGCGTCGGGCGGCGGGAGGCAGCTCTTCTCGATCGCAAAAAACGACTTTTCGCCGCCAATTCTGTCGTCGTCAGAAGAAAAAGCATCCCCGGAGTAGTTTTCGTCGAGCGGGGGGATCCTGGCCATCAGCGCGGCGGAGAGGAGGTTGGAGAGGCCACTGTTTTTTTTATTGAGAGAGAGAAAAGAAGTCGAGGGCGAGAGATTGGAGCGTCGAGAAAGAAAGAATCGAAAAGAACTTCAACGAAAAAAGAAAAACTCAAAAACGCACGTCTCCGCCATTCCCAGCGCTGCCTCCTCATCTACCACGGCGACGAACCCGGAGCGGATGTCTCCGTAGGCCAGGGCCGCAGCTGAGGCGGCGGCGACGACGGACACGGTGACGCGCGCTGCTTTCTTGGACGCTACTGCGGCGGGAGCGCCGCTCGCTGTTGCGGTTGCAACCGCCGCCGGTGTCAGAGGAGCGTCGGCGACAGCTGCGGCCTCCGCTCCGTTTCCCCCGCCGTCGCTCCCCCCATCTCCCTCGACCATCTCTTCGCGGACGAAGGCGTGGAGCTTGCACGGCGGCGGAGGAGGAGGCTGCGCATGTTCGGCCACCATTTTGTGTTTTGGGGGAAGAAAGAAGGAAGAAAAAAAGTGATTTGCTCTCTTTTCGTTCCATCCTCTTGGATTTTTTTCAAAATAATTCCATTTTCTTTGTTACAAAGACGCGACCCCGCACGCGAGGACTCTCTAAGGTATGATAAAATGAAACCGCGTGAATAAGATTAAGACATCCCATATCACGTCCATCTCTTCCCCGCCGGAGGCGGAGGAGGTGGAGAAACCGTCGCCGCCGCCGTCGTCATCATCTTCGTGAAGAGCAGCGGCTGCCTGAGGAGCGACGGTGGCGACGAGCCTCCTCCGTCGATAGAGGAGCCCGCTCTCGACCTCGACCTCCTCGCGGCCGCGGCCGCGGCCAGCGGCGAGGGCGAGTGCGAGGGCGCGGGCGAGGGCGACGTTTCGGCGCCCATCCCCCGCGACGAGTTCCCGTGCGGGGGGACAGTCCCCGAGATGTTTCCTATGACTGCCTGCCTCGCCGCGGGCGGGAGCAGCCTC
>Ga0315274_10017513_pt1 | contig 10103 bp, 7 predicted proteins | sample YL17G02_20_MG_FD_203700 | JGI IMG/M metagenome (GOLD analysis project Ga0315274, IMG submission 203700) | Sediment microbial communities from Yellowstone Lake, YNP, Wyoming, USA - YL17G02_20 | ecosystem: Environmental > Aquatic > Freshwater > Lake > Sediment | place: USA: Wyoming | collected... | reverse complement strand
ACCATCCATCAAATGGCAGATGGCAGAAGGACGGCCTTCATGAAAGGTGCTCCAGAAGTCATCCTGCAGAGATGTTCTCACATTTTGGAAGAGGGTGAAATAAGAGAGCTGAACGAGGCGTCGAAGGCTCAGATCTTGAAGCAGAATGAAGAGATGGCACAAGCGGCACTGAGAGTTCTTGGATTCGCTTACAGAGATTGTCCTGATTCGATTGCATGTACAGAAGAGCACCTTGAACGTGAACTGGTCTTTGTCGGTCTTGCAGGAATGATGGACCCCCCCAGAGAAGAGGTCATAGAGGCAATCAAAGTATGTAAACAGGTTGGTATCAAACCCATCATGATCACTGGAGACCATAAACTCACAGCCGTAGCCATCGCAAAGGAAATAGGTATCTTTAAAGAGGGCGATATGGTATTGACAGGTGAGGAATTAGGGAGCAAATCTGAAGAAGAACTTGAGAAGATCGTTGATAGGATAACTGTCTATGCCAGGGTATCCCCGATGGATAAGTTAAAGATCGTTAAAGCGTGGAAGCAGAAGGGTGAAATCGTTGCCATGACAGGTGATGGGGTAAATGATGCCCCAGCCCTTAAACATGCTGATATTGGTATAGCCATGGGCATCACTGGAACGGAGGTTTCCAAGGAAGCATCGGATATGGTTCTGAGTGATGATAACTTTGCCACTATCGTGAATGCCATCGAAACAGGAAGATGGATCTACGACAATATCAAAAAATACCTAACCTATCTCTTGAGGTGTAACATTACAGAGGTGGTGGTCATTGGTGGAGTGGTGCTGGTTTCGGGTCCCGAGTATCTGCCTCTCCTGCCGGCGGCTATATTGTATATGAACCTTGCCACCGATGGGCTTCCTGCGCTCGCTTTAGGTATTGCACCCCCTGACCCTGATATCATGCAGAGGCCTCCGAGAGACCCAAGGGAAAGTGTCTTTTCATGGGATGTTAGAGCATTTATTTTACTGGCACTGTTTATCGAGATCCCCTTCTTCTACTTTCTTTTTTATAATCAACTCTCTGATATCACTCACGCAAGGACAGAGACATTCTTCCTTTTTATCATCATAGAGCTTATTATCGCTCTTAACTTCCGCTCTATGAGATATAGTATTTTTAAAGCCCCCCCTCACAAATGGCTTATTTTAGCCCTTGTATGGGAAATCGCCTTGATTACTGTTTTAGTTCAGTTCTCATCTGTGCGCGATGCCTTCGGAATCATCAAACCGTCAGCCACTGACATCGGGATTATCTTGGCCTTTGGCGTCATTGTTTTTATATCGATGGAGGTTGTCAAGGTGCTCTTGAGGGCAAAGCTTCATGCAAGGAGAAAGTTAGGGAGTTTTCGCCGCTACTAGTTCTGTCGACATGATAAGGTGGATTCAAGAGAAGCCCTCTTATTCTGTCCTAAGAGGGCTTTTTCTTCTCTTGTGAAATTGTCAGTAATTTTTTAAGATAGATAAGATCAGCCCTAAAGGGCTGAGTTACGTAACTCAAGGCTTCAGCCTTGATGGATAAGGGAGAGAGGTATGAAAAAGCCTTTAGTCGGGATTCTGATGGGAAGTGAGAGTGATTTGCCGGTTATGGAAAAGGCAGCAGAAGTTTTGAAAGAGATGGGGATTTCCTATGAGATGGAAATCAGCTCAGCCCATCGCCTGCCTGATAAAACAGCCAATTATGCCAAGACTGCCAGGAATCGGGGCATCGAAGTCTTGATCGCTGGAGCTGGGATGGCCGCTCATCTTGCAGGGGTTTTAGCCAGCCACACTACTCTTCCCGTCATCGGTGTCCCAATAAAATCAGGTCCACTCAATGGTGCGGATGCCTTATACTCCACGGTTCAAATGCCTCCTGGCATTCCAGTTGCCACAGTTGGAATTGATGGAGCAAAGAATGCTGCTTACTTGGCTTGTGAAATCCTCTCGATCAAATATCCTGAGATCACAAAAAAAATAGAAGATTTCAGATCGAGGATGAGAAAGTCATTGGAAGAAAAATCCAAAGTTCTCAAAAAGAGAAAACTTTAGCCCCCTCACCCTTCCCCTCTCCCCTCTGGGGAGAGGGATGGGGTGAGGGGAGATTGAAAACGTAATGATCTAATGGAAGATGCCCAGTCAGTTCATCAGGCAGCAGAAATCATTAAAAGAGGAGGAATCGTTGCCTTTCCAACAGAGACGGTTTATGGATTGGGTGCGGATGCATTCAATCCGCTTGCTGTAGCACGAATCTTTGAAGTCAAGGGAAGACCCTATTTTGATCCTTTGATCGTTCATGTGGCGAACAACACTGATCTGGACAATTTAGTGATAGAGATTCCATCAAATGCCAAAAAATTGATGGATCGATTCTGGCCTGGACCATTAACGGTTGTCCTCTTAAAGAAAGAGAATGTTCCGGATATCGTGACCGCAGGCCTCCCAACAGTTGCTATCCGAATGCCAAAGCATTCGATGACATTGCGTTTAATTGAGCTTGCAGGTTCACCTATTGTGGGACCAAGTGCCAATCCCTTTGGCTATTTGAGTCCGACCACCGCTGAGCATGTTCAAGACCAGTTGGGCGACCAGATAGACTTTATTCTGGATGGTGGATCGTGTGAAGTGGGAGTGGAATCCACCATTGTCTCTTTTTTTGAAAAGGAGCCTGTGTTGTTAAGGCCTGGTGGAGTCACCCTTGAGGAGATCGAATCCATTATTGGTAGGGTGGAACTCAGCCCCGGCAATAAGGAGAAACCCTCTGCTCCAGGTATGCTACCCAGACACTACGCTCCCCGGACACCGATCGTACTCGATTGGTCTAAGAAAAACTTTGATTCCTATAGCGGCAAAAAGATTGGATTGCTTGTTTTTCAGGAGCCCAAGAATTTTTTGAAATTCCATCAGATTGAAGTTCTATCGAAAAGGGGGGATTTTAGAGAGGCAGCAGCAAACCTCTTTTCTGCCATCCGCCGATTGGATGCTTTAAATTTGGACCTGATACTGGCTGAAGCCGTTCCTGAAGTTGGATTAGGACGGGCCATCATGGACCGCCTCCGCCGAGCCAGTGGAGTCATCAAAGCGAATGACAATAAGAATAAGGTTTAAAGCGATGAAGAAAATCATCCCAAGCCTTCTATTCTTTTTTCTACTTTTTGCTTTTCATCTTCCACTTTCCTTTGGATTACCAGCGGAAGATGTTCAATTAGTCACCGATGCTCAATATTTTCAGGTTGCGAAGAAGGTGATCCAGGAAGCTAAGTTTTCGATTCAGGTGATGATGTTTGAAATGGAATATTATGATAAATATCCCCAATCTCCTTCTAACCTCCTCATCAAGGATTTGATCAATGCCAGGAAACGGGGAGTGAAGGTGGAGGTGATCTTGGAAGTGAGGGAAGGAAGGGATCGCACAGCCGAAAGAAATCGAGATACTGGTAAGATCTTATCGAATGGAGGTGTGGAGGTCATTTATGATCCCCTCTTCAAAACGACACATGCGAAATGTATGGTTGTCGATGGTCGTCTCATCCTTTTGGGAAGTACGAACTGGACTTATTCTGCTCTAAGTAATAACAATGAGGTTTCTGTCCTCATTCGATCCAAAGAGTTGGCCAATGAATTGATCGATTATTTCAATCGAGTGAAAAACACTGGAACTAAATTTAGGCATTGAGGAATTGCGAATTAGGGAATCAAATAATCCCTAAATTCCCCAATTCCCAAATTCATCAATTAGTAAGCAGTTGATTATGCTCATCGATTCTCATGCTCATCTTGAGATGCCAGAGTTCAAAAGAGATCTGGAAGCCGTGATTCAAAGGGCGCAGGATTCCGGTGTTGGATATATCTTCACTGTGGGAACAGAGAAGAGAGATTGGAAGAGAACCCTTGAAATTGCCAACTCCCACCCTTCGATCTATGTCATCTTGGGCGTCCATCCTCACAATGCAAAGGAGATCGATGATAAGACCTATCCGATTTTAAGAGAACTCTGTCGGGACAGGAAGGTGAAAGGCTATGGTGAGATTGGCCTTGACTTCTTTAGAAATCTCTCTCCCCGGGATGTCCAGTTGAAGAGGTTTCGGGAACAGGTTGGATTGGCTAAAGAACTCCAGCTCCCCATTGTCGTCCACGACCGAGAGGCTCATCAGGAAACGCTGGAGATATTGAAATCCGAAAAGGCAGAGGAATGTGGTGGGATCATCCATTGTTTTTCCGGGGATTATGAAATGGCCAAGGAATGCATCGATATGGGATTCTTTATCTCTATCCCTGGGAGCATCACTTTTAAGAATGCAGAGAGATTTAGAGAGATCGTCAAGAGACTTCCCCTGGAATCTCTTCTTGTGGAGACAGATGCTCCCTTCATAACTCCCGAGCCCTTTCGTGGTAAGAGGAATGAACCCAGTTATGTTAAATATACAGCGCAAAAAGTAGCAGAGATCAAGAAGGTTTCTTTTGAAAAGGTAGCTGAGGTAACCACAGAGAATGCGCTTCAAATTTTCAAACTATAACCAAAGGCAAGCCAAAAACCTCCCTCTCCCTTGAGAGACTGTGTCGTAATCCCATTTTGATGGTAGCCGCAGGCTTTAGCCTGCGTGCAACTCATTGATTTTATTGAAACTGACCGCAACCTAAAGGTTGCGACTACCAATTACGACACAGTCTCTGACGGGAGAGGGCAGGGGTGAGGGTGTCACATCACGAATTGGGTTCCCCCTCCCCTTTATCCCTGCCTGCGGCAGGCAGGCCCTCCCGCCAGGGGAGGGGAGTTACTATAGTTTGTCCTTTCCAATGTCTATTTTGGGGTTCTTATCAAATTGGGATCTGGAGAAATAGGTTTTTTTAGAGAGAGATGGCCAGCAATGGTTTCTACTGCCTTTCCCTCGATGAGGATCTGAACGCGTTTGATTTGATGAAAATTGAGAGTAAGAGAATTGACAACGGAGTAGAGGGTCATCATTTCCGCTGAACTTCCCCCAGGATGATCCTTGGAAAGGGCTTTATTAAAATTGACCTTAACCACACCCCCCTCACCCAGTTCGAGGTCTAACAATTTTGTTTGACGAGGGAGAGTGGGAATGAGCTTTCCCTTTGGACCTTTGATAAGCTCGTTGATTGTCTCCTCTGCTTCCTCCTCAACCTCGTCTCTTTTCAAAATCTCTCTCTTTTCACCTATCAGATATTTGCCTTCGCTATCCGAAAAATAGAGAAGGATTCCCTTCTTCTCTCTTAAGATACCCCTTTCTTCAAACCATGGTTTAATCGAATCGGATATCTCCTGGCGAAAAAGATAGAGTATTGAGAATCCGATCCCCATTATGACTAGTAAAAAGAGAATTTTCCCGCCCCGACCTTTTTTGTGACTTTTTTTCTTACGCTTTTGCTTCATTGGAAAGCTCAGTTATTAAACTCTCTTTTCCTCTGCCATCTTCCCGACAATGGGCAGTAAGTATCGCTCTCCTCGAAGTGCTTTGATCATGAGGAGAAGCCAAAGAACGAGGCTTAAAATCCAGATCGGATAGACAAGCAGAGCGATGATCGGGATAAAACCTAAAATAAGGGAAATCACGAAGAGACTCAGAAAGGTAATGGTGGACTGCATGGCGTGAAACTTTACAAAACGACTCTTCTTCTCCACTACTAAGAAGACAATACCTGTGATGAATCCAAGGAGATAACAGAGGAAACCAGCCACATTCTCATCCAATCCTGTGCTCGATTTCTCTTTTCCTTCCATAACATCCCTCCTTAGAGATGAAATTTGAATATGTGATGGCTATTTATCAACAGAGACATTAAAAGTCAATGAATAAAATGATTGATCTTCTTTTTCAAGAACTGACCTGTATAAGAGAGAGGATTTCGAATCAATTCCTCTGGTGTTCCACATCCGACCACCTCTCCTCCCTTCTCGCCACCCTCTGGACCTAAATCGATGATGTAGTCTGCCGATTTGATCACCTCCATATTATGTTCAATTACAATGACTGTATTTCCCCTATCCGTAAGCTTGTTGAGCACATCGAGCAACCTCTGAATATCGGCAAAATGAAGGCCCGTCGTCGGTTCATCTAAGATATAGACCGTCCTTCCTGTTTCCCTCTTGCTCAATTCTCTGGCCAGTTTAATTCGCTGCGCCTCCCCTCCTGAAAGTGTTGTCGCAGGCTGCCCTAACTGGAGGTAACCCAGACCGACTTCGTTAAGGGTTTTGAGTTTTTGATGGATGGCTGGGATATTTTTAAAAAAGTCATCGGCCTCTTCGACTGTCATTTCCAAAACATCTGAAATGGTCTTTCCTTTGTATCGAATATCGAGGGTCTCTCGGTTGTAGCGTCTTCCGTGGCACTCCTGACAGGTCACATAGACGTCCGGTAAAAAGTGCATCTCGACCCGTAAGATTCCATCTCCATGACACGATTCGCATCTTCCTCCTGCCACATTAAAACTAAACCGTCCTGGTAGAAATCCTCTCATCCTCGATTCAGGAAGCTGGGAAAAGAGTTCCCGGATAGGTTGAAACACACCTGTATAGGTGGCCGGGTTGGAACGTGGTGTTCTACCAATCGGCATCTGATCCACGTGGATGACTTTATCGATATATTCCAGCCCTTCGATTCCTCGAACGGATACAGAATGCTGAGGTGAATGATAGAGCTGCTGAGCTAACAGGCGATAAAGGGTGTCGATGACCAATGTCGATTTTCCGGAACCTGAAACACCTGTGATACAGATAAAAATCCCCAAAGGGATCTTCACATCGATATTCTTTAAATTATTGGCCGAGGCGCCTCGGATGATTAAATAATTGTCTCTGATCGGTCTTCTCTGCTTCGGAAGGGGAATGAAGCTTTTCCCGGAGAGATATTGTCCAGTTAATGAATGTTCTGCTTTCATCAAGGCCTCTGGAGGACCGCTGAAGACAACCTCCCCTCCTTTCTCTCCTGGCCCAGGTCCCATGTCGATAATATAATCAGCAGAACGGATCGTCTCCTCATCATGCTCCACAACGATGACCGTATTTCCCAAATCCCTCAAACGTTTCAGCATTCCCAAGAGGCGAAGTTGGTCCCTTTGATGAAGTCCAATGCTCGGCTCATCCAAGATGTAGAGGACACCCACCAAACTTGACCCGATCTGAGTAGCCAAACGAATACGCTGAGATTCTCCACCGGCAAGCGTGGCAGCAGCCCGATCCAGGGTGAGGTAGTCCAGGCCGACCTCTACCATAAAACTCAACCGCTCTTTGATCTCTTTCAGAATACCTTGAGCGATCTTTTGAGATCGTGGGGTCAGTTCCAGATGGGTCAGGAAATCGAGGGCCTCCTTGATGTAGAGGTGAGTGACTTCCGCAATCGACCTTCCGCCCACCTTGATCGATAAGACCTCCTTCTTCAAGCGAGCTCCTCCACATTCAGAACAAGGAGCCACATTCATAAACTCTTCCAGCTCTTCCAGGTCTTCCCCATTGCCCTCATATCTTCTCTCCATCTCTCGAATCACTCCTTCAAACTTTTGCCGAAAGTGGTGAGATCCAGTCTTTCCCTTCACTTTGAAAGAGATTTCCTCTCCCTCCGATCCATAGAGGAGAAGGTGCTGAATTGATTTAGGCAATCGGGAGAAGGGAGTATTGAGATCGAAATGGTAATGTTTAACCAGTCCTTCGAGAATGGGTCGGAAAAAGAACTCACCTCTCTTTTTCCATGGAAGAATGACCCCTTCCTTTACTGAAAGAGAGGGATCTGGAACGATGAGGGCAGGGTCAAAATAGCGTCTCGTCCCCAATCCAACGCAGGCAGGGCAGGCACCCTGGGGATTATTGAAGGAGAACATCCGGGGCGTGATTTCTGGAAAACTGAATCCACATGTAATACAGGAAAATTTCTGACTGAAAACCATGGGGGGTGATCCTTCCCTCTCCACCTTTACAATCCCTTCCGAGAGGTGGGAGGCGATCTCTAAGGAATCGATAACCCTCTTCTCCGTCCCTTTTCGGACTACCAAACGATCTACCACGACATCGATCTCGTGACGCTTGTTCTTATCCATCCGGATCTCGTCACTGAGATCCCTGACCTGTCCATCAATCCTCACTCTCACAAAACCATCTCTTCGGAGTTCTTCCAACTCCTTCCGATATTCTCCTTTCTTTCCTCTCACGATGGGAGAGAGAATGGTGAGAGCGGTGCCCTCTGGGGACTGGAGGAGTGTGGCTGCCATTTGTTGAAGAGTTTGTGAAGATATAGGAGAGCCACAATGAGGGCAGAAAGGCTCTCCGATTCTGGCGAAAAGGAGGCGAAGATAATCATAGATTTCTGTTACTGTCCCTACCGTGGAACGAGGGTTTCGAGAGATGCTTCGCTGATCAATGGCAATGGCCGGGGAGAGACCTTCCATCGATTCGACGTTAGCCCTCTCCATCTGCTCTAAAAACTGGCGGGCATAGGCTGAAAGGGATTCGACATATCGTCGCTGCCCCTCTGCATACAGAGTATCGAAGGCGAGGGTGGATTTGCCGGACCCACTCAGCCCGGTGATCACCACCAATTGATCCCGTGGGATCTCCACATCAATGTTTTTTAAATTATGGACCCGCGCTCCCCGGATGATAATCTTTTCCATCTTTCCCTCTCCAAAAAGTTAACAGAAAATTAGATCTGAATGCAACAGGGTAGAGGCTCAAAAGGAGATCCCTTGGAAACCCACTCTTTGTCGCCCTGAACTCGTTTCAGGGTCTCTTAATGTATTGATTTTATTAGATGCTGAAACACGTTCAGCATGACATCCTGCCCTACTTTGGGAATTCTTTAGAGATCTTACAAAAAATACTTGACAAATAAAAAAAGAAAGATATAATTTTGTTAGTTTAATTTATTAAACTAAATTCTTGTTATAGTGTTCTCCTAGGATGTATGAAAATCAGGGGAATGGATTCGAAATTTAAGACGATGGCTAAAGTATTGATCATAGGAGCAGGGGGTGTGGGGACCGTTGTTGCTCATAAGGTCGCCAAGGTCCCACAGGTGTTCACCGAAATCATGCTGGCCAGCCGCACAAAATCAAAGTGTGATGCCATTGCCAAGGCAGTTGGGGCCAATAAAATCAAGACGGCGCAGGTTAATGCTGATGATGTTCGACAATTAGTTTCATTATTTAGAAGCTTTAAACCAAAAATTGTAATCAACGTAGCGTTACCTTATCAAGATTTAACCATCATGGATGCTTGCCTTGAAACAGGAGTGAATTACTTAGATACCGCAAATTATGAACCACCCGATATCGCTAAATTCGAATATAAATGGCAGTGGGCGTACCATGACAGATTTAAAAAGGCAGGACTGACGGGCATTTTAGGTTGTGGTTTTGATCCGGGAGTGACAGGAGTTTTTGCCGCTTATGCTTGCAAACATCATTTTGGCGAAATTCATACTCTCGATATTGTTGACTGTAATGCAGGCGACCATGGAAAACCATTTGCAACCAATTTTAATCCAGAAATCAACATTCGTGAAGTGACCCAAAGGGGTAAATACTGGGAAAATGGGAAATGGATTGAAACAGAACCCCACGAAATTCACAGACCATTAAATTATCCAAATATCGGCCCCAGCGAATCTTATCTTATTTACCACGAAGAATTAGAATCATTGGTTAAACATTATCCTACTTTAAAACGAGCTCGATTTTGGATGACTTTTGGACAAGAGTATTTAACCCATTTACGTGTGATTCAAAATATTGGGATGGCCAGTATTGAACCTATTCTGTATGAAGGAAAAGAAATTGTGCCTCTGCAATTCCTCAAAGCCGTATTACCTAATCCGGGGGAACTCGGTGAACATTATTCAGGTGAAACCTCCATTGGTTGCCGGATCAGAGGTATTAAGAATCATAAGGAGAAAACATATTATATCTATAATAATTGTAGACACCAGGATGCCTATAAAGAAACGGGTGCACAAGGCGTGAGTTATACCACCGGAGTGCCTGCCATGATTGGTGCGATGATGTTTATTATGGGTAAATGGAGAACGGCCGGCGTCTTTAACACAGAAGAATTCGACCCGGATCCATTCATGGAACAATTGAAACTCCATGGACTTCCT
>Ga0315274_10017512_pt1 | contig 10103 bp, 10 predicted proteins | sample YL17G02_20_MG_FD_203700 | JGI IMG/M metagenome (GOLD analysis project Ga0315274, IMG submission 203700) | Sediment microbial communities from Yellowstone Lake, YNP, Wyoming, USA - YL17G02_20 | ecosystem: Environmental > Aquatic > Freshwater > Lake > Sediment | place: USA: Wyoming | collected... | reverse complement strand
GTGCCTCCGTTTGACAACTCCGCCATGGATGGTTACGCCTTGCGGGCCGCAGACCTGGAAGGAGCATCCGTGGATCACCCCGCCGGCCTCTTGGTGTTGTCCGATCTGCAAGCCGGCGGCTCCACCAGCTTTACGGTACAGCCCAAAACCGCCATCCGGATCATGACCGGGGCCGCGATCCCGGAGGGTGCGGATACGGTGGTGCGAAAGGAAGACACCCGCTCGGAAGGCAATCAAGTTTTTATCCTGCGAACGGTACCTCCGGGGGTTAATATCCGCCGGGCCGGCGAGGACATGCGGCCGGGACAAACCGTCCTGGAGGCCGGTTGTGTGCTGCGGCCGGCAGAGATCGGCGTGCTGGCAGCGTTGGGTCAAGCGCAGGTTTGCGTGATTCCGCCCGCCACGGTTGCGATTCTGACCACGGGAAACGAGCTGGTTCCGGTGGAAACAAGACCCGGTCCAGGACAAATTCGCGATGCCAATGCCCATTCCATGTGGGCTCAGATCACCCAAATCGGGGCTCGTCCGGTGCTTTTCCCCCGCGTCCCCGATACACGGGACGCCGTGCGCGATGCACTGCAAATGGCTATTGATCAGGCTGATGTGGTCCTCGCCAACGGGGGCGTGTCGGTCGGTGACTACGATTTCGTCAAGGACGTGCTGGCGGAATTGGGTGCGGAACTGGTGTTCTGGCGCGTACGCCAGAAACCGGGAAAGCCTTTGGCCTTCTGGCAAATTAGCGGCAAACCGGTTTTCGGGATCCCCGGCAATCCCGTTTCCGCCTGGATTGCGATCGAAGAATACGTCCGACCCGCCTTGCGCAAGATGATGGGGCACCGTCTTCTCTTTCGGCCGCAGCGGGGTGCGCGGTTGGAGGAACCTTACAACAAAGGCGCGGACCGCGACCGGTTGCATTTCCTGCGCGTGCGCGCCGAAAAACGAGAGGAAGGGTGGTGGGCTCGTTCCACTGGTCCGCAGGGATCGGGCATTCTGACCTCCCTATCCCAGGCCAATGCCCTGGCGTTGATCCCGGAGGATACGACCCGAATCGCCGCAGGTGGCGAAGTCCTGCTGCAGATGACGGAGTGCCCCGAGGACCGGGAATGAAGGATCCCTTCGGCCGCACGATCGACTATTTGCGCCTCTCGGTCACCGACCGCTGCAACCTGCGTTGCTTCTACTGCATGCCGGAAGAGGGGGTATTGCCGCTCTCGCACTCAGACGTCTTGCGCTATGAGGAGATGGCGATCGTAGTCGAACAAGCCGTGCAGGAAGGGATCCGTAATGTGCGCCTGACCGGGGGTGAACCCCTGGTCCGAAAAGGTGTACCCGAACTGATCCAACAACTGCTCGGAATCGATGGGTTGCAAGATCTCTCGCTTACCACCAACGCGGTGCTCCTGCCCTTGTATGCCCAGTCCTTGTGGCAGGCCGGACTGCGGCGAATCAACATCGGTCTCCCCAGCCTGGACCGCCAGGTGTACACCCGGCTGACTCGTCACGACGCCCTCGATCAAGCTTTGGCTGGCCTGGAGAAAGCCGTAGAGGTGGGCTTCTCTCCGATTAAGATCAATGCCGTGATCTTGCGAGAATGGAACGAAGATCCCCTCCCCTTCTTGGAATTGACGCAGCGCCTACCGGTGGAAGTCCGTTTCATCGAGTACATGCCGATCGGCCCCGCGCCATCCAGCCGCTACTTTCTTCCCGCCGGTGAATTCCGCCGGAAGCTGGAGGTGTATGGTCCCTTCCAGGCAGCAGATCGACCCGACGGGCTGGGTCCGGCGCAATTGTACCGTCGCCGGCCAGGGGCAGCAGGACGGTTTGCCGTGATTGCCCCGGTTTCCGAACATTTTTGCCGGGATTGCAATCGCTTGCGATTGACGGCGGACGGTCACCTGCGACCGTGCCTGTTTTCCGATGGGGAATTCGATATCAAACCGGCCCTGCGCCCAATCCCGAACCGGGAAGCGATCCGCGCACTCCTGCGTCAAGCGGTGGCGGCCAAACCCGCTTGCATGCCGCAGACCGCGCGGGACTTCAGCCGAGGGATGTCCCAAATCGGAGGATGAAGGACATTCCGAGCTTCAAATTGCGATTGATGCCAAAATACTTCTGGCTTCTGACTACTGAATACTGAGGTTTAAAATGGTGCCGAAAAAACTGACACACCTGGATCACGAGGGGCGGGCGCGGATGGTGGACGTGGGAGCCAAACCGATCACCCAACGGGAGGCCATCGCCCGGGCTCGCGTGCTGCTGTCGCTCGAAACTTTCACTCTGGTGAAAAAAGGGTCGATTAAAAAGGGAGACGTGCTGAGCGTGGCCCAGATCGCCGGTATCCAAGCGGCCAAGCGAGCCTGGGAATGGATTCCATTGGCCCACCCGCTGCCGCTGACCTTCGTGGATGTGCAGCTTTGGTTGGATCCCTCCCTGTCATCGGTGGAAATTGAGGCGATTTGTCGCACCGAGGGCAAAACCGGTGCTGAGATGGAAGCCCTCACGGCGGTCGCGACGGCTGCTCTGACTGTCTACGACATGTGCAAAGCAGCGGAACGGGGCATCTGCATTACTGATCTCCGGCTGATCAAGAAGAGCGGCGGCAAGAGCGGGACCTGGGAAGCAGGTGCATGAAGAGTCGGATCGTTTCCGTCAACCGTTCCGAAAGCAAGGGCATCCGCAAGCAACCCCTGGTGAAAGGCTTCCTCACCGTCGAACAGGGTCTGGAGGGAGACGCGCACGCCGGATCCTGGCACCGCCAGATCAGTCTTTTGGCCCAGGAATCGATCGATAAAATGGCTGGGAAGGGTCTGGCGTTGCGGCCAGGGGATTTCGCCGAGAACCTGACCACGGAAGGGATCGAACTGCCGACCCTGCCCGTGGGCACCCATCTGCGCATCGGAGCAGAGATCCGGTTGGAAGTGACCCAGATTGGTAAGGAATGTCATTTGGCGTGCGAGATCCGTCAATTGGTGGGTGATTGCGTGATGCCGCGGGAAGGGATTTTCGCCCGCGTATTGCAAGGGGGAGAAATCCAAGCGGGCGATCCCATCGCCGTGGAGCCTAAGGAGATGCCGCAATGAAGGCAGCAGTTCTTACAGTGAGCGATCGTTGTTCCCAGGGATTGGCCGATGACCGCAGCGGCCCGCAGATCGAGGAACGCCTGCGTCAGGCCGGCTGGGATGTGACCGTCAGCTTGATTGTACCGGACGAGGAGGAACTGATCGAACGGACCCTGATGGAGTGGGCCGATCATTGGCAAGTGGATCTGATCCTCACCACCGGCGGCACCGGCTTCTCTCATCGAGATGTCACACCGGAGGCCACGTTGCAAGCCATGGACCGCCGCGCACCCGGGATTGCCGAAGCCCTGCGCGCAGAGGGGATGAAAAAGACTGCCACCGCCTGTTTGTCCCGCGGTGAAGCCGGTTTGCGCGGAAAAACTCTAATCATCAATTTGCCGGGCAGTCCAAAGGCCGTGCAAGTTGGGATGGATTTCCTGCTGCCGATTCTGCCCCACGCTTTGGAGATGATGGCCGGCAAGGGTCACTGAACAAACGCGGTTTTAGTCTGAAAAACCTTCCAGTTTCTTCAGTAGGCTCTCCATCAGAAAGCAGTAGGCAGGAATCTGCTGGTAAATCGCCTGCGCGATTTCAAGTATTCCCTCAAGGCCTTCCACAACGCTTCAAAGGTGTATTCGAAGCGTTGTATGGTGGCATCGCGCTCTCTATGCTAAAGCACCTGTTGCAGTTCCCGCAACAGCTCGGACACACGGTTGCGGGTGAACTCGGCAATTTCATCGGCGATTTGGCCGTTTTTCTTTTCCGGGTCCAGAAATGACTCCAGCGAAAACGGGTCGCCAATCAAGACGCCGGCTTTCGCTCGAAAGCGCATCGCCTTTTTTGTCCGCAGGCCCCGGGCGGTCTCTCGGTACGCCACCGCCGCGGGTACGATTTGCACGTCCGCCGACGCTCCCGTCTGGATTCGACGTTCCCGCGCGCGCAAAGCCAGCTGGGCAAAACCGGAGCGAAAGGGAAGCAGTCCCCAACCGCGCTCGGTACCGCCTTCCGGAGCCAGAGCCAACAGCTCTCCTTCGGCTAAACGATCGATGGCATAGTCAATGGCCCGGCGGTCCACCAGCAGTCGTCGATCCACCGGAAAGGCGCCCAAGGGCCGAATCAGGGAGGCAATCAGCCGAAACGGGAACCGGTCAAAAAACAACTCCTCCTCCGCCATCAGGTAGACCAGACGGCGCTGGCTGAGGTAAGCACTCAGCAGAAACGCATCCGCCACGGCTGGGTGATTTAAGGCCAGGATCACAGGCCCTTTCTTCGGTATGCGCTCCCGTCCGCGCAAGATACGGCGGGAAAAGTAGATGGCATTGAACAGGCGGAACAGGGGCATCGCCAACCAGCAATAGAACCGGTTAAGGCTGGGTCGGCTGTAGTCGAAAGGAACGATGGGGTGTTTGTGGGGAGAAGACATCCGGGGACCGCTGGGCGGAAGCTCAACGGTTGTGGATTCTGGGCCGGAAACGATCTTTTTGCCCCTGCTCTGACTCACTCCCGCACGCTCCGGCTGGCAATCACATTCACCCCCAGGCCAAGCACATCGCCCAGGACCAGGTCTCCCATCTCTACCGGAACCTGTGCCACCGCTTCGCGGATCACAGCCACCACGGGAAGGATTAGCCCTCTGGCGATCGGGCGGTCCAACCGCACCGGCAGGCGTTTCTCCAGCGCACTCCCTCGCAGTGCCACGGTGGACGTCAGCTCTCGTTCGGGCGCGAAAACTTCCTTGCGGGCGTAATCGATCCCCTTGGCACAGCGGTTGTGCCGGACCTGCCATTCGTTCCCGTCCCCGCTGACTTCCAGCTCACAGCCGGCCGGGCAGACGATGCAGATCAGGCTTTGTTCATTCACGGCGCCCCTCCAGATCCAGCGTGAGCAGATCTCTTGGTTCCACCTTCGACCAGACATCCACCGGGACTGTCCACTCGCCCATCTCGGCGGGACGCAGGGCCAGATAGCTCTTACGCGCTAGCAGCTCCGCTCCTCGTTTCAGACGAATGCGCGCGCCCAGGACGGGCTGCGTCACTCGAAAGCTCAGGGTACAAGCGGTGGGTTCGACTTGCCAGCGCTGCGGAACGACCAGGTGAATGCCGGCACCGGGCTCGATCCGCGCCTCTCCCCTACCCGGTTTTCCGCTTGTGGCGGCCCGTCCGGCGATGATGGCGGATTGGGCTACGTTGTCGGCCAAATCCCAGATCGCCATCCCGTTCCCCACCACATAGATCCCCGGAATGTCGCTGGCGAAGGTCTGGTCGACAGCCGGACCTCCAGTCTGCGGCAGGATCGTCAGGCCGACCTGCTTAAGCAGTTCCACCTCTGGCAACAAGCCCACCGAGAGCACCAGCGTGTCCACGGCGTAGCTTCGCTCCGTGGCGGGAATGGGGTTTAGATTCTGGTCCACCCGGGCCGCCACCACCTCCCGCACCCGGCCCCGCCCGCGTACGTTTACCACCGTACAAGACAAGTGCAGCGGGATGTCATAGTCGCGCAGGCATTGCTGTACGTTGCGCGTTAGACCGCCGGCGAAGGGCATCAGTTCCAGCACGGCATGCACTTTGAGACCTTCCAGCGTGAACCGACGGGCCATGATCATGCCGATGTCGCCGCTGCCTAAAACCAGGATTTCCCGCCCTACTTGCAGGCCCTGGATGTTGGTCATGTATTGCGCGGTCCCGGCGGAAAAAATGCCGGCCGGCCGGTCCCCCGGAATGGCGATCGCGCCACGCGGCCGTTCGCGCGCGCCCACGGCAAAGATCAGGGCATCCGGCTGCAAACGGCGGAGCCCCTGGCGGGTGGAGACCACCAACGTGCGGTCCGGGGCGGCTTCGATCACCATGGCATTCAGCCAGGCGTCGACGCCCAACCGTGACACTTCATCCTCCTGGCGCTGGGCGAACTCCGGACCGGTCAGATCCTGGCCGAAAAAGCTGACGCCGAAACCGGTGTGAATGCATTGGGGCAGCACACCGCCCAAGCGTTCCGCCCGCTCGATCAAGATCACTTCCTGGGCGCCGGCTTTTTTGGCTTCGATCGCGGCGGCCATCCCGGCCGGGCCGCCCCCCACCACCGCTACTTGCATGGCACGATCCCCCGATTGTCTCCCACCACCAGCTCCGAGCCCGGCCCAAACTTGCTGATTTGCTCCGGTGCCAGCTCGCCTTCGCGGCAAAGGATCTCCAGCAGACGGGGGGTGCAGAATCCGCCCTGGCAGCGGCCGGCGGTCGGGCGAACCCGTCGCTTGATGCCGTCCAGATCGCGCGCGCCCGGCTGCATCCGGATCGCTTCCACCACTTCCTGCTCCGAGACCTGCTCGCAACGGCAGACCAGCCGTCCGTAAGCGGGGTTCTCTTCGATCCGGCGGTTGCGTTCCTGCCACGAGATCTCAGCCAGTCGCGGGGGGAAGGCAAAGGTTGGATCGAAAGGATCTTTTGGCGACAGGCCGGCGGCATCCGCCGCCCATTCCCGCACCCATTGTCCGATGGCAGGGGCGGCGGACAAACCGGGCGACTTAATCCCGGCCAGATGCAGCACCCCGGGCATGTTCGCAGAAGGTTGCAAGGTGAAATCCCCGGTGCCTACACTGCGCAGCCCAGCAAATTGGGTGATCGTGGCTCGCTCGTAGGGAAACGGCACCAACCGCTTGGCGCCGGCCAGTGCCGCAGCCAATCCTTCGAGCGTGGTGGCGTCGTCCGCCTCCGTCAGGTCCTCGGCGGTGGGTCCGATCATCACGTTGCCGTGGGTGGTGCGGGTGACCACGATCCCCTTGCCCTGCTTGCTGGGTGTGGGGAACAACACATGCCGTACCGAAGGACCGGCGTTCTTGTCCAGCACGAGGTATTGCCCCCGGCGAGGGTGGATCGATAGCGCGGGATCCCCCGCCAGCTGCATCAGGTGGCCGGCCTCCAGGCCGGCGGCATTGATCAGCAATCCGGTGGAAATCTCTCCAAGGTCTGTCCGCAATCGAATCCGATCCCCGTCGCGTTCGATCCAGCCCACCGAGCAATCCAGGCGCAGCCGGCCCCCGTTCCTGATCCCGTTGCCCACCAGCGCAATCACCGCCTGGAAGGGATCGATGATGCCGGAGAAGGGGCAATAGAGAGCGGCTTGCACCTCGGGATTGACCCCTGGTTCCCTTTGCAGCACTTCCTCCCGCGTCAGCATCTGCACCCGCACACCGTTGGCTCGACCCCGCTGCAAAAGCGACTCCAGCTCCTGCAAGTCTTCCAGGTTGAAGGCCAGCACCAGCGATCCGCACCGCTCCACGTCAATATCCAGGGCTTGAGCCCAGTCGAACCACAGGCGGGTACCGCGGGCGTTCATCGCCGCCATCGTCGACCCTGGACGGGGGTCATATCCCCCGTGCAGGATGGCCGTATTGGCGCGGCTGGCTTGCCCCCCCACGTCATGCAAGCGATCCAGCAGCAGCACCGTGGCCTTCAGACGAGACAATTCTCGGAAGGCGGCGGCGCCCACGATGCCGGCGCCCACCACTACCGCATCAAACTCGCCTAGCTGGCCCATTGCAACGATCTTTCCAGCGCCCGCCGCCATTGGCGGTAGCGTTGACTTCGTTCCTCCTGCGCCATTCGCGGTCGAAAGGTCTCTGCTGCCTGCCAGAGCGCGGCGATCTGGTTTAGGTCCTGCCAGACCCCGGTGGCCAGGCCGGCCAGATAGGCCGCTCCCAGAGCCGTCGTCTCCCCCACGGTACCGCGCACGACCGGCAGGTTTAGGATATCGGACTGCCATTGCATCAGAAAGGAGTCGCGCGTGCCGCCGCCGTCCACCCGCAATTCCCCGATCGGCAAACCCGCCTCGGCGCGCATCGCCTCCAGTACATCCTTGGTCTGAAAACCGATGGCTTCCTCGCAAGCGCGGGCGATGTGGGCGCGGTTGGTGCCGCGAGTCAACCCGATCAGCAGACCGCGGGCATACATGTCCCAGGTGGGAGCCCCCAGGCCGACGAACGCCGGCACGAATACCACCCCGCCGGTGTCCGGCACCTGGGACGCCAACTGCTGGATCTGATCCGAGCTGCTGAGGATGCCCAGGCCGTCACGCAGCCACTGCACGGCGGCTCCAGCCACGAACACCGATCCCTCCAGGGCATAGGTCACCCCCTCCGGCAGGCCCCAGGCCACCGTGGTCAGCAGTCCCTGGCGAGAAAAGATCCGTTGGGTTCCGGTATTTAAGAGTAAAAAACAACCCGTGCCATAGGTGTTCTTCACCATCCCGGGCGCAAAGCAGGCCTGACCGAAGAGGGCGGCCTGCTGATCCCCGGCGATGGCAGTAATCGGGATTTGGGCGCCGAACCACTGCGGGTCGGTGGAGCCGAACCAACCACAGGAAGGCTGCAACGCGGGCAGGATCTGCCGCGGAATCCGCAGCAGGTCCAGCAACTCCGGGTCCCAATCCAGGCTCTGCAGGTTGAACAGCATCGTGCGGGAGGCGTTGGACCAATCGGTGGCGTGTGCCTGTCCCCCCGTCAGCCGCCAGAGCAGGAAAGAATCCACCGTGCCGAAACGCAGTTTTCCTTGTTCGGCCCGCTGGCGCGCACCCGGCACTTGGTCCAGTAGCCAGCGGATCTTGCTGCCGGAGAAGTAGGCGTCAATCGGTAGCCCGGTCTTGGCCCGCACGGTGTCCTCCCAGCCCTCCCGCTTCAGCCGGTCGCAGAGGGCAGCCGTCCGGCGACACTGCCATACGATGGCATTGTAGAGTGGTGCCCCCGTGTCCGCGTCCCACAGCAGAGTGGTCTCCCGCTGATTGGTGATGCCGATGGCGGTCAGATCCGTACCGGCAAGCCCGGCGCGAGCCAGCGCTTCCCGAGCCGTTTCCAACTGCGATTGCCAGATCGCTTCCGGGTCTTGCTCCACCCAGCCGGGTTGGGGATAGATCTGGGGAAACTCCTTTTGCGCCTGGGTCAATACTCGCCCCGTCTCGTCCACGATCAATGCGCGGGAGCTGGTGGTGCCCTGGTCCAAGGCTAGCAGGAAACGGGTCATCCCTTCCATTCCTTCATAGGCGCGATTATAGCGCAGGATCTGGGGTATAATGGGAAGATGACACACTTCGAATGGGATTTACTCGGTGCAGACGGCAAGAAACTTTACGGCCAGGGTTGGCAGCCGGAGACGATCAAGGGGGTGGTGGCCCTACCGCATGGCCTGGGAGAGCACAGCGGACGCTATGCCCACGTCGCCGACTTCCTGGGCCGGGCCGGCTACGCCCTGTTGACCTTCGACCTGCGCGGCCATGGCAAAACAGCGGGACCGCGGGGCGATGTCCGGTGGCCAGACATTCTCAGCGACATGGACCGCCTGCTGGTGGAAGCACGCCGCCGTTGGCCAAGTAAGCCGCTGTTTCTCTACGGTCACAGCATGGGCGGATTATTGGTGCTCTATTTTACCCTCCAACGCAAACCCCGGTTGAACGGAGTGGTCGCCTCCAGCCCCGGACTGAAAACGCCGCTGGAGAAGCAGAAGGCCAAGGTGGCGATGGCCAACCTACTGGCCTCACTGCTCCCTCATCTGATTATCTCCAGCGGATTGAAGCCGGAGGATATCTCCCGCGACCCGTCCGTGGTGGAGGCCTATCGGAAGGATCCCCTGGTCCACGACAAAGTCTCCCTTTCCATCGCCCGCGACGGGTTGGCGGCCGGACGCTGGTCCCTAGACCATGCGGCCGAATTCATTCCGCCGCTGTTGCTGATGCAGGGGTCGGCGGACCGGGTGGTGTACCCGGAAGGCAGCCAACAATTCGCCCAAAGGGCACCGGGAGACGTCACCCTAAAAACCTGGCCCGGACTGCACCACGAGATCCACAACGAGCCGGAAAGGGAAGACGCGTTGCGTTTTATGGTGGACTGGCTGGATCGTCACCTGACCTAGGGCTCTAAACCAAGCTTTCCCCCGGTCGCCTCCACAATGCAGAATCGCTCCATACCACTCTCCGCAATATCGTTTCCGCTAGTGTGTCCTGCCTTCCCTTCCTCGTCACACCATTCCTTGTAAAAGCGGACAGGGGCTTCTATGCTAGGTT
>Ga0315274_10017511_pt1 | contig 10103 bp, 8 predicted proteins | sample YL17G02_20_MG_FD_203700 | JGI IMG/M metagenome (GOLD analysis project Ga0315274, IMG submission 203700) | Sediment microbial communities from Yellowstone Lake, YNP, Wyoming, USA - YL17G02_20 | ecosystem: Environmental > Aquatic > Freshwater > Lake > Sediment | place: USA: Wyoming | collected... | reverse complement strand
GAATCCCTCCTCCCCCGCCTCCTCGAGATCGAAACCGTGAAGATCATGCCGACCGCCGGCGCCTTGCTGTCATCCTGAGGCGCACCCGAAGGATCACGCCGTTCGCGCTGCGAAGCAGCGCCATCCGTGTCCATCCGCGTTCATCCGCGGTTCATATTGCCGTCCTCTGTGCCTCTGTGGTTCAATGCCGTTGAGACCGGTGCCACATCCACTCCCCTCCCCCCGTGAACGTCATCGTCGTCGTCTTCGCGTTCAGGTACAGATACCCCTCCATCCCCTCCATGTACTGCCTCCACCCGCAATCGAACGCCTCCCCCGCCAGCTTCACGAACCGCGCTCGATCTGCCTCCAAGCCCACATACCGCGCCGCCATCATGAACGCGTCGCTCGCCCATGTCGTCGGGCTCTTCCACGGGCCGCCGCCCTCCTTCTCGCGCATCTCCGCCATCGCCCGCGCGTACTTCACCAGCGAATCCGCCGCCCGCGCCGGCGCCTTCCCGTCCACCAGCGCCGCCGTGTCCACATACCGGCCCAGCGCTCGCAGGTAGATCCCCAGTTGCCAGTACGAGAACTCCTCCGGCTCCTTCCCCCCGAGCACCTTATCCGCGTGCGCGGCATCCACTGCCTTGTCCAGCAGCGCGCGGTACCGCGGGTCCCACGTCAGCAGGTACGCGTCGGTGAGTATCTGTATGTTGTGCCCCGCCGTCCTGTCAGGGACATCGATCTGCGCGTGCGTATCGTTCTCGATCTTCCACGCCGTCGCCCGGGTGATGTCCATCGCCGCGTCGAGGAACCGCCGGTTGCCCGTCAGGTAGTACGCGAACATCATCCCGCGGCTGTTCCAGTGCCCGGACTCCGGGCCGCCGCCAGACCCCCAGGGCCACTTCAGCGTCCCGAAAACGTGCGGCGCCACGCGGCCCGTATGCGCGCTCCGCTCCGCCTCCACCCCGTGCTCGGTGTGTGTCTGCTTCCCGCCGGCCCACGCGCCGTTCTCTCCCGCCTCCAGCGTCGAGTGGTGGATGTCAATGTCCGCCTCGTGCAGCGCTGCCTCCCGCCCGAACCGCCACCAATCCCGTGACAGCTCGGGCTTCACTTCGGCCGTGCGCGCTGCGTGCAGGATAATCCCCCAGCCCTCGTCGTACTCCAGGTTGAAGTGGCTCACCATCAGCTCGCCCTGCCGCGGCCCGCCCGTCTGATCGCGCTCGTTCGCCGCCCACACATCCCCGAAGCTCCGCCACCCGTACTCGTCAATCGTCTCCCGGTCGGTGGTGAAGTTCTTCTTCGGGTTCAGTACCGCCGATGCGCAGAAGCGCTCGAACTCCGGGAAGCTCTTCTCGTTATACGGCACGTGTCGGCCGAACTCGCCCGACGCCAGGTACACCTCCGCCGGCGCCCATGCCGTCAGCGGATCGGCCGCCACCTGCATCACCCGCCGCGGGTAGGGCCGGTGAGCGCGGAAGTACCAGACCACCTCGTGCGTCTTCTGTTCGCCCGCGATCAGTTCGTGATCCGCCGCCGAGAACCGCGGCCACAGCGCCGCCGACAGCGTCCCGTCCGACTTCGCCTCCAATGCCGACGGGAAGTTCTGCCAGAAATCGCGTATCCCGACCGCGCATCCCCATCGCACATCCGCCAGGTCGAGCCACCCCTCGAACCGGTCGCCGCGCACCACCTGCGTCCCATCGTGCACGACCTCGTACCCGCGAAACTTCAGCGGAATCCGCAGATCGCGGTTCACGTGGTTCCGATGGTACCAGTGCTCGCCCCCGCTCGAGTCCTGGTACGCACGCGCCGACTCCAGCAGCGGCAGCCGCTCCAGCTTCACCTCTCCCCCCTCGCCGAACTCAACATACGGATAGCTGTCGAGATGAAGCTTCTGCACCAGCGCGAACTCGCGAAACAGGACATTGCCCGTCCCGCCGAGCCCCCAGTAGTTGCTGTCCATGTTCGACAGTCGGCCGCCCGCATTCGGGTTCTCCAGCGTCACCGTGGTTCGCACGTACGACTGCCCCGCGAACGCCTCGATCCGCGCCGTGTACCTCAGCTCCCCTGACCCCCGCGCATCCTTCAGCGTGCCCCGTACCCGCAGCCCGATCCGCACCGGCCCCCGGTACTCGACCGTCGTCTCCGTCACCTCACCATGACCCGACGTATACCGCCCCTCCCCTCCCGGCCCCAGCAGCGCCAGCCCCAGATCCGGTCCCGAACTCGCCATGAGTTCGCCGTCGCTGAATGTTCCATCCCCATCGCGATCAACCCACACCTCGTGCAGCAGATCGAACCCCTGCTTCAGCACCGTGAACCGCAGCGGCCCAGTCGTCACCGTGTACTTCCCCTCATCCTCCTCCAGTCGCAGCGGCGTCTCCCCGGCCAGTGGCGCAGGTTCGCGGCTGACGGCTTCAGCCACCGGCCGCAACCTGCGTTCGCTCCGCAAGGAGCGATCCGTTGGCCCCTCCGCCAGGGCATACTCGGCCGCCCCATTCGCCCCCACCGACGCCTGGAAGTCGCACAGCAACCACCTCACGCTCCCATCCGGCCACTTCGCCGTCACCGTGAACTGCGCCGGAATCCGCTCCCCCTTCTCATCCAGCGCGGCCAGCGCCGACGCATCCCTCAGCGCTCCCGGCGCGAATGGGACACCCGCCGTCACCGGCTCGTGTGCGCGAGCGATCCCCGACCACTCCCTCACCGTCAACGGAACTCTCATCGCCTCCGCCCTCGCCTCCGTGGTAGCGAACGCAATAGCCGCAATCACGCCCAGTGCCAGCAGTCTCATCGTCCCCGCTCCGCGCAATCCGATGACTACCTCCGCGCCCTCACCCGATCCTCGATCCTCCACACGTCCTCGTCCCTCACGCCCGCCGCGCGCATCCCCTCCTCACTGGCATACGCCGGCCCGCGACAGCCGACGTTCGACGGGTGGTGCGCGTCGCTGGACACCGCCACCTTGCACCCGGCCTCCAACACCTTCCCGAACAGCCACATCGCCTGCTCCGGCGCCTGCTTCAGATACCGCGGGTTGAGCTCCAGTGCCACCCCCGCCCGCGTCGCCGCCTGCGCGGTCGCCGACCACTCGCTGCCGTCCACCGCCTCGATCAGCTCCGTCCACTCGAACGGGCACATCGGCACCCCGAACGGGTGAGCGATGATATCCGCCATCCCGCTCTCGATCGCGCCGTTCGTGAAGTCGATGATGAGCTTCACCATTCCCTTCGCGTCCATCCGGCCCCGCCGCTCCACCCCGGGGTCGAAGAGATGGCTCGCCGCCACCATCACATAGTCCATCTCGTCGGCCAGCTCGCGGTCTATGGACACGCGGGTCGGGGTCTGCATATCCGCTTCGCACCCGACGTAGATCCGTATCCCATCCAGCTCCCGTGGCAGCAGCGTCCGCACCCGTCCCGGGCGAACCCGGTGCTCCTTGAGGTACACGTGGTCGGTGAACCCGAGCGCCTCCAGCCCCGCCTCCTGCGCCGCCCTCACCATCGCCATCGGCGCCGCGTCTATATGCCCGCAGTCCGACAGATTCGTATGCACATGCCAATCGGCCCGCGTCAGACGAGACAACACTCCGCTCCTGACTCAAACATATAGGGCCCTCTCGGGCCCCTTCCAGCAATCCGTTTCTCTCGCCGTCATCTCCCCTCCTGCCACTCTCACTGAGGCAGCCGTTATGTGCCGCGGGTATCCGCCCGTCGTCGGCCGATGCCCCGCGCTGTTATTGCGAGGGAGGCAGGGCGACCGCAGGAGCCCGACGACCGTGGCAATCTCGCCGTTGCCCTTCCCGCTGCTCCGGCAGCGTGCTGCCGAGGCCGCCTCCGGACCCCTCCCTCCGGTGGCGTACAGCCTGCCCTGAGCGAACCGAACGGGTTCGCGGCCGCGCCGCCAAGCGCGCCGCAACCTGCGCGATCTGCGGACCAGCAGCTGCCGTTCTCTGTGTCTGCGTGGTGGACGCTCTCACCAGGAACCCCCCTCCGCTCGCCGAACCAGAACCCCATGTCTGGCCCCGACCCCAAGCTCCTCGTGGACTACCTCCGCCGCAGCTACCACGCGGTTGATGGCCTCTGGTTCGTCACGGTGGAAGAAGAGCACGGCTTCGATCACGCCCTCGAGCTCGATCGCCGCGTCTGGTCAGTGACTGCGAAGATCCAGGCGCGCAAGGCGCGCGATCTCACTGGATCGAAGACCAACACCCCCGAAGACCTCGCCCGATGCTTCACCCTCAAGCTCGCCGCCGACGGCCACATCTTCCGCGTCGAGACCCACCCCACCGAGGTCCGCTTCCTGGTGACTCAGTGCCCCTGGCTCGAGCTCCTCCGCAAGAGCGGCCGCCAGCACCTCGCCGCCCGCATCTCCCAGACCATCTGCCCGACCGAGGGCAACGTCTGGGCCTCCGAGTTCGGCGGCGACTACGGATTTCACACGCGTAACGCGGCCTGCTCTGGCGACTCCCACTGCTCCCTCACCTTCACACAGAAGAGCGCCTGAAGTGGAGCCTGTGTGGGGCGGCGCAGCCGCCCCATCATGTCATCCCGAGTGGCTAGGCATCCAGGGATGCCGCCATGGCGGCCCGCCAACGGCGGGTCTAGCCACACAGCGAGGGATCACGTCGTTCGCCGTTGGTGTCTCGGGATCTCTGATCCCGAAACCAGGCGGCTCAGCCGCCTCTCTCCTCCCTACTCTCTGCTTTCTACTCTCTCGCCCGTCGGGGCGGCCGTCGCCTCCCGCAGATACCGCGCCGCATCCTCCGGCGCCACCACGTTGATGTAGATCTCGCTCCCCAGCTCGAACCCCCCGAGCGTCGTGATCCGCGGGAAGATCTCCATATGCCAGTGGTACGCGCGCACGTTGTGCTCCGCTGCGGGCGCGCTGTGAATCGCGTAGTTGTACGACGGCTGGTTCAGGCACGACGCCATCCGCCCCAGCGTCTCCCGCAGCACATCCGCGAAATCGCACGCCTCCGCCTCGCTCATGTCGGCGAACCGGATCGCATGCCGCTTCGGCAGAATCCACGTCTCGAACGGGTACCGCCCCGCGAATGACGTCACCACGATGAAGTGCTCGGTCTGGAGCACCGTCCGCTCATCCCCTCGGCTCTCGTGATCCACCAGCGCGCAGAACACGCACCGCCCCAGGTACTCCCAGTAATCCGCCGCCCCGCGCAGCTCCACCTGAAGCTGCCGCGGCATCACCGGCGCCGCAATCAACTGCGAGTGTGGATGCGCCAGCGACGTCCCTGCCCTCACCCCATGGTTGCGGAAGATCAGCACGTACCGGAGCGCGTCGCTCGCCTCGTAGAACAGGAACCGCTGCCGGTACGCCTCGATCACCGACTCGACCTGGTTAGTGTCCATCTGCCAGAGATCGAGATCGTGCCGCGGCGTCTCCACGATCACCTCGTGCGCCCCGAACCCGTTTCGCACCGCGAAGATCCCCGCCTCCCGCGGCCGGTCCGAGGCGTCCGCGCGCAGCGCCATGTAGCGGTTCGGCACCACCCGCACCTTCCACGGCGCCGAGTTGCGCGCTCCCCCGTCACGCATCGCGAATACCTCCGGCGGCGTCTCCGCCTCGTTCCCCGGGCAGAACGGGCACGTGTCATCATGCTCCGGGTACACCGGCGGCGGGCCATCCTTCGCCGTGAGCTCTGATGGTCTCTTGCCCCGCCCCTTCGCGATGATCACCCACTCCCTCGTCACCAGGTTCTTCCGAAGCTCCGGCTGGAAATCGGGATCTCGCCTGAACCGGTGGTCGGCCATTCCTTCCCCCCGCGAGAAACGCCCGCTCAATTGGCGGGCGTCTCGTAGCTAACCCATTCTCTTCCGCACATCACCGCGTGTCAAGCAATGCCCATGCAAGGAACGTACTGAAATCACGACGCAGCCTCCCCCGACGCCCGTAAGGCAGGCGCGTGCCTCCTCCCGCCCTTGCCGAAGCAGCCGCTGTGTGGCGCGGGTGTCCGCCCGTTGTTGGCGGATGCCCGCTGCGGTCTACGCTGAACCCGTCTTTGGATCCCTCCCGCGGGTGGCGTAGGTTCGCGGCCGCGCCGTCAGGCGCGCCGCAACCTGCGTAGGCCCGCCTCCGGCGGGCCTGCTACCCCACTGTCATTCCAAGCGCAGCGAGGAGTCCATTCACATCGTGGGGCAAGCTGCCCCGCCTGCCGATGCCCCACAGGGGCATATCCCGCCTTCATCGGAAACCGAGGAGCATCTGCGCCCAGATCTGCGTCATTGCCGTTCCCCTCACTCCACCGCGAACACATGCGGCGCCTGCGGATCAAACCACGCGCACGCCATCTCCCCCACCTGCAGCCCGCTCGCCTGCCATGCCCGCCGCGGCACCAACCCCACCATATCAACCGCTCCCGCGACATCCACCCGCACCAGCGGCCCCCGATCCACCACCCGCGCGATCGGCCCCCTCACCATGTTCGGCAGATCGCTCGAGAACGGCGCTGCGATCTCCACCTCCTCCGGCCGCACCGTCAGGAACACCTCCCCCTCCGGCCCCTCGGCCGCCTTGAGGCTCAGCAACCCGACACTGACATACAGGCCCCCCGACCCTCGCTGCCCCTGCCCTCTCCAGATATTCTCCGACCTCACGAACCGCGCTACGAACTCGGACGCGGGCCGGTGAAACACCTCCTCCGTCGTCCCCACCTGTCGCATCCGACCGTCGCTGATGATCCCGATCCGATCGGCGACCGCCAGCGTCTCCTCAAAGTTGTGCGACACGTGCACGGTCGTCGTCTTCAGTTCCGTGTGCACTCGCTTCAGCTCGACGCATAGCGTCTCCCGCGTCTGCTCATCGAGCGCACTCAGCGGCTCATCCAGCAGCAGCACCTTCGGCTCGATCGCCAGCGCCCGGGCCAGCGCCACTCGCTGCTTCTCGCCTCCGCTCAAGTGCACCGGGGACCGCCCCAGCAGGTGCGTGATCTTCAGCAGCTCGGCCAGCTCGTTCACCCGCCGCTCGGTCTCGCTGCGCGACCTTCGCCGCAGTCGCATCCCGAACCCGATGTTCTGCGCCACATCCAGGTGCGGGAACAGCGCGTAATCCTGTGGCAGGTACCCCAGGCCCCTCTGCTCGGGCGGTACGCGGTTCACCCGCCGACCCTCCACGAACACGTCCCCGCTCTCCGGGCGATGCAGGCCCGCGATGCACTCCAACAGTACCGTCTTCCCCGCGCCCGTCGGTCCGAGCAGCACGAAGTACTCGCCCTTGGTCACCTGCAAGTGCACGTCGTGCACGGCGAACTCGCCGAGCCGAATCGAAACCCCGCGCATCTCTATCAACACATCAGCCATCGACACTCCCAGGCGCCACAGGCTTTCCACCTGCGTCTGTCATTCCGGTCCATCCTGTAGGTGCGCGCTGCCGTGCGCCATTGCCGTTCGCGCTGCACAGCCCCCTACCCTCCCGCCGTCGGCAGCAAGACCGATACGACATCGCCCGACTTCACCCGCGCCCCAGGGCCGTCGTCCACTGACTCCCCGTTCACCAGAAGTAGCACGCTCGGGAACAGCTTCCCATCCTTATCGAACAGCACTTCCTTCGCCTTCTCGAACCGGTCGGCGAACTTGGTCAGCGCCTGGCTGATGGAAAGCTCCTCCCCCTCGACCTCAACCTCCCTCGTGCCCGCTATCTCCCGCAGACTCGAAAACAACCTAAGCCTGATCATCCCAACTATCCTCCCGGTGTCATCGACGGCCACTTGTCATTCTGAGCGCAGCGAAGAATCCCGTCGTTCGCGGTTGGGCAGGGGCCTGCCCCTGCCGCGATCTGCGCCTGATCTGCGCGATCTGCGGACTGCTTTCCCGCTTCATATCTGCGTCCATCCGCGTCCATCTGCGGCTGCATTACCACAGATACCCCCTCCCTCCCAACCGCTTGAACGTCAGCAACGTCACCGTCGAGATCATCAACATAATCAACAGCAGCACCACCGCCGACTCGATCCTCCCCGTGGAATACCGCAGGAACATCGCGATCGGCATCACCTCCGTCTTATACGGCGTCGCCCCCGAGAAGAACAGGATGGGACCGAACTCCGCCATTGCCCGCGCCCAGGTCATCACCAGCCCGGCCACGATCCCCGTGCGCGCCATTGGCACGACCACCTTGAAGAACGCCTGCAACCTGCTGCACCCCAGCGTGCGCGCCACATCTTCATACCGCGTCCCGATGGTGTCGAACACCGCCTTTACCGCTCGCACGCCGAACGAGCAAGCGACGAAGAACTGCGCCAACACGATCCCCCGGGTCGAGTACACCCACACTTTGTCATCGTTGATCGGTTGCCCAAGGAACTTCGAGAGCAGGTAGTTTATCGCGTCCACAAACCACTGCGGGGTCAAGTTGTTCAGCGCATGCCCGAGGTCAGTCCGGAAGAAGATCAGCAGGCTCAGCCCGATCACCGGCGGCGGCACCACGATCGGCAGGTCCAGCAGCGTGTCAATCACCGAGGACCCTGGGATTCGGAACCGGGAGAGCGCGTAGGCCGCGGGAATCGCCACCACCATTGACAGCAGCGCCGTGATTGCCGCCATCAACACGCTCAGCTTGATCGCGAAGTGGTTCTCGGGATCCTTCAGCCCCTCGAGGAAGAACTGCCACCCCGACTTGGCCTTCGCCTCATCCAGCATGGACCAGTTCTGGGGCTCGGCCAAATACTTCACATTGCTCAGCAGCACCAGCGCCACCGCCGCGAGAAAAACCACCAGAATGCCCCCCACCACGGCGGCGAAGAGCGCGTTCCCTACATTGCCCCGGGGACTTCCTATTGCCTCAGTCGTCGTCAACCCTTGGTGGCCTTGCTCTTCATCAGGCAGCACTGGTACCCGTGCTTCTGGAATACCGGCTCCGCCTCTTTGCTCGCCAGGAAGTTCATGAACTCCGTCGCTTCCTTCGGGTGCTTCGAGAACTTCAGCACTCCCACCGGGATGGTGCTGGTGTAGCTGTACTTCACGGGGATCGGGACCGTCGTCACGTACCCGTGATATAGCGCCGCCGTACCATCCCAGACGATCGCCGCATCCAGGTGGCCCAGCTTAATAGCGTTCCCCAGTTCCACCACGTTCATGCACGACATCACCACGTTCTTCTCGACCTGCTTGCGCAGCTTCGCCTTGTCCAGTACCGACCGCGCCGCTCGCCCGATCGCTATCGCCTTCGCGTCTCCCAGTCCGACCCGCATCCCCGGCCGCGCCAGGTCCTTCAGCGACTTGACCTTCTTCGGGTTCCCTGGCTGCGCGACGATCACCGTCGTCATCCGCGCCACCGGCCGCGACGCCCGGAGCAATCCCCGGTCCTCCGCCTGCTTCATGTAGAACAGCTCACCCGGGATGTAGAGATCGCCCTTCTCCGACACGCAGATATCGGGCAGCAAGCACCCCGATCCCTTGTAGCTGTAGTCCACCCGCACTCCGGTCTTCTTCTGGAACATCTTCCCCAGCTCTTCCAGCGGCGGTTGAATGCCCGCCCCGGCATGAGCCAGCAGCCTCACCGATGGCGCCTGCCGCGCATCCCCCGGCCACGCCAGCAGCAACACGCTCGCCAGTACTACGGCACAGATCACTGTAACGATGACGATCCTACGCGCATCCGACATCAAGCAACTCCCCTGCTGTCATTCCGAGCAATGCGGCGGCTGCGAAGTGGCTAGGTCGCTTCCAGCGACCGCCGTGGCGGCCGAAGGTCTAGCCACAACGCCGCAGCAGTCGAGCGAGGAATCCCGCCGTTCCGTCGCTTCTGTCCTGCCGAAGCCATTCCCAGTGGCGCAGGTTTGTCGCGAGTGAAACGAGCGACAACCTGCGTAGCGAGCGAAGCCTGCTTCCGTCCGCGCTGCGCAGCAGCGCCAATCTGTGCAATCTGCGTAATCTGCGGACAGCGCCGCCCGTTCACCGGTACGTCTTGATCGCCGTCGCCTTCAGCGACGCATACACCTCGTCCCCCTCCTTCAACCCCATTCGCTCCAGCGATTCCGCCGTGATCTCCGCGCACAGCGCCAGCGCCCCGTTCAACGACAGCCGCACCCTATCGCCCAGGTGCACGATCTCCTTGACCGACGATCTCACCACGTTCACGGCCGACGACGCCGGCGCCTCCAG
>Ga0315274_10017510_pt1 | contig 10103 bp, 9 predicted proteins | sample YL17G02_20_MG_FD_203700 | JGI IMG/M metagenome (GOLD analysis project Ga0315274, IMG submission 203700) | Sediment microbial communities from Yellowstone Lake, YNP, Wyoming, USA - YL17G02_20 | ecosystem: Environmental > Aquatic > Freshwater > Lake > Sediment | place: USA: Wyoming | collected... | reverse complement strand
AAGTGCGCATCGCCAGTCTCTCCCAATGGAACCGTCTTGGGCGGAGTGTAGACCTCTGAGGCGACGAGCGAAAGGCCCTCGCTTTGCGCTAGCTTGACAGCCTCTGCGAATGGCATCTCCTTGCCGCTGCGGCCCGCCACTGAGCCCTTGGCGAAGACCAGATCATTGGGGGCCGTGTCCAATTCCTCACTTGCTGTCTGCGCGAGTGTGTCCCTCAGTCTTCGCGCTGCCAGGCGAGCCGCGTTGCCGGAGATGTAGCTCTGGCGGGAGGCGGTGGTTGCGCCACCGTCTGGGGTGAGGTCGGTATCCCCAAGCACTACGTCTATTCTACCGTATTCCACGCCCAGCTCTTCGGACACAATCTGTGCTAGAACGGTGACAAGTCCCTGGCCAACCTCCGCTGCACCCGCCCTGACCTCCGCATGGCCGTCCGGAAACACCTCCACCTCGACACCCGCGCTATCTGCAACTCCCCCTCCGAGGCCGACATTCTTGTAGGCGCAAGCGATACCCCATCCCCTGCGGCGCCCGGGTGGCGGCGGAGTAGCCACAGCCAACGCATCCCTGGCGTCGGCAACCCGGTCCATGGTTTCCAGCAGCCCGACGCTTTCGCGCAGCTCCTGTCCGGTGACGGTGACGGCTCCGACACGGAGGGCGTTCCTGCGGCGCAAATCGAGCGGCGACATGCCCAGTCTCCGAGCCAGGATGTCCATCTGGGTCTCTGCCGCGAAGTGGGCCTGAGGAGCACCGAAGCCGCGGAACGCGCCGGCCGGCGGGTTGTTGGTATACATGGCGTAACAGTCCACCTTGGCATTGGGCACCTCATACGGTCCCAAGGAATGCGTGGCCGCTCTGGTCATGACGTAGGGCCCGAGAGAGGCGTAGGCCCCACTGTCGCCCACGATGAAGGCTTCCACTGCCGTGAGTCGACCGTCATTCTTGGCCCCGGTCTTTAGTCTGATCAGACATTCGTGTCGTTTGGGATGGGCGATCATCGACTCTTCTCGAGTGTAAACCAGCTTCACAGGGCGTCCGGTGAGCTTGGCCAGAAGAGCCACGTGGATCTGGGCAGCGATGTCCTCCTTGCCTCCGAAGGCCCCGCCGACTTTGGTCTGGACCACCCTTACGCGGTCCTCTGACAGGGCGAGGGAGGCAGCGATCTGCGCTCGATCGGAGAACGGTATCTGGGAGCCCACGTAGACGACCACCCTGCCCTCGCCGTCGATGAGCCCGACGGCAGCCTCTGGCTCCATGAAGGCATGATCGCCGCGCGGCGTCCGGTACTCGTTCTCCACGATGATATCTGCTTCCGCAAAGCCCTGTTCCACGTCACCCTGGCGAAGCCGAATATGCTCGAGAACGTTGCTCCCTTCGTGAATCAAGGGTGCGCCATGGGCCAGGGCAGCCTCTGCGGAGGAGACCACGGGCAAAGGTTCATACTCGACCTGGATGAGGCTGATCGCCCTGGCAGCGATCTCCTCTTCTTCGGCCGCTACGGCAGCCACTGCATCTCCCACATATCGCACTTTGTCGTACGCCAAGACGGGCCAATCCGTGCGGGCTAGGCCGTGGTTCTTTGCCCCTGGCACATCCGCCGCGGTGACCACCGCCACCACACCCGGCAGAGATCTGGCTTCAGACGGGTCGACTTGGAGGAGCCTGGCGTGGGGGTACTCGCTGCGCAGGACCTTGGCGTAAAGCATGCCTTCGAAGTACAGATCGCCTGCAAAGACGGCTTCTCCCGTTACCTTTGCTCGCGCATCGGGTCGGGGTCGATCATGTCCCACCACACCTCGGGCAGATTCCTTCCTCGCCTCGCGTGGTCCACGTAGGCCCGCCGCTTGCTCCACCGCCTCCACGATCTTGGCGTATCCGGTGCACCGGCAGAGGTTCCCGCTCAGCGCATCCAGTATCTCCTCCCTTGAAGGCTGTGGCTTCGCGTCGAGCAAGGCCTTCGCAGCCATGATCATACCAGGGGTACAGTAGCCGCACTGGACGGCACCCCTGCCCATGAACGCCCGTTGCAAGGGATGCAACCTGTCACCATCTGCCAGTCCCTCGATGGTCTGCACTCGCTTGCCTTCGGCCCGCGCTGCGGGAAAGATGCATGACCTGACGGCTTCTCCATCGATGATCACGGTACATGTCCCGCAGGCGTTATGTCCGCAGCCCTTCTTCGTGCCGGTCAGGCGCAACTGATCTCTGAGGACATCGAGCAGCATGGTGCGGGGTGCTACGTCGACTTCGCGTAACTCACCGTTGACCCACAGGCCTATGCGCCTACGCTGTGACATGATTGGACGCCTCCATAGCTGTCGTGCCCGTACCCACTCCCAGAGACAAACGCTTGAGAGATGCCGCCGAGAGTCCTCCTGCAACACCTGAGAGATGCGCGTCAGCCCAGAACCCGCAGCGTCGATTGTGTAGGGATTCGTCGTTTATGGCCAAAGCGCAGTCAATCTCCCGTTGGAGCACTGAAGCGCTCAAGGCTCCAGAGTTCTCTGGCTTTGTCGAGGTCGGCCTGGCTGTTGATGTTGAAGAAAGATAGGTGCTCAGGATCGAAGGTGTCCATCTCGTCGCGATCAACGTATCGAACGCGCACTTGTGGAAGGAAAGAGATTATCCTCAGGTCGCCTACCTGCAACTGTTCCTCGATGAAGGGCAGGCAGTTGCAGGAATAGATGGCGTGCACCGCCTCCGTTAGCCTCCCCATACGTGGGATCACGACATCATACTGAGGTGCCAGGCCTTGCATGTAGCGCAGAAGTGACAAGTTGAGGAAAGGCATGTCGCAGGCCACCACAAGGCTGCGGCCCCTGGTGGCGGCTCTGAGTCCGGAGTATATGCCTCCCAGCGCGCCCTGGCCAGGAAACACGTCGCCGACCACTACCGCCTCGAACTGTTCGTATTTCTCAATGTCGTCGGCGACGACGATCACCTCGTCGCTCAACTGTGCCAGCTTCTCCAGGATCGTCTCTATCAGGAACTGGCCATTGATTCTCAGGAAGGCCTTGTCCTGCCCCAGACGTGAGCTGCGGCCCCCGGCCAGTACGACAGCACTGGTTGGGGTGAGGCTCCTCCTCCCTGTCATCCTTGGTGTCCTCTGCCCATGTACTCGTGCTGCGTCTCAAGTATACATCAGGGGCCAACCGGTGTCGAGACCGGAGACCCTACTTCCCCGCCAATGAGACTGCAAAGGCCCGCTGGAAGGCATGTGAGCTTCTGTCAGCCGCGGAGAACCGTGTCCTGAGTCGATAGTTGCGCTGCATCTTGCGACCTCTGCTCTCCGCCCAGCGTCTCTCGTACTCTCTCAGAGCTGTGGCAGACGTATCCCCCTCTTCCACAGCCTTGGCAGAGACCTCAGCCGCCAGTCGCCCAGCTACCATGGCATTGGCGATGCCACCCCCTGTCATGGGATCGGCCTGTCTCGCTGCGTCTCCGGCCAGGATCAGCCCATCGTCGACGATGGCGCCCCTGGCGATGCCCACCGGCACGTTTCCGGCGATGAGGGTGACGGGGCTGCCCTGCTCAAGCCGAGGATACCCCTCAATGAAACGGTGCAGGTACTCCAGTGCCGACCTCTGGGCCAGATCGGCCTGCACGCCCAGGCCGACATTGGCCAGGTGGTGGCCCTTGGGAAAGACCCAGGCATAGCCTCCGGGGGCGAGCTCCGGTCCCAGGTAGTAGTCGCAGCAGTCGGGATCTACGTCAATGCCTGCCAGCAGATATTGGGCGCACGCGAGACAATCGCACGGTCTCAAGACACAGTCCAACCCTTTCCATTGACCCACTCTTGACTCCACGCCGTCGGTCCCGACAACGATCCTGGCCTCGATCTCCAGCTCGCTACGGCCGTCCGTGGCCCTAACGCCTTTCACCGCTCCGTTCTCCGTGATCAAGCCCTTGACTGCCGTCTTGAGCATCACACCCGCTCCGGCTTCCACAGCTTTTTCGGCCAGCACCCTGTCGAACACGCGCCGCTCGAGGACGTAGCCCGTCTCCTCGCCTATGAAAGATCGCACCTCTCCAGTGCCGGAGGTCACAATCCGAGACCGGCTCACCCGCGCTGATATCCAGCGTTCGTCTGGATCCAGGAACGGCAAGAGCTTCTCGCGATTGATGCCCTCAGCGCAGCGCACAGGACTGCCGATTTCCCGTCGCTTTTCTAGCAGCAGCACCTCCAAACCTCGTTCCGCGGCATAGCGTGCGGCGGTGGCGCCAGCGGGCCCGGCCCCGACCACTACGACATCGCAACGGAGCCTGCCTTTCTCGGTCGCCGGCGACTCCGTTTCCCACGACAGTGCACCGGTTGGGCAACCGGACACGCACAGCCCACACTCGGTGCACAGCTCTTCGTCGATCAGCAGCCGTGTCTCAGCCAGTTCCAGAGCCCCGAATGGGCAGATGCTGACGCATCCCCCGCAGTACGCACACACACTCTGCCTCACCGTTGGCATATTCCCACGCCTCCTCTTGCACTCACGTCGGAAACGAAGAAAGGGATGCCCTCGACATCCCTTTCTGTGTGCAGCGACGTGCGATGGCCCTATGCTAGACCTTCCTCCGCTATCCTCTTCTCGATGTAGGCCACCGCTTGGCCGACGGTCGTGATCTCCTGGGCTTCTTCGTCCGAGATCTCCACGGTACGGCCGAACTTGTCCTCGAAGTACTCCTCGAAGGCCATAATGAGTTCCACAAGGTCAAGGGAGTCGGCCTCGAGGTCCTCCTTGAAGTGCGCCTCTGGCACCACTTTGTCCGCGGCTACGCCGAGTTGCTCGACGATAATCGCCTTGACTGCAGAGAAGACGTCTCCCTCAAGCGCTTCGCCCATTGCGTTCACCACCCTTCTTCACCTCGCTTTGTGTACCTTGCTTCGAGCAAGTATAGCAGCGTTGGCTGCGATAGTCAAGCTTGACAACATCCTTCCCAGGACTGATAATAGTCTACGTCACGTCAACATACCTAGAACACTCCTGGGTTCTGGAAGTTACGGAAGAGCCCCCATGCATCAGCACAGAAAGCTCGACCACCTGCGCATCTGCCTGAACCAAGATGCCCAGTTCCCCAATCTCTCCACAGGCCTCGAGAGATACCGTTTTGTGCACCAAGCTCTGCCCGAGATCAACCTTGATGCCATACTCTTGTCCTGCGAGCTCCTGGGGAAGAAACTGCGGGCTCCACTGTTGGTGTCTTGTATGACTGGAGGAACCGACGAAGCTGAGCGCATCAATCTGAATCTCGCGCAGGCTGCTCAGCGACTGGGGATAGCCATGGGAGTGGGATCCTTGCGGGCGGCGCTTGAAGATCCCTCTCTGGCGCGGACCTATCAGGTCCGAGGTGTGGCTCCAGACACCCTGCTCCTGGCCAACCTGGGTGCTGTGCAACTCAACCACGGATACGATGCCGAGGACTGTCTCAGGGCAGTGGAGATGATACAGGCGGATGCTCTGGTCCTGCATTTGAATCCGCTTCAGGAGTGCCTACAGCCAGAAGGCGACACCAACTTCGCCAATCTGCTCAAGAGGATCGAGCAAGTGTGCTTCCGCGTGCCGGTGCCTGTGGTGGTCAAGGAGGTGGGATGTGGCATCTCATCGAGGGTGGCGGAGATGCTGCATGCGGCCGGCGTGGCCGCGATAGACGTAGCCGGGGCCGGCGGGACTTCGTGGAGTGCCGTGGAAAGACATAGGGCTCCAGACGACAAGGCCGACAACATCGCAGGTGCTTTCGCTGACTGGGGCATCCCCACCGCTGATTCCATCCTCATGGTGCGACGGGCTGCTCCGCGAGTGTCAATCATCGGCAGCGGAGGGATACGCACCGGGATCGATGTTGCCAAGGTCATCGCTCTTGGAGCACACGCTGCCGGAATAGCAGCGCCCTTGCTTGGGCCTGCGACCGTCGGCGCTGATGAGGTCGTTGGTGTGCTGGAAGAAATCATCGACGAGTTGCGCATTGCCATGTTCTGCATTGGGGCAGCCGATCTGGGCGCACTGAGGGACACCCCTCTATTGCAGAGAATCGATGGAGCGTGAGCGAGGGGATTGTTTTCGAGAACCTGGACGAGTATCTGAACGCCATCGAGCTGGAGATGAGGAACTCGATGGCGGTTTCTGAGAAGGCGCTGGCCCCGTACTACGGTATGATTTCGTACCACCTGGGGTGGGTGGACGAGAGATTCGTCCCGACAGAGCAGGAGACGGGCAAGCGCCTCCGACCCCTGCTGTGCCTCTTGGCCTGCGAGGCTTGCGGCGGAGACTGGCGTAGGGCTCTCCCCGCTGCGGCGGCTATCGAGCTCATGCACAACTTCTCACTGATCCACGACGACATCGAGGACAACAGCCCGCAGCGACGTCACCGCCCGACCGTCTGGAGCCTGTGGGGTCACGCGCAAGCCATCAATGTGGGTGACGGTCTATTCGCCATCAGCCGTCTGGCGCTCCAGCGCTTGGCCGATCGGGGGATCAGCCCGCAAAAGGTTGTCGTCGCCTTTCGAATCGTGGACCAGACTTGCCTCTATCTCACCGAGGGCCAGTACCTGGACCTCGCTTTCGAAGAAGTTGACGGCGTGACAGTGGGTATGTACCTGGAGATGATCGGTAAGAAGACCGGCGCGCTCATGAGCTGCGCCACGCAGCTGGGTGCGCTCCTTGGCACGGACGATGAGCGCGTCATGGAGAGCTATGGTGCATTCGGCTATGAGCTGGGGCTACTCTTCCAGATAGTGGATGACATGTTGGGCATCTGGGGTGCTGGCGAAGCTACAGGCAAGGGCGTAGGAGAAGACATTGTCAGTAGGAAGAAGTCCCTACCTATACTCTACGCCCTCCAGCGAAGTGATGAACTCCGACGCATCTACCGGCGCGAGCGGATGGATGCAGCGCAGCAAGAGGTCGTGATGGAGCGGCTGGAGAGCCTCTCAGCCCGTGAATACGCCCGAGAGATGGCGGTCAAGCACCTGCGTCTGGCTGTGCACACCTTGGAAGACACGGGGAAACGGAACCGAGCCCAGGAAGACTTGAGGAGAATTGCTCAGTTCCTCCTTGACAGACAATACTAGCTGGTGCGTGGCGGCAAGAAGCGCTCGAAGACCTCGTTCCCCAGAAGGCGTCCTCTACCTGTCAGGCGTACGGCACTCCTGTTCACCTCAACGAGACCCAAATCCGTAAGTTCCTGTATCTGATCTGCGAAGAGTCCCTCCATTGCAGCGCAGAAGCGTTCCTGGAAATCAGAGAAGGACACACCTTCACGTAGGCGTAGACCCAAGATCATCGTCTCACTCATCTCCGTGAGGCGGTCGATTGACTCTCTCGCGGCTACGGCTTCCCCTCCGCTAGCTATGCGCTGCACGTACTGCTGCGGCGAGAGCACGTTGTTGTACCGGAACGCCCCATCGAAAGAGTGGGCACCAGCGCCGAAGCCGAGATAGGGTTCATTGCGCCAGTAGACCAGATTGTGTCGGCACTCGTGCCCATTCACCGCCCAGTTGGATATCTCGTAATGGACGTACCCTGCTCTTGCCAGTTCTGCTTCAGCAGTCTCGTACATTTCGGCAGCGAGGTCGGGGTCTGGGGCGGGTAGCTCTCCTTTGGAGATTTCTCCGGACAGGGGCGTGTCTTCCTCGACGGACAGGCAGTACAGCGAGATGTGCTCTGGCCCTAGGCTCATGACGGCTGCGAGGTCAGCTTCCCACTGCGGGAGGTCCTGTGTGGGAAGCCCGTAGATGAGATCCAGGTTGATATTGTCAAAGCCTGCCTTCCGGGCAAGACTATAGGTCTCCATCGCCTCTTTCACGGTGTGGACCCGGCCCAAGATAGCGAGCATGCCCTCGTCACAGCTCTGGACCCCTAGACTCAGCCGATTGACGCCCAGCGCTCGCAGTTCCCGCAGAAGGGCAGCGCTCGCACTGCCAGGATTGGCCTCGATGGTGATTTCGGCCACCTCGGACAACGCATGGTGGTCCGTGCAGGCCTTCAGCACTTGCGCCAGCAGTCCAGCACTGAGCACTGTCGGCGTCCCCCCGCCCAGGTAGAGAGATGATACCTGCAAGCGCCCTCGCTCTAGGGTTGACTGGGCGATCTCTGTCTCCAAGGCATCCACGTACGGCTGATGCAAATGATGAAGCCCGGAGTAGGAGTTGAAGCTGCAATAGGTGCACTTCCGCTGGCAAAAGGGGATGTGAACGTATAGTGCCACGCTGTTCATGGCTTCTTGGCGGACGCTGCGCATCCCGCGGAGAGGTCGCGCCTCAGAAGGAGCACGGCCTCCAGAACCCCACCGCCAATGGCCAGCGCCTTGTCGGAGATGGTGAAGCAGTGCTCTCTGATGCCACGCGGGTCAACATCGCCTACCTTCATGCCTTCAGTGACTGCCCGGTTGTCGGCAAGTAGGCCTCGGAGCACCCCGTCGATTTGCGCAATCACAGGCTCGGCGTCAACTTCAGCCACCGCCTCTCTGGCTCTGATCTGCTCTCCGATGTGCCGGCTTCCCACGAATACTCCTGACCTCGGGGCGCGCAGCACCCGTTCTGAGGCGTAGCCCATGATCTCTCCTGGCACCCCAGTATCGGGAGCGGCGCTGCCCTCCAGGATCACTCTCCCCAGGTAGTGGCCCCTCTTGGTCTCCACAACCGCGTGCACGTCTACTCCGGCAACGAAACCTGGGCCCAGCCCTATGACCGTGGGCGCGTCAGTGATTCGGGTGCCGACATTCCTCTTGGCCAGAATCGCGTCCACCACAACATCCGGGTGCCACTGACGGACGGTGTCGGCATCGGGGTCCACGATCACCGGTACTTCTCCTTGGTCCAGGATTCGCAGAGCCTGCTCAAGGGAGTCCGCGCGACGTCCCACCACCCCTTCGACTTTGATGGCGCCCTCGGACACTGCTGACGCAAAGGCGACGGCCCTGCGGATGACCGTCGGGTCTGGTAGCTCAAGGACCAAGACCTGCATGCCCGCCCTGTGGAGGCGGTAGACAGCCCCGCTTGCCAGATCGCCGCCTCCTCTAACCAGTACCTTGATGTCTCTCAGCAAGGCTCTCTCCATGACGCACCTGTCCAAATTATAGTGCAGGGCGGAGGGACCTGCCATTGGACAAGGCAGCATCAAGCGCTTATAATCGGCGAGGTACACTGTTACACTGGGAGGCGCAGATGCCCGAGCCCTGGCCCCTGATTCGTTCGAGACGTGACAAGTCCTACTGGGTGTTCTCAGTCCGCGCTGACACGGCGCGCTGTCCACGGACCGGCCAGGAACACGATTTCTACGTACTGGAGTCACCTGACTGGATAAACGTCATCCCTCTCACCCCGGACAACCAGGTCGTTATGGTCAGGCAGTACCGTCATGGTACGCGTGAAATCACACTGGAGATTCCTGGCGGGTTGGCCGCACCAGGCGACAGCCCAGAGGATGCTGCCCGCCGGGAGTTGCTCGAAGAGACGGGATATGAGGGGGACCAGCTCGTTTTCTTGGGCTCTGCTTGTCCGCAGCCGGCCATCTTGGACAACCGGTCCATTACCTACCTGGCCAACGACGTGCGCCTCGTCCGGGTGCCTCACTTGGACGACACTGAGGATATCGAGCTCGTCCTGGTACCCCTGTCGGAGATCCCCGATCTGATCAGCAATGGCGCCATTGACAATGCCATGGTCGTTCTGGCCTTCTATTGGTACTTCCTGCGCGAGCGCGACCGGACTCGCGGTGCCTAGATGAAGAAGCTTGAGCTCTCAACATCAGCCGGCAAGTATCCAATACACTCCCTGTCCATTCTGCTGGGCGAAGACCTCTTGACGTGTCTCTGGGGAGGCACTAAGCCGCACATCGGAGCAATCGCGCTGGCCTTGCCTCGCCCCAGTCTTGCCGATCCAACCATGACCAGTTCCACAGCATCGGTCCTCACCATGCTGGGGCACAAAGAAGATAGGGTGGTCAAGGCGGTGGCCGACCAACTGTCCGCCAGACTGAACAAGAACGTTGTGGTAACTGCTGGTATCCACTGGGAGCACCTGAATGAGACTGCGATCCGAGAGATCGAAGACAACTGCGCGCTCTTGGCAGACATGATAGGAGACCTGGTAGAGAGGGAGGCATGAAAAAGCTGAT
>Ga0315274_10017508_pt1 | contig 10104 bp, 7 predicted proteins | sample YL17G02_20_MG_FD_203700 | JGI IMG/M metagenome (GOLD analysis project Ga0315274, IMG submission 203700) | Sediment microbial communities from Yellowstone Lake, YNP, Wyoming, USA - YL17G02_20 | ecosystem: Environmental > Aquatic > Freshwater > Lake > Sediment | place: USA: Wyoming | collected... | reverse complement strand
GTGCGAGGGTGAGGGCACCGAGAAGGTCGGCGGTCGCGGCATCCGGGTTAGTGACGCGAAGGTCCCACACTGAGCCGACGGGCATGCCCAGGAAGTCGAAGCGGGCGCTGAGATCACACTGGTTGACGACAGTGACATCGGTGGGCGTAATGCAGACATCGGGGTCGCCCGCGAGGCAGGCGACGACCGTCGCGCCTTCCCGGAAACCGGCGCCGATGATAGCGACGGTAACGGGGCCAGAGTTTCCCACGACGGACGGTTGAGCGCGGACAACGCTCAGACGGAGGTTAGGTATGGGGGGCTGCTCGGTCCCCGAAACCTGCTCGTCAGAACCGTTCCAGTTCCCAACCGCGACCTGCCACGCAAAGACGGGGTGAGTCGCCTGAACAGCCCCGAGGGAGTTGGTGACGAGCGCTGTGTCCGGGGGAGGGGTGCGCTGATAGGAGCCGGGGAACATCTGCCCTGCTTGCAGCTCCACTTCCTGCTCGTACACGCCGTCGTAATCACCATCTATCCTGATCACGTTCCCGTCGTGAGTGGACAGCAGGTAACCCGCGTCAATGCACTCGGTGCCCAACTCGCCCACCGGCGGGATTAGCCAGATCTCCTGCCGGCGCCTGGTCTGGGCCGCCCACGGGTCATTCGTCTCCACGTCGAAGACCCAGTAGACGTGGGCCGGTCGATCCGTCGTGACGAGACTGGCGTTGACCGGCATCTCCCGTGTCTCAACCGCGCCGTCCTGGTAGGCCACGATCAGGCGCCGGTTGTCGGCTATGACGGTGAGACCGATCAGCTCAAAGCGCGGCGGAACCCAGAAACCGGTGCCTGCCTGCTCAATTGGGGGGATGCTCACCGCGGCCGAGCTATCTTTGCGCTCCGGGTCGAAGACCGCAAGGGTGACCCCGATGGGCTTGTCCGAGGTGATTACGTCCCCGGCGAGGGCCGGCACGGCGTGGTGGTCGCCCGTATTCAGCGCGACCGCGCCATCGGGCGTCTGCACTGTCGTTGTGTCCATGGTGGCGACGATGTGAACGACTCCGTTTGCGTCGCCCAGGGGAACAACGAACTGCGTGCCCAGTTGGGCGGGTGCGCACTCATGACTCTGGTCTTCATAAAGACCCCAGTCCGAAGCCCACCAGAGAACGTAAGCCTGGATCGGAACATCGCTTACCAGACAGGCAGTGTTCGGCAGTTGCCCCTCGAACAGGATAGTAGGCATAGTCGAGGGCGCTAGGGAAGCGGTGAGCTCGCCCTCGTCCAGCGTTCCGTTGAAGTTGCCGTCAACATACACATTTGCCGGGGCGAGAGCACTGGCTCCGATGTGGCTGTACAGCTCGCTGCACGTTGGCGGGCAGGTGTTCTCAATCCATGGAAACCAGTAGACGAAATTCCCCCCAGCAGGCAGAGAAGTGCCGCGGGGCGCCGCAGCACCCCCCCGGCTGACGCTCGCAAGTCCGAGGGGAAGCGTCGCCCGCTCGGCGGACGTCGTCGCGAGAGGCACTGGACGGCTGTCCCCTGACTGAGCCGCTATTGCATCGGGGATCTGATTGGTGCTGCTCGCCGCGGCCCAAGCGGGCGAGCAGATAAGGCCGCCTGCGAGACAGGACAGCAGGATACCGACGGTGTGAGCCCGCAGTCGAAGCGCCATCTCGGCTTTCCTCCCGAACTTGCCCCGTGCCAGCAGACAGCGATTCGGGTGAGGAGCTGACTGGGATTCAGAGCTAGATAGGACCCGGAGCTACTCAGCATTTCTGCGCGCAGCGCTCTGCTCCTGCTGGAGAAGCCCTGTGCCGTCCAATGACTCATCCGCCCCCCAGGACGCTCCTGCAGCCACGATCGCGCTACTCCCGGTGATCGCTGTCATCCCTGTGCTGGGAGGCGCCGAGGATGGAAAGGGATGCTGAGCCGGGATTGGACTGGGCGGGGCCTCCAGCCGTCGGCCCCTGCCGTGCCTCGGCTTGCCAGTCTCATACCTGACGGAACTCCGGACACTGACTCCCAGCCGAGGGGGTAGCCGGAGTCGTGGGTGGCCGGTTAGCCTGTGGGAGTGGTCCTAACCCCGGAGGCGGGCTCAGGTTGGCAGCATTCAGGGACAGGAAAGCACCTGCTCAGAGATGAAGGATGCCACCGGGAACTGCCGGAGCGCAAGTCTCTGGGACAACAGGAGGTTGGTGCCGTGGCGAGGATAGCTGTGATCTATTTCTCCAAGTCAGGGAACACGGAGAAGATGGCTCAACTGGTGGCCGAAGGATGCCGCCAAGTGGCCAGCGCCGAAGTGGCGATGATGAAGTTGCCAGAGCTGGACATGGAGGCAGTGCTTGGCGCTGATGGCTACTGCCTGGGCTCCCCCGACTACTTCAGCTACATGGCGGGGCATATGAAGACCTTCTTCGACGATGCCCTGGCATACAAGGGGAAGCTGGGCGGCAGGCCCTACGTTGCGTTTGGCACGCACGGTGGCGGGGCGAAAGTGCTGGACGGCCTGGAGCGCCTGTCGCAGGCTATTGGGTTGAAGCAGGTCCGACCGGGCATGATGTGCGCAAGTGCCCCTGGCCCCGGCGACGCAGACGCCGTACGCGGGCTGGGGCACGCTCTGGCCGAGGCCGTCTGCCGCTAACCGCCCTGCGGCCGCGAAGAGGTGGAAACGATGGCGAAGCCCGTTGTGATCCGACAAGGGTGGATGAGGTTCATGTATCTCTACACCATTCTGGGAGCGGGCGGTTTCGGACTGGGAATCGTCATCATGCCCGAACCGATGAAGGCAGCACTCCGCTGGCCCGGGGACGAACCGATTGCCTTGGGCATAGTCGGCAGCGTCTATGTTGCGTTCGGGGCCCTTTCTGTGCTCGGTCTGCGCGATCCCCTCAAGTTTGTGCCGGTCCTGCTTCTTCAGCTTTGCTACAAGTCAGTCTGGTTCGTTGCGGTCGTTCTCCCCCTGCTCATCAGGGGACGATTCCCGCACTATGGGCTCTTGACTGCCGCCATATTCGCCACATACATCGTCGGAGACCTGATAGCGATCCCATTTCCATATCTTCTTGTTCAAGCATCCGGCACTCATCAAGATGCAGCGTCAAGGGGCGCGTCATGAGCCGCCTGATGGCGCGCCCGAGACCTATCGTCGCCTGCGAGCACTTCCTGGGCGGTCTGCTGAAGTCGTATTGCCGCAAAGCCGCGTAGCAGCTCGAAGCGACTCCGCCCATTGCCGTGGACGAGGTGCGCTGAGCACATCCGCGGGTCTGCGCGCGGTCGCGCTGTGAGAGGTGCTTGGTCGCGACTGTCCCATCCACTCCGAGGCAGGATCGCACCTCTTCATGATCCATCGTCCCACGGACGAACGGCGCTTCCATCTGATCTGGACAGCCCCGATGAGTCCCTGGATAGCGCGCGGTCGGCGACGACTGCGGACTCCAACTGCGAGAACCCCTTCGTGCTACCGGCCGGTGCCCCCATGAAGTCGGATCGTACGTCTCAGGAAGCGCAGCGCCACGGAGGGGACCCACCCGAGGTTCTCGCGCCGCAGGATCACGTCGCGGTAGGTTGTGCGGCCTGAAACGCAGTCGAACAGCGCCTGCTGCAAGGCCGGGGATGACGACGCGGCATCAACCACGGGGTCCACCAGGTCGAGACCCTCGGTCAGCCGGACGAGCAATCTCACGAGGCGCCCGTACCACGTGTCGCGCGTGATGAGACGCTGGCTCTGGTCGATCCTGGAGAGAGCGGATCGCGAGATGCCGTGACGGAGGATCGTCTGGGCACACCGGACGCCGCCCTCCAAGGCGCAGTTGATCCCTTTCCCTTTGAAAGGACGGACCAGGCCGCCTGCATCGCCGATGATCACATACCGGTCACCGGAGATTCCCCGCGCCGCCCCCAGTGGGAACGCGCCCTTGTAGTATCCACTCACCTTCGCCCCAGGCGGGATCAGCTTGGACACATTCGGCTGAGCGAGGAACCGCTCCATGTCTCGCACCCTCAGCCTGTTGCCTGCGATGACGACGGTGATGTGATTGCCCTTCGGGATCAGCGCACCGAACTCGATCCCACGCCGCCTTGGCAGGAACACATGGATGCAGTCCTCCAGCAGGTCAGCGATGAAATCAAGCCCTTCGGGATGAATCTTGCAGGTGAGCGTCTTCAGGGCTGCGGGCGGCCTGTAGTTGGTCTGTTGCGAGAAAGCGCGGGCCATACCTTCATCGAGCGAAAACGCTCCGACCACCACATCTCCCCGGAAGCTGTCACCTTCCGTGTACACCACCACGCCCTCCGGGCTCACCTCCAGGTCGGTGGCGCGGGCGTGGACGACATCCACGCCAGCCTGCACCGCCCGCTCAAGCAGCAGTCGGTCCAGCTCGACGCGGCGCAGGGCGAGTGAGCACTCGCCCAGTTTCGATCCGTCGAGGCGTATCTCGCGTTCCTCGCCGTGCAGCACATAGCCGACGACACGCCGCTGAAAGAGGTCATCGGGAGGGTTTTCTCCGAGCACAGTGCCCAGAAGATCGCGACCCGGCGGTGACAGCACGCCTGCACACTGGTTCTGATGTTCGCCGAACCGCTTCTCCTCGATCAGGACGACGCGAGGAGGCGCTTCCGCTGCTCTCCCCTCTCGAGCGAGTGTCGTGGCGCATGACGCGCCTCCAGGCCCTCCGCCAATGACAATCACCGTCTGCCCTGCCCCAACAGGCCCGAGCGACCCCGGCTCGACCTCTCGGGCCGGAGACACTGACCCGCGCAGAGCTGTCCTGATCAGAGACACACCGAGACGAGCCTGAAGCCGGGGGTCAAGAGCATGCAGGAGTGTGCTGCGATAGGGCGTGTTGCCCGTGAGTATCCCCCAGAGCAGATCCGACATCCTCCGTACACCTGAGGGATTCCTCTGCTCCTTCGCCGCGACCGAGAGGTGGCTGCCGGTTATCCGAGTCGAGCGCGAGGCCACATCGTGCACCCAGAAGAGGGCTCGTCCGTATCGGTTGTCTGCCTGGTAGGTGCGATCGCACTCCTTCAGATAGCGACGACGCAGAGACTGGGCGCTGGTATCCGCCGAGAGCGCTTTCGCTGCCCACATGGCGGTGTAGAAGCTCGATTCGATGCCGTTCTTCAAGTAGCGGCCGATGTTCGCATCGCCGATGACGACCAGCCGATCGGCGATCGGGCTGCGGGCTCCCGATATTGGCATCTTCGGCGCGCATGTGCAGTAGAGTTCGGGCGGCTCCCAGCCCGGCGGGAAATGCCTCCGCAATTCCGGCGAGCGCAGCACCTCGTCCATCATCTCCGGGCTTGGATCGTCGCCAATCAGCGTCACAGTGACATGCTGTCGCTTGGGGGTGATCGCGGCAAACCGCAGACCCCGCCGGCCCATGGCGAGAATCACCACCCGATTGCGCAGCACGCGTTCGATGAACTCCGAGTCCAGAGGAATCTCCCCTTGCCGGGCTCGGACCGTCTGCGGCGCCCGATAGCCGAACCCCATCTTCTCGAAGACGGGGAGGAGGTTGCTGTTGACGCCAAACGCGCCGATCGCGACGTCCGCTTCATAGGTCGAGCCATCACGGCAGGTAATAACGAATGGGTCGGAGTCACTCGCGGGCCTGCGCACATTCACCACGAACTCGCTGATAGATGTAGCCCCGGCAGCCACCGCCTCGGAGAGCAGCCACCAGTCGAAGCCTTGGTTCGCCGCCGGGTACATGCCGCGCGGCCCCGGCCCTCTGAAGGTCGCGTAGACGGTTGTGCCCTGCGGAGTCGGCAGGTCAACCGAGCCGCCGCGTGCGTGGACATGATAGCCCTGGATGCGCCGCTGGATGACGTGCTCGGGCAGCGTCACATCCAGCCGCGCGAGGTTGCGCACGAGCGAGTCGGGGATCACGCCGGCGCACATGTTGCAGCCAGCGGGACCGGGCTTCTGGAAGTCCCGGTAGTCGAAGATGTTTGTCTGCAGATGGAGGCCCGATTCGCGGGCAAGGGCGCACAGCCAGATCGCGCAGAATGCCCCCGCTGGCCCGCCGCCGAGGATGGCGATCCTCAGACCCGCTGCACTCCGGCTATCCAGCTTCCCGCTCACCACTGAGTCCAACGCGCGATCCTCCCGCCTGTCGAGGATGAGATCATGCCAGTGAGCCGCTCGGGGAGATGTGCAACTACCCGACTGGTGTAATAGGAATACCCGGAAACCGCCCTACCATCCTGCGGCAGGCTGTCCCAATCAGGCACCGGTGGAGCCGGCCTGACATCACGCCGCCAACCAAAACGCGGTGACCCGCGTGTCTGGAAAGAGCCGACACTTGACGACCCACGACGGAATCATGGACAGTGACTCCAAGCCGAGGGGGTAGCCGGAGTCGGGGGGCTCTCAGGGCGGCTTCACGGGCGGTTGACAAGGACAGCTGGTGGCACCCCGCGGGTCTGCCCCACCCCAACACTTACCCGATCAGCCCGGCCGCGTGCTGATCCGTAGTGCAGGAGTCGGCGCTACGGCCGCACCTCACCGGCCACCAGCGCCTTCACCCGCTCCAGCCTCTCCGCCCATTCGTGGTCCTGTGTGGCTACGAATGGAAGGTCTATCCCCTGCCGTTCCAGCTCCTCGCGGAGCATGGTCACGAAGGCGCCGGCGCCAGGCTGGAAGCCGCTGTCAACATAGTGGGTGAAGTCTACCCCGCAGGCCGGAGAGCCGTCGTTCCCGATCACCCCGAGGATCTTGAACCCGTGCTTGCGGTACTCCAGGACATCGCGCATGACGCCTTGCGCCAGCGCCCGGCACGCCTCGCTCGCCTCCCCCAGCAGGGTCTCTCGAATCCCAATGTCCTTGCCCTGGCAGATCCGGCCGGAGCGGTCCAGTCCTAGGCACTGCAGTTCCGGGCAGGGCATCTGCACGATCCCCACTTCTGCCTCCGTCAGCACTTGCACGATCTCCGTCATCGCCCCCGGGTACCACGCGCACCCATCAATGCGAGCGTTGTGATTCAGAATGCAGTGGATGACCAGGACAACCCGCTTGCTCCGCTTGTCGTCGAACATGCAAGGGACCTCCTCTCTGCCACTTCCTTCACGGCTGCAAGTCTCGGTTCGCAGACGGCAGCGAGGCTCCTGCCAAGGTCGTACTGCCCAGGAACTCATCCGCCCGCCAGAGTGCCCCAGGGACGCAGATCATGGCATTCCCGCCGATCGCTGAGACTCCTGTGCTGGGAGGCGCCGGGGATGGGGACCGATGCCGGGCGAGGCCTTGACTCGATAGGGCTGCCCGTGATCGCCACCGTGGCGCGGCTGCCGTGCTCACACGCGACTGGACCCCGCCGGGACAGTGACCCCAAGCCGAGGGGGTACCTGACGACCGTGTCCTGATGCTGGGCACCCTCGCAGTCACGCCTGGCGAGATGCGCCCCCAGGCCCCGCTCTACAGCAGCGGCCAGTCGAGGAAGCCGTAGGGGGGTGCAGGAGCACGGGGTGCGGCAGCGAATCCTGGCCCACTCTGTGCTGTTTAGGCCCGGCATGAACTCCCGCGAACGCATGCTTGCCGCGATCAACCACCAGCCCGTGGACCGCATCCCTACCGACATCTGGGCCACCACCGAAGTGTGGCAGAAGCTGCGGGCGCACTTCGGTGCAGGGGTGGATCTGAGAGAGGTGCTGCACCTTGACAGCTTCGGCAACGTCGGGGCTCAGTACATCGGCCCCACGCTCCCGGAGACCGCGGAGGGCCAGGCCGCAGACTTCTGGGGCATGCGCCGCCGCGCCGTGGACTATGGCACCGGCACCTATTGGGAGCAGTGTTTCTTCCCCCTCGCCTCCGCCCGCACCGTCGACGACCTGGAGCGTTACCCCTGGCCCTCCGCGGACTGGTTCGACTACTCCGAGATGAAGGCCGCCGCGCACGCACAGCACGACACGCACCTAGTGAAGTGCGGCTACATGGCCATTTTCTACTACCACAACCTGCTGCGCGGGTTGGAGCCATCACTGATGGACCCGTACGACAACCCGGAGTTCACCCACCACTTGCTCGGCCGCATCAGCGACTTCTTCTACGACCACCACCGCCGCATGTTCGAGGCCTGCGAGGGGCTGATCGATGTCACAGAGGTGACGGACGACCTCGGCAGCCAGACCGGTCCGCTCATCGGGCTCGACACGTTCCGAGAGTTCTACAAGCCGCACATGATGCGCTTCGCTGACCTGTGCCGCGAGTCTGGGGTGCGGATCTTCCACCATGATGATGGAGCGATGCGCGCGTTCATCCCCGACCTGCTCGATGTGGGTATCGACATCCTCAACCCCGTGCAGCACCTGTGTCCGGGGATGGAGATGACGGCGCTGAAGCGCGACTACGGCGACCGCCTCTGCTTCCACGGCGCCATCGACAACCAGCAACTGCTGCCCTTCGGCACGCAGGACCAAGTGCGCGCGGCGGTGCGCGAGGCCATTGATGCGCTGGCCTTCGACGGCACCGGCTACATCCTCGCCCCCTGCCACAACCTCCAGGCCGTCACCCCGGTAGAGAACATCCTCGCGATGTACGACGAGGCCTGGCGGTACGGCGTGAGGTAAGCGGCGTCTCTCACCGCGGGGGCAGGAAGGGTACAAAGAGCACCAGGGCGCGCCTGTCAGGGGCCCGTGAAGCCGGCCTGACATCACGCCGCCAACCCGAAGGCCGTGACTCGCGTGTCGGGGAAGAGCCGTCGCTCGATGGCGCGACGCAACCCCGGACATCGACTCCCAGCCGAGGGGGTATCGGAAGGCCGCTGTCGAAGGGGCTTCACAGCCAGACTATGCGTGGCGCGTGAGGCCATGACGGTCTCAAGGAGGCGCAGCTGGTCACGCTTTCAGGTGCAGCTTGCCGTTGCCTTGGCCGCGTTGGTGCTGCCGTTCTGCTCCTCGTTCCGTCCGCCCTCATCCTCACCGCGGGCACGTGCCGCGCGGAAGAGACTGAGACTCCAGCCCTCGGTGTTCTGCCGCCGGTCACGGTGGAGATGCAAGTGACGGTACCCCCTGAGGGCCTCTGGCGGGCGCCGCAGTCCAGCTTCGTCCGCCCGGACACAGTGCTGGTGCTGGACGCGAGGAAGAGCCCGCTGCCCCGCGCCGCGGCAGAGCCGCGGCGGGGCGAGTTCGGCCTACAGCCCGAGGGCGTGATCCGGTTTTCGCCGGAAGACGCGGGCCGGCGGCTGTCCGTGCGGTACCGGTTCTCGCCCCGGCGTGTGGCCCTCCTCGAGGCGGCCACCCCGACCGATTACCCGGACGCGGTGCCACTGCTCGGCCAGGCCCTGGCGGAGGAACTCGGCAGGTGTGGCTTCGTCGTGGTGCCAGCGAAGGAGACAGCGCAGGCGGCGGCCGCGGTGGGCATGGGCGCCGCCTCGCCTCACGCGCTTCCGCCGTCGGAGAAGCTCGCCGCCTTCGCACAGCGAGTGAACGCCGCCTATGTACTCATCCCCGGCATCGCCATCGGGGATTTCAGCGAGGAGGCCTCCGTCGACACGGGGATCGAGTGGCCGCGCGACAGGGTGGGCGAGCAGCACCCCAGGAACCCCCTCAAGGATCAGCAGACCATTCCACTGCCAGTCACGCGGCACAGGCTTTCCGGTGGAGTCCGCCTCGCGGTGGTCGATGGCGTCACCGGCGCAGTCATCACCGACCAAGTGCAGTCGAGCGTCCAGAAGGTCCGCCTTAACCGGTTCTCAGCCGCGCGTAAGGCGCTGGTGAGAAACCTGGCCCGAGAGGTGGTGGCTGCGTGGCGCAAGCCATCGTGCGAGCGCGCGACGGGCCAGTAATCGGCTGAGGACGGCTTCAGTGGCCCGAAAGGCGGACCGGAACCCCGACAGTGCAGAGAGCGATCTGCCCCCGCTGACACCCCATTCTGGGAGGCAAAGCGGATGGGCGAGGATGCTAAGTGCTCCTGCTACAGACCGGGCAGGTGGGCCTTTGCGTGCCGCTCGGTCGGCGTCTCGGTCCCAGCTACACGGCGGCTGTTCGGCAACGACCCTTGTGCCCAGCCAAGCCGTCGCGTAAACTGACAGCGCATGCGCTCACTGCGGTGAATCAGGCATGGAGACGCGACTTGGAACCTGCGGCTGGTCTTTCTCCGACTGGAGGGGGACCTTCTACCGTCCCGGCACC
>Ga0315274_10017502_pt1 | contig 10106 bp, 10 predicted proteins | sample YL17G02_20_MG_FD_203700 | JGI IMG/M metagenome (GOLD analysis project Ga0315274, IMG submission 203700) | Sediment microbial communities from Yellowstone Lake, YNP, Wyoming, USA - YL17G02_20 | ecosystem: Environmental > Aquatic > Freshwater > Lake > Sediment | place: USA: Wyoming | collected... | reverse complement strand
GTGTGAAAATGCCATTTTCAGACCCATGATATGTGCTAATACCTCACCCCCTGCCCCCTCTCCTGCAGGAGAGGGGTGTGGAAAGGAATCTGGGGGATAACCCCCAGACCCCCACCAGAGAGGCTCGGCCTCTCTGGACTCTCCCTGATCCTTCCAAAGAAGGACGAATGACGTCTATTTCTGCAACTAAGCACTAGTCGAAATCCTCAGCGCTGTCCGCTCATTATCAGCCGCATCCGTTGAATGGAGCGGTGGGGTGGGGGAAAGCCCAGGGCAGCGGCTACCTGCTCGGGGCGGCCAGCGCCCTGATTATCGCAACGTAACCTCATACCCAGCACACAGCGCCCATTCCGGCACTCCACCAGCCACAGGTCAGCGATAAGCGGCCTGAGGTCATAGCGGCGGGGGCCGGTGTCGCGGTGATGCTGCCAGGGGAGGTGCTCCAGTGCCAGCAGGCGCCCTATGGCTGCCTCCACCTCCGACGGGGACTTGTCGCTCTCCACCTCCACCTGGTACTCAGCGTAGCTCACCTGGGACTGGAGAGAGGGCAGGTCGAAGGGCACCGTCTGCACCTCCAGAAGCTCTATATCAGGCAGAAGCTGCCGGCTGACCGCTTTGAGGAAGAAGGGGGATGATACCCGGGAGTTCAGATAGACATCCATAAGCTCGGCTGAGCTGCTGACCCCCACAGACAGGGGGGCGGCCAGCGACAGACGGGGGTGGGGGCTGAATCCCTCCGAATAGGCCAGGGGGATACCCGCCCGCCTGAAAGCCCTTTCCCATAGACGCATCAGGTCGAGATGAGAGATAAATTTCAGCCGAGGCCCTCGGCTAAATCTAATGCGCAGTCGGTACATCGCTCTTGGTCACCAGAATCCTCTCTATCCTTAACCCCTGCATCTCGGTTACCATTAGCCGCAGTCCCTTATAGCTTAGTTGCTCACCGGAGCGAGGGATATGGCCAAGCTGGCTGAGCACAAAGCCAGCCACCGTCTGGTAGTCCTCGGCCTCGGGCAAACCCAATCCCAGTTCGGCGTTGGCCTTCTCTATACTAATACCAGCGTCTATCTCAAAGGTGTTGTGGTCGATGTGCTCCACCTGGTGAGTTAGTTTAGTGAGATCGTCACCGAAGTGGCCCACAATCTCACCGGCCAGACGCTCCACAGTGACAATGCCGGCGGTGCCCCCGAACTCGTCCACAGCCACTGCCAGGGAGTGGGCGTGGCGCTGCATCTCGGCGAAAAGCAGATCCAGCCGCTTGCTCTCAGGCACGAAGTAAGCCGGCCGCACCAGGCTGTCCAGGGGGCTATCGGCCGTTAGCTTGCCCTGGGCCTGGGCCATAAGCACATCTTTGACAGAGATAATACCCACCACGTCGTCCAGGCTGTCCCGATAGACCGGATAGCGTGAGTGAGAAGAGACGGCATAGATGGCCAGGTAATCGCGCAGCGTTGCCCCCAGCTCCAGGCCCACTATCTCGGGCCGGGGAATCATGACCTCTGCCACACTGACGTAGCCGAAGCGGAAAACCTTGTGCAGCATGGCTGCCTCCGCCTCCTCCACAGTGCCTTCCTCCATCCCGGCTGAGATGGCGCTGCGGATTTCCTCTTCGCTCACTAGGGAGCGGGGTACCGGAGCACCCCCGAACAGGTGAGCCAGTGGTGAGGCTATCCAGCCCACCACGGTGGCCGCCGGCGAGAGTATCCGCGATATCAACTCAAAGGGTCCAGCATAGAGCAAGGCTAGCCTCTCGGTATGGCGAGCGGCGACGGTCTTGGGGGTGACCTCGCCGAAGATGAGCAGCAGCAGCGTGACCCCGATGGTGGCCGCCAGCGCTGCCCTGCCCTCTGATAGGTAGGAGACGGCTATCAGAGTGCCCAAGGCAGCGGCCGCTGTATTCACCAGGTTATTGCCCACCAGCACAGTGGTCAGCAGCCTCTCCGGGTGTTCCACCAGTCGGGCTACCCGCTGGGCACCCCTTACCTTACTTCTGACCAAATGCCTCACCCTGAGCCGAGACAGATAGATATAGGCGGTCTCGGAGCTGGAGAAAAAGGCAGATAACCCCAGACAGACCGCCAGCAGGATGGCGCTCACTGTGACTAGGCCTGACATAGTGCCTCACCCCTTCCCGAAAAGTTAGCCGCAATGCAGATAATAGCATCGCCAGGTTTGGCTGTCAAAAGACGTTTGGTAGGTCTCTGAAAAAGTGGAGGGGAATCTGGGGGTATCCCTGTAGGGGCGATTGGCCAATCGCCCTACATCCCCAAAGAAGAGGTGCAGAACACATCCTGCCGGGGGGCTTGGGGGTGCCCCCCAACCTCCAACCTCCCCCCAAGAGTGAGGGGACACAGGGGGCTGAAAGAGCTATGTTTACAGATTGGTTGTCCTCTGCTATTCTTTTGGGGAAAGGAACAATATGCGTCTGCTGGGGATCGAGACCTCCTGCGACGAGACTGCGGCGGCGGTGGTAGAAGATGGCCAGGCCATTCGCTCCAATGTGGTGGCCTCACAAGTGGACATCCACGCTCGCTATGGAGGCATTGTGCCAGAGGTGGCCTCTCGTCAGCATCTGATCACTGCCATACCTGTGGTGGAACAGGCGCTGGCCGAAGCGGGCTGTGGCTGGCAGGACATGGATGGGGTGGCAGTGACTATGGGACCGGGGCTGGCTGGTTCGCTCCTGATAGGGGTAAACCTGGCCAAGGCTATCGCTCTGGGCCGGGGTCTGCCCCTGGTGGGGGTCAATCACCTGGAGGCCCATATCTACGCTAACTGGCTGGAAGCCAGCACGGCCCCCACTTTCCCCCTGGTTTGTCTCATCGTCTCCGGCGGTCACACCGATTTGGTGTTGATGAAGGGCCACGGCCAATACCAGCTCCTGGGCAAAACCCGGGATGACGCTGCTGGCGAGGCCTTTGATAAAGCGGCCCGCATTCTGGGGCTGGGCTACCCCGGCGGCCCGGCTATTGAAAAAGCGTCCCAAGAGGGTGATGCCTCGCATAGGCGACTGCCACGAGCCTGGCTCAAGGGCAGCCACGACTTTAGCTTCAGCGGACTCAAGACGGCCTTGCTGCACCTGGCTCAGCGCTGCGGGCCGGACGATGTGGCCGACCTGGCCGCCGGCTTTCAGGAGGCAGTGGTTGAGGTGCTGGTAACCAAGACGATTGCCGCCGCTCTCAAGCAGCATGCCAGGCTCATCCTGCTCGCTGGTGGGGTGGCCGCCAACCGTCGGCTGCGCCAGGTGATGATCCAACAGTCACCCCTCCCCGTGCTCATTCCCCCTCCCAGGCTGTGCACTGACAACGCCGCCATGACGGCTGCTTGCGGCTATTACCGCTTCCAGGCCGGTCAGCAGGACGGCTGGAAGCTGGAGGTAATCCCCGGGCTCAGGCTGGGCTGAGCCGGCCGCCAGGCATAGCAGGGGGAGCATTTCCTCTCCAGGCAGAAGGAGTGGTAAAGATGGAGCAGCCCCTGCTGCTGGCACGCTGATTTCGGCCAGGGGCCGCCTCTAGGGAAGAACAGCTCTTTCATCAAACGGGTAACCTGGTTTTCGGCCAGCCTGGGGTAGCTCCGGTAAAGCTCCAGTGTTTGCTTGGCCAGCTCTGGCTGGCGGTGGATTTGTCCCCAGGCCCAGGCGAAGGGCAAGGCCACGTTAACGGTTATCTCGGCGGCCCGTCCCCGACCGATAAGCGGCGCTCCCCTGGCCCCGGCTACCCCAAAATCGTAGTGGTCAGCCCAATAGCCCTGAGCGAGCACCAGAAAGGCCTCCTCCAGCTTAGTGGGACGGAAGCCAGCCAGGCTCCCCAACACAGTGGCCAGCAGCCCTTGCTGGCTATTGTCGGTTAGAAGATAGCTGGCCGCCGCCAGGCGGCGCATCGGCCAGTTCTCCGGCCGCACCCCTCTCCAGCGCCAGTTCTGGGGGCTCAGGACTTGGGGACAACCCAGGGGGTGCCAAATCCTCTCCAGCTCGCTTCCCAGGTCAGCCTCCCCCAGACTTAAGCCGCGCTGCTGGGGCAGCAGGCCAGCGCCGCCTATAAGACGGGCCTGGAGCACCAGGCAGGCCCGCAGCGGACTCTCTTCCCTGGCTCTCCGTTCCAGCTCAGCCAGAGGCACTTGCTGGGCCAGTTCCTGGAACGGTTCCTTGTTATGAGCATAGCCCAGCGCCCTCATGACCCCTTTATATAGCGCCTGCCCCGGCCCAAAAGTGTCCATATCGGCCCGGAAGGCGGACGCTTTCTTAAAGAAACGCTCCTCGCCGGCCGCATCCAGGAGCCGAGCCAACTCAGTCTTGCGCCTGGCCCGCAGCGGGCAGGGCTCCGGGAATGTTCGGCTCAGGCAACGGCTTGACCTGCCGGCGTGGTCCAGATGGCCATCCAAAGGCAGCACTGGAACCAAGCTGCCGCTCTGTAAAGGGGTGGGGGTGGCACAATCATGTCGCAGCACTACGTGTAGAATCACCCGGTTATAGGCCGGGTCGCAGTGATGCCTATGCTCCTGCCACTGACTGGAGCATAGATGTAGCTCTACATCGCCGCTTTGTGGCTCTGCGCTATTCAACGAGATAATCGCCCCGCTAAAATCGGGCCCGGCCTCCCGGTTGCGCCTGCCAGGGTAAACCACCTGCACCGGCTGTCCCTCGCTGGTTATCAGCCCATGGGCGGACACTAGCTGGCTTTGCCATACCCGGCTGAGCCAGGCCTCGGACAGCGGTTTTGCCGCGCTGGCCAAAATCATACCCTCGCCAGATGATCTGGCTACATTATACACGCTTCCGTGTAACCTGTCAAGGTGTCTCCGACTACTTTTGCTCGGGGCTGGCTTCATAATCAAAGCCGGCCCGCTCTGCTATGATGCCTAGCAATGTGGCCGAGGCACCACGGGGGCGGTAGATTCCGGTCTCCCACTCAGAGATGGTCTGCTGCCGGGTGCCCATCTCCTGAGCCAGATCAACCTGGGTGAGTCCCAAATGACGCCTCAGCGCCCGGACCCGCTGATCGTCCCACTGCACTTTTCTGCGCTTCATAGTCCCAGCTTACACGCTAAGGTGTAAGCTGTCAATAGAGAGTGCTGAAAAGTCTTAATCAGCCCCCTTACTCCCCCACTCTTGGGGGAATTGGGAGGTAGGTTGGGGGACACCCCCAAGCCCCTACCAAAGGGGCTTCGCCCCTTATGGAATCCAGATCGTCATTGCGAGCCCGCCTTAGGCGGGCAAAGCAATCTGAAGAGGAAAAGGATGAGATTGCTTCGCTCCAGTTGCAGTGACAAATGGGGAGTTGGCGAACGCTCTTAACAGCAAGCCTCCGTAACAGAAAACGCCAGATATGGATAGCTATGAAGAGAAAATAGCATACTATTGGCGAATAAAGTGCTATAATAAGTTATTAATGGTTATCAACGCTTTTATATCCTCTTGCGCCCGCGGCGACTTAGTGTTATTATAAAGGGTTGTTAGCACTCTCTGGGTTGGAGTGCTAGCAATTTTATTGTTAGAGTGCTAAAATTACCCAAGAAGAAGGAGGTTCTGAGGTGACAGTTAAACTTAGTCCACTGGCTGACCGGGTGCTGATTAAACCCACACCCAAGGAGGATGTGAGCAAGGGCGGTATAATCCTGCCCGATACTGCCAAAGAGAAGCCCCAGGAGGGACAGATCGTGGCAGTGGGGCCAGGCCGGCTTACTGAGGATGGCAAGCGCATTGCCATGGAGGTGAAGGTGGGGGAGAAGGTGCTCTTCGCTAAATACGCCGGCACTGAGATCAAGCTCGATGGCGAGGAATACCTGATCGTGCGCGAAAGTGATGTCTTAGGCAAACTGTGACCATTAACTATTAATTGAGTAGAGTAAGGAGGTGCCATAATGGCCAAACAGGTGATATTCGGTGAGGAGGCCCGTCGCGCTCTGAAGCGAGGGGTTGATGCCCTGGCAAGTGCAGTTAAGGTAACACTGGGACCCAAGGGCCGCTGCGTAGTGCTGGACAAGAAGTTCGGCCCGCCTACTGTGATCAATGATGGGGTGACCATCGCCAAGGAGATTGAGTTGCCCGACCCATTTGAAAATATGGGCGCTCAGTTGGTCAAGGAGGCAGCTACCAAGACCAACGATGTCGCCGGCGACGGCACTACTACCGCTACAGTGCTGGCTCAGGCAATTGTCAACGAGGGTTTCAAGAATATCGCCGCCGGAGCTGACTCCATGGCCCTGAAGCGGGGCCTGGAAAAGGCGGTGGCCGCTATCGTGGAGGAGCTCAAGAAGATGGCTACCCCGGTAACTGGCAAGCAGCAGATCGCCCAGGTGGCCTCCATCTCCGCCGTCGACGCTGAGATCGGCAATCTCATCGCCGAGGTCATGGACAAGGTGGGCAAGGACGGCGTCATCACTGTGGAGGAGTCCAAGGGCATCAAGTTCGAGACAGAGTTTGTAGAGGGCATGCAGTTCGACCGCGGCTATATCAGCCCCTACTTCATCACCAACGCCGAGCGCATGGAGACAGTGATCGAGGATCCTTACATTCTGCTTACCGACAGGAAAATCTCGGCGGTATCCGACCTGGTGCCTGCTCTGGAGAAGATACTTCAGGTATCCAAGAACCTGCTCATAGTGGCTGAGGATGTGGATGGCGAGGCCCTGGCCACTCTGGTGGTCAACAAGCTGCGGGGCACTTTGAACTGCCTGGCAGTGAAAGCCCCTGGCTTTGGAGATAGGCGCAAGTCCATGCTGGAAGATATGGCCATCATCACCGGAGGCCGGGTGATCTCCGAGGAAATGGGACGCAAGCTGGATTCAGTTACTGTGGCTGACCTGGGCCGAGCCCGCCGCGTGGTGTCCAACAAGGATGATACTACCGTTGTGGAAGGCAAAGGCTCTGAGGAAGATATCAAGGCGCGCATAAAGCAGATCAAGGCCCAGGTCGAGGAGACCACCTCCGACTTCGACCGTGAGAAGCTGCAAGAGCGACTGGCCAAGCTGGCCGGTGGGGTGGCGGTGATCAAGGTAGGGGCGGCCACCGAGGTGGAGCTGAAAGAGAAGAAGCACCGTGTAGAGGACGCTCTCTCGGCCACCCGGGCCGCAGTTGAGGAAGGCATCCTGCCCGGAGGCGGGGTGGCCCTGGTCAACGTGGCCCATATTTTGGACAATGTGGAGGCCACTGGCGATGAGGCCACCGGCGTGGCCATCCTCAAGAAGGCCCTGGAAGAGCCTCTCAAGATGATCGCCACCAATGCTGGCATGGAAGGCTCCGTGGTGGTGGACAAGGTGAAGCATAGCAAAGCCGGAGTTGGCTTCGACGCCATCAAGATGGACTATGGAGACATGGTGAAGAAGGGCATTATAGACCCGGCCAAGGTTACTCGGGCCGGATTGGAGAACGCCGCCAGTATCGCCGCCATGATCCTGACCACTGAGTCGCTGGTGACTGACATCCCCGAAAAGGAGAGGGCAATGCCTGGTATGCCATCAGGCGGTGGTATGGACTACTAAGCCCTCGCGCTGGCAAGTCATAGGCCGCACCCGCCTGAGGCGGGCTGCGGCCTATTTCTTTTGATCGTAATATGAAAAAAGGGATTCCACAAGGGGCTTTGCCTCTTTTGCGGCGGCTTGGGGGTGTCCCCCAACATCCCATTTCCCCCGCGTGCGGGGGATAAAGGGGGTTGAAAGAGCTATTTTCGTAAGAATCCCCCATGCGGGCTTGCCGCCAGCACAACGAAGCATGAAAATGATAATTGAGCCGTTCGTGCTTCGACTGCGCCTGTCCTAAGCCCTTCGGCAGGCTCATATCTCTGGCGACATGTTGCACATCGTCATTGCGAGCCTGCCTAAGGCAGGCGTGGCAATCTCATCCCGTTGCCCCCAGATTGCTTCGGCACTGCGTGCCTCGCAATGACAAGCAATGTGCGTTGGCTTCAGTCACTCTGAGCACAACGAATCTCGGCTGTTACGCTGGCTTCTACCACCAGGCACTAGATTTGCTTGCTGAGCCTGTCTAGCCAGGCCGCTGATTTGACCTGGTGCTCCAGCAGGTAGTTGATATAGCTGCGCAGAAGCCTTTCCAGTTCTAGCTGAAGCTGGGGGTTGAGCCGCAGTCGGCTGGCCGTTGAGTAGGTGTTCTGCTGGAAATGGCGCAACACCTTGAGGGCATTGACCGATAGTGGCTGGGACAGTGGCTCGCTGTGGCGGCACAGAGGGCAAAGCACTCCTCCAGCGCTGGCGCTGAAGTAGTTGGCGGTAGGCTCCAGGGGTTGCTGACAGCTCAAACAGACCTGAAGCTCAGGCCGGTAGCCGATATAGTTGAGGAGGTGCAGCTCAAAATAGCGCAGGGCGAGCTGGCCCGCCTGAGGCGGGCTGGCCTGGCACAGCCTGTCCAGCGTATTGAGCAGGAGCTTGTAGAGAGGGTAATTCTCCAGATTCTCGGCGGTGAAGCAGTCTACCAGTTCGGCGGCATAGAGGGCGCAGGAGGTGTGCCACAAGTCCTCTCTCAGCGGAAGGAAGCTGTTGATAGTCTGGCACTGGGTGACGATGTCCAGGTTTTTGCCCTCAGCCAGCAGCAGCAGGCTGTGGCACAGCGGTTCCAGATGGCCGCCCAGCTTACTTTTGGTGCGCAGTGCTCCCTTGGCCACTGCCCTGAGCTTGCCCCGGTGTGGGGTGTACAGGACAAGAAGCTGGTCGGCCTCGCCGAACCTGTGTCTGTTGAGAATGATAGCTTCGGTCTGGTAGACCTTGGGTCGGCTCATAAGAATGACATCCGCCTATAGAATACCACGCTGTTATTACGGAAATGATTCTTTCAACCCCCTATGTCCCCCCAATCTTGGGGGAGTAAGGAAGGCTGGGGGACACCCCCAAGCCCCCGGCAGGGAGTCCCCTGCGCCCCTTTGCTTACATCCCCTGCCTGCCCTCGAGGGCGCGGGCAAGGGTTACCTCGTCGGCGTATTCCAGGTCGCTGCCGAAGGGCAGCCCGCGGGCCAGGCGGGTGAGCTTTATACCCAGCGGGGCGATGAGGCGCTGGAGGTACATGGCGGTGGCTTCACCCTCCAGGTTGGGGTTAGTGGCCAGAATGACCTCGGTTATTTCGCCATCCTTGAGCCTGTCCAGTAGCTCTCTGATCTTGAGGTCATCAGGGCCAATCCCGTCCATAGGCGAGATGACGCCGTGGAGCACGTGATAGATGCCTTTGTAGCTCTGGCTGCGCTCCAGGGCCAGGATGTCCAACGGCTCCTCCACCACGCAAATAATGCTGTGGTCGCGTCCGCTGTTGCGGCATATTAAGCAGGGGTCAGCCTCAGTGATGTTCTGGCAAGTTGAGCACAACCCCACTTTTTCCTTGACCGCCAGTATGGCCTCGGCCAGGGCCTGGGCCTGCTCCTGGGGTGCTCGCAGCAGGAAGTATGTCAGGCGCTGGGCGGTTTTAGGCCCGATGCCAGGCAGCTTGTTAAGCTCCTCGATAAGCCGTCCCACCGGTGGGGCGGTGGGCACAAAACTTGTGTCCAAATCAGCCTCGCTTAGGTCAGGCCCGGTATTTTGAGTCCCCCGGTGATGCTGCTCAGGTGGCGGCCGGCCAACTCCCGTGATTTTTCCAGAGCCTCATTCATAGCAGCCAGGATCATCTCTTCCAGCATCTCCACATCCTGAGGGTCTACGGCCTCGGGGGCTATTTTCAGCGACTGCAATTTCTGATGGCCGGTCATGGTCACCTTCACCGCCCCTCCCCCAGCGCTGGCCTCAACGGTGAGGCTCTCCAGATCCTTCTGAGCCTTGGCCAATCTGGCCTGAAGCTCCTGGGCCTGGCGCAACATATGTTTATTCATTTTTCCTCCGCTTCTTCGACTATGACGGCCCCCATCTCCAGGGCTGCCTTCACCAAGGGGCCTTCCACAAGGGGGTTGTTCACTTGAGGGCTGGGGGCTTTCTTCTCGCGGGGCGTTAGCACGCAGCGCACCTTGTAGGTGGAGCCGAAGACTTCGCTCAGTCTCTTTTCTATGATATGCCGGTATTTGGTGTCTTCGATTTTCTGTTTATGGAAAGGATAGTAAACACCCAGCACCAGTGTGTCGCCGTCCAGGTCCACTGGCTCGCAAGCATTGCGGAGAAGGGCGTCCAAAGTGCCACTG
>Ga0315274_10017500_pt1 | contig 10107 bp, 20 predicted proteins | sample YL17G02_20_MG_FD_203700 | JGI IMG/M metagenome (GOLD analysis project Ga0315274, IMG submission 203700) | Sediment microbial communities from Yellowstone Lake, YNP, Wyoming, USA - YL17G02_20 | ecosystem: Environmental > Aquatic > Freshwater > Lake > Sediment | place: USA: Wyoming | collected... | reverse complement strand
CCCACACGTCCGACTTTCTTAGTTAAATTTTTTTACAGGAATTAATTTTATAAAATATTATAGTTTTTAAATAAGAATAACCGTTCAACCTTAAAGAATTATTGTATATGCTTATACGACATAAAGAATAAAACACAAATAGTAATTAGTATTATAATAAAATATATTTTTAAAATAATTTTATTATAGGTATTAGATAGAATAATTATCATTATCAGATTTATAATAATAATATACACAAACATTATCAAACGTGAAAGATGGTAATATTCTTTCATTAGTAACAATTAGAATTTTTCATACGTACTACCTCAAGGATTTATTTTGTACAATAGGTGGTTGTACAATGGTATATAAAAATATATCTAATCCACAAAATATTGCTAGAAATATAGCCATACTAATTTTGTTAGTACGACCAACAATAATATGCATGCACAATAATTCTATTGCTACGTAGAATAGTAATTTATATATTATTTGTTTAATCATTTGGTACGGTTATATATTTTCAAAATAACAAAGACCATAGTAATACTAAAGACACATATAATTGATAAGAATATATTAATATCATGTTTTATTTTCACTGGTTGATTATAAGAAAATAAAAACATCATACCACTATAAGCAAATATGTGAAAGATTATCATTTCTATTTTAAATGTTTTCATATATACTTATACGAACTACCTGTGAGAATGTTACAAAAATAATATATAATAATTTTTAACATACAATAGTAGGGTTACAATAGAAAATAATAATCAGTAGATTATTAATGGTTATTATATTATACATTAGCACAAGTTATATAACAATAAGTACAATATGTTATACATTAGCACAATAAAAAAAGCCCGTACTGCTAACCAAAACAGTACGGGCAACCTTAACAAATATACACACAAAGAATGCTAGTAGTCCTAGAACGGACAAGATAAGCATATTTTAAATATCATGAAAATCTTCATTAATTATGTCGGACGGTTTTTCGATATTCATAAGTTTTTTTAGTTTCATACTAAATTCATATTTTCCTTTTCCATATCCTTCGTTAAAGGTTAGGTATTTTGTAAATTCTAGGATTAGTTTTATATTTTCTTGTAATTCTTTATCTTGAATATTATTAATATAATTCTTAATGTTTATAATCTTTTTACTTACCAGAACATTAGCGGTATTCTTATAAGGATTATTAATCATTGGTAATATGTTTAAAATTAATGTATTATAGTTATTATCTTATACGAAAATTACTATTTTTTTGTTACAATTTAAAAATATTCCTAAAATAATTAATATTATCATTTGATTTTATAGTTTAGTTACATTTCATTAAATATTCAATTCTTTCACGTTCTACGGTTTTAGTTATTATATTTTTAGCAAGAATATCGAATAGATAATTCCACCTCAATAATTCTTTAGATAATAGAAAACCACGTGAAAGTTGTGTTCTTTCTAATTGATTAAATTCTTGTTGTTCATCAATTGTTAATGTTCTCATATTATATTTATACGAACCATCTCTGAGAATGTTACAAACATAATAAATATAATAATCACTAACGTACAATATATACATTATATTTTTTATTTAGAATCATTCTAAGATCGTACATTAGTGCAGAGTTGGATTACAAGGGTTAAATTGCTTTAACCTATACTATATAATTATACGAAATTTTGAAAAAAATGTTACAAAGATTATTATTATATGTATAATAATATAATAATATGTATTAGAGACTAAATTATATGTATGGAAATACAATCCTACTTATAAGATAGGACAATGATGTTGTACAATGATAAGTGATGTTGTACAATATTATTTTAATTTATTTTCGAGATATTCATTTCTATTTATCGTATAGATAATTGAACCTGCATTTGCAACGCTATAGACTTCACCCTTTGCCATTCTTTCCATAATAAGTTTATGGTGCATAGGTTGTCTATGGAACACTTTTCCAGTAGAAGTTTCAACATTCATAAAACCATTTCCGCTATGGCTAACAAAAGTAAATCCCAATGTTTCTAATGATTTGGCATCATTATGATCGGCATCAACAATGAATACTATTTTATTAACAACAATAATTTTTTTATTAATATTTAAGGTGGGATAATTCAATAAAAATTTTGAAAGTAATTTACTTGCTCCTCCGATTACCTGACAGTTTAATTTTGTTGCTACCCTTATTATTTCCACATCGTACAATTTTTTACCAAAAAAAGGATGTCCAAATGTATATACCATTAATAAAGTACCTACCTTTATATTATATTTTTCTTTTTTTAGAAATAAACCTAAATTAATATTAGCACTTCTATAACCGTAGAAACAATTTTCATTTAAAAAGGGTCGAAGTTCTTTATTAGTAATTTCTCTTACTTCACAATCTCTTGCATAAAACCTATTTTCTATAATACCTGATGCAGTTTTTATATAAGACTGTAATACATTCCATTTACGTTCGTAATCAATTAATTCAATACCATCTATATTGGTTATTGTTTTAGATTCATTCAGTTCCCAATCTTTGATCCACATTGTTCTTATACCCTTTTCTTTATTAGATTTTGTTATATCAATAAAATAATTATGTGGAATACCTTTAATACCAAATCTTTTTTCATAATCCATTTTATGATTTTCTGAATCAACATAATGAATTTCGAATTTATTTTCATTCAGATAAAAGATATTACCGTCCTTCCTAAAAGGAATATTTTTTAATATAAGAAAATTCTCAATTTTTTTTAAATTATTTACATGTTTATTTTCCATTCATTATATATTTTTTAAAGGGTTGTACTTATAGTATATAAATATACGAAGTTAAAGATTAATGGTTACATTATCATTATCTTTGCTTGACAAAGATAATGATTTAAAAATTATAATGCAAGGGTTTTAGAAAATATTTATTTTTAATTAAAAATAAATATTTGACAAAACAAAGATAAGAATTTATTATTTAATTGCAAGGATAATAAATCATGTTTCCATCATTTTCATTCTTAATTAAAAAGAAGTTATGTTTATGATAGAAGTAATACAATGCTTTAAAGTTAGTACCAAAGACATCGGTTACCCATAATTTAATACGTACATTATGATGATCTGCTATATTAATAATCTCCGACATTATAGTTGAGCCATAACCCTTATGTCTTCGAGACTTATATAGTTCAATCATCATCAAGGAGATATAATCCCCTTGATCATCCATACAATGCTCAAGTCTTAATTGTTTGATAATGCCTTTATAATTTACTTTAAGGTCGGATATTAATTCATCCAGTACATTCTGATTTAACATAAAAACCCTCAGTATAAATACTGAGGGTTGTACATTATATTATTTAAATTTCCAAATAAAACCACCCGCAAATTTTCTATTTCTACGATTATGACACACAGATGAAATTTCAGATTTATCAATATTAGTATAATTTGATGCTTCTGTTATCGAATTAAACTCTTTTAAGAATTCATCATTTTTAGAAAATTGTAATACTGGTATTGTTTTAGAATGTATTAAATTATTATTATATGCATGTTTAATATTTTCACTTGAAGTAGACCATTCTAAATTAGTGAGATAATTATTAGTTTTATTTCCATCTTTATGATTAACTTGTAGTTTATTGTTTGGATTAGAAATAAATGTTCCAATTACTAAACGATGAATTGTTTTACTTTTTCCTTTATTATTTTTCCATAAACCTACTATTAAATAACCTTTATTTGTAACACTGGTTTTTAATATTTTTGATTTAATTAAAAGTTTACCATATATTGAATGATTAACAATTCTTTCTATTGATTTAACATTATCATAATTAGATACTTGATAACAACCTTCATAATTTTTAATATCCTTCCAAATTTCAATCATATATTTGCACCATTATAGTGCAAATATATTTAATTTTATTAACATATTCAATATTAATCACGTAGATTTCCAGAAAACATTATTGTTGGTTCTTCGATATCACCTTTGCGAATGCAAGTCAGACGATAATTTACAAAACCATAATGATCATTTATTTTCATTTCAAGCATTTCGTTTGCCTGATTAAGATTATAGATACTGGAAGCACTTGCCATATTGGGATGAAGTTCACCATCCAAATCATCAATTCCTACAACCTGAAAGCCAATTATTTTTGCATTGGTCTTAAGAACTGCTTGGTAAGGTTCGAGATGCGTTTCACAGTCCGGACAATAATAATCTTCATCATCATCCCAATCAAGTGAACCACCATTAAGTTTCACCCATATTTTTTGTTGCACCCTATCACTATGACAGTTTGAGCAAAGCTGGTATAACATTTCTGTCTTTCTCATGATTAAACCTCCGAATTTAAGTTAAAAACCAAATCTTCATCAATTCCACATTCATCAACAGCATAATCTTGCAGCGCATCAAGTACACTGATTATGCCGTAACAATCTAAGTTATTATTTTCAGCATCTTCAAGCAATTGTGTTTTTTGTTCACGTAGGAGTTTCCAATCCATTTTTTGAATAAATTTAGGAATTGACAGTTCTTGAAGATTTTCAATACTTGCATCAATAAGTTCTAAAACCATATCGACACTCATATCTTCAAGTGGTTGCCAGATATTGACGTAATCACTTGCAAATTGACTACCATCATTTAATGCTTGTGCTTCTTGAAGTTTTAAATAGGCATCGTAAAGATCGCCTTCTTCTTGATCACAAAGATAAGCTGCTGCTGCTTTATTGACCAATTTTCTACTTAATTTTAATTTTTTATTCATTGTTGTGTGTATTGGTTATAATGGTTGTACGAATTTAAATTTTATATGTTACACTTCATTGGTTAATTCATAATCATTCACAACCGCTTGTAGTTCATTAATACTCATAGTATTAAGGATTGAACGTACATTCAAGTTATCATCACCCATATTTATTATGGTGTTAATAAGTTCTTTTCTTAGACTTTCTTTTACTTGTCCCATAGTTTTTAATTAAAATTAGTTATTACTATAACCTTTACGAAATTCAGCAATACCTTTTTTGCTTTTTTCAATAAGTATTTTACTTTGTTGTCCGGCATTATTGAGAAATGATTTGCCGTTCTTCTGACTTGCAGTATAGGTTTTATAACAAAACACTAAAATTGCAATTACGATTATTATTTTAAAAATTGTTTTCATGTTAATGTTTTAATTAAGAGTATAATTACACCAAATACTAATAATATTATTGCTAATGATAAACAAATATACCACCAAGCAATAACTGTTATTATAGTATATATTAATTCGTTATCATTATATTCACTACTATTAAAGAACATTAAAATCAATCCTATTAGTGATAATATTGCTATTGCTAACATAGTGTTTGTATTTATTGTTTATATTATTTATACGAAAAAACCCCGTAATTGTTACAGGGTTTTAATAGTTTCGGACATTAGTACATTTATTCGTTGTACATTATGCAATGATTAGAATTCAAATACTGTCAGGTTTTTTGCTTCAATTAATTTAAGAAATTCTGGTTTACTTTCGATAACTAAATCAAGTTTGAGCGCATCATCACCATAAATCCAATCCTTTGGAAAATGATTTAATACTACCATCTTTGCCTTAAGGGTTTGAAAACTTACAGTGAAAAATTCGCCTTCATCTTTTATTATTATATCTTCATTCATTGTCGTACATTATTAATTATGTACATTATACGAAAAAAATGTAGTGATTGTTACAATAATTGCGGAGAATAGTATTTCATTGATATGAAAAAGATTTGTTTTAAATGTAAAATACCAAAACCACTTAATAAATTTCCGAAAAGAAAAAATGGTAAATATGGTTATGATCATTATTATAAAGAATGTGGAAATTTATATTGTAGAAATAAATATTTAAATGATGTATAAATATAGAGAACGTACAATGCGAAGAGGTCGTAAAAATAGATATAATATAGCTGATAATGAATTAGATTTACTTTTAATTAAAAATGTTTGTGATATATTTAAATCTAATAAAGATAAACATATTGACCATAATCATGATACTAGTAAAATTCGTGGAGTATTATGTTCAAGATGTAATATTTTTTTAGGTTATTATGAATTATATTTTAATTTAATTAAGAAATTTGAATTTTATTTAAAAAGTAATGATTAATCACCGCATTTTTTAGGTTTAATAATGATTTAATCACCGCATTTTTTACGTTTAATAATGATTTAATCATTGCATATTTTGCGGACATAATTCTTTTAGTTCTTCTTCACCACAGAACCATAAGCCACCATTATCATTTCCAACCATGTAATAATCATCTTTAAATTTTTCAATAATTCTTACTTCTTCACCATTATAACCTTCATGATCACTAAGGTTTTGTACAATGGTATATCTTTTTATTTTACTTAAACACATAGCGTTTTTATTTAAAAGTTATACCAAGTGCTTTGAGGTTAGTATTCAGGATAACCTTACCATCTTTACAATAAACATTTTTAATTTCATTAACCTTTGTTTGTAAAGCGGACATTGGTATAGTGGACAATGGATGTTTGTAGTTTATGAATTGATATGAATTATCGTTAGGTATGCCGATAACAATTGCAGTATTGAAAAGTTTCTCCATTTTCTTTTCACTTTTATCTTTAAGGTAGTTTTCAAGTAGTTCATCAATCACACCTTCTAAACTTTGTTCCCATTCCATTTCTCTGAATTTACACTTGGGCAAAGTTTTGCAATATGCTTCTGCCTCGGCAATAAGTTTATTATTTTCAAATGAATCAACATTATAATAAATGCTGCCACCACAACCATTATTTTTACAGCTACCAACCTTTTTACTATTGATATAAAGATCAGCTATAAAACAATTTGTTTCTTCGGACATTCGTTCGTTAAAACTGATTTTTTTTAATTCGATTTTCATTTTTGTGTGTATTGATTATTGAAAAATATAATTAATATCTGAATTTAATTTATGTACATTATCCCATTGTGTTTTATTGTTTTCCATGTACAATTTTCGATTAATTTCAATCATTATTGATTGTATATTATTCTTATTATAATAATCAATAGGAACAATAGTACCAACATACGGAAAGTTTATTTCAACCGAATAACCTAATTCTCCGAATTTATTCGCAACGAATAATTTAAGATGTTCAGGTGTATGAAAATTATCAGTACCTATACAAATATCCGGTCTATTTTCAGTTTTATCTAAATCGGTATTAAATGGAATATCGGTAAATGAATGACAATCAATAATTATTGCTTTACCATATTCATTTAATTTAGTTTGAGTAAGTTCGGTTAATTTCTTATGATGTTTATTATAAACTTTTAATACTGACAATTTATTATTATCTGTTTCAGTTCTTAATAATTTACCACAATCAGTATGAGTATAAAAAAACCCACGACCAAATTTAGCCATTGGTTCAAATAAGTCATTTTCAAATCTTTCGACATCACAATAAACTCTACTAAAATCAGCAATTAATTTATCAGTATTATCTACATCAAAAATAATATCAGTATACCAATCAGTTAATTTTTCAATTTCAGTTTCAATTAATTCATCTGAAACATAACCAGTTTTATCTGGTATTATTGAAGATGAATGAGGAATATGAAATATTAGTTCGTTCTTATTAAATGGTTTAATATTATCACTAAATAAATCAATTTGATTTAAAGTATCAAATGCAATATTTTTATTTAATTCCTTCATATATTATTATACGTAAAATTAATTTGATTGTTACAATGTATTTATTATAAAGAATTTTATATATTTATAATAATAATAGTCTATGTACAATATAATAATAAATGAAGTACAATTGTTTTTAAATAAAAGAAAACATAATCTAAGATTATCTGAACAATATAGAGTAACAAGTTTATTTAAAAATACTCTTAATGAAGACATTAATAAAAGAAATGAAGTTTTAAATTTAATTAAAAATAATCAATGGGAGGAACAAAACCCTCAATCATTTTATGACTCATTAAAACAATCAAAACATCCATTAATGTTAACTGATTATTCACCCATTGAATTATCTAAAATGAAACTTTTTAAATTAAAGGGTTATAATATTGGTTATGCTTTAAAACAATTCGATAATAAAGGTTATAGTGAAATAGTAGCTGTTCATAATAATGAAAAAGATGTTAATAATATTGGCCATGAATTAATGCAATCGGCCATTAATAACGGAGGTTGTTACTTAGATCACTTTGATGGATTTTTATCTAATCTATATCAAAATATGGGCTTTATTGAATATAATAGAGATATGTATAATCCTGAGTACGACCCAAATAGTGAATTTAAAAATAAATACGGACAATCTGATGTTATTTATAGAGTACATAAAAATTGCATTAAATAAAAAGAAAAAACCCCGTAATTGTTACGGAGTTTTAATTCTTATTGTTGTACATTAATAATTATATGTTCATTACATCTTATATCATTTGGTTGAATAACAAACATACTTTTTGTTACTTCTTTCATTACTTTTTTATCTGCTATACGTTTAAATTTTAAACCTACAATACAAGGTGAAGGGTCGGATGTTCTTAGGTCTGTCAAATCGCCATTTATAACTTCATAACCCCATAAAGTTTTGGGCAGGTTATTTGCATCATGTACATTGAAAACCACTGCAATATTAAAACCACGTTCAAGTAATAACTTACATTTACTTTCATTTCTACCTGTGTAACTGAATGTCAGGTGATAATTAGCGGGTTTATTAATGTACTTGTTAGAATTTTTTGTATAATCGTAAAAGGCAACTTCGGGAAAGATTTCAAAGATTGTTAAACCTTTATATCTTACGTTCTGCCAATCAATATCAGATGTACCATTCAACCTTGCAGAAAAATAAAAACCATCTTTTTTAGCTTTACGTTGATACATAAGCATTTCAGCAATTACCCATTCCATAAAAAATTCTTGATGTTCAAAAAACAACCGGGTTTTTTTGATACGAGCATCTTTTATAACAGAACGACTTGAATAAATTTCTACTGCTGCACGACCACTTGTATTTAAACAACCACGTCTGCATTCAATTGTAGAATGACTACAAACTTCATAACCACTTGTTTTTGCTGGTGCTAAATATAAGATGTAAGTATAGTTATCACTTACTTTTTGGTTTTTAATCATTTTTGCACTTGAATTAATACTACCTAAGTAGGATAAGCCAGTTTGTTTGCGTGCGTTTGCAATTGTTGTAAATTTCATTTCTTTATGTATTAGTTATAATGATTATACGAATCTTAAATAAAAATGTTACAATTGACGTATTATATTATACATATTTCCCTTTTTATAACTACCTCTTTGCTTCTTACTAAAATGATAAAATTTAGTATTAGCATTCCACTATGAAACAAGTTTTTTTGCATCCGATTTATTAACGTCATAAAATAACACTTCTGTTTCCATAATTATTATACGATTTTTAAATAAAAATGTTATTATTTTATTATTATTTAGAATCATTCTAAGATCAGACTATAAGATAGGTCGGAGTACACTCTCTCGATAACCTTTGATTATCAACCACCTTTCTTATGGTTATACGAAAATGATTTACAAATGTTACAATATTTGTCGTATTATAATACGACATTTGTCTTAAGGTTGTACGACATATAAATAAAAAACCTCGCCAACCTTTCGGGGCGAGGGAAAAACCATTTATATATAATGTCTGGCGGAAACGGGAATCGGCGGAGCATCCCGAAGGAGCATGAACCGATGGATATTGCACGTTGACATATAGCCAGCGTACGGAAATTGCCAAGACAACGTTGCAAGGATTTAGGTTTTTATTTTCTTCAATTATTATCTATATTTTATATTATTAAATTTAGTATGATTCTTATTAAGGCTGTCCTCTTATTCGCGGCATAGTTTCTATTTTTTAGAAGTTAATAATATAATCAAATATACGAAATCTTTTTGAATTTGTTACAGATATTTTATTATTTTTCTAATGCTTCAATAATATCAACATCTGTCATTAATCCACAAGATAAAACCCTTCC
>Ga0315274_10017499_pt1 | contig 10109 bp, 7 predicted proteins | sample YL17G02_20_MG_FD_203700 | JGI IMG/M metagenome (GOLD analysis project Ga0315274, IMG submission 203700) | Sediment microbial communities from Yellowstone Lake, YNP, Wyoming, USA - YL17G02_20 | ecosystem: Environmental > Aquatic > Freshwater > Lake > Sediment | place: USA: Wyoming | collected... | reverse complement strand
GCGGCGGGGCGCCGCCGAGCGCTTCCCTGCCCTCTCTCCGGGCGGCGGCGGCGGCGGCCGCGGGCGCCGCCGCCGCCGCGGCCTCGCGGGCCGAGCGGAGCCCGCTCCCCGCCCCCCTGCCCCACTCCAGCGTCGCGGGCTTCGTCTGGTCGTTCCTCCGCAGGGCCGTTCCGCTGGCGCTGCTCGGGGAGAGGAAGCGGCGGCGGGCGCTGAGGGCCGCGGTCGGCCGCCTCGTGTCTGCGAGGAAGCACGAGCGGCTTCCCGCCGCCGTCGCGGCGCTGCGGGGCGCGCCGCCGCCGCCGGCGCTGAGCCCGCGGAACTGGGCGACGACGAGGAAGGAGCCGGATGCCTCCCTCGCCTCTCGCCGCCTCCCGCCCTCCGCCGCGGCCGCCGCGGACGCCGACGCCGCCGCGCTCTCGCGCTGGCTGCTCTCCTCCGTCGCGCTGCCGCTGCTCCGCTCTCACTTCTATTGCACCGACGGCGGCGGCAGCGGGCTGGCCCCTCGCTTCTACCGCAAGCCGGTGTGGAGCGCCGCGGCGACGGGGGCTGTCGACTCGGCGGTCGCGGAGCGGTTCGTGCCGCTGAGGGTCGGAGGGGTGGCGGGAGCACCTTCTTCTTCTCCTTCTTCTCCGTCTTCCGCCGGCGGCGCCGAGGGGGAAGCGGCGCTGCTGCGCGCCCGCCGCCTCGGCGCCGGCTCGCTGCGGCCCGTGCCGAAGCCCGGGGCCGCGGCCGGCATCCGAGTCATCGCCAACCTGAGCAGGCCGAGCGTCGTGCGCGTTCCCAGGAATCCCAGCGGGGCCGGCAGGAGGAACGGCGGGGGCGGCGGCGGAGGCGGCGTCGCTGGTGCCGCCGCGGCTGCCGCCGCTGACGACGCCTCGGGCGAGAAGGAGGAGGGGGAGCAGAAGAAGAAGAAGAAGAAGAAGAAGAAGAGGAGGCGCAAACGCTCCCGCCCGCAGCCCACGGCCTCCAAGCGTTTCCCTCCCGTCAACCTGTCCCTGCTCGCCCCCTTCAAGGCCCTGGACGCCGAGGCGAGGCTCCGCAGCGGGCGAGGGGGCGCGGCCTCGAGCCTCGGCCCGCGCCCCCCGTCGCCCGCGGGCGGCGGCGCGCTCGGCGCGACTGCGCTCGGCGTCCCGGCCGCTGCCGCCGCGCTGGCCCCGGCCCTGCGGCTCTTCCGCCGCGCGATCCGGTCCCACCGCGGCTCGTGCGAGGTCTGCGCGCGCGGGGGCGAGCGGCGGTGCCCGCTGCGCCCCAGGCCCTGCGTCGTGGCCGCCGACGCCGCGGCGGCGTTCGACCGCGTCGCCGTGGCCGAGGTCCTGGCCGCGGCGCTGCCGCTACTCGGCGGCGGGCGCGGGGCGCCCCGCGCTCGCTCCGCCGCCGCCCCTGCTCCCTCGGCTCCCCCGCCGTCTTCGACCACGACGCACTACGACCTCGTCTCCCACGTCGCGACGAGGAGGACGCGGGGCGTGGTGCGGGCAGTGAGGAAGGACGCGGCGGCTCCTCGAGGGGCGGGAGGGGCGGGAGGCGCGAGCGGAGGCCCCTTCCTCGACGCCGCCGCCGCGTCGGCGCTCGCGCTCGCGGCCGCCTCGTCGAGGGCGGCGCCCTTTGCCGCCCACGCCGCCGCCCTGCTCCTCCTCCCCTCGCCCCAGCGGCCCTCCTCGACCCCCGCGGCGACCGTGCTCTCGCCCGCCCCGCCCCCCCCTGGGATGCAGGGCCGCAGGGCCGCCTCGGCCGCCTCGGCGAGGGCGCTGCTGCGCGAGGCCGCGGGCGGCAACCTGCTCCGGTGGCGCGGCGCGTGGTGGGCGCAGACAAGGGGCGTGCCCCAGGGGGGCAGGCTCTCGGCGCTGCTGTGCTGCCTGGTGCTCGCGAGGGTCGAGAGGAGGTACCTGCTTCCTCTGCTGCTGCCGCCGCCGCCGAGACAAGAGGGGGGAGCAGGAGGAGGAGGAGGAGGAGGAGGAGGAGGAGGAGCAGGAGAGGGGCAGGAGGAAGAAGGAGAGGAGGGCGACGCCGAGGTCGCCGCCGACGAGAGCGAAAGCCGCGACGGCGGCGCCGCCGGAGCCTCTCGTCCTCCCCCTCCTCCCCCTCTCCCTCCTCTTCGACTCCGACCCCGGCGCCGACCCCTCCCGACGCCGCCGCCCCCCCCGCCGACGGTCCTCGTCCGCGTCGTCGACGACTTCCTGCTCGTCACGCCCGACCGCGAGGCGGCGAGGAGGTTCCTGGCGCGGCTGTCCCTGGGCTTTGGCGGCGAGGGCGTGGCGGTCAACCCGGCGAAGACGCAGAGCTGGATCCCCGGGGAGGCGGACGCGGCGGGCGGACTCTCGGACGGGGACGACGACGGCGACGGTGCCGGGGGGAGAGGGAGGGGCCGAGGGAGGCCCAGGGAGAGGAGGTTCGTGCGGTGGTGCGGCCTCTCGCTCGACGTGAGGACGCTGGAGGTTTTCCTTTCCGGAGGGGGAGGGGGGGGCAGCAGCAGCAACAGCGGCAGCAGCAGCGGCGGCAGCGCGCCTGCAGCCGCCGCCGCTGCGGGAGGCGACGGCGGCACCAAAGGGCCGCCGCCGTGGCGGCGGCGGGGCCGCGGCGACCCGCGCCTCCCCTCGGTCGCCGACGCGCTCACAGTCCCCTCGCCGCTCCTCGCCGCGCCTGCCGCGGGCATCGCGGCGAGGGCCGCCTCACACGCCGCCGCGCGCCTGGCCCCGGCCGCGGCGCTGACGCTCGACCCGCTCTGCGGGAGCGAAGGCGGCGGCCGCGGCGGCCGCGGCGGCGGAGGGGGGCGGGGGGGGAGAGGAGGGGGGAGGGCCGCGGCCGCCGGCGCGGCGCCGGCGGCGGCCGCGTGCGTCTTTGCCGCGAGCTGGACCGCCGCGATGAAGGCGCTCGCGCACTGGCGCGCGCTGCCCCCGCGCTCGAGGCCCGGGCTGCAGGGCGCGCTCCCGGCCGCGTGCGACGCCGCGGCGGAGGCGGCGTGGGCGCTCGTGCGCTCGACCGCGAGCAGGGCCGCCGCCGCGGCGGAGGCGACGGCGCCGGCGACTGCAGCCGAGGCCGGCGAGGCCGATGCCGGCGAGGGCGACCCCGCGGCCCCCGCCGGGTGCGGCCGTGGGGCGAGCGTGAGGAGCCGGCGAGGCGCGGGAGAGGGGAGGGTCCGGCCCGTGCTCCCGAGGTCCGCGGTCAGCTGGCTCGCCTCCCGGGCGATGCTCGACGTCTTCCTCCGGGAGGAGCAGCGCGGGGGCAGGAGGACGAGGCGGGGGGCGGGGGTCGTCAAGGCCCTGGAGCGGCGGGTCCACGGCGGCGGCGGGGGCGGCGGTGGAAGCGGCGGCGGAAGCGGCGGCGGCGGGACGTCGAGACGGCGGCACAGGCTCGAGTGCCGGCGGTGGAAGCGGGAGCTCGGGGGCGTGGCCGCCGAGGCGCGGAGGGCCTGCGAGGGGGAAGCGAGGCTGTGAGCGAGGCGCCTGTGTGACAGCAAGGAGAACGGAGGGAACGCTCGTGGGCGTCGCCGAGGGAGGCGCGCAAGGGGTGGCGCGAGAGGAAGAGGCGTTGAATTTTCCTCCGGCTCGGTGTCCGGTCACCGGATCATTTTTTCGTCGTTCGAATCCGGCGTTTTCTTTCGTCTCCTTGTCGATTTCGATTTCGATTGCTCGTCTCTTTCCACACGTATTCTCCCTCTCTTGCTCTCTCTCGCACGCACCCGTCGTCACCGCTGCGACGCGCCCTTGTCGCACTCCGAAGATCAAGCGAGCGAGTGGGGCGAAGAAAAAAGGTGTTCCAAAAAACAATGCCCCCCCGAAACGACGACGGCGCCGTCCCTTCCTTTGTCGTCGACGACGACCTCAACAAGCTCTCCGACCCGCCCCTGCCTCCCGTCGCCTTCGACCCCCCCTCCGGGGGCCTGACCCCGCCCGCCTTTCGGACGGCCCTGATCGCTCGCGCCTCGGCAGAAGAGGCCGTGCGCAAGGAGAAGGAAGCAGCCGAAGCAGCAGAGGCTGAGGCCCTGGCCTCCGGGCTCGACGCCGAGTCCGCCGCCGCAGCAGGCGCCGCGGCGGCGTTCGCCGAGCGCAAGAGGGGGATCAAGCTCCGGGCGGCGGAGCAGGCGCTGGACGCGGCGGCGCTGCGCGCGCACGAGGGGAGGACGCTGGCCGCGAAGGCCCAGAGGGCCCGCGCGCGGCGTGCGACGGAGGCGAGCGCCGCCGAGGCGGCCGCCGCGGCCCACGCGGCGCGGGCGACGAGGGCCGCGGCGGACGCCGCGGCCAAGCGCGCAAGCGCGGCCGAGAAGGAGGGTGAGGTCGAGGACCTGGAGAGGAAGGCGGCCGGGGCGGCCGAGGCGCAGGCGGAGGCCGTCGCGAGGCTGAAGCAGCTGCTGGCGGAGGAGGAGGCGGCGAGGGGCGCGGGCGGAGGAGGGGGCGTCGCGGCAGGAGGAGCGGGGACAGCAGCGTCGGCGGCGCCGCGGGATCCTTGGGGTTGAGTGTAGAAAAAGAAAAGAGAAAGAAAAGCGCTGTACTGAATCTTTGTTTGGGGGAGAGAGAGAGGGAGAGGAGAGAGGAGGGGAGAGGCGACGAACGAGTGCTGCCTTTTGTCGTTCCACAGATCGCTCCTTTCTTTCCAAGCTCCCCCTTCTCACCTTCGCCTTTCTTCTTCTCTCCGACAAGTTTTGCTCCCCCCCCGCCCCCCTTTTTTCCCCCCTTTCCATCGGAAATGGCCGCTCTCGCCACCGCCTCCAAGGCCTGCGCCGTCGTGCGCTCCAACTCTGCCCGCGCCGCCCCTGTTGCGAGGTCTTGCTCTTCTTCGCGCGTCGTCGCCGCCGCTGCCCCTGCTGCTGCCGCTTACCCGGCCCTGGCCTCGCGCTCGCAGCGCATGTCCTCGGCGTCCCCTGCCGCGGGACGCGGCTCGGTCGCGGCCGCAGCTGCCAGCAACGGTGGTCTCTCCATCGACCTGCGCGGTAAGAGAGTTCCGGATGCGGAGAATGATGCATTTTTGACGGAAAATAGGGGGCCATCGAACGAGAGCCGTTCGTTTTTTTTTCCTCCCCCTCCAGGGGACAAAAAACTCACCTCGATCTCTCTCAACTCGTTCTCCTCGACTCTACAACAGGCAAGAAGGCCTTCATCGCCGGCGTCGCGGACGACCAGGGCTTCGGCTGGGCCATCGCCAAGGCCCTGGCCGAGGCAGGGGCCGAGATCTCGCTTGGCGTGTGGGTGAGTTATTGGGATCGTTTTTTCTTTCTTCGTTCGATCGAAGCGAGCGAGAACGAAAACGACGAGAGGCGAGCTAGTCAGCTCCTTGGTTTTTCACCTTCGACCTCCTTCACGTTCTTTTCTCTCTCCGTCTCTCTCTCCCCCAAAAAACAAAATCCCCAAGGTCCCGGCCCTCAACATCTTCGAGTCCTCGCTCAAGCGCGGCAAGTTCGACGCCAACAGGACCCTGTCTGATGGATCGATGATGGAATTCGAGCACATCCTGCCGATGGACGCCGGTGAGATTCCTTCAACTTTTTCCTTTGTTCCATGGCCCGACGAGCTTTTTTGCTCCCGACCGCAAACTCACAACAAGAAAAACCAATCCTCCCACCATTCCATCCTCCCCTCGCAGTCTTCGACACCCCTGCCGACGTCCCCGAGGACATCGCCGGCAACAAGCGCTACGCCGCAGCGGCCGGGAAGGGCTTCACGGTCTCGGAGTGCGCGTCCAACCTCGAGAAGGCCCTCGGAGGGAAGAAGATCGACGTCCTCGTGCACTCGCTGGCCAACGGGCCCGAGGTCGCCAAGCCGCTGCTCGAGACGTCGCGCAACGGATACCTGGCGGCGGTGTCGGCGTCTTCGTACTCGTACGTGTCGATGCTGCAGCGCTTCGGCCCTCTCATGAACAAGGGTACGTTGTTTTTATCCCTCTTTTTTTCGAGTTCTTCTTCGGGGAAAGAAAAATACTGATCACTCTTTTCCGTCCTTCCTCCACCAAAAACGACAAAAAACAGGCGGCGCCGCGATCTCGCTCACCTACCTCGCCTCGGAGAAGATCATCCCCGGATACGGTGCGTTGAGATATTCTTTTGCTTTCTTTTTTTTCTGACGAGCAGAGAGAGAGAGAGAGAGAGAGAGAGAGAGAGAGAGAGAGAGAGAGAGAGAGAGAGAGAGAGAGAGAGAGAGAGAGAGAGCGAGAGAGAGAGAGAGAGAGAGAGAGAGAGAGAAGAGAAAGAGAGAGGGGGAGAGAGAGAAGAAAAAACAGCAACAGAAACTCACCACCCATCTCTCTCTCTCGCCCCCCTCTTTACCTTCCTGTCTTCCCCCCCCCAAAAAAAACGATAAAGGCGGCGGCATGTCCTCGGCCAAGGCCGCCCTCGAGTCCGACACGCGCGTCTTGGCGTGGGAGGCGGGGCGCAAGTGGGGCGTCCGCGTCAACACCATCTCCGCCGGGCCGCTCGGCTCCCGCGCCGCCAAGGCGATCGGCTTCATCGACGACATGATCCGCTACTCGTACGCCAACGCCCCCGTGCAGAAGGAGCTCGAGGCGAGGGAGGTCGGGGCCGCGGCCGCGTTCCTGCTGTCCCCGCTGGCGTCGGCGGTGAGTTTATGTTTTTCCCCTCTTTTTTCTCTAGGGGTGCCGAAGACGAAACCCGAAAAAACAAACTGGAAAAAAGCTCACTTTCTCTTTAACATTAAAAAAAAATCGAAACGCTCTCCACCCCAGGTCACCGGAGCGTGCCTCTACGTCGACAACGGCCTCAACACCATGGGCCTGGCCGTCGACTCGAAGTCCCTGGCGAGGGATGACTGAGGAAAGAAAGAGGACGGAGAAAGGTTGAAATTTTTGTTTACTTTTTTTGGAGAGAACAAAGAAGCGACAGCGAGAAAAACGAGAGAAATAATGTTTTATTTAAATCTGTGTGTGATCCCAAGAGCCTCTGCAGAACGGTGCAGCCTTCTTCATGATGCGAAAAAGAGAGAGCGCGAGGAGACAGAGAAGAGAGAGAGAGAGGGATGCGAGAGACGCGAGAGAGAGAGAAGAAAGAAGCGGGAGACGAAAACGCCCTTAAAAAACACCAAGTTTCGAGGTAATCGAAATTTATAGACTTTCTTTTTCAATGGCAAACGGAGCTTCCTTTCCCCAATCTCAAAGGATTACAGGAGGGCTATCTTTGCTTACATTTAGATTATATTGGGAGAGATGAGAGAGAGAGCAAAGGGCCAACGGAGAAGCGCTCGCTCGAAAGGGAAGTTTTTTTGTTTTTTGGGGGGTAAATGAAAAAAATAATCAAACATTGTTGGCTGCGGCGCCTCCGCCAAACCAGCCTCCGTCCGACGGCGCCGCCGGAGCAGCAGCAGCAGCTGCGGGAGCAGCAGGAACAGGAGCCGGAGGCGCGACTACCTTGACCTCGGCGGGCTTGGCCTTGGCGGCGGGGGGGGCAGCAGCAGCAGCTGCAGCCGGCTTTGCGGTGCCGCCCTCGGCGTTGGCGGCGGCGGGCTTCCGCGAGAACCACGAGGAGCTCCCCCCGCTGCTCGCCGGGGCCGGCTCCTCCTTCTTCTTGAACCAGTTCAGGACCCTGTCTTTGCCCGTGGACGAGAGCACGATGAAGAGGGCGAAGATGACGCCTGGAGAAGAGTAGGAAGGGGGAGAGGAGGGTTGCAAAAAGGTGAGAGAAGAGAAAAGAAGAAAAAATCTGGCCGTTGAGCCGAGTTGGCGCTTCGCCATTGGCAACGTCATTCCGCGCGCCCCAAATTCCGATCTTATGAACCATCTGCAAGCTCTTCTTTCCTCATAGATAATCGCTCTTCTTGTGCTTCCATCGCGCATGCATCGAAAGGGGCTCGCGCAAACCCCGGGCGCGACGAAATCTCCTTCCCAAAAAGAAAAAAGAAAAAAAGAAAAGAGAGAATCAGCGCAGCTCACCGGGCAGGAAGCCGAGCATCCAGAGCACAAACGAGGTCCCGATGATCCACAGCGACACCGTTTCGACCGAATGGAGTTCCAAAGTAACGGCAACCGGCGGGCAGACCAGGCAAAAGAAGAGTTTGGCCCAGAAAAAAATCGACTTGGCATCGGCGCGGCGGACGGCGCGGACGGCGCCGGCGACGGCGATGGACGACATGGCGTGTTTGTTGAACTGGAAGGTCGGAGAGGCTAGGTCTCCGCAACGAGAAGTGAGTGAGAGAGAGAGAGAGAGAGAGAGAGAGAGAGAGAGAGAGAGAGACGGCGAAGAGCGCGCGGCGAAGAAGAGTTGAAGGCGATGTCTACTGCAACGTTTTTTTTTTTTTTTTTTTTCCGTTTTTTTTCTCCCTGCGTTTTTTTTTTGCACTGTTCCCTTTTTCCTCTTCCCTAGTCTTTCCCGTTTCTACTCAGCCGCAGGCAGCTCCAGCATCACCGCCTCGGCCCTCGAGCACAGACCGGCGCCTTCGAACGTCAGCCCTGCCTCCCCGGCGTCGATGGCCTTCCTCGGGAACGAAGTCAGCAGCCGGTAAGACCGAGGAGGAGGCGGCGGCGGCGAAGACGAAGGCGAAGGCGAAGAAGGCGCCGGGGGGCCCGCCGGGACGACGCCGCCCGGCCGCGCCGAGTCCACGAGGTCGAACAGCAGCGACACGGGGTCGCCCCTCCGGAACCTCCGCGAGAGCCTCTCCCCTCCCGGGCAGCGCACCGCGACCTGCACCAGGTCCGGGTCCGAGTCCTGGGGCTCCTCGGCGGCCCGGAGCCTGGCCGCGGCCTCCGCCGCGGCCGCGTCCGCGTCCGCGGCCCGGTCCGCCGCCGCCCTCGCCGCCGCCGCCGCGGCCGCCGCGGCCGCCGCCGCCGCCGCCGCCCCGCTCGCGGCCCGCGCCGCGGCCTCCCCGGCCTTCCTCCGGTCCTCGGCCAGGGACTGCTCGTACGCGTCGTCCTGCTCCCTGCGCAGAGAGCGGGCCGCCGCGGCCCCCGGGGACAGCGCGGCCGCCGCCCGCGACGCCGCGGCGGCGCCGCGGGCGGCGGCCGCGGCGGCGAGGCCCGCCGCGGAGAAGTCGGGCATGGGCCCCTCGTAAGGGACGCCGAGCATGGCCGCCTCGAGCATGCGGGCCTCCTCGGCGTCGATGCCGTCGGGGAGGTCGAAGGGCAGGGGGGCCGCTGCGGCGCCGGCGGCGGAGGGGCGAGCTGCTGGCGCTGCCGTCCCCGCCGCCGCCGACCTCGTCGACGCTCTCGTCGCCCGGCGTCGCTGCTGCCTCCTCTCGCCTGCTCCCTCCTCTCCGTCGCCGTCGTCACCGCCGTCGTCGTCGTCGTCGTCGCTGACGTCAACGTAGCCTTCTCCGTCGAGATAGTCGTCGTCGTCATCATCGTCGACGACGACGGTGCCTGCGTTGCGAGCGGGGGGGGCAGCGGCGGCTGGTGCGGCCCTTGCTCTCGTCGTCGCCGCCGCCCTCCTCCCTCTCGCCGCCGCCGCAGCGCCGTTGTCGTCGTCGTCGTCGCTGAGAACGATGGCGTCGTCGGCGCCCCTCGCTGCTGCGGCGGTTCCCGCTGCTGCTCCCGTGGCTCCTCCACCCGCTCCGATACCTCCGAGCCTGCCTCCTATTCCTCCTCCTCTTCCCCCGCCTCCTCCTCCGCCGCCTCCCTCCAAAAAGAGGCCCACCGCCGCATCGATGTCGCCGCCGGCGGCGTCGAGAAGGTGCGCTGCGGTCTCGGCGTCGGCGCCGGTGACTGCTGCGATCGTCGCGACGGCCTCGTCGGCAGAGCCGTCGATCATCGCTGCTGTCCCTGCTGCTGCAGCTGCTGGGGGGTCCTCGGTGTCGCTCATAGCGAAGGCGAATGGAGGGGTTTAGCGAGACAGAAACAGAACCTGATGATGGGTTCGCTGTTCCAATGCTCCCCCGTCTCGATCGAGTTGCGTTGTCCCGCCTTTCCGCCCTCTCCTCTTTTTTCTTCTTCGTCTGGTCTTTTTCTTTCGACTCCTGCTACACACTCAGATTGCCCCCCCTCTCTCTCTCCCGCTCTCCCCTCTTCTCTCGTCGCGACGAAATGGTGCCTGTTCGTTCCCTCCAAAAAAAAAGACGAACGGAAATGATGTCAGAAATGGAAAGCAAAGGACGTCGTTGTTTCGACCTCTCCCTCCCTCCCTCTCTCTCTCTCTCCTTTCTCTCTCCCCTCCAGCGGTGCAAAGTCCCCGGGTCCTCGCT
>Ga0315274_10017498_pt1 | contig 10109 bp, 9 predicted proteins | sample YL17G02_20_MG_FD_203700 | JGI IMG/M metagenome (GOLD analysis project Ga0315274, IMG submission 203700) | Sediment microbial communities from Yellowstone Lake, YNP, Wyoming, USA - YL17G02_20 | ecosystem: Environmental > Aquatic > Freshwater > Lake > Sediment | place: USA: Wyoming | collected... | reverse complement strand
CCAGAGAAGCGCGACTCCGTTTGTAGTGTGAGAGTGTTTTGGGGTCTGCCCGTCATAAGTTCCTCATCTGCATAAATCAGACTGGGACGGCTACATCATCCCCCACATTGTTGCAGCGTCACACTCAGATAAAATCTTTGCTACACTCTGGTACATGAAGAAAGAAGCGTATTGCGACACAACATCAAAAGCAGTCGGCAAAAGACTCAAGCATATTGCGAGAAGCTGTCTCATAGACAACGCTGAGATCGTGAAAGGCTTCATAGCACAGAAGCAATGTTCAGCTGCTTTCAAAGAGTCGCTTGTTGAAGCTTACGATCTCTATTGCAGAGCAAACGGCATAGTCTGGAGTAAGCCGTTTTATCAGCGTTATGATAGACAGCCGAAGATTCCGAGTGAAGAGAAGCTGAACATGTTCATTGCGAATAGCTCGCGCAAGTTTGCTTTGATTCTCTCTATGATGCGTGACTTGGGCACTAGACCGATAGAGTTGACTTGGCTCAAAGTGAGAGATATAGACTTGCAGAGCGGCAGAGTCACGATCACAAGCGCAAAGCATTGCGTAGGCAGAACGCTGAAGCTGAAAGCGCAGACGTTGGTGATGCTTAACGCGTACATTTTGATTAAGAAGCTTGCAATGAACGACAATTTGTTTCCGATTTCTTCAAGCTCGATTAGCGAAGGCTACAGACGAATACGTAACAGACTTGCGGATAAACTGCAAGACATGTCTCTAAAGACTATCAGGCTCTACGATTTCAGACACTTCAAAGCAACAATGGAGTACAACAAGACGAAAGACTTGCTTCACGTCAAAGCATTGCTTGGACATAAAGACTTGAGAACGACGCTTCGCTATACGCAGCTGCTTGACTATAGCTCAGAAGAATACTTCAGTGCAACTGCACACAGCGTTGCTGAAGCTCAGAAGCTCATAGAAGAAGGCTTCGAATTCGTCTGCGATGTCGACGGTGTGAAACTGTTCAGAAAGCGAAAGTAGACTTCAACTTCCATCTTTTTCTCTTCATTGTCTAAGCACGTTACAATCTAGAGTCTCTCTTGTTCTGAGCCTGTTACGTGTCAATCAGCCTCGAAAGCCTTGTCTCTTCCATATCTTCGAGTGTTCTTTCGATTTGACCCACATCACATACTCTTAATTCCTCAGATTGATTACCCTCTTCCAAAACCCTGTTGCCTTCTTCTATGAAGAAACTGTCGTGCGTAGCTAGAATATTACATCCCCATACTCTTGCAAGTGCCAAATGAAGAGCGTCTGAAGAATGGAGATTCGATTTCTCCACGATTTCCTTGACATCTTTCCACGCTTCTGCGTTGATATCATTGAATTCAATGAAGCTGTTGTTTAGAAGGAAATTGTTTAGCTCAATTGCTATTTCATCCAAGTCGGTACTGTTTAAGTTCATTCTTCTTCTCTCTCTCAGAAATGTGTTTACATCAACCCATTTGTTTATGACCGATTTCATCAAGAAACTCCTGTCTCTTGCGACATCGAATAGTTCCATGAGAGTATGAATAGATGTGTAAACTCTCCAACCTTTTTCCTTGACCTTATTCATGAAGATAGTGTCTTCATTGTTTCTCCTACTTATGGCTCCCTGCAACACGCATGTGTCAATGTAGATTCTTCCTTCTGGCTCACGGCCTCTTTTTTCTTTTGGCATAGAACGCTACCCTCACCCTCTTCGGAACCTGCTTCGTAGCTTTGAAAGATACTTTCTGCCCTCGCCTTGTCTCAAAAGAAACTGTAACCTTCTTGGGCTTCTTTTTGGTTGCTGTGAAAGCTATTCTTTGTCTCCGTCTAACCAAGAATATGCACTCTGCTGAAGGTCACACTTGCTTCTGGAGTTTTCATGATTTATGACTTTTGGAAGAAACTTCGATCGAAGAAGTCAAAACAGGGATTTTCCCATATACTATATTATATGGGGTTTTCCGTGTTCTGAACTGCGCTTTCAGCGTAGAAGCGCACGCGCTAGTCCTAATCCTTCTCAATTCCTTCTTCACTAAAAAGGCAGAGTTTTCGACCTAACGATATTTCAGCATCAAGTTTGATCTGTTCCAGCTTCTCCTGAAGATTTTCCATATCTCTGGGTGAAGAGGGATCAACGTAGGTTCTCCCCATTCGCTCTGTTGCTTTTTCCTTGGAAGCCGTAGGACGATTCAATTCTGGATGACTGACTAGATCCCTAAGCCACTGATATTTCTCTTTGAATTGACTGCCTGTTTCGTCCTCCAATACTAAGTAGAATTCACGCACTTTCTCAATAATATCCAAAGAGGCTATTCCTCTTCTGTAGTGACTAAGTTGTCTCGCTAGCTTTTGGTCTTTATCATCTAAGACTTTCAAGAACGGGGCAGTCGACAAATCAAAATCCTTTGGCGCCTCAATTATTGCATCTGTAGTAAAGCTCTTGAAACCAGCTTTCACGGTTCCGGGCGGGCCGATTTCATTCATCTGTTGTAGTGTGCAAGAAACGCCTCGACCAACGATAAACGAAATCAAATCACAGCAGCGATTGGCAGCCAGACTTGAAAATTCCGTGGCTTCAGCAAAGGATGACTCGGGAGTCGCGATTTCGATTGCAGTAATATACGTGTTATTTCTCACAACTTCCGTTAATAGCTTGATATCTGGAAGATCAATGATAGTCTTTGCGAGGACTTTGTCCGTTAACGAAAAGTTGACTCTCCATCTGCATTTTTTGGCTTGCGCGCTACTAGTCATTGAATCCACATTGATGGAATAGTCACTGCGCGTAGTTCTGTTTTTTGGCTATCTGGCTCTTTACCTAATATTCGCATCATAGCCGATGCTCCCGCATAACGACAATTGGCAGAACTTCGATAGAGGTGATCACGCCAGCACGTGGCCATATCACTTTCAAACCTCGATGAAGCTTTGCTGGAGGAGAGAGTGCGCGCACTCAGCGCGGCGCTACTCGTCGTTTATCCCTTACCCCTGTATCTTTGAGGATGACCATTCCTGTAAGGTCTTCAGCAAGACCCTGGTCCCAGCCACATTCTGCAGGTCGGAAATTGTGCCAACTGATTCAATCAGCACATTACCGTCCCAAGGCTTTTCGTCTTTTTTGTATTCATATTGTTTGACAAGTTTGAGAATACCCGGAAAGAGTGACCCATCTGACATTATTGGCATCTTCATGATTGCATCTGCCGGAACTTCCAGAATCGCATTGCACTTAGGGCATCTGAAATGATATGCCTTGTACCACTTCTGTGGGATCTGACCAAAGACACGTTCAAACGTGGAGTCCTTTTCTCGTTTCTCTAAGGCAAATTCCCACAAGGCAGGTTCTTTGCAGAAAGGACACTTTGGAAGATTTCTCTCGATCCACTCTCTAGGGATTTTTCCGATAAAGCCTTCACGCCTCTTGAAATCCACCTATCCCACCAGCGCGCACATCATATGCATTAGACATGATTGCTGTTCTGCATAATAATCTTATAGAGCCGCGCTGTTCGTTCTTGTCACTTGCGAATTTCAACAAGGGGAGCATTATGGTCTTGTTATCAGTATTGGCATAATCTGCAGTTGTATTCAAGAGAACATGAAACTGGCGAGTGACAGATGTGGGCATATCACTTTCAAAAATTGAAAAAGCTTTGCTCAAAAATATCTTTGGCGCAGAAAATGTTTGCTGAAAAGCTCTCCTAAACCTAAGCGCGCACGCCGAGCTCTGCATCCATCTGAGCCCAGCGACGCTTTGTCTCTTCGACTGCGTCTATGTCTTTCTGCTGAACGTGTCTGTTGAAGTGTGTTGACAGGTTGTAAACATTGATGTCTAAGACGTGCTTGTAGCGTTCGATCAGCATTTTGTAAGAATACTCTTCGCACCTGTGCAGGAACAGCAGCGCTGTTGCGAGCTCGCTTTTGCATATCTTACAATGCGGTTCAAAACGCATGAACATCACCTCTGTTGTGGTCGTAACAGGCTTCTGTGAACATGCGTATCTCCTATTCCTAAACTTGCAGAAATTGGGTCGCGCTCAGCTCTTATTCTGTGGAGAAAGCTCAGGTAGGAAATGGACTTCCAGTTTTGACCGCGTATGTTTCAATGACTTTGACAAAGCGCATGTGTAACTGTTTCATTTATGCTTCATTGTAGACTATCGCATTTCCTTCTCTCGTGTGCTGTTTGTCAAATCCGAGTGTTTTGAGATATCCGCCCACGGTGGCTGGAGATACTCTAAACTTCATGTCTCTCACCTCGTTGAATGCGTCAGTTATCGACTGAATTAGAATTCTCCCGTTTACGATGAGACCCAAATCAATGCAGGAATCAATTGCATGCAGTATTTCTGAATAAGCACTTGTGTAATCGGCTTCTTTTCTTGATTCATCAAGAGTAGATATTGCTTGAGCAAGCGGATGTGAAGATAGTGAAGATTCTGAAGATAATGAACATTTATTGGCATAAATTAAGGGGTAGAAAAGTTCTCTCAAACGGCTGTCTCTGGTCACTTTCTCAAGTAATGGCATAAGTCTGTGTTCATTTTCTTCACTATCTTCACTTTCTTCAGCAGTCAACTTGAATCGGTACGAGAGGAGTTTTCCCCGAAGTTGAGCTAGTTGTTTGTCATCTGTCTTTAACCATGTTGGAACTTCACGTTTGGCTTTCTGCATTAGTATCGGTATGCACCTGTCCTCAAGAGAACGTTCAAGAGGGTTTGTTGCTGCAATTGCTTTGAATCCAAAGATTTCAAATGCGACATAGTCATCTATTTTTTCATCAAACAGAAGTTTAGTAGCCCCGCGGCGATAGCCACCGTCCAAAATTGAAATCACGTCTCCGGAATCCTTTACGCTTCTGAGTTTCTCAGCTTGATCAAGGAGCAGTGTTACACGGTCTTTTTCTATTGCTCGAAAAATAGATGAGAATGTCACGTGTGAACAGAGGACTCCCCTATAGCTCAAAGCTTGAAGAGCTTCTAACAATCTGGTTTTTCCACTTCCTGGTGGCCCCAAAGCTTCAATGTAACACACGCTATTGAAAGCTTCAAGGCGCCAAGAAGCCATAGCCCATGCGGCACAAATATCGTAATTGTATTCAGGCGACAAGTCACAGTACTTGAATATGGCTTCTCTGATTTCAGCCAATAGTTCCGCTTCACTTTTGCACTCAATCGGCATTGGAGCTAATGCCCATGGCACCTTTGTCCTAGGAAATGCATTGCCGACTTGCTTTCTGAACGTAAATGAACCGTTTTCATAGATTGCGAAACCCATTTCACCGTTGTGATTTACTTGTTCGACATTTTTGAAATTGCCTGATTCACGTACTATTTTCTCGCTCATTTTCTCTCACCAAATCTCCTTTTGTTTCAACTATTTTCAATTTTACGTTTAGCGGAGCTTTCTTCACATAGACGATAGATGAGCTATCAACTATCACATGCTCAAGCTCTCGCCACTTCTTCGACTCGATCTCTAATATCACTCCGACTTTTATCATGTTTTCTCCCATTTTTATCACCTTTTTTGGTTTTCTTGAGAGCTCGCCATGCTAGCAGGCTTGCTCCCTATAGAAGCATAACCGAATTATCATAGTGACCATGCCTCTCGCAGTGTACGTCTTCTGACAGTTGTGAATTCCTGAAGTTTTTCTAGCGGCTTGCAGGACTAATCAAGATATGCGGTTTTCTATTGCAGACAAAAGCTTACCTTTTCTGGAAGGTAGACTAGAAAAAATGTTAGAGGCTAAGTGTTATGTTTTCTGGGAAATTTCCTTTTTGTTAGGATTGCTGAGGCAACTGTGAGAATCATAAGTATTGGCAGGATCATGGCTGTTGGAAATTCTGGAGCGACTATGATCTCTGGGCTGGGTCGGCGAATATGTAGCCGTTGCCCATTCCCGCATAGATCTTGCCGTCATAGTTTATCATCGATATGGCGTTGTATGCTCCTTCTGTAGCGCTGAATGAGGTTTCCCAGCTTGTTCCGTTGTACGTGAGGATCTTGTTTGCCGTTCCAGCATAGAGCTTGTCGTCGTAGACTCCGAGTGAATAGATCCAGTAGTCATGGTCGAGAACGGTGTTCCAGCTGGCGCCGTCAAACTCGATTACTCTGCCACTGAAGCCTGAACCTCCGAGATACATTGGTTTTCTCCAACCTTGATCCCTCGTCGCTAAGTACAGTCTGCCATTGTAGATTTGCATGTCGAGAAAAGCATAAACGTCGTCGTAGCTGGCTGCGATACTCCAGCTTGCTCCATTGAAAGAATACAATTTTCCTCCAGAACCCAAGTACATCACGTCGCCATAAACCGCGAAGGAGTCGATGCTTCCGAAGGCGCCAGAGAAGCCTAGTATGGCTGAAAAGTCTGTGTCAACATACCAGTCGCTTGGGTTGTCAGCTGAACCATTGCAGTAGTACAGTTTCGGCGGATTGTCAAGCATGGTCCCAGCGTAGAGCGTATCATTGTAGGCTCCGAGCACTTTGACGTAAGTGGGCACTGAGAAGATCAAGTTGAAAGGTGTTCCATCATAACAGTACAATCCGCCCTGTCCGCCGACAACGAGTTTGCCTCCGTAAGGTTCAAGCGAGGTCACGAACGTCAGCGCGTCTACAACGTTGCAGCTGTTTTCATCCTTCACATAGAGCTTGTCGTCGGCTGCAGCGTACAAGCTTCCATTGTAAACGGCGAAGTCAACGATTGGATGATTTGTTGGTGCTGTGAAGTCGAGTTTCCAGCCTGAAGGCCAAGGATTCATCAACGGATAATTGTCTCGGTTGTCTGCGTCAATAACGTATGGCATATCGCCCATTCCGTCGCTGCCCGGCTCAGTTTGAAACTCACCCAGATACAAGTCAGAACCATTGTAGTCGCTCCAATAGTTGCCCCCTGAAGGATAGCCATCATCCCAAACGTTTATGGCTGGCTCGTAATTGTAAACTTGGATCGCGTTTTGTATGAAGTTATTATGGTACATTTTGTTTTCGCCAGGATAGAACAGTTGTATATTCATGCCCTGAGAATTGTGGGCGAAATCATTCTCATAGATCTGGTTGCCTGTGGCAGAGACTGATAGACAAACGCCCCACCCATTGTATTCGCTTGTTTGCTCTATAGTGTTTCCTGAGACGTTGTTGTAGTTTGACCAAGCAAGCTCGACTCCATAAGCGTTTGACACTATGTTATTTCCAATTATCTTGTTTCCATTCGAGAACCAGATTTCCATTGCAAAGTTGCAGTTCGCTATTGTGCAGTTCCTGATTGTGACGTTGCTTGAGTCAACCATGTATATGCCATAGTACTCTGTGGATAAGGCGTTGTTCGCGATCATAGAATCGGTTGTTCCGGCCAACAGGACGCCTTGCCCGTTTCTGTTGAACGTTAGGTTCTGAACAAGGATTCTTCTGCAATCCACGAGCGCCACGTAGCCAGCATCACTTGGGACAATCTTGTCTTGCTGGTTTACCCAGTAGTATACGGGTTTACCATCTACACTGTTAGAGGTGTCCATATCTTCAACGAAGTTTGAAACCGTGTTGCCTTCAATGACTAGTTCCTGCCATTCATTGTCGAATATCGAATCATGTTTGAAGGCGTTTCCTCCTGAGTGGACCAGTCTCACTCCGTAGCCGTTCCTTGATACGTTGTTAGAAGTGAATGTGTTCCCCGATGAAAGGTAAAGATAGATGCCGATGAAGCCGTTCTCAACAATGCTGTTGTCATGAACATTATTGTTATGTGAGTATACCTTCAACCCGAAACCTCCACCGCATATTGTGAACCCACTCAATTCAACGTTGTCTGCTGCTATTTCCACGGCACAATCGGACGGACTGCCACTGATGGTGGTTGACTCTGAGCCGCTTCCGATAATACTAAGAGTTTTGTTCACGGTGAGTTGTTCTTGGTATGTTCCAGTTTCTACAAGTGTAGTGTGCCCATTCAAGGTTTCAGGAGCATTGATGGCTGATTGTATCGTTAGATACGTTAGACTCGTGTTTGAATTGACAATCGAGCCATATGAGTGAACAAGCGGATATCTATCTTGATTGTTACCATCGATAATGTATGGCGCATCGCCTATTCCGTCGCCATTCGTGTCAACGCCAGTGTAATCGCTCCAGTAGTTACCGCCAGAAGGAAAGCTGTTGTCCCAAATGTTTACCATGGTGGGAGAGATGGCAACTTGAATTGTGTTGTTGATGAAGCTATTGTGGAAAAACCTGTTATTATCAAAGATGCCATTCATAGAGACTGCGTTACTGTTTCCAATGATAGTATTCTCAGAAAATGTGTTGTTGTAAGACGGGTACCCACCCACAATCCCAATACCGACATTAATCAACGTATTATTATGCACAATGTTGCCATTCGCCCAGTCAAAACCGATGCCTCCACTACTATCTCTTATGACATTACAGCTTATCATGTCACGAGATGTATTGATCAGCCTAACTGGCTCTCCACAACCTGTCATAATGTTATCGGAGATAGTAATATTGCCATAACTGGGTCCCTCATCGCCGTGGACTCTTATTGGAGGACCCCTAGCGTTCTGAATCGTGAATTTGCTTATTCTAACATTGTTTGCAAGAACTCGCATACCCGCCCCATATGGTTCGCTGCCTCCTTGTATTATCGTTGTGTATTTGTCTTCACCCTCAATAGTCAGAGACTTGTCTATCACAATGCCAGAATATGTTCCATTTCTGACAAAGACTGTGTCTCCATCGCTTGCAGCATTGATGGCTTCTTGAATCGTGTGAAAGTCCGCTGGGCCATCATCATCTACAATCCAAGTTCTAGGACTTGCTGGAGCCTCATAAAGATTCACTAGTGGGTAGTGATCAGCGTTGTCGCCATCAATAGCGTAAGGAACATCTCCTATCTCATCGCCTCCTGTCTCGTTCTGGTAAGGTCCGCTGTAGGTATCAGATCCGTTGTAGTCACTCCAGTAGTTACCGCCAGAAGGATAACCATCATCCCAGAGGTTCGTCGAATCACTGTCAGCCTGTTGGCTGTTGTCGACGAAGTTGTTATGGTAAACGCTGTTGTTAGAGCCGGTGAGAGAAATGCCATACCCGTTGTTTGTTATGTTGTTTCCAATTATGCTGTTGCTGGAAGAGGAATCGAGGCTGAGGCCATTATTATTGTTATGTTGTATGTTGTTTGCTGAAAAAGTGTTAAAGTCGGAATCAACTAGGTCGACGCCATAGTAGTAGCTGCCTACCATGTTGTTTCCTGAAACTAGGTTGTTGGAGGAAGAGCGGAGCCAGAGACAAACGCCACCTGTCATGTTGTTTCCTGAAATTACGTTGTTGGAGGAATAATCAAGTATGAGACCTGAGCCATATCTGAAGTCTGAGGTCAGGTCGTTTGCTAGTATGAAGTTGTTAGAAGAAGAATTCAGGTAGATACACGTGGACGACATCTCGAAATGTTCCATTATCAGGCTTCTTATCGTTACGTTTTCTCTGCCTTCAAGCGTTACTCCGTAACTCGACGGGCGGTCACCTCCGTCAATGAGGCGATTTGCTCCATCAAGTATTATGTTGTCTCTTTCAACGACAATTCCACAATAATCAGTGATGTTTCCAGTTAGGGTGTACAGGTCACCGTCTCGTTGTATAGGAACTGTGCTGGGTTCTATTGAGCCGTCAGCGCGAATGTAGATTATTTCTTCTGCTTTGACTGGCTGAACAACATACATCGATGACAGAACACCAACAACGAGAATGATCGCCAATGATAGTGATACGAATCTTTTCAAAGGCTGCCCTCTCAAAGATTGTATTGGCTTAGCCCTGCTATTAACAATGCTGGTGGAATCTTCTATGGCATCAGCTCATCTGTCAACGAAGCGCTTTCAGTCAGCTGACGCTGCTGCTTCGAGGGTGAAAAGCCTTTTAAGCCCAGCAATGCACATAATCTCTTAAGAGAGGCGAGAAAAATGACAGAAATAGAAAAAGAAACCACGGCGAAGCCGCGATCAGACTGGGACGGCTACATCATCCCCCAAGAACAGAAACTGAGAACATCCAAATAAGCTTTCCACGGCAACTAGGGCTTTGTCTTCTTGTACAATGCCTTTATCGTGCCTGAAACGGCCAAGAC
>Ga0315274_10017497_pt1 | contig 10110 bp, 6 predicted proteins | sample YL17G02_20_MG_FD_203700 | JGI IMG/M metagenome (GOLD analysis project Ga0315274, IMG submission 203700) | Sediment microbial communities from Yellowstone Lake, YNP, Wyoming, USA - YL17G02_20 | ecosystem: Environmental > Aquatic > Freshwater > Lake > Sediment | place: USA: Wyoming | collected... | reverse complement strand
CTGTTCTCCGACCCCCAGGATGCGCACCCGCTGCACGAGATCCCCCTCGACCCCCGCCTCAACAGGACAGGCGACGTGTGGCACATCCAGGTCGAAGGGATAGGGCCCGGGTCCTACTACCTCTACCGCGTCGACGGCCCCTACCAGCCGGAGAAGGGCCACCGGTTCAACCGCCACAAGCTCCTTCTGGATCCCTACGTGAAGAGCGTCACCGGCAACTTCACCTGGAACCTCGCCGACGCGCGCGGCTACGACCCGGCCTCCCCGCGGGCAGACCTGTCCTTCTCCACGAGCTCCGACGTCGCCGGCATGCCGAAGGGGATCGTGATCTCGGACGAGTTCGACTGGAAGGGGGACAGGCCGCTCAACCGCCCCCTGCGCTTCAGCGTGATCTACGAGACGCACGTGCGGGGGCTCACCCTCCACCCGAGCTCGGGCGCCGCGCACCCCGGCACGTTCCGCGGCGTAGCCGAGACAATCCCCTCCCTGAAGGACCTGGGCGTCACGGCTGTCGAGCTCCTGCCGGTGCAGGAGTTCGACGAGCTGGAGAACACGCGGGTGAACCCGCGGACCGGAGAGCGCCTGCAGAACTACTGGGGCTACAACACCCTCACGTTCTTCGCGCCGAAAAGCAGGTACTCGAGCGCCGGCGCGCTGGGTCAGCAGGTCACCGAGTTCAAGGAGATGGTGCGGGCGCTCCACGCCGCGGGCATCGAGGTCATCCTCGACATGGTCTTCAACCACACGGCCGAGGGCGACGAGACCGGACCCACGCTCTGCTTCCGCGGCTGGGACAACTCCATCTACTACATGCTCGACGAGGAGACCCCGCGCGCCTACCGGAACTTCAGCGGGTGCGGGAACACGCTGAACTGCAACCACCCCATCGTGCGCACGCTGATCATGGACTGCCTGCGCTACTGGGTCATCGAGATGCACGTCGACGGCTTCCGCTTCGACCTCGGCTCGGTCCTCGGCCGGGACACGGAGGGCCGCATCATGGAGAACCCGCCGATCCTCGAGAGGATCGCGGAAGATCCCGTGCTGCGGCACACGAAGATCATCGCGGAAGCGTGGGACGCCGCGGGCGCCTACCAGGTGGGCTGGTTCCCCGGGGGACGGTGGGCCGAGTGGAACGACAGGTTCCGCGACGACGTGCGCCGGTTCTGGCGCGGCGACCCCGGCATGGTGCGGCACCTCGCCACCCGCATCGCCGGCAGCTCCGACCTGTACCTCCGCGACGGCAGGAAGCCCTTCCACAGCATCAACTTCGTCACCTCCCACGACGGGTTCACCCTGAACGACATGGTGAGCTACGCGGAGAAGCACAACGAGGAGAACGGGGAGGGCGACAGCGCCGGGTTCTCGCCGAACTGGAGCGCGAACAACGGAGTGGAGGGGGAGACGACGGAGCCGGCGGTCGAGGCGCTCCGCAACCGGCAGGTGAAGAACTTCCTCGCCACGCTGCTGCTCTCCCTCGGCACGCCGATGCTGCTCGGGGGCGACGAGTTCCGCCGCACCCAGCGCGGCAACAACAACCCCTGGTGCCAGAACAACGCGATCTCCTGGTACGACTGGGACCTGCGCGCGCGGCGCGGGGACATCACCCGCTTCTGCCGGGAGCTCATCCGCTTCCGCCTGCGGCACCCGGCGTTCCTGAGGCCGGAGTTCTACAGCGGGAAGGACTCCAGCCGCAACAGGATCCCGGACATCACGTGGCTCACCGAAGGGGCGGAGCCGGAGGACTGGTCGACGGACCGGCAGACCCTCGCCCTGATGATCGACGGGAACAAGGCGGAGACCGACGCGGACAGGGACGACAGCGACGTTTTCATGATGTTCAACGCCTCGCCCCGCGACGTGCTGTTCTCCGTGGCGCCCATCCCGCCGGGCAAGGAGGGGTGGCACCTGGCGATCGACACTGCCCTCCCGCCGCCCCGCGACATCGCGGAGCACGGGCAGGAGGAGCGGCTGGCAAAGGACACCTACCGGGCCTGCGCCCGGTCGCTCGTCGTGCTGCTCTCGAGGTGAGGCGGCCGCGCGGAGCACCGCCGAGCACGAAACATCCCTTGACCGTCCCCATTGCGCGGGTATAGGCTCTCCGGAGGCCAATGCGCAGGCGCATCCTCCTGGTCATCGGCATCACCCTCGTCGTGATGCTCACGATCATTTCCCTCGTCACGGATAAAATCCTCATGGACAGCTTCGCCACGCTGGAGAGGCGCTACCTCGAGAGGGACGTGGAGAGGGCCAGGAACGCGATCGCGGACGCGCTCTCCGAAATCAGCAGCACCCTGCTGGACTGGTCGTCCTGGGACGAGACCTGGACCGCCGCGCGAAGCTCCGATCAGGCGTACATCAATGCGAATGTCACCGACACGGTGCTCGAAAACCTGCGGCTGAACATTCTGCTCCTGCTCGACGTCGAAGGCAGCCTCGTCTTCGGCCGTTCGTTCGACAGCGCCGCGCGAACGCAGGGCGGCATCCCCGAGAGCCTCGCCCGGTGGCTCGCCTCCCACCCCTCCTTCTCCCGCTCTCCCTCGGAACGCGCGCACTCCGAGGGCATCGTCAGCCTTCCGGAGGGCGCGCTCCTCGCCGCGGCGCGGCCCGTGCTTCGCAACCAGGGGCAGGGGCCGGTCTACGGCACCCTGGTCATGGGGAGGTTCCTCGACGGGGCGTCCGTCGCGCATCTCGCGGAGAGCCTACGGCTCTCGCTCGCGGTGATGCCCTGGGGAAGCCCCGAGGTGCCGCGGGCGGCAGCGGAGGCAATGGAGCGGCCCGGCGGGGAGGGCTCGGCCCCGTCCATCGACGCCTCGCGCGCGGACACCGTGTCCGCCTACGCGCCGCTGCGGGACCTCGACGGGGCGCCCGCCCTCGTTCTGCGGGTCGACGCGCCCCGCGACATCCAACAGCAGGGAATCGCGGCGCTGCGGTTCTTCAGGATCTGGCTCGTGGTGATCGGGCTTGTCTTCGGAGGAGTGGTGCTGCTCGTTGTCGAGCGGACGATCCTTTCCCGGCTCCTCCGCCTCAGCGCGGGCGTGCTCGCCATCGGCACGGGCGCCGACCCCTCGAAGCGGGTCTCGATCGAGGGCAGAGACCAGATCGCCTACCTGGCCGCGGCGATCAACGGCATGCTCGATGCGCTCGCGCGGTCGACCGAGGAGCTGCGGAGCAGCGAGCGCAGGAACGAGGCGTTCCTGGACGCGGTGCCGGACGTGATCTTCCGCATCACCCGCGACGGGACCATCCTCGATGCGCGGTCACCCGCGAAGATTCCCCTCGTGGAGACCGCTGATGCCCTTGTCGGGAGGGATCCCGAGGAGATCCTCTCCCTCTACTCCTTCATTTCCCCGGAGCAGCTCGAGCGCTCCGCCGCGGCGACCGCGCGGGCGCTGGACACGGGCATCCCCCAGACGCTCGAGTTCACCGTTGAGACAGAGGGCGGGAAACGCAGCTACGAGGAGCGTTTCGTGCCCAGCGGGGAGAACGAGGCAATCGCCCTCGTGCGCGACGTCACCGCCCTCGCGCAGGCCGCGGAGGCGCAGAGGAGCGCGGCGCTCCTCAAGGAGATTCACCACCGGGTGAAGAACAACCTGCAGGTCATCTCCAGCCTGCTCGCCCTGCAGGCGACCGCCGCCCCGGATGCACGGACCCGGGCTCTCCTCGGGGAGAGCCGCGACCGGGTGCGGACCATGGCGCTCATCCACGAGAAGCTCTACCAGGCCGGGGACGAGCGGGGGATGAGCTTCGCCTCCTACGTGCGCGACCTCGCCGCGCACCTCCGCAGTTCCTACGCCGGCAGATCCGAGGAGGTGAAGGTCGAGTTCGCCCTGGAGGAGGTGTCGCTGCCCATGGACCTCTCCGTTCCCTGCGGGCTCATGATCAACGAACTCCTGTCGAACGCGCTGAAGTACGCGTTCCCGGACAAGAGGGCCGGCACCATCACCATCAGCCTGGGGCGCGGCGAAGACGCCACGCTCGTCCTTTCGGTGCGCGACGACGGCATCGGCTTTCCGGCCGGCGTCGATCTGCGCGACCCCGCCACCCTCGGGCTCCGGATCGTGAACATCCTCGCGGCGCAGATCGGGGGAACCCTCGCGCTCGGCCCGGGGCCCGGCGCCTCCTTCACCCTCACGTTCCCGTCGCCCTGAGGCTCGCCGTCATTCCTTCTCGAGTGCGAGGAGCGAGAGATCGTCGTCAAAGGCGTCAGAGCCCCGCCACCTGTCGATTTCCGCGCCGATCGCCTCCACCGCCTCGGGGAGCCCGCTCTGCCTCTGCGACGAGATCAGCTCGACGAGCCGCGCGGAGGAAAAACGCTCTCCCTTGGGGCTCACGCATTCCACCAGCCCGTCGGTGAAGAGGAAAAGCCTGTCCCCCCTCTCCAGCACGAGCTCCTCGGTCATCGCCTCGGCGCGCGGGAAAAGCCCGATCGCGTAGCCTTCCGGCTTCACCGCCCGGACGGTTCCGTCGGCTTTCTGGAGTATGGGGTGAGGGTGCCCCGCGCGCACCAGCCGCGTCGCTCCGCTCTCCGTGTCCACCACGCCGTAGACGAGGGTAAAGCAGGGGTTCGCGTCCTCCAGAAGAAAGAACCGCCTGTTGAGCTCGGCGGCGACTTCGGCGGGCGCGAGGGCGCGGCGGCGCGGTTCCTCGCACCTTTTCTCCACGAGAATCCCTCCCCCGTCGGCATCGCAGGAGAGGAAGGTGTGCAGCAGGAGCGAGAAGAGCGTCGAGAGGATGCCCTGGCCGATCACCTCCACCGAGTAGAAGGCCGCCCGAGTCCCCTCGAGCATGCAGAAGCCCAGCGAGTCCCCCCCGCCGTACGCGGTGGGTCGGAAGAGCCATTGGACGCGCAGGCCCGGCAGCGCGGCGTCCTGCCGCGGGAGCGCTTTCTTCTGCGCCTTGGCGAGCGTCTCCAGCTCGCGAAGCACGAGGGTCTGGACCCGCTCCCGCTCCGTCGTCTCGCGGAACACGTACAGGATGCCGAAGAGCGTCCCCTCGGGGCTCCGCAGGGGGGAGGCGCTGAACTCGACGGGGACCTCCTTGCCGGGGCCGGTCACCAGACGACAGTTCCCCCTCAGGGTGCTCTTCCCCTCCAGCAGCGGCTCGCTGACGGGGAAGAGGAGCGGCGCGCGCGTCTCTCCGTCGACGAGGGCGATCACGTCGCCTATCCTCTTCTCTAGTATGTCGGCCTGCGCCCGGCCGATGAGCGCCTCGGCTGCCGGGTTGACGAACTTCACGTATCCCTTGGGGTCGCAGATGAGGACCGCCTCCCTCATGCTCGCGGCGACGGCGGACATCCACCATCCGCTCTCGCGCGCGCCGCGCGTGCGGCGGTGCTTGGAGAGGGACATCTGGATGATGGCGTGCAGCCCCCTCTCCTCGAATGGCTTCAGCACGTACCCGAAGGGCTCGGTCAGCTGCGCCTGCTCGAGGGTCTCGGTGTCGGAAAACGCGGTGAGGTACACGACGGGCACGTCCATGCGATGGCGGATCCGTTTCGCCGCTTCGATCCCGTTCACCGCGCCCTTCAGCTGGATGTCCATCAGGACCAGGTCCGGCTCCGTCTCCATGAGCTTCCCGAGCGCCTCCTCGCCGGTGAGGGCGACGACCGGGACCTCGTACCCCAGCCCCTCCAGCGCCTCCTTGATCTGAAGGGCGACGACCCCTTCGTCCTCCACGACCATGATCCGCGCCTTGCTCACTTCATCCCCCTCTCACCCTTCCCCGGCACAGAACTCGAGTGCGATGGCGGAGAGCGCGACTATCCCCGCCTCGAGCGCCTCGTCGTTGAAATCGAACTCGGGGCTGTGCAGGCTCGGCCACTCGACTCCCAGCCCCAGGCGGATGAGTGCGCCCGGGACCCGCTCGAGATAGAAGCAGAAGTCCTCGGCGCCCATTGTGCGCGGGTGGCGCTCGTCCCACGCCCCCGGGCCGAGGTACCTGGTCACGACGGACCGCACGAGGGCCACGGCCCGCGCGTCGTTCACGAGGGGCGTGTAGTTGTCGAAGTACTCGAGGGCGAAGGTACAGCCGGCGGCCGCGCAGGTCCCCCCGATGATCTGCTCCATGCGCGTGCGGATGAGGCGCTGCCCGGCAGGGTCGAAGCTGCGCGTGGTCCCCTCGAGAACCACCTCGCCGGGGATGACGTTGCTCGCATGCCCTCCCCTGATGGAGCACACGGAGACGACGGCGGGCTCCTGGGGGTCGAGCGACCGGGAGACGATGGTCTGCAGGCCGGTGACCACCTGGGAGGCGGCCACGAGCGGATCGACCGCCAGGTGAGGAAGGGCGGCGTGCCCCCCCCGGCCGCGGATCCTGACCACGAACCTGTCCGCCGCGGCCATCACCGGGCCCGGGGCCGCGCTCAGCCGGGCCGCGGGCATCCCCGTCCAGCCGTGGAGAGCGAAGGCGGCGTCCGGCCGCGGCTCCGCGTCGAGGAGCCCCTTCTCGATGAGCTTCCTGCCGCCGCCCTTCTCCTCCTCGGCGGGCTGGAAGACGAAGCGCACGCTCCCCGCCAGGTCACCCGCGAGGCCGTCGAGGACGCGCGCAACGCCGACCAGCATCGCCATGTGGCCGTCGTGGCCGCAGGCGTGCGCCCGGCCGGGGCGCATCGACCTCCACGGAGTGCCAGACGCGTCCTCCAGGGGAAGCGCGTCGATATCCGCGCGCAGGAGCACGTTCCTTCCAGGCTTCCGGCCGCGGAGGAGACCGACGGTATCTGTCTCGAGGTACGGCGGGAGGAGCGTGACGCCCGTGCGCGCGAGCGCCGCGCGGACGGCTCCGGCGGTCTCGCGCTCCTCGTAGTGCACCTCCGGGATCCGGTGCAGCGCGCGCCGCAGTTCGACGATCTCGGGGAGGATGGCAATCACGCGCGCGCGAAGGTCGGCGGGGTTCCGCATGCCCTCATTCTAACAGGCAAGGCCTTCGTTGACGAGGGGCGCCGATGCGTGCCACGATCGCCGCGTCCATGGCAACTGTCCAGGAGTCGCGCATCGCCCTGCTGAACGACGCCGGTTTACGGAGGAAGGTCGACATCGACGCGTATCTCGAGAGGATCGAGGGGCTGAAGGAGGGAAGATGAAGGACATCCCCGTGCTCCACGCGGCGGGAGGAAGCATCGCCGAGGCGTACGAGAACGCACTCGTCGCGCTGTACGAGAGCGGGATCCGCGTGAAGTCGCAGTACGACAGGCCGGGCGACCCCGAGTCGATCGACGCGACCATGAACATCACCGTCCTGCACCCCTGGGCGGATCCCATGATCCACAAGGCCTTCCCGGGCGGGATCGAGGACCTGCGGGAGTACGTCATGGAGCTCGAAGGCGCGAAGGACAGCTGGGTGAAGAACATCGACGACCCCGACGACACCCGCTGGGAATACACCTACCACCAGAGGCTCGCTGACTGGGGGACCTGGAGGCAAAAGGCCCCCCAGGCGGCGGGGAGACCGGGGACGGGCGTTGACCAGGTGGCGAAGGTTGTGGAGAAGCTCGCGCGGCAGCCGTTCACGCGCCAGGCGCAGATGATCACGTGGATGCCGGCGGTGGACCTCGACGCGTACGACCCCCCCTGCCTGCAGTCGCTGTGGTACAGGATCCTCGAGCAGGAGGGCGTGTGGTACCTGAACTGCAACGTCCGCTTCCGGAGCAACGATGCGTGGGGAGCGAGCTTCATGAACATGTTCGGTCTCACGCATTTCAACAGGCGGATGATCGCCGATCCCCTCGGGGAGCGCGCGGACAAGCGCGTGGAGCTGGGACGGCTGAACTGGCAGGCGGATTCCTACCATATTTACGGGAAGGACCAGAGGGATTTCCGCGCCCGGTTCCACGAAAGGCTCTCCTCGTCGGCGTTCGAGGACAGGGTCTTCCGCTTCTTCGACGACAGCATCCAGGAGATCTGGCACGAGGCGGGGGAGGCCGCGCGCGTGAAGATCGCTTTGCACGAGGGGCGGAACCCCGGCAGCTGAGCAGGAGGCGGGCTTGTTCGCGATCGCCGTTCTCGCCGTGTCCGTCGCGCCCGCGGTGGCCTTTCTCGCTGTCATTGTCTTCATGGACCGGAGGGAAAGAGAGCCCCTCCCCTTCGTGCTGCGCATCATGGCACTCGGAGGCCTGGGCGCCGTCGTCGCCGCCCTTGTCGAGATCCTCCTCGCGCGGGCGCCGCTTTTCGCCCTCGAAGGCCTCGCGGGCGCCGCCGTCTCCTCGTTCGTCCAGATCGCGCCCGTCGAGGAGTTATGCAAAATCGGCGTCGTCCTGATCTTCGCCTGGAGGAACCCCAACTTCAACGAGGAGAACGACGGGATCGTCTACACAGGGGCGAGCGCGGTGGGTTTCGCCCTTCTGGAGAACGTCGCCTACGTCAGCGGCCTGGGGATCGGGACCGGGATCCTGCGAGCCTTCAGCTCGATCCCGCTGCACGTCTTCACCGGGGTCGCTGCCGGCTACTTCATCGGCCGTGCCCGGTTCACGGCCGTCCCGGCGAGGCGCGGGGGGCTCCTGCTCGCGGGGTTCGCTCTTGCCTATGCCGTGCACGGTCTCTACGACACCTTCGCGATGTCGGGCAGCGAGGCCGTCCTCCTGCTCTTCCCTCTTCTCGCCGGCCTGAGCGCGCTGGGGATCGTGCTCTTGAAAAGGGGCAGGAAGCTTTCCCTGGCACGATGGGGCGGGACCCCGGATGCAAAACCCGCCCGTCCGCCGGAAGCCCGCCGGGCGCCCGTGTGGATGGCGATCATCTCCCGCCTGCTCATGGGCGCGTGCGCGCTTTTCTGGCTGCTGCTCCTCCTCGGAGGCGCGTCTCAGGGCCTTGCCCGGGAATCAGGCGAAGGGATCCTCGGAGGGATCCTGCTCACGATCCTGCCCGCGAGCCTGGGGGTGCTTCTCGAGATCACATACCACTCACGGAAACGCCGCGCCCGCAAAGCCTAGACGCCAATGCCCGAACTTCGGGCCCGCGCGGGGGCTGGGGGCACTCCCCGGCCGGCTATTTCCGCAGGTCGCCGTTGCCCCGGAGAACCCATTTGTACGTGGTCAGCTCCTTCAGGCCCATGGGTCCCCGCGCGTGCAGCTTGTCGGTGCTGATGCCGATCTCCGCCCCCAGCCCGAAGATGCCCCCGTCGTTCAGCCGGGTCGAGGCGTTCACCATGACCACGGAGGAGTCCACGAGGGTGACAAAACGCTCGATGGCGCGGGCGTCTCGGGAGATTATCCCGTCGGTGTGGCTCGAGCCGTACTTCTCGATGTGGGCCACCGCCTCTTCGAGGCCGGAGACCACCTTCACCGTCAGCACGAGGTCGAGGTACTCCGCATACCAGTCCTCCTCGGTCGCCGCAGCGATGCCGGGGAGGATGGCTCGCGACTTCTCGTCCCCACGCAACTCCACGTTCGGCATTTTCGCGCGCGCCAGGGGAAGGAACTCGGCGGCGATCCTTTCGTGCACCAGGAGCTTCTCCAGGGCATTGCAGGTGCCGGGCCGCTGGAGCTTGGAGTTCGCCGCCACCTCGGCGGCCATGCCGAGGTCTGCGCTCTCATCCACGAAGATGTGGCAGACGCCCTTGTAGTGCTTGATGACGGGCACGGTCGCCGTCTCGACGACGCGGCGGATGAGCGCCTCGCCCCCGCGGGGGATGGCGAGGTCGACGAGCCCCGCCTGGGTCACCAGCAGGTCGATGGCCTCGTACTCCGTCCTCTCCACGTACTGGACGGCGTCTTCGTCGATGCCGGCCTCGGCCAGGCCCTGGCGGATCGCCGCGACGAGCGCGGTGCTCGACGCGAGGGCCTCGCTGCCGCCGCGGAGAATCACGGCATTCCCCGACTTCAGGCACAGCGCGGCCGCGTCCACCGTGACATTCGGCCGCGACTCGTAGATCATCGCGACAACGCCGATGGGGGTGCGCACCCTCTCGAGCACGAAGCCTTCCGGCCGCCTGACGCCGATCACCTCGCCCACGGGATCCTCGAACTTCGCGATCTCACCGAGCGAGGCGACCAGTTCGTCGATCCGCCCGTCGGTGAGCGTCAGCCTGTCGAGCAGTGCCGCGGAAAGCCCGGCCGCCTTCCCGCGCGCCAGATCTCGGGCGTTTGCCGTGCGGATCTCGGCACGCCGCGCTTCGATG
>Ga0315274_10017496_pt1 | contig 10110 bp, 9 predicted proteins | sample YL17G02_20_MG_FD_203700 | JGI IMG/M metagenome (GOLD analysis project Ga0315274, IMG submission 203700) | Sediment microbial communities from Yellowstone Lake, YNP, Wyoming, USA - YL17G02_20 | ecosystem: Environmental > Aquatic > Freshwater > Lake > Sediment | place: USA: Wyoming | collected... | reverse complement strand
ATAATTGAACCCGACTTCTTTCATTCGAGAAAGTAACGGCCTGTCCACTTTATCCGCCCTGATTCCATTAGAGCAACGAATAAATAGATTTTTTAGTTTGCGCCTCTCGATCTCATCACATATTTGATAAACTCTATCCTTCTCTCTATTAAAATTATCATCATCAAAATTAAATTGACGATATCCTTTTTCATACCAGTACTCCATTTCATCTCCTACATGTTTCGGGCTGCGTGCTCTATATACAGGGCTTAAAAGCCTGTTAGGGCAAAAAATACATTGGTGAGGGCATCCCCTGCTTGAGTAAATTTCAACCTCAGGAATGTATCTTTTAAGCTCAAATTTTTCATACTTTGGAAATGGCAATTTATCAAGATTGGTTATAAATTCCCGGTCTCCGGTATAATAAATGCTACCATTATTTCTTGACATTAAGCCTTTAATCTTATCCACAGAAAGTTCGCCCTTGCAGAGTTCAACCAGAGTTTCTTCGCCTTCGTAGACGACACCATAGTCCACCGCAGGACAATCCTTCATAACTTGTTCTTTAAAGATAGTTACATGGGGGCCGCCCACTAATGTCATAATATTTGGATTATTCGCTTTAACCGTTGATATAAGGCTATAAAATTTCTTATATTCAAGTGTAAGTAAACTCATCCCAACAAGATCCGGTTTAAAGGTATCGATTTTTTTTTGAAGATGTTTAAACTTATAACCAAAATTCATATCGAGGACATCGTATTCAATCCCGTTTGCCGCTAAAATTTCGGCAAGATAGCCTAACCCGATGTGGGGTCTGAATCCTTTCCATTCTCCCCGAGAGGGTGGGTTAACTAAGAGTACTTTTTCATATCTCATTTTTAATTCCCTTTAAAGTGGTCCCTTCGTCAAGACAATTTTGTACCCGGCCATTCTAAGCAAGGAGCAACGCACCTGATAGCCTATCATGTGCTTGGCGAAGAACTTTAATAATCGCTTATAAACCTTCCAGAACATCACTTGTTGGGACGGCACATTTCTAAGGTTCCAGAGGTAGAATTATCCCGTATAGCTTCCAAATTTGCAATTTTTTTCACAATTAAAGCCCCTTTACCGTTAGCGATAATGTAATGCAATTATATAAATAACGCTACGGCTATTGATGCTAACGAGCACTTAAGGATTTTACGAAAGCGGATGTTGTATGTGAGAGGTGAGAATTCACCTCAATATAACCATTAATATCAACCTTTGCGCCACCTTTTTTCAGGGATTCAGAAGCAGCTTCAAGAATCTGGACTACTTTCAAGCCTTCTAAACCACTTGAATCTGGTTTCGCACCGCTCTTGATACACTCCAAAAAGTGTTTGCATTGCACTTTCAGTGGTTCGACTTGCTTTATAAAGGGGGCATACATATCACCATAATGATAGGAGTATTGAAATTCCTCGAAGGTATCATAATGGGGAGGAACCTCAACCCGTTTGTCGTATATCTTAATCTTTTCTAATGGTTCGGTATCGTCATAAACGATCATTTTCTTGCTGCCAACAAACTTCATCTCTCTGATTTTAAGTGGATCAAGCCAACTACTGTGGATGGTGGCAAATCCTCCATTGGAGAAGTTCATTGATAGATTAATCACATCTTCGATCCCCTGGACTACATGGGCTTTGCCCTGGCAATTTATGGATATTGGGGGGTGCTGGAGGATAAAGAGGATGATGGCAATATCGTGGGGTGCCAGGTCCCATGCTGCATTGATATCTTTTTGGAACAGACCCAGATTCAGACGACGGGAACTAATATAGAAGATTTCACCAACCTCTCCTGAATCAATAATCTCTTTGATCTTTCTTACTGCAGGGGTGTAGATAAAGGTATGTCCCACCATAAGGGTCAATTTCTGCTTTTCCGCCAGTTGAATCAACTCCTGACACTGCGCAACTGAAGAAGCCATAGGCTTTTCGATAAATGTATGTTTCCCAGCCAGGAGACTTTTTTTAGCCATTTCGAAATGCAAGTAAACTGGCGTTGCTATTGCAATTGCATCAATCTCCGGATCGTTGGTAATATGTTCAAGATCTGAGGAGGTTTCAACTCCAGGGTAGAGTTTCTTCATGTGTGACAACCGTTCGGGGTCAATGTCACAGATACTCTTCACTTTGCACTCCGAAAGTGAGCTAAAGTTTCGGATAAGGTTCGGACCCCAATATCCGCAACCAATAACACCGACTTTTATCACTTTCTCACCTCCTAAGTTTTAATCCCTTTTTCTAATCTGCTCCATACCTTGAAAAAACAGCTTTAAAAGTAGCGAACATAATTTTGAAGTCTAACCATAAATTCCAGTTTTTTGCATAGTGAAGGTCTAAACGAACCATTTCTTCAAACGTGGTCTGGCTGCGACCCTTTACCTGCCAGAGGCCAGTAATGCCAGGCTTAACATCCAGCACCCTTTTTCTGTGCCAGGTTTGATAGTTGTCAAGTTCATAGGGAATAGGTGGTCTCGGGCCCACCAAACTCATGTGACCCATAAGGACATTGAAAAACTGGGGAAGCTCATCCAGACTCCCTTTTCTCAATATCTTTCCAAAAGGCGTGATTCTTGGGTCTTTTTTAATTTTATAATAGGGATGAGTCTCAGATCCCATATTTACCTCTTCATGATCACCATTTATCAGTTTCCTCACGTACTCACGGTGAATGCTACTGTCATTATACATATACATCGAGCGGAACTTCAGAAGGATGAATTTCTTATGCTGATAACCCAGCCGCTCCTGTCGGAAGAGAACTGGACCTCTGGAAGTGAGTTTTATGATCAGAGCAATTGTCAGCACTAGAGGAGAAAAAATGACTATGCCAAATAATGCACCCACAATGTCTATGATTCTCTTCACAAAAAGTTGCAAATCATAACGAAGTCCCATTTTCTCCAGAAAAATAATTAATGATGAATTAGCTATTATGATTGCCGATTCTGTTGAACTGGGAGAATGCTCAATAATCTCAAGAGATCTTAGTTTTGAAATCATGTGTTTGTGTTTCCCTGGTATTGGTATCATAACAATATCTAGCTAACTCCGGGTAGGTAGAAACAATGAAACTCTGGGGCAAACCATTGTTGTTCAGACCTTGCATCAATCTGTCTCTAAGTTTTTCGGCTAAATTTACTGCACCTCCCTTTGGTGTATCTGGCAATATAATACCTATAAGGTTTTTTTGAATCCAACCTACGCGATCAATGGCTCTGATTGAGGCAGTAATAATATCTAAAACCTCCTCAAACCCATGCCCGTTGGAACATTCCTTTATTTTTGAAAGGTCAATACATATTAATGAGAAGGGATGGTTTGTCCTTTCTGAACGTTCCCGTTCATAGCGAAGGTGGCCTGCAAAATTTGCCTTATCAAGCAACTTCCCATTTTCTCCCTTCCGGGAGAAAGTCAGGTAATTGAGAGCCCATTTTTTTGACAATTTCATTTTTGCGATGGAAACCCTTCTTTAATTATTTATCAGTTTTACTGGTCACAACCTCTTATATACCCATTCAGGAAGGTACATTTTCCTTTTGTTTAAAACAACTCCCAGTAATTTTACTTTGTCGTTTTCTATTCGCAGACGTGCATTCTGTGCCACTTCCCAGCGAGTATCTTCAGCCTGAACTACCATAATTACTCCATTAACCTTGGAACTGAGCAGGAGAGCTTCGTTGTACTGGTTCACGGGAGGTGAGTCAAATAAGACCCAGTACGCATGCTCTTTCATCTGTTCAATAAGGCTCCCTAAAGATTCTGATTCGAAGATATTATAAGGATTCGATAGAGAACTACCGCTCGTGATGACTGATAAATTATTAATGTTTGTCTTTTTTATGACATCTGTTAGAGAACTTTTCCCTTGCAACAAACTGCTTAATCCTCTCCTTTGCTCAACGTTAAATATCTGGTGGAGAGACGGGTTCCTCAGGTTGGCGTCAACCAGCAACACTGTGTTGCATTCATTGGCTAACGTAATGCCAAAATTGACCAGCACGGTAGTTGTGCCTTCCCCATGAACGGCGCTTGAAAACAGGATGGTTCTTATTGTTTCATCTTGTGCCACGGTTTTAATATGCTGTTTCATCCGGTGATACTCTTCCACGACCTGGGAAGAAACACTCAACCGCGCAAGTACGGTTGGTTTGACATGAGGTTTTTGCTCGAATACTTTTGTCTCTTCGATCTTTATCTGTTTATCTTTTTCTGCTCTTTTTAATGCCTCAAACGTTCTTGCCATACATTCCCCTCATACAATAATCAAATCTAAGCTGCTCACCTTTTCCCAGCACAAGGTGTAGCTATGAGCTTTTAATTGAGTTCATGAAAACAGGCAACAGTCCTCTCTTTTTTAAGGTGCTGATAACCTGCCGACATTCCTCCCTGCTTCTAAAATTTCCAACAAGCACACGGTACCACATCTCATTTTTAGACACTTTCCGGGGAATAGTGTCTACCTTCTTTCCTGTAAAAGCAGGCTCGTTTGCGAATTGTTTGGCAGCTTCAGGAGTTGCGAAAGTGCCTACGTGTATCTTGAAGGTATTATCGGAAGAGTTCATGATCAGTAATTCCTCTGTGACCTCAGGGATTTTAATCTTCTGATTGATTTTAATGAGATTAAAATCTGTAATTTCAGGATTGGCCTCCAATAAGAAATCAATGAGCGTTTCATTACTGATCTGGTAGTATTTCTTTGTTAGGTACATGATATAATCGCCCTCGGTAACATGTATCGTTTGCATTTTTTTCTCTCCGGAGTCTAACGAAGGATTCGTGGAAAGAAAATTTGACTGCGCAGTATTAGTCATGCGTGGTCTGATTTCAGTAAATGCGGCATGTTTTACGGACGGGAAGTTATTCATATACATCTTATCGGTGAAATAAGTGGTATTCTTTTGTAAAAATCCCAAGAGAAAAAATCCAAAAATCCCCAGAAAAAAGAAAAAGAGGACCGCTGGTGAAAAAATAGCAGTTATAACTTTCTGATAAAGCGATGGTCCCACGACAGCGTGTCTTGGAGATACGCTCGGAACGGGTACCTGGTAATTGGGCTTTTCTTCTCTTAAACCATTCATATCGCTCACGACTTCTTTGATTATTTGAGCATCAATCTTTTTCTTGGAGGCACCATACCCAATCAGAAATGCATTATCGCAGACGATATTGATCGTACGGGGGATCCCTTGGGCATATCCAATAATCATAGATATGGCGTCGGGAGTAAATACTTTAGAACTGTTGCTTCCCACCAGATTCAAGCGATGTTCTATGTATTGTCTTGATTCTTCGAGGCTTAGTGGCATGATGTGACGCCTGATACCTATCCGCTGCTTGAGCTGTCGTAAATGGTCAGAATTCAGTTTGACTTCAAGCTCAGGCTGGCCGACAAAAACGATTTGCACCAGTTTTGATGTACTTGTTTCTAAATTTGAAAGCATACGAAGTTCTTCCATTGCCTCAGTCGGAAGATTTTGTGCTTCATCAATGATAATTGCCAGCGTTTCCCCCCCTGATAAGAGTTGAATCAGATACTCGTTGAGCTGGTGTAACAAGGCTGCCTTACTCTCACCACCTACTGGGAGATCAAGTTCCAGAAGAATGTTTTCCATTAACTGTTCGAATGTCGTACTGGTGTGAAAAATGAAAACAGCTTTCACGCTTTCATTTAAAGTATTAAGCAAGGTATGAATAAGGGTGGTCTTTCCAATACCTACTTCTCCCGTAATAGAGATGAAACCTTTCCGTTCCTTGATACCGTAAATCATTGAGGCGAGAGCCTCTCTGTGGCTGGAGGTGAGGTAGAGGAACCTGGGATCAGGGGTTACATGGAAAGGATTTTCTGAAAAACCATAAAATTCAGTGTACATTTAACATCCTATTCCCTTTCCGGGATGGATGCGAGGACTGGCAGACCGAGATGCTTTTCTATATCCTCCCGGTTCTTAAAGGTATGCCTTAAAAATTCAAGCACAAAGGCTGCTCCAAAGCCTGCAAATAAGCCGAAAAAGATAGAAAGACCTATGTTGCGCATTAACAGTTTCTTAATCGGGGTGATAGGACGAAGTGCCGGTTGAACCACGCTCACATTCACAATTTTTTGAACATCCATAGCATCCGACATTTTTGCTTCGTCAATTTTTTTTCCGTAGAGTTGATAGCTCTCTTCGTCTCTTTTTAACTGTTGTTCCAGTCCGGTATACTGCATTTCAAGGTTATTCAACCTGTTCAGCTCCTGCTGATATCTCGCGAGATCTCGCCTCTGGTTCTCTTCTTTATTTCCTATAGCCTTCAAAGTCTGATTTGTCGTTATGACCGCTTTATCATGGTATGTTCTTTCCTCTTTTGCCAGCAGTTCTTTAGCAGCCTTAATCTCTTTTCTCACGTTGGCAACAGCAATACTTTCCTCGGTGTATCTGTTCAACAGGTCTTTTTCCTTGAGTTGGAGCTCGGCAAGCTTCGTTCTGATTGGACTTATTGCGTTTGGGTTAATATCTGTCTCCTGTCCTAAAGTAACTTCGCCAGCAGGGGAATATGATTTGTCCTCCATGGCATGTAGTTTACCGAGATTTTCATTAATTTCGCTCCGGGTTTTACTCAGTTCTGTCTCCTGATCGGAAATCTGCTTGAGGAGCAACGTCTTTTGCTCCTGCAAAGAACTAATATTGTTCTGTCTGCGGAAGGCGTCAAGCTCATTCCTATCCTGATTCATTTTTCTTTCCAATAGCTTCATCCGATCTTCAAAAACGTTTTGTAGTCCTGATGCTCCGTAAATCTTTATGTGCTCGTCCATATAGGTATCTACCAGATTATTCACGACATCGGCAGCAATGACAGGATTTTCATGCTGGAAATTCACCTCAATAATATCTGACCGCTTAATGTCTGCCACAGTTAGGCTTTTCCCAAAGAGGAGGACTGCTTTCTCAAAAGGAGATAATTTCTTTGCTGAAGTACGTGATGGTGATGAACTAACTTCGCTCTTTACAAGCCTGGGATAGATCTTTTCGAGACCGATCTTCCGAATAACCTTTTCACTGAGATTGCGAGTTTGCAGCAGTTGCATTTCTGAGTTCATGCGCTGTTCTCGGGCTGAATCTATAATAACAGGACTACCGCCTCCTGCAGTTGGTACAGTGTACACATTTTCCCTACCGAATTTAACGAGGATTTTTGCAGTAGCTTCATAGACATCTTGAGACACGAGAAAAGAAACTGCAATCCCTATTACTGATACGACGAGGAAGATGATGCCAATTTTTACCTTATGCTTGAAAATGACCGAGAGTAAATCACGCAAATTGCCTTGATCTACACTATTATTCTCCATTGCATTCCCTCTTTCCATAATTGTGACTTCCAATAACCTTTTACGGCGCAATACCAAATCCAGGCTGAAATGGAATATTTCTACGTATGTATTGATCTATCCATACATTTACTTCAGCAACACTGGATTTCGGGACAAAGACTATATCAAAAGGCTTGAGAATAATGTCTTGACTCATGTCAGTACCATCGATTACCTTTTTTAGATTTATCGTCATAATAAGTGGTTTGTTATCTACACCTCGCCGAACAATGACCATTTCTTTAGTCCTGGCAGTATCTTTAAGTCCTTCAGCAAGAGAAATAGATTGAAGAACTGTCATAGATCCAATTAAATTGAAGGCTCCCGGCCTATTGACTTCGCCCCCTACATAGATCTGTTGTCCGCCAAATAAACGAACAATCACTGTTATTTCAGGCTGTTTGACTTCAACAGCATATTTCTCTTTGAGGACACCAGTTAATTCAGCAGGTGTTAAACCAGCAGCCATAATTTCATGCACTAACTGCAGGGAAATACGGCCATCGGGTCGAACAGTTACCAGTTCGTTCAGTTCGGGATTATAATAGAATTTGATGTCGAGTTGGTCTCCTGCCTGTATTCTGTATTCTTGACCTGGATAAAGTAGATTTTGTGCTCCAGCTTGATCCAGAGGGGTCAGATTTTTGATAGCAGGAGCACAAGAGGTAAGAGTGATTATTATTACCGCTAGAAATATAAAAAAACTCTCTTCTTTCCACTTCATAACTGCCTCCTTTTAAAAGAGATAAAGCAACGGTAGATTAGATTTTGAAAATTTTTCTTAGGATAATAACTCGACTATATCTAATACTATCCCTTAACAAAATATCCATTGCTTTTTCTGCAAACAAAATCATATAGTTGTTTTTATCCAAAACTTCTTGTTTCCATTTATCATATTATTAATTCGCCTACAATATCCAATAATAGTAGTTAGTATTTATTAATATGAAACATTAGGTATATATATATAAATCAAAAATTCCTTCTTGTCAAGGGGAAAAAAATGAAGTGTCAAGGCAAAGTAGAAATGTCCGGTTTTCGGCAAAGTAGAAATGTCCGGTTATGACGTTGTAACCTCCATGGACTTTTTGCGCTGTTCCCGCATGCTGTAAAAGAATTGTCGATTACATTTGTGCCAGGGATGATCGGGTGAAGGAGTGTGCCCTTTTCTCTGACGAGGTAGAAGGGGCTGGGAAGGTCTTGGAGAGGAGTGTTCGGCAGGTCTACCGGATGGTGAGCGCAGTGCGAGAGGAGGGAATCCAAGGACTGATCCACAAGAACAGGGGGAAAGAGAGTCCCCGGAAAGTCAAAGATACGATACGATACAGGAGAGGATCATTACGTTAGCGAGGGGGAAGTACCGGGATGTAAACGATACGCACCTGAGGGAACTCCTTTTAGAGAAGGAAGGGATCACGGTGGGAAGAGAGACCCTGAGAGGGATGTTGCGAAAGGTAGGTATTCCCCCAAAGCGGAAGAGGCGTCGAGTAAAATACCGGAAGAGACGGGAGCGGAAAGATGCCTTTGGGATGATGCTCCAGATTGATGCCTCTCCCCATGATTGGCTGGAGGGGAGAGGGCCTTGGCTTACCCTGGTGGGGGCTGTAGACGATGCCACGGGGTACGGCTGGAGCCGGTTTGTCACCGCGGAAACCACCTGGGCATACTTGAACCTCATGAGAGAGGTTATCTCCTCCCATGGACTCCCGTTAAGCCTCTATTCAGACCGGCACTCGATCTTCCATCCCCTCAGGGAGCCAACGATTATCGAACAACTGAAAAACATCCAGCCCCTTACCCAATTCGGCCGGGCAATGAATGAGCTGGGCATAACTATCACAAAGGCATGGTCCCCTCAGGCGAAGGGGAGGATAGAGCGCTTCTTCGGGTTCCTCCAGGACCGGCTGGTAGTAGAGTTGCGGTTAGCCGGGGCAAAGAGCATGGAAGAAGCTAATCAGGTGCTGGATGCATTCCTGCCGGAGTATAACCGGCAGTTCAGTTATCCCTGTAAATATATCTGTCCCCTTTATTTCCTCCCGATGAACCAATCGATGCGCCAGTGGGAGAAGTGCGCTTAGTAATCCTTTTCCCTGAGGACATCCGGCAGGAGATCCCACAAAAACTTTCTCCTGAGGAAAGAATGCGTATTCTCACCATTTTAGACCGAGTTGCGGAACTTTCTTTGAAAGAGGGACCACCTATTAGCAACCGGGAACACGACCAATACCTTTATGCTGGTGGTAATTGATGAGTGTCTTTGTGGATACAGGCGCTTGGTTCGCTTATTTCGTGCGACGCGATCCTGATCATAATTCAGCGCGGGACTGGGTATCCAACAATGAATCTCCATTGGTCACCTCGGATTACATCCTTGATGAACTTTTCACCCTTTTGAAAATCCGTGAAAGTCATGCCCTAACCCCAATATTTTGATTTGAATTTTTTTTTAAAAAGTGATATATATATATTTGATAATTCAAAAGAAATTAAAAAGGAGACTTAATTATGGAAAGTTTTTTTGAGGCTATTTATGAAGACGGAGTGCTAAAACCGTTGGAACCCATTAAATTACTCGAGCATCAGAGGGTGAAAATTACGATTCGGCCACTACTGATAGGAAATCCAGATCAAGAATTAGAATCATGGCACCAGGTCTATGCTGGTTTGTCTGACAAAGAGATCTCAGAAATTGAATCTATTGCCCTTGACCGTAGCCATTTCATGGTTCAGGAGATA
>Ga0315274_10017494_pt1 | contig 10110 bp, 5 predicted proteins | sample YL17G02_20_MG_FD_203700 | JGI IMG/M metagenome (GOLD analysis project Ga0315274, IMG submission 203700) | Sediment microbial communities from Yellowstone Lake, YNP, Wyoming, USA - YL17G02_20 | ecosystem: Environmental > Aquatic > Freshwater > Lake > Sediment | place: USA: Wyoming | collected... | reverse complement strand
AAATGGACCACCCGCACGGGGCGATGCTGGCCGAGGCGGTGGACGCGCCCGATCCGCTGCTCCAGCACGGCCGGGTTCCATGGCTGGTCCATGTTGACCACGACCGAGGCGTTCTGAAGGTTCAGCCCCACGCCGCCGGCGTCGGTCGAAAGGAACAGCCGGCATGCGGCGTCTTCGCGGAACCGGTCAATGAGGTGCTTCCGCTGGGGTCCGGGCACGCCGCCGTGGAAGAAGACGTGCCGCCAGCGGCGCGCCGCCAGGCGGCGGGCAAGCAGTTCGTGCATCCGCACCCATTGGCTGAAGACGACGACCTTGACTTCGGGTTCTTCCAGGACTTCGGCGAGCAGCGTCGCGAACTCGTCGGCCTTGACGCCGTGGTCGGTCTGGCCGTCCAGGAGGTACGTGCTGTTGCAGGACATTCGCATATTTTGAAGGGCGCACTGGAGGCGCCGCTGGTCGATCTCAGAGAGGAACCCGTAGCGGCGCCACTTGGCGACGATCCGGGCGACGATCTCGCGGTTCTCCTCGTGGTGGGTCATCTGCTGGGGCGTCATCGGCACGAAGAACCGCTTCTCCAGCCGCTCGGGGAGTTCCTTCAGCACCTTCTCCTTCGTTCGCCGGACCAGGATCGGCGCGAGCGTCTCGGATATCTTCGACAGATTGCGATATCCCGTGACCCTGCCGTGTTCGTCCACGTGCTGATGGGTGCTGAGGAACCGGAACATCGGCCCCAGGCGGAACCGGTCCACGAACTCGACGATCGAGTACAGTTCTTCCAGGCGGTTCTCCAGCGGCGTGCCCGTCAGGACGAGGGCGTACTGGGACTCCAGGTCCTTGACGGCCTTGGCGGTGCGGGTTTTCCAGTTCTTGATCCGTTGGGCCTCGTCGAGGATGATGAGGTCCGGCCGCCAGCGCGCGATCTGGTCCCGGTCGCGGTACACGACGTCGTAATTCGTGATCTTGTAGAATGCCTCGGCCTCGTACCTGGCCGCGCGCTGTGCCAGCAGCCCTTCCACGACAACGGCGGCTCGGCCGGTGAACTTCTCGATCTCGCGCTGCCACTGGTGCTTGAGCGACGTGGGCGAGATGACCAGCACGCGCTCGACGCCGGCGACTCGGGCGAGGATTTCGGCGGCGGCGATGGCCTGGATGGTCTTGCCCAGCCCCATGTCGTCGGCGATGAGACACCGGCCGGCTCGCGCGGCAAAGAGGACGCCTTCCCGCTGAAATGGATACAGCGGCGCCTTCAGCAGGTGGTCCAGCGCAGGGCTGGCGGCGCCGTCCGGAAAGGCTGCCGCGATGCGCCGGGCCAGGTCCGCCCGGTCACGCACCTGAGCGATGAAGGCCAATGCGTCGTCGTAGCAGCGGACCTCGTGGTCGCCGGCCATCGCCGTCTTCAGGAAGAGGTGGACCCGTTCGTAGGCGTCGGGCCGGAGCATGCCGCGGGCATCGAAGTATTCCGACACCAACTCCTTGAGGGACGCCGGGCAGGCGGCGCCGGGGCCGAAGATCACCTCGCGCTTGGCCCCGTACCTCAAGTAAACTTCGCAGTAGGGGGGCTGGAACCCGTTGGCCATCGCCGCCCGGGCGCCCCGCTGGCGCCGGAGTTTCGCCAGGGTGAACTCCACGTGCTTGCAGGTCCCCAGCGTGTTGGTGGCGAAGTCCGGGCACGAGCAGTAGTTGTCGCCCAGCCGCTCTCCGCGGATCGCCACGCGATAGGTCTTGCCGCTCTGGGGGTTGGTGACGTGGAACTCGGAGAAGATGGGTTGGGCACCGATGTTCTTCACCCGGAACTTCTGCTCCCGGGCGAATTGCCGTCGAAGCGCGACTTGCCACGCTTCCAGCGACATCTCATCGGGTTTGTGAAGGTGAGGAACCCGTTTCGGGGCGGTCACGATACTGTTCTCCTGCTGGGCGATTCCAGGAAACGGACGAAGTATAGCATCCCATAGGCTTTCGTCCTACAATCTTCGACGTTGACCGCTACGGAGGAATAGCGGGCAGAGGATGGCGGTTCGTGCCGCCGGACGCGGCCTGTGGCAGATGCGATCAAGGAGGACTTCCCATGACAGAACCCGGCTTGCCCAAGGAAGCGCTGGACGATCCTTTCCGTCCGCCGGAATCTTCCCGTCGGCCCGCCGAGAGCCGTCCTGAGAGTCCGATGCCGGAGAAACTCCTGGCACAATATGACACGGTGAACGATGAGCCTTATTTCACGCGAGACGGTGATGGCAAGGTCTTCTCTCTCGAGGAGGCACGCCGCTGTTTCGAGGAGGGAAATCCTGACGAGAAGCCGGGTGCCGAAGACGATATGCCGGGGCTCAATGCAGAAGACTCGTGGGACGACTTTGAACCCGCGCCACAGGAGATCGCGAGCGAAGACCAGTTCATGCGACGTTGCCACCGGCAATTCCGCATGGCCGCGGAGGCGGTCGCCGAAGCCATGGGCTTGCTGCCCGAGGTGGAGAAAGTAGCCCTGTTCGGCTCCGTGGCCAGGCCGCTGGAAAAGGGAGTCCCGCGCTTCCGCAAGTTCCGCCGAGCACGGATCGAAATCTTCCATGAGTGCAAAGACGTGGATCTAGCCGTCTGGGTGAGCGGCGTGGGCCGCCTGAAGGCCCTCCAGAAGTCCCGCAGCCGGGCCCTCAACGACCTGCTGGCCACCCGGAACATCGGCGTGGCCCATCACCAGGTCGACGTCTTCCTCTTGGAGCCCGGGTCGGATCGCTATCTCGGGCGCCTGTGCTGTTTCGGCCAATGCCCCAAGGGCAAGGACGAATGCCGGGTTCCAGGATGCGGCGCGACGCCGCTGCTTCGGCAGCACGAGAGATTCAGGTTCGATTGGGCGGCATCTTCGCAAGGCCATGTCGTCTTGTATGAGAACAACGGCGGCCAGTGAGCATGCGGCGTGAGGCCCAGGAACGGTTTCGGGTATCTCCCGAACAACCTTCGGGGTCCGACCCCGAAGGTCGCCGGACGAGGCGCTGTTGACGTTGCACTTGCCGCCCCAGAATCCTGAATTGCCGCCGGAAAACCGATGGTATGGAGCCTCCCCGATGCACCTTCGTCCGACTGGTTTGCCGTTCTCCGGACCTGAGTAGTTGCACTTTAGTTGCAGCACCTTTGCGGCGCGAGAAGAAGGCACAAGCGCAACCGCTTGTTCCTTCGAGACTTATGAACCGCGAAACAATAACTTGATAAATTATGTCCTGGGGCGAATGGTGTAGTTCCACTCGCCGTGGAACTCTGCCGGCGTGCTGTTGACTTGGGCCAACTGCTTGTCCGTGATCTTGCGGCCGGTTTCATACGGGTTGGTGTCCAGCACCGCTCGCACCGTCAGGCCCTTCTTGGAGGTCGTGCTGCCGATCAAATTGACGATCGCCTGGTAACGGGTCAACGGTCGGCCGCGCCAGTTCTTGGTGATGAAACAGAACAGCCGATGCTCGATCTTGTTCCACTTGCTGGTGTCCGGCGGAAAATGACACACCTGCAACTCCAACTTCAGTTCGTCGGCAAGGTTCTGCAAGGCTACCTTCCACAGTCGGCTGCGGCTGGAGTTGCTCCCGCCGCCATCGGCGGTGATCATCAGTCGGGTCGCGCGCGGAAAACGCTGCTGACCCATCTCCCGCCACCACCGACCGATGCTGGCGGCGGCGAATTCGGCCGTGTCATGATTGGTCCCCACGCTGACCCAACCTTCGTTGTTGGCCAAGTCATAAACGCCGTAGGGGATCGCCTTGCCCAGATTCTTGTCCGGGAAGTCATGGACGTTGACCGTCTGGGGCTTACCTTGGGGCTGCCATTCCTGCCCGGAATTCCTGTATTCGCCCACCCATTCCTTCTTTTTGGTGTCCACCGACACCACCGGCCGGCCTTCCTTCAGCGCAGCGATGGCTTGTTGGTTGATATACCCAAACTGGGCGTCACGATCCGGATGCGACGAGCCTTCCTTGGTTTTCCGGTTGGCCTGCAAGCTGTAATGCTCCTCTTTGAGCAGCGCCGCCACCGTGCGATCACTCACCCGATGGCCTTGCCGCAACAGTTCCGTCGCCAGTTTGCCCGTGCTCTTGCTGCTCCAACGCAAGGTCGATTCCGGGTGGCCGCGCGTCGCGGGATCCACCAGGGCGCTCAGGGCCGCACGCAGCCCCGGATCCGTCTGGGTCAACGGCTTTCGCCCGCCGCCGGGACGGCGAATCCGTTCCTCGACCGGCGGGTCCGGGTGGCCCCGGCGAGCCTCCAACTCCGCCTGTCCGGCCCTGATGGTGTTCATCGGCAACCCTGTGGCCCTGGACACGGCTGTCAGGCCGCCCCAACCCAAGGCGGCGGCTTCCGCGCCGGCCCACTGCCGACGCATCCGCTCGTCCATGGGAGGCGACAAGGCCTGATATTTTTGCCGAATCCGTTCGACGATGGTAGCATCTTGCATACAACAACCATCGTCAAGAGGCGAATCGGCACTGCAGTCTTTATCAAGTTATTTGTTCGCGGTTCCTTACGTGGTAGCGGGGGCAGGATTTGAACCTGCGACCTTCGGGTTATGAGCGTAAGAACTGCCCTGATTGTAACTTACGCCCCAGACCCGACTTACGCGTAAGTCCTTCTGCTGCAAGGATCAGCCGAAATCCGCATGTTGCGCATGCTGTGCATGACGTGCGCCAAATCATGGACAATTTAGTTACACGCCAAGCCACTGACCACGATCATATCTTGCCGCCGAACGCAGTGCAAGGCTTTCGTGGGGCGATGGCGGGAGAAGGTAAAGCAACTTCCTTTCTGTGAATTGCTCTTTTGACAGCGGGTCAGCGGATCTCCTGTGTGACGGTCATGTCGAGATAGACCTTTCCGGTTTCCCAGTCTTCGGTGATTTCCACCAGAATAGCGGCGACGAGCCGCAGGAGCGACGGTTCGTTGGGGAAGAGCGTGGCGACACGGGTGCGTCGTTTGATCTGTTTGTTGAGGTTTTCGAGCATGTTGGTTGTACGCATGCGTTTTCGGTGTCCTGGCGACAGGATAAAGACCGTGAGACCCTCCGGGACGTTGGTTTCGATCCACTCGGCGAGTTTCGGTGCCGTCTTGCGGTACTTGGTGACGATGCGGGCGAGCCGCCGGTCGGCCTCGGGCCGGTCGGGGGCGTCGAACACGTCGCGCAGGTCGGCGGCGACCTCCTTGCGCATGGCGACCTTGGGGACGTACTGCATGGCGTTCTGCTGGAGGTGGAACTGGCAGCGTTGCCAGGGGACGCCGGGCAGTCGGGCCTGGAGGGCCGCCTTGAGGCCGGCATGATCGTCGCTCGTGACGTAGCGGACGCCGTGGAGGCCGCGATCCTGAAGGCTGGCGAGGAAGTCGCGCCAGTGAGTCTCGGCCTCGCTGAGGGAGACGCTGAGGCCGAGGATTTCGCGTTTGCCCTTGGGGTTGACGCCGACGGCCAGGAGCACCGCGCAGGAGACGACGGCCCCGGCGTGTCGGACCTTTTCGTAGCGTGCGTCGAGGACGAGATAGGGCATTTCGCCGAGGGGCCGGGTGCGCCACTGGGTGAGTTCGTCGTCGAGGAGCGTGGCGGCGCGGCTGACGTCGGTGGAAGAGATCTCCAGGCCGCAGAGGGTCTCCATGACCTCGGTGACCTTGCGTGTGGAGACGCCCTGGACGTACATTTCAGCGACGGCGAGCTTCAGGGCCCGCTCGGAGCGGACACCGCGTTCCAGGGCTGTGGGATAGAACTCCACGCCGCCGCGGACCTGGGGCACGAGGAGCGGAATCTTGCCGAGGCGTGTGGCCACGGTCTTGGGCTTGAACCCGTTGGCGTAGCCGCGGCGTGCGCCGGTTCTCTCGTAGGGCCGGGCCTGAAGAACGTCGGCGCGTTCGGCCTTCATGGCCTCGTTGACGAGGATCTGGAAGGCCTGGGCGAACCCGTCGAATCCAGCGTCAGAGAGCAGTTGCATCACGGTCTCGAAAACGGTACTGTCCTGTTGGTGGGCCATGCGAGTCTCCTTCCTTGGTTCTTGGCCGATCCAAAGAAGAACCTGCGTGGCCCGCCGTTGCAAGAGGATAGTGGTCGCTCCGTCGTCGTCGTTTCAACGGTCCCCCACCTTCGGATGAGGGGACGCGTTGAAACGCCGCCGCCGGAGCTTGGCTCAATTTACAGAAAGGATGTTACACCCCCCGGGAGAACATCGGGGAACAACTGCTGTAGGCTACAACGTGGTCCACCTTGGTCGCTAGTATGTTGTTCAACTAACCCGTATGCCCCTGAACGTGGTGGGTCAACTCCGGTGGGCTGTCCAGCCAGCCACTCGCTCATGCTCAGAGGGGCAGGGATTCCGGCGGCCCACGCCCACGTGTGGACACAGGCGAGCCTCGCCAGGGAGATGATGCAGAGCAGGGCGGATTTGACATGGCGGCTCCAGCGATTGGGGAGAAACTGGTTCGGGCAACGGTGGTTCTCGGGCAAAGCAGTTTCCGAAAGAAGTTGTGACCAGGTGCCTCGGAGGCTACCATAAGTGACGGTGAATAAACAGGTTACGTCGCCAGAAGAAGGGCACGGAAATCGGTTGACCAGTACACAGGGGGCGGTAGAAAAGGTTGATCTATGGCGCAGGAACTGAAGGTCATACAGGATTTCTACGACTTCATCTTGTGGCTTGTCCAGCGGGTGGAGAAGTTCCCTTGGCACCATCGTTACAGCCTTGGGCTGCCGATGGAGTTGTCCTCTCACTGTCGGCGGGGTAAACTGCTGTCTTCGGTTCTTCGGGAAGGTCCGACTCATGGGCGAACGGGGAAACCAAAACCGTCAAGTCGGAGAACCTCTGACATGTGTGCAAGAACGTCCGCAATCATCGGCCTGCTGGCGATCATGTGCTTTCAACCTTCAATGATCGCAAGGGCGGATGAACCGGAGCTGAAGATCTGGTTCGATCGCCCGGCCGCGAAGTGGACCGATGCCCTGCCGATCGGAAACGGGCGGCTTGGCGCGATGGTCTTCGGCGATCCCGCCAAGGACCGGCTGCAACTCAACGAGGAAAGCCTCTGGGCCGGGTGTCCCGTCGAAGCCTGGCCGGCGGATTTCCCCAAGCACCTCGCGGAGGTGCGACGCCTGCTCTTCGCCGGCAAGAATGCCGAAGCCCAGGCCTACGGAATCGCGCATCTGACCGCGACGCCGACTTCGTTCCGCTCCTACGAGCCGCTGGCGGACCTGTGGCTGGACTTCGGTACGGCGGAAAAGCCGGCCGACTATCGGCGGGAACTCTCGCTCGCCGAAGGCCTGGCCCGCGTGACCTTCCGCCAGGGCGACGCGACGCTGACCCGCGAGGCTTTCATCTCGGCGCCCGACGACGTGCTGGCGGTCCGCGTGAAGACCGACAAGCCCGGCACTCTGGCGCTGGCCGTAAGCCTCACGCGCAAGCGCAACGCCACGATAACCGCGCCGGCGGGCGACCGGCTCCACCTGGACGGGCAGATCGTGGACGTCGAGAAGAAGGACGGAGGATTCGACGACAATGCGGGCCTTTCCGGCCCCGGCGGCCCGCACATGAAGTTCGCCGCCCGTCTGCTGGTTCGCGTGGACCGCGGCAGGGTGTGGGCGGACGGCAACCAGTTGCGCATTGAGGGCGCCGGCGAGGCGGTGATTCTGCTGACCGCCGCGACGGACTACCATCTCGCCAAGCTCGACTTCGACCATGACCTCGACCCGGCCCGCATCAGCGAAGCCATTCTCGCCAAGGCCGCGAGGAAATCCTGGCCCAAGCTGCTCGATGCGCACCTGGCTGAATTCGGCCCGATGTTCAAGCGGGTGTCGCTGAAGCTGGGCGAGGCGGATGCCGCGCAGGCCAGGCTGCCGACCGACGCGCGACTGGAGGCTCTCAAGAAGGGCGGCGACGACCACGCCCTGGCGGCGCTGCACTTCCAGTTCGGGCGGTACCTCCTGATGAGCAGTTCGCGCAGGCCGGCCCGGCTGCCGGCGAACCTCCAGGGCATTTGGAGCGACCGCATGTGGGCGCCGTGGGAGGCGGATTTCCACCTCAACATCAACCTCCAGATGAATTACTGGCCCGCCGGTCCGGCCAATCTGGCCGAGACCGTCGAGCCGTTGATGGACTGGTTCGAACTGCTGAGCAGGCGAGGCAAGGAATCCGCCGGCAGGCTCTACGGGTCCGATGGCTGGGTGGCCTTTGTGGCGACGAATCCGTTCGGACGGGTCAGCCCGAGCGCGTCAAACCTCAACTCCCAGTTCTGCAACGGCGTGCTCGACCCGATGTGCGGCGCGTGGATGGCTGCACAGTTGTTCGACTTCTACCAGTTCAGCGGCGACAGGGCTTTTCTGCAGCGGCTCTATCCGATCCTGCAGGGCGCTAGCGAATTCGTGCTGGATACTCTCGTGGCCGCGCCCGACGGCACGCTGGTGATCGCGCCGTCGGAGTCGCCCGAGAACACCTACATCGACCCCGAAACGAAGGGCCGCATCCGGATCACCGCCGGCTCGACCTATCACCAGAGCCTGGTCCGGGCGGTTTTCGACGCGACCGACCGCGCCGCCGCCATCCTGGGAACCGACGAGGCCATGCGCAAGCGGATCGCTGAGGCCTCCGCCAAGCTGCCGCCGCTGAAGGTGGGCCCCGACGGGCGACTGCTCGAATGGGCCCAGCCCTACCAGGAGGCCGAGCCGGGCCACCGGCACATGTCGCACCTGGTCGGCCTGCATCCGTTCCACCTGATAACGCCCGACACGCCGGACCTCCTGGCGGCCGCGAGAAAGACGCTCGATTTCCGCCTGTCCCACGGCGGCGGCGGAACCGGCTGGAGCCGAGCCTGGATCATCAGCCTGTTCGCGAGACTGCACGACGGCGACGCCGCCCTGACGCACTGCCTGGCCCTGCTGCGCCGCAGCACCCTGCCGAACCTCATGGACGTCTGCCCGCCGTTCCAGATCGACGGCAACTTCGGCGCCACGGCCGGGATCGCCGAGATGCTCCTCCAGTCGCAGGCCGGCGAGATCGAACTGCTGCCGGCGCTGCCCGGCGCGTGGAAGACCGGCGGCGTGACGGGCCTGCGAGCCCGCGGCGGATACGAGGTGGACATCCAGTGGGACGCCGGCCGGCTGACAAAGGCCGTCATCCGCGGCGTGACCAACGCCGCGCCGATCTGCCGAGTCCGCCACGGCCAGGCCGTCAAGGACCTCCCGCTTGCCAAGGGCCGCTCGCTGACCCTTGACGCCTCGCTCCAGCCGACGCAATGACAACGTGGTGACGGAGATGCCCCCGCACTGCGGTCCAACAAGTTACGGCCGAAGCCTGTACGGTGTGCTGGACCATCGACTTCTGTACTGGGCTACCGAAATTGCGTTAGCGGTTCGTTAGGCTGTTCGAAAGGGTGAGAAACGGTTTTTCCGTCGGCTTTGGTGTTCGCGTGGCGTGACACGGCGCATCAAGAAGGCACCACAACGTTCTTTGGCAGCAAGATTTCATCGTGATGGCTCACCGCGACCATGACCCTCGACGACTGGGCTGGCGCGTGAGTTGTTACGCCACGCGTCGCAGTGTGACGACGGGCAGATGCCTGCGTCCCGCCTCGAATGTGACGGCGAGTTCGATTCGAGCGCCGGGCTGGCCCATGATGAGCACCTGCGGCTTGGCGCAGGGCGATCCGCGTGGCCAGTGTGGTCGCGGCTGGAGGCCAAGAGCGTGGCCAGAGAACGGCAAGAGCACGGCCAGAGCACGGCCAAGGACGCACCGTGTCTCTACGATGCGGCTCGCCATCCGTTCCAGAGTCTGGACAGCCAAGCCCAGAAGATGCGGTCGCGTTGCCGCAGGGCGGGGCGTTTGACGGACCGCTCAAGGACGGCCAGTTGCTGGCGCAGGGCCAGGATCTCCATGGCCAGGGCGGCCCGGTTGGCGAGCAGTGCCCGCAGCAGGGAACTGACCAGTTGTATCACGCCCACGGTGGGACCGTCTTCTACACGGGCGCGGAAGACTGCGTGCTGGAGGACTGCTTCATCGACCAGGTCGGCGGCAACGCCGTCTTCGTGAACCACTACAACCGCCGCCTGACGGTGCGCGGCTGCCACATCGCCGGGGCCGGCGCCAACGGAGTGGCATTCGTTGGCGACCGCGATGCCGCCCG